>Ga0160433_100167_pt1 | contig 55250 bp, 57 predicted proteins | sample HID1972K_E0MG_FD_108235 | JGI IMG/M metagenome (GOLD analysis project Ga0160433, IMG submission 108235) | Enriched pill bug-associated microbial communities from UW Madison campus, WI, USA - HID1972K_E0 MG | ecosystem: Host-associated > Arthropoda: Insects > Digestive system > Unclassified ...
CGGAATGACCTTGCACGGCCACTTGTCCACCTGGCCGAACATGAGGCTGAGCGGCACCGTGCAGCCATGGTCCACGTCCATGTGGTTCATGAGCGTCATGTCGAATTCGTCGATCACGAGCTGTTCGGCCAGATGAGCGGCCAGTTCGATATGACCCTCTACAACCGGGACGGGCCTTTTGCCCCATCCCTCGTCAGCGGGCTCGAACTCCTCGGCCATGCCGAGCGCGAAAGTCGGCACGACGTCCAGCATCATGGCGGAAGCGTGGTCATTGTAGCAGAGGATCACCACATCGGGTTTCTCCTCCTTCTCCCAGGCCTTCACCCATTCATAGCCGTCGAACACGGGCTTCCAGTAGTCGTCCTGCGAGCGCCCCTGATCGAAGGCTGCGCCGATAGCGGGCACATGGCTCGTAGCCACGCCTGCGGTGATCCGTGCCATGTCAGTTACCCTCCCGCTTGGAACGCTGGCCTTCTGGCGAACGTCCGCCGGCGCGCATCATGGCTGCATATTCGTCGGCCGTCATTTCAGTCATGGAACTGACCGCACGCTGCGTGCTCCAGCCATCAGTGTTGGAGAGCTTGACCAGGAAATAGATGTTGCCACCCAGATCGATGAGCTTGCTGAAGTCGCGATCCTGAACGGCGCGTTTCTGCTCCTCGCTCATGCGGAACTTGTCGAGATAGGCGCGCTCATGGTCCTTGAACTCAGCCCGGTTGGCTGCGTCCATCAACGACATGCAGAATTTGTGAAGATGATAGGCATCGCGCGAGCGCTTGGCCGTAAAGACGGTCGTGCCCGGAATATCTTCCAAATCGGTGAGCGGATAAAGACGAGTTCGCATAGCCTGACCCTTCGATCGGACGAGTTAAGAATATAGGGAGGGGATGAGCCCGCTTCCAGTGGGTAGCGCCACTTGTCATTGTGCAAGTGCGAAATCAAGGGCGAGCATGGATCGAGGCTCTGCTGGAATGGAGTGTTGCGTTTGCGAAACAGTCTCTTCCGCCGGCGGGGGACCCTGTAAACGCCGCCATTCAAATCCTGCTTTACCAAGGCCACGCGAGGCCGCCTTGGAAGCGGCAAGCAAGCGTCAGCTACGGCGAGGCTTGCGCGGTCCGCCTTTTGCCGGACCGCTTCGAGCGCCGGCTCCGCCTCGTGTGCCAGGACCAGATGTCGGCTTACGGCCATCGCCCTGTCGGCCATCGCCCTGTGCCGGAGGAGCGCTGCGACTACGCCGTTCGCCACGGCGCGCTTTTCGCATGTCCTTGGAGTGGGCAGTGGCGGCGCGCTTCTCGGCGGCCTTCCGCGCTCCGGGGGCGGGCTTCAGATCCTCCTGCAGCGGAAGATCGCCCTCATTCTCATCGAAGCCCAGGCTAGCCAATGTTTCTGCGAAATGGAACGGCAGGTCGGAGCGCACGTCGAGGGGCGTGCCATCGGGATGGTCAATGCGGATGCGGCGAGCATGGAGATGCATCTTGCGGCTGATCGAACCGCTCAGAAATGCTTCCTTCCCCCCATATTTACCGTCGCCCACGATTGGATGACCGATGGCCGCCATGTGGACGCGCAACTGATGCGTGCGGCCGGTATGGGGCTGTAGTTCGACCCAGGCGGCGCGGTTCCCCGCACGCTCGATGATGCGGTAGCGGGTGCGCGCGGGCATACCCTCCGCTTCATCGACATGCATCTTCTCGCCGCCGGTGCCAGGCTGCTTGGCCAGCGGCAGATCGATAAAACCTTCATCGGGGGACGGCACACCCATGACGATCGCCCAATAAACCTTGCGCGCCGTCCGCGAAGAGAAGGCCTTGGCGAAGTGGGCGGCGCTGCGGGAGGTGCGGGCCAGCAACAGCGCTCCGCTGGTGTCCTTATCCAGCCGATGGACAAGGCGCGGCCGGTCGTCCCGCTCGAACATCAGCGCATCGAGCAGCCCATCCACATGATCGTGCGTCTTGGTGCCGCCCTGCGTGGCGAGGCCCGGCGGCTTGTTGATGACAATAGCCTGCGCGTCGCGATGAATCACGAGGTTCTCGGCGAAAGTGATCTGGTCTTCGGTCAGCACTGGACGCGGCCGGGGGGCCTTGCTTGCCTGCGCAGCGACGGGGTCGAGCGGCGGCACACGGAGCACCTGCCCTTCGGTCAGCCGATCGCCGGGTGTCGCGCGGGCACCATCCACGCGCAGTTGCCCGGTGCGCGCCCAGCGCGAGACGATGGCGAAGGAGGCGTCCGGCATGTGACGCTTGAACCAGCGGTCGAGCCGGATGCCATCATCATCCGCGCTGACCGTGAACTGGCGGACGCTGCCGGGATCGGCTGGCGGGGTTTTCGTCATGCCGTTGCGCTCCGCATAATCATCAATCCCAGCGCGAGAGCGCCTATCGACATGAGAACCGACCCCAGAATATAGCTGAGCGCACTCCCCCATTCGCCCCGCTCCAGCATCAGAACAGTCTCAAGACTGAACGCTGAAAAGGTCGTGAAACCCCCGAGAATGCCGACGGCGACGAGCAGGCGAAGCTGCTCTCCGTGGGCGCCCTGATGACGCATGGCGAACCAGCCCGCCACCACCCCCATTGTGAAGCCGCCAATCACATTGACGCCGAGCGTGCCCCATGGATAATCCGTCCCCATCACGCGCACGCTCACCCGTCCGAACTGGTAGCGCAGCGCAGCGCCGATGGCGCCGCCGATCATGACAAGAATGGTGTTGAGCATCGCTCCCTGCCCTAGTCCCTTTTGAGCCGCTGGCAAGGGCCGGCCTCGGCCGACAGGTGACGGCGAGATTCGGATCAGACGATGTGGCCGAGCGGCGTCAGCCCATCGCGGGCATCAGCCGCTTCTCGCCAGCGAGGCGCAGCATGGCGCGCTGAAGCTTCTCGAAAGCGCGCACTTCGATCTGCCGGACGCGCTCGCGGCTGACACCATAGACCTGGCTCAGTTCCTCTAGCGTCTTGGGATCTTCCGCAAGCCGCCGTTCCTGCAGGATGTGCCGCTCACGATCGTTGAGATCGTCCATGGCCGCCAACAGCATGTCGTGGCGTACGTTGCTCTCCTGCGCGTCGGCGATGCGCTCGTCCTGCAGCGGGCCTTCGTCGGCCAGCCAGTCCTGCCATTGCGCTTCGCCATCCTCGTTCATGGAAACGTTGAGCGAAGTGTCGCCGCCCATCGCCATGCGGCGGTTCATCGAAACGACGTCTTCTTCCGAAACGCCGAGATCGGTGGCGATCTTGGTGACGTCATCGGGATGCAGATCGCCATCCTCGAACGCCTCTATCTGGTTCTTCATGCGGCGCAGGTTGAAGAAGAGCTTCTTCTGCGCGGCCGTGGTGCCGATCTTCACGAGGCTCCAGGAACGCAGAATGAATTCCTGGATCGAGGCGCGAATCCACCACATCGCATAAGTGGCGAGGCGGAAACCGCGATCAGGCTCGAACTTCTTCACGCCCTGCATCAGGCCTATATTGCCTTCGCTGATCAGTTCGGAAACCGGCAGGCCGTAGCCGCGATAGCCCATGGCGATCTTCGCCACGAGCCGCAGATGGCTCGTGACGAGCCGCGCCGCTGCCTCCGGGTCGCCATGCTCCTGATAGCGCTTGGCGAGCATATATTCTTCCTCGGGCTTGAGGATCGGGAACTTGCGAATCTCCGAGAGGTAGCGGTTCAGGCTAGCGTCGCCGCCAAGTGCCGGGATGGTCGCGGGGAGATTGCTGCCGTTGCTCACGAAATCAAATCCTTCAGAGACGCGATGAGGTGAAGATTCATCACATCAGTTCTTATACGCAAAGATGACTGAACAGTTGCTGCATGTCATCCGCAATTGGGCTTTCAAAGCGGAGAGCCCTGCTTGTGACGGGATGAGTGAAGCCAAGGCTTGCGGCGTGCAGCGCCTGCCGCCGAAAGTCGAGTTCAGCCAGTAATGCCTTGTGCGGACCACCACGGGAATAGACAGGATCGCCCAGCAGCGGATGCCCGATGTGGGTCATGTGTACCCGCACCTGATGCGTGCGGCCCGTCTCCAGCCGGCACTCAACAAGCGCGGCGCGATCGAGCCGCTCCAGCGTGCGATAGTGGGTGATCGCGTGCTTGCCGCGCCCTTCGCGCTGCACAGCCATTTTCTTCCGATCGCCATCGGAGCGTCCGATCCATTGGTCCACCTTGCCCGCAGGCGGCGCCGGGCGGCCATTGACGATGGCGAGATAGCGCCGCTCGATGCTGTGATCCTTGAACTGCCGGGCCAGTCCCTCATGGGCCTGATCGGTTTTGGCGACGACGATGAGACCGGAGGTATCCTTGTCAATGCGATGGACGATGCCGGGCCGAGCCACGCCGCCGATGCCCGAAAGCTGGCCGGCGCAATGATGCAGCAGCGCATTGACGAGGGTGCCATCGGGATTGCCGGCGGCAGGATGCACGACCATGCCGGCCGGCTTGTCCACCACGATGAGATGCGCGTCCTCATGGACGACGACGAGATCGATCGCTTGCGCCACCGCTTCCGCAGGCGCCGCCTGCGGCACCACAACAGAGAAAGCCATGTCCACCTTCACTTTGAGTGAGGGATCGTTCGCTGGCTGGCCCCCGAGGTCTGTAACATGGCCGCTCAGGATCAGGGCCTTCACGCGCTCGCGCGAAAGGGCCGGCAGGATCGTCGCAAGTGCGCGATCAAGCCGCATGCCGTGTTCAGCCTGTGTGATCAGCGCCGAAATGCTGGTGTCCCCCTCTGCCACATCCTATTATCTGGGAATGGCCGTGCGCATATCAAGACCGCTGCTCGATGCGATCCACGCGCAGGCGAGCGCCGCAGCGCCCCACGAATGCTGCGGGCTGCTGCTGGGGCGCGAGATCCCGGCGGAGAGCACGGTTGCCAACTTTGCCCGGGTCAGCGAGATCCGGCCCGCCATCAATGTCGCGGCCGATCCGCTGCATCGATTCGAGGTCGACCCTGCCCTGCTCATTGCCACCTACCGCGAGGCGCGCGCGGGCGGCCTGGATATTATCGGCCATTATCATTCTCATCCGGCCGGCGAGGCGGTGCCCTCGGCCGTCGACGCTGAAATGGCGCGCGCGGAGGGCGAGATCTGGCTGTTGGCGGGTGGCGACGGCACCCTCCGCGCCTGGCGTGCCCGGCGCGGAGGGACGCTGCATGGGCGCTTCGAGCCGGTCGAACTGATGACCGGTTCGCCGCAACCCCTGCTTGCGCGCGCAGTCCCGGAGCGGCATGAGGACGCCGGCATCGCTTGAAGAAGAGGATATCCCTGTCTTGGCACAATCCCTTGCGCCTGATTCCATTGATTTCGCCAGTCTGCTCTGTTCGCGCCTGTGCCATGACCTGCTCAGTCCTGTTGGCGCTCTCAACAACGGTATCGAGTTGCTGGCCGACGAGACCGATCCGAGAATGCGCGAGCAATGCCTGAGCCTGCTGGCTGACAGCGCGCGCACGACGGCGGGCAAGCTCAAATTCTTCCGGCTCGCCTTCGGCGCGGGCGGCGGCTACGGCGAAATGGTGCCAGTGCATGAGGTGCGCGCCGCCATCGAAGGCATGTTCCCCCCCGGCGGCAAGCTTGACCTGCAATGGATGATCGCGGGTGACAGCCTGTCCAAACCCGCAGCCAAGCTGCTCCTCAATCTGGTGCTGCTCACCGGCGAGGCCCTGCCGCGCGGCGGATCGATTGCGATCGGCGCCGAGGAACAGAACAGCGCGACAGAAATCGTCGTGCGGGGCGAGGGCGCGCGGATCACATTCGATCCTGCCATCCGCGCCGGGCTCGAAGGCCAGGGCGACGTGACGACGCGCACGGCCGCCGCTTTCATGATCCGCTCCGTCGCTGACGAATGCGGCGGAGAGCTCCTGATTGCCGGTGCTGACGAACCCATGCTCATGTTTGGCGTCCGCTTGCCGACAGCAGCCTAAAGGCGGCGGGATGCGGACGCCGCATCCTTAACCGGGATTTCACGAGTTGAGCCGCATGAAGCCTGCGCGATTACGGCAGGCGGGGCATGGACGAGATTCTCGGGGAATTCATCGCGGAAACACTGGAAACACTGGAGGCGCTTTCCAACGAGGTCGTCGCGTGGGAAGCAGACCCCACAGACCAGTCCAGGCTCGACGCTTTTTTCCGTTTCTTCCACACCGTCAAAGGGAGCTGCGGCTTCCTGAACCTGCCCCGCTTCGAGCGGCTGGCCCATGGCGCGGAGGATGTGCTGGCGGCCGTCCGCCGTGGCGAACGCATTGCCGATCCCGCGACAGTCACGGCAGTGCTCGCGATCATGGACCGGATCGGCGCCTTGGCGCGCGACCTTGGGGATGAGGATGAGACTGTCGAAGCGGATGACGATGCGCTGCTGAACGCCCTTTCGATGCCCGTCGGCGCCATCGAAACCCAGCATCAGCCGGACGTTCCCGGAGGTGAGACTGAGCGATCCGGATCAACCGGCCTCGCCTCGCCCGGCAGAACACGGGCACCGCGCACCATCCGCCTGCCGCTTGCGCTGATCGACAAGCTCATGAACGGGATCTCCGACATGGTGCTCGCTCGGAATGATCTTGCCCGCAAGATGCGTGAACGTGGGGTCGAACCGGATGTGGAAGGCAGCTTCGAGCGCCTCTCCGCCAATGTCGCAGACCTGCGCGACATGATCAGCAAGACGCGAATGCAGCGGGTAGACCGGCTATATGCGTCCGTTCCCCGCATGGTTCGCGATCTGGCCCGCGATCTGGGCAAAACCGTCTCGCTCGACCTGGACGGCGGCGATGTCGAGATGGATCGCGAGATGATCGAGATGATCGGCGATCCGCTGACCCATATCGTCCGCAATGCGCTCGACCATGGCATCGAGTTTCCTGCTGACCGCATTGCGGCAGGCAAGGCCGAGACGGGCCGACTGAGCATCGTCGCGCGCCAATCGGGTAATCAAATCGTCATCGAGGTCAGTGACGACGGGCGCGGGATCGACCGCGCCGCGCTGGTTGATCGCGCCGTGGCGGCAGGCATCCTGAGCACCGCCAATGCGGCGGTCATGAGCGATTCGGAAAAGGTCGCTCTTATCTTCCATCCCGGCCTGAGCACGGCCGCGCAGATTACGCAGATCTCGGGGCGCGGCGTGGGCATGGACGTGGTGCGCGCCAACATCGAGCAGATCGGCGGCGTCATCGATATCGCGAGCACGCCCGGCCAAGGCGCCACAGTCACCATGCGCGTGCCGCTCACGCTCACCATCATCCCCGGCCTCATCACACGCTGCGGGCCGTTGTCCTTCGCCATGCCGCGCGGCAATGTTATGGAACTGCTCCATGAGAACAGCGCCATGGTCTCCATCGAGGAGATCGGCGGCGCCCGCATCGCCACGATTCGGGGCATCCGCCATTCGGTGATCGAGCTGGAGGATACGCTCGGCCTGGAGAGAGGTCGTGGCCATTGCGGACCGCGCACGCTCATGGTCATCCGTTCTGCGGCAGGCCAGCCTTATGTGCTCGGCGTCGAGGCAGTGGACAGCAGCGAGGAATTGGTGATCCGCCCCGTCTCGCCTGTCGTGGCGGCTGTGGGCGTATTCGTGGGCATGACCCTGCCGGACAATGGCCAGCCCATGCTGCTGCTCGATGCGGCGGGGCTGGCGAGGGTCGCGAGGCTGCCATTGCTCGAGAACGAGAGGAAAACCGGCGTCCCCGAGCTGGAGGCCGATCAGCCCGCCGAGTCCGTTCAGGCTCTGCTCTACCGCGACCGCGACGGAGCACGACGACTGATGCCGCTGGCGGTCGTGGACCGGATAGAGGGTATCGATGCGATGCGGATCGCGATGAGCAATGGCCGCGCCTTTGCCCGTATCGAGGAACGTCTGCTGCCCGCGTTGAATATCAGGAACGTGGAGACCGGCAACCTCCAGGCCCTCCGACTCCATGACGGGCGCGACCAGCTCTGCTTCGTGATCGAGGAGGTGATCGATATCATCGACGTGCCCGCGCGGCTTGACGTGTCAATCGCGGCGGGACGGATCGCCGGCCTCGTTATGGTCGGCGAGACGCAGATGGAAATGATCGACCCCTTCGCTCTCTTCGCGGAGGTCGCCGCCTGGCAAACCCCCACTCCTAAGCGGTCAGGGGCGATACGCTGCCTGATCGCCGATGTAGACGACCCCTGGATGCGCAACATCCTCGCTCCATTACTGGTGCAGGCGGGCCATGAAGTGAGCTTCGGGCCGATCGGCGATGTCGCGCCCGATGTTGTCCTGTGCGGCGAGGATCGCCAACTTGCGGTCGAGGGAGTGCCCGTCCTTGCCTTGCGCGATGTCCCGGAGGCGCTGGCGGATGTCCGTGCGTCTTCCATCTATCGCTATGATCGGGAGACCTTGATGGCTGCCATTTCAGGCATCGCGCCGAGGGCCGCATGACCGAGTCGCTGTTCCTCTTCGCGTGCATCGGCGGGACACCCATTGCCGTTCGTGCCGACGAAATCGAGGCCGTGGTCCGGCTCGGCGATGTCGTTCCGGTGCCGCTGGCTCCGAGGCATGTGCGCGGACTGGCCGCCCTGCGCAGCCGCGTCCTCACCGTCATCGACATGGAAGCGCGCATATTCGGCGCGGAGGGGAAGCCCCACCCCAGGCTGCTGGCTCCGCTCTCCCTCGCGATCGTCGCAGCCATCGCAACGCACAGCTACGGCTTCCTCATCGATTCTGTGGAAGACATCTGTCAAGCCTCAGATGGCGTTCAGCCCCTGCGCGGGCGGATCGATCCCGTCTGGGCACCCTTCGTCTCCGGGCTGGTCGATTATGGCGGGCGAAGCCATCTGCTGCTCACCCTGTCCGATTTCGCGACGGTGTCGGAGGGCGCACTCGCGGCCTGAGCATTTACCGAAACCTTACATCCTGCCGGTAAGCTGGGCGGTAAAGCCTGCATCAGGGGTCGCAAAAATGCCTAATTGTCTCGTCGTCGATGATTCCAAAGTGATCCGGAAGGTCGCCCGGCATATTCTCGAATCGCTCGATCTTGAGGTCGAGGAGGCAGGGGATGGCCGCGAGGCACTCGAGATGTGCGAGGCCCGCATGCCCGATGTCGTGCTGCTCGATTGGAACATGCCGGTCATGAGCGGCCTGGAGTTCCTCAAGGAACTCTCGCGTCGCGATCTGGTGCAGCCCCCCAAGGTCATCTTCTGCACCACCGAGAATGGCGTCGATCATATTCGGGCTGCCGTGGATGCCGGGGCCGACGAATATGTCATGAAGCCGTTCGATCGCGACACGCTGGAAAGCAAGCTGATGATCGTCGGCGTCCTTTAACGCGCTGGTGGACGGGAGGCGTCCGATGGAACCCGCTGCATCGGCGCATGAGCAGGCGCCAGCGCCGTCAGCCCGGCTGATCGACGTGCTCATTGTAGATGATTCGGTGGTCGTTCGCCGCATCATGAGCCGCGTCCTTTCGCAAGACGGGCGCTTCTATGTGATCGGTGCAGTATCCAGCGGAAGCCAAGCCCTCGATTTCGTCGGCAAGCGACGGGTAGATCTCGTCCTGCTCGATATACAGATGCCGGATGTGGACGGCCTGCAGATACTCCCCCAACTGCTGGCGGCGGAGCGTGGCACCCGAGTCGTGCTGCTCTCCGGCTCGTGCCGCGAGGACAGCGAGATTGCTTTGCAGGCCCTCGCGATGGGCGCGAGCGATGTTGTCGCCAAGCCGGCAGCGGGGCATTTCAGCGATCGATTCGTTGAGCATCTGCTCGATCGGCTCATCCATCTCGCGCCGTCCACCGAGCGCAACCGGCCACCCGAGCAACTTGATCAAGCGAGTGCCCGTCTGAGGCCGGCGGGGTCCAAAGTGCGGGCAGTCGCAATCGGCGCATCCACCGGGGGCATCAGCGCTATTCTCTCCGTCATCGCGGGCCTGGAGAGCGCGGCGATGTTTCCCATCTTCATCACGCAGCACTTACCACCTAGCTTTCAGCCATTGCTGGCGGAACAGTTGCGCCGCGCCACGCACCTACCGGTGGTGATGGTGGAAAGCGGCATGGCCGTGCATCCGGGCACGATCCATGTCGCGCCCGGGACGGCCCATCTCTCTCTGGGCAAAGGCGCGCGGGGGCAGGTGCTCGTCCGGCTGACCGATCAGCGCTGCCTGCATGGTAGCTTCCCCGCAGTGGACCCGATGTTCGCGGCCTTGGCGCACATCTATGGTCCCGGGGCATGCGGCGTTATCCTTTCCGGGATGGGACGGGATGGGCTCGCAGGCGCGCAGGCCATCGTGGAAGCCGGCGGCTGGATGATTGCGCAGGATCACGAGACTAGCGCGGTCTGGGGCATGCCCGGCTCAGTGGTGAAGGGCGGGCTGGCAAGCGCTATCCTGCCTCCCGCCGCCATCGCCGACCTCATCCTGCGCCAAAGGCAGAGCGCCGCATGACGACGCCAGAGACCTCCCACGCCGTCGAGCGACTTGGCGAACTGCTCAGTCGGGAAACGGGCCAGATACTGGCGGAAGGCCGACAGTGGCGGATCGAAACATCGCTGCGGCCATTGCTGCGGTCTCGCGGCTTCGCTTCGCTCAGCGATCTCCTGCGGGCGCTCGACCGCGACGCGGACGACGCGCTGAAGGCCGAAGCCGTCGATGCGATGCTCAATCACGAAAGCTCCTTCTTTCGCGATCTCGCCGTGTTCCGCACGATCGAGGATAAGGTCCTGCCCCAGCTGACCAACCGGCTGGACGGCCGGACCTTGCGCATCTGGTGCGCGGGCTGCTCGACCGGGCAGGAAGTCTATTCGTTGGCGATGATCGTCAAGCGGTCGAAGGCGCTGGCAGGCAGGCATGTCGTCATCCAGGGCAGCGACGTATCCGGGCCGGTCATCGAGAAGGCCCGGCGCGGCCGCTATGCGCAGATGGACATGCAGCGCGGCCTGCCGATCAGCGAACTGCTGCGCTGGTTCCAACCCGTGGGCAACGATTGGCAGATCGTGGATGAGATCCGCGATATGGTGTCTTTCCATACCGACAATCTTCTCGATCCTCGCCAGATCACCGGCTCGTTCGACCTCGTCCTGTGCCGCAATGTCCTCTTCTATTTCCCGGAGGCCTTGCGGCGTGAAGCGTGCGACCAGATTGCGCGGCGCTGCCGGCCGGGAGCACTGGTCGTGCTTGGCGCCGGCGAAGTCCTCGGCAATCATGCCGCCTTCTCCCCCAGCCCCGAACTGAGCGGGATCTATGTCGCGGGCCGACCCACAGGCGAGGCCAACATTGCCGCGCTTGCATTTCCAGCGATGCTTCCTCCAGCCGCGCCATTGGGTTAGGAACGGTTTCACCCTATTGACCGGCGATATCCGGCCGGCGCATGAAAGTGGCCAAGTTCCGCATGATCGAGACGCCTTCGCCCAATTTCGATGAACGCGCCCTGCCGATTTCCATTCTCGTTCTGCACTATACCGGCATGCCGGACGCGCAGAGCGCCATCGGCTGGATGGCCAATCCGGACAGCAAGGTTTCCGCCCACTATGTGGTGACGGAAGACGGCAAGATCGTCCGCATGGTCGATGAAGCCAAGCGTGCCTGGCATGCCGGCGTCTCCTGGTGGCGCGGCATCAATGACGTGAACTCCGCCAGCATCGGCATCGAACTCGTCAACCCGGGCCATGAATGGGGCTATCGACCCTTTCCCTCCGAACAGATCAGCGCGCTCGTCCCGCTGGTCCACGAAATCGTGCAGCGTCATCGTATCACGCGCGGCAATGTCGTGGGCCACAGCGACATCGCCCCCGCGCGCAAACTCGATCCAGGCGAGAATTTCCCGTGGGGCAAGCTCGCGCGCCTGCGCCTTGCCCTGCCGAGACCAACCCGCAATCTCATGGACCCGCACTGGAGCGACGGCGCCTTCATGCTTGCGCTCGAGCGGTTCGGCTATGACATCGCCGAACCGCGCGCCGCTGTGCTGGCTTTCCAGCGCCGCTTCCGCCCGGAGCAGATCGATGGCGTGATCGACGGGGAATGCCGGGCCATCCTGCTGGCGCTGCTGCTGCCCCGCCCGCGCGGAGACGATTAGGATTCGGCATGATGTGGGGTGACGCGGGTGTCCCGCGCGCCTATATCCCCTCTACCAGGCGGTCGGGCGATCGCGGCGGGCGTTCACGTCCGGCGAGGAAAGTCCGGGCTCCACGAAACGACGGTGCCGGATAACGTCCGGCGGCCTTCGCTCAGGCGGAGGTCAGGGATAGTGCCACAGAGAGTAGGTCACGCTGTCTTCGGACTTGAGGCTTCGGCCGCGTGAAAGGTGAAAGGGTGCGGTAAGAGCGCACCGCGTCCCCGGCAACGGCGGGCGGCACGGTAAACCCCACCGGGAGCAAGACCGAATAGGGGCGGCGCGCGGCCTTTCGAGGCCGCAGGGCATGTTTCGGCCCAGTCGCCCGGGTTGGTTGCTTGAGGTCGTCCGAAAGGGCGACCCTAGAGGAATGATCGCCCATCCGCTCGCGCGTCCCCTTGCGGGATACGGCAGCGGTGGACAGAACCCGGCTTACAGACCGCCTGGTCTTTTGGCAGCTTCTCATGGTTGCCGACGCACCAAATCCGTTTCCGGCAGGGGGAAATCCTGTTTTCCTGCCGGGCGGTGGATTTCGTCGCACTCTCGCATTAAGTGGAACGGATGGCCAAGGCAGGGCGATCAAATGACTGGGGATTTCCCCGCTGGCGGGGCTATGGCTCCGGGCGAGAGGCACAGACCGTTCGCCTGTGCGATCGCCATGGCTGCGACAGGCCGGGCATCTGTCCGGCGCCAAAATCTCCCAACAGCCCGGAGCGCTGGCATTTCTGCCAGGACCATGCCGCCGAGTACAACAAGGGCTGGGACTATTTCGCAGGTCTCGACGAGGAAGAGCGCAACACGCGGATGCATGACGAGCAGCGCGATGCCTCAGGTTTCCGCGCCAGCGCGCATCATCAATGGGGCGGACCGGGTGACGGTAGCCGGTCGCGCGACGAGATGCGTGCGCTCGACGTGCTCGGACTGGACAGTGACGCCGATTTCGAGGCGGTGAAGCGGAACTGGCGCTCGCTTGCCAAGGAATGCCATCCCGACGTGCGACCGGGCGACGAAGCGGCGGCCGCTCGCTTCCAGGCGATACAGGCTGCGTATGAGGTGCTGCGCGCCTCCGAAGAACGCAAAAGCTGGAAACCCGCCGAATGAGTGCGCGCCACGTTCGGACCCGCTGGTCCAACGCTGTGCTCGTCTGCCGCAAATGTTCGAAGAAAGTGAACGGCGGCTTTGGGCCGGATGGCGACCGTTCGCTTGCCAAGGCCCTGCGGAAGCATCTGCGGCTCGGCAAGGGACGCAAGGCCGGCGCCGGCATCCTCGAAGTCGGCTGCCTGGACATCTGTCCGAAACGCGCCGTCACGGTCGTGGACACCCGTCGCCCCGACCAATGGCTGCTCGTGCGCCCCGGCGCGAATCTCGACATGCTGGCCCACGATCTGGGTCTGAAGGAGGGAACTGATGCGAAGCACCGGTGACGGAGTGGCCGTGCGCCTCTACCATCTGTCGGAAGCCGAGGGCGGCGTCGCGGAGACGCTGCTCTACGGACCGCTGGAGGAAGCGCTGGCGGTGGCCGCGCAGCAAAGCGAAGCCATTCAGACGGGGCTCTTCATCGCGACCGACAATGATGTGATCGCTTATCTCGACCTGATCGAAGGGTAGCGCGGGCGCGGCGAAGGGCCACCCAACATCGTCCTCAGGAAAGGCGATCCGGCGGGATGAAGGTCGGACCCGTGTGCCGCAAATGCGGATCGGGCATCATGTGAAAACGCAGCCCCTGATCCCAGTATAGGCGCAGCTTGCGCACGCGAATGAGGTAGCTGAGCCCGATCCCCGCCGAGACGAAGCCTGCCATCGCGCCGAGCCCCATGGCTGTTCGCGCGCCGAACGTATCGGACACCCAGCCCATCAACGGCGCTCCGAGAGGCAAGCCGCCGAGCATGATGGCGACGTGGATCGCCATCACACGCCCTCGCATCGCGCGGTCAGTCGCAAGCTGGACGAAACCGTTGGCGGAGGTGAGGGTCGTTTGCGCGGCGAGCCCTGTACCCACGAGCACTGCACCGAACACGAGGTAGCTCGGCGACAGTGCCGCCAACACCATGGAGCAGCCGAACAGGAATGCACCGACGACCACATGATGCATGCGTGGGCGGTCGCGCCGTGCCGTCATCAGCGCGCCGATCACCGAGCCGATCGCCATGACGGATGCGAGGATGCCGTATTCGCTCGCGCCCTTCTGGAACACCGTGGCCGCCATCACGCTGATGAAGATGCCGAAGTTCATGCCCAATGTGCCGATGAAGAAGAGCATCATGAACACGGTCCTGATGTCCTTCCTCTCGCGCACGTAGCGAAAACCATCGAGCAGGCGCATCGACCCCGCCTCGTTCCGCTCTGCGACGTGCTCGCGAGGGACGCGGACGTTCAGCAGGCCTGCCGTGACGATCAGGTAGGACAGGCCATTGATGATGAAGACCCAGCCGGTGCCGACCAGGGCGATGCAAACCCCTGCGAGCGCTGGGCCCAGCATTCGCGCGATCTGGAAGGCCGTGCTGTTGAGCGCCACGGCGTTGCCTATGTCCGCATCGCCCACCAGATCCGAGACGAAGCTATGACGCGCGGGCGATTCAAAAGCCATGCAGCAGCCCAACATGAAGCCGAACAGGTAGACGTGCCATAGGGCCACCACGCCCGTCACGACCACCATACCCAGCACCAGGCCGAGTACGGTGAGGACGCACTGGATGGTGATGAGCAACCTGCGCCGGTCGACATGGTCGGCAAGCGATCCGGTGATCGCCACCAGAAGCACCTGCGGCAGAAACTGTAGAGCGGTGAGAATGCCAACCGCGCCAGCGCTATGGTCCGTCAATTCGGTGAGCACGAGCCAGGTTTGTGCCGTGCCCTGCATCCAGGTGCCGATATTCGAGAAGAGATTGGTGCTGATCCAGAGGCGGAAATTGCGATTGCCGAGTGAGCGAAACGTTCCCTTGGCCTCAGGCTTCATGCCGCGTCCTCATCCTCCGCTCGTGGGCGCCATGCGTGCCCGTTCCCTTGCCGTGCCTGCACGTGCAGCTACCGCTAGGATTCGGGACCGCGCTAGTCCGGGAAACCGTACGGGGTCAACGTCCATCTGGCTGCCGGAGCCAAGGCCTAGAGGAGCAGGAGATAGCCGCACTGTCAAACGGCGCAGCGCCTCGTGCGCGACCCTCACTCATCCCGATGGGCATTCGCCATATGGAGCTATTGGTCAGGCCTGCCCTTGAAGCCCTGTGCGACCACGAACCATTCCACCGATCCCTTTCGACTGGCGGGCGGCTTGGCGTGCTTCACCGTTCGGAAGGCGGCCTTGAGCTGGCGGAGCAGTACATCGTCCGTGCCGCCGGCGAACACCTTCGAGACGAACGCTCCGCCCGGCCGCAAGGTCTGCATGGCGAAGTCCGCCGCGGCTTCCACCAATCCCATGGTGCGCAGATGGTCGGTCTGCTGGTGGCCCACGGTGTTGGCGGCCATGTCCGACAGGACGAGATCGGGCGCGCCACCCAACTCGGCAATCAGCCGATCGGGCGCCTCATCGGCCATGAAGTCCATCTGCAAGAGGGTGACGCCGGGCAGCGGGTCCATTGGCAACAGGTCGATGCCGACGACCTCCGCCTTGGGAGCGAGCTTGCGCACGACCTGTGTCCAGCCGCCAGGTGCCGCGCCCAGATCGACCACGTAGCGTACATCCTTAAGCAGCCCGAACTTCTCGTCCAGCTCGATGAGCTTGTAGGCCGCACGGCTGCGATATCCTTCGGCCTTGGCACGCTTCACATAAGGATCGTTGAGTTGCCGTGCGAGCCAGCGCGTCGATTGAGCAGTTCTGCCCCGCGCGGTGCGCACGCGGGTGCCTGCCGATTTGTCTCCTCGCGCCATCAGCCGAGTTCCCTGCTCGATGCGCCGTCGGTCAACGCACGCAGAATACCCTCACGAATGCCACGATCCGCGACACCCAGCCGTTCGGCCGGCCATATGTCGAGAATGCTTTCCAGGATTGCGCAGCCAGCCACGACGAGATCGGCCCGCTCTTCGCCGATGCAGGGCTGCGCAATGCGTTCATCAAGACTCATGGCAGAAAGCCGCATCGCGATCTCGCGCATCGACTGCGCCGGGACGATGAGACCGTCGATCGCTTGCCGGTCATAGCGCGGCAAATTGAGATAGACGCTTGCCAATGTCGTGACCGTGCCGGATGTGCCGAGCAGCCGTGCCGGCCCTCCCTTGGGCAAGCGAGCCGCAAAGTTCGCGAAGGCCTCACGCATCCGCCGGAGCATTTCGGCATAGGCGGCGGCGCGCCCTTCTGGCCCGTCGTCATGTTCGGCCACGGCCTCGGCGAGGGAGACCACGCCATGGGGGGCGCTCAGCCAGTCGATGATACGCAGCCGGTCCGCTTCGCCTTCCAAAAGCACGAGTTCGGTAGAGCCGCCGCCGATGTCGAAGATCATCGCCGGGCCTTCGCCCCTCTCCAGCAGCGTCCTGCATCCCATCACGGCCAGGCGGGCTTCCTCGCGCGGGGAGATGATGTCGAGCATGATGCCGGTCTCACGCTGGACGCGCTCCACGAAAGCAGCGCCGTTCTCGGCTTGGCGGCAGGCCTCGGTCGCGACGGAGCGGGCGAGCACCACCCTGCGTCGGCGCAGTTTGTCTGCGCAGACGGAGAGCGCGGCAAGCGTCCGCTCGATGGCGGCCTCGGAAAGGCGACCGCTCGCGGCCAGACCCTCTCCCAGGCGAACTATGCGCGAGAAAGCGTCGACGATGACGAAGCGATCCCCTTCCGGCCGGGCGATGAGTAGACGGCAATTGTTGGTGCCGAGATCGAGCGCGGCCAGATTGCCGCGAGGCATGGCGCGCCCGAACGCGGATTGCTCCCTGGCCCTGCCGCCGCCCGGCACTCCGGTGCCGGACCTCTGCCCCATCAGCGGCGCGGGCATCGCCTTATGCGCCATGACCTTCTTGACCTTCTCATCCGGCGGTCCTTCCGCCGGGACTTGCCCCGACGCTAGACGCGCGCCAGCCATGACGCAATAGCAGCCCGCGCCGAACGCGAAGCGGCCGAGTCGTGAGATTTATGTTGCGCGCGCAACATAATTATGTCGCCGCGGCGGACATCAGGAGCGCTTGACTTGCGGTTTTCTGCGGCTTAGAGCCCGCCACCTGTTGCCCCGTCGTCTAAAGGTAAGACTACGGACTCTGACTCCGTCAATCGAGGTTCGAATCCTCGCGGGGCATCCATCAAGAAGCGGCAAGTCAACGCCTTCGACCACGTGGTGTCCACGTCGGTTTGCGGCGTCGCCTGCGCTTGGCATGACCGGCTCTCCCTCATTCATGGCGGGGAACCTTGTTTTGATCCCGATCAATGCGCGGATCGCTCATCATTCCGAAAAGAAGGGCATCGACAACCTTTCAGGAGTGACGTCCGTGGAACATTTCATGCAGTGGCCCGCCCTCATCTTTGCGGGCATGGTGCTGGTCTTCCTGGGAATACTGGCAACGGTCGCGCTACTGGACATGCGCAACGACTGAGGGCCGAATCGTTCTTGCAGGGCAGCCTGATCGCCCTATCTGGAACTCATGGCCGACCACCCGCTGCCAGATCCCCAGGAAAGGCCGCTGACGGATGCGGAGCGCGGGCTTGTCACCGCGATGTTCGGTGATGCACTCGCGCTCGATAGGGTGCGAATCCGCCGCAGCAAATGGTGGCTGTTCCAACCCCGCTCCATCGTCATGGCACCGCGCGGGCATATCCATTTCCATCCTCGCGGTACCGCCTATTGCGCGTGCTTCGGCGAGGGATCGCTCGCCGCCCAAGGCTTGCTCCTCCACGAGATGACACATGTCTGGCAGCATCAGGCGGGCATGAACCTGCTGCTGCGGCGCCATCCCTTCTGCCGCTACGATTATGTCTTCGAGCCCGGCAAACCTTTCGCGCGATATGGGATCGAGCAGCAGGCGGAGATCGTCCGCCACGTCTTCCTCATGCGGCAGGGCTGTGTCATGCCGGACAAGCCGCCATTGAATGCACTGGAGGCGATCCTGCCTTTCGGGCCTCGATGAGGCGCTGTTCAGGCGGCGGCTTCTTCCAGATCGGTGAGTTGATGATATCCGCCGCGATAGAAGATCAGGGGCGATCCCTCGGCGCGCCGCTCCATGGCGCGGACAGCACCGACGACCAGCAGATGATCGCCAAGCTCGACGATGCGCTCGATATCGCAATCGATCCAGGCAAGCGCCCCATCCAGAATGGGCAAGCCGGCCGGGCTGGTGCCATGCGAGATGCCCTTGAACTTGTCTTCGTGCCGGGCCGCGAAACGCCGGCAGTCGTCAATCTGCTCGCTCGCGAGGACATTGACGCAGAAGCGGCCCGTCTCGGCGATCCGCTCCCAGCTATATGAGCGCTTGTCGGGCAGGAAACCGACCAGCGGGGGATCGAGCGAGATGGAAGAGAACGACCCCACGGCCAGCCCCCAACGATCGCCGGCATCGGCTTGTGAGGTGATCACGCAGACGCCCGTCGGATAGCTGCCCAGCACATCGCGGAAATGCTTCGGATCGATCAAATGCCTTACCTTCTCTCAAACTTTCCCGGCCGCAACCGCGCCCCGCTTTGCTATCCCTATGTGCAAGGGACGATGTTAAACAACGTTAGCTTGCGAAGATAGTCCCCCGTCAGGCCTTCTCTTCGGTTGCCAACCGCGCCGCCGTCTCGCGGATGAGCGAGATCATGTTCGGCAGGCCCTGTGTGCGGTTGGACGAGAGCTGGCGGCGCAGATCGAATGCTTCCAGTGCGCCCTCAATGTCGAAGGACGCGACCTCCGCCGGCATCCGGTCCTGCACGGTCAGCAGCACCAGCGCGATGATGCCCTTGGTGATGGCGGCATTGCTGTCCGCCATGAAATGCAGCGCTCCACTCTCCAGCCGGGTGGGATAGACCCAGACGGCGGCCGAACAGCCCCGCACCAGCGTCGCATCCGTCTTGAGCGCATCGGGCATGGGCTCCAGCGTGCGGCCCAGGTCGATCAGCAGGCGGTAGCGTTCATCGCCTTCGAGAAGCTCATAATCGTCGCGGATCTGCTGGAGTGTCGTCATGCCGCCCATATAAGCGGTGGTGGCGGCGATGCCAGACAAATGGCGGAGAGCCGTCTCAGGGATCGATGCCGGCCGCGATCGTTTCCAGCTTGCGGACGCGCTCCTTCAGGTTTGCCAGTTCGATCCGATTGGCGCCGGCGGGGTATGATGTCGTGTCGGGACTATACGACAGGCGCCGCTCCGCCATGTCCAATTCACGCCGCTTGAGCGCCAGCCAGCCCTGCCAGCCTTTGAGGGCGGCAAATGAGAGGATGGCGACCCAGCCCGTCAGCACAAGCGCCAGGACGGTGGATTGCGTATCCATGGCTGCTCCTCCTCTCGTCCGCTCAGTGATCGATGCGCCGAGGCTGCCCCTCGTCGCGCAGCCGCTCGATCTCGTCGGAGAGATCGAAGCCCCTGTCGGTGACGATGCGCTCCAGCACCCGGACCCGCTGTTCGAGCCGCTCGACATGCGTGGCATATTGCGCGGCTTTCTCCGCGGTCTGGGTGCCCAGCACCTCCAGTTCGCGCTCGCGCAGCTTCATCTTGCGCTTCATGTAGACGCTCCAGGCGCTCGCGAGCACCGGAATGCCCACCACGATCATGAAGAAGATCAGCATGGTTACTGGCATGGCGGTTCAATCCCTTTTCAAGTGTCGGGAGCCGACAATGGAGCAAAGCTCCGCGTTCAGCGCAGCCGCTCGATTTCCTCGGCCAGACGCGTGTTGCGGCTGGTGTAGAAAACCTCGATGTCGGACAGGCGACGGTCGATATCCCGGAACTTGCTCCGTACATCACGGGTCGAGCGGGCGGGGTTGGTCCGCACGCCCTGCCAGAACTTCTCGTCCTCCCGGTCGGCATAGAGGCCGGTCGGCTTCGGCTCGGCCAGCCACGCGGTGAGACCATAGGCAATCAGCGTCCAGGGGAACGCCCCCATCAGCGTGACGAGCACCGCAGCGATGCGGACCCAGAGCACGTTGATGCCGGTATAATCGGCGATTCCCGCGCAAACGCCCATCCATTTGGCGTTCTGCTTGTCGAGATAGAATTTGGTGCGGCGGGCGGACATCTCAGTTCCTCCTGTCGAGATAAAGGTCGTCGGGTTCGATCGGGCGGGCCGGACGGAAATCGGGATGGTCGGCGGCGATGATGCGCTCGACCGTCTGCAGGCGCTCTTCCAGCCGGCGCGCGAGATGGTGCAACTCGTCGAGCAACCGCTCGTCCTCGTCGGTGATCTTGGGCGCCTGCTTCCACTTGGTGACATAATGGAAGATGAGCCACGGCATGCCGATAAAGAGCATGCCGCAAATGACGATGGGCAGGAAAACATCTTCCATCGCTTAGTCCCTCTTCGCTTGCGCGGCCTTCAGGGCGGCCAGCTCGGCTTCCACCTTATCGGCGGACTGCAAGTCAGCGATCTCCTGCTCAAGCGTCCGGGGCTGGGTGCCGAGACCCATGGCGTCCGCCTCGCCCTCGGCCAGATCCACGCGGCGCTCCAGCAGTTCGAAGCGCGAGAAAGCATCCTGCACGCGCTCGCCATTGTACATCTCACGGGCGCGCAGACGGGTCTGGGCGCTCTCCATGCGCGTCACAAGGCTGCTCTGGCGGGTACGCGCCTCGCGCAGCTTGGCTTGCAACTTGGCAATATCTTCCTCGGAGGCGGCGAGCGCGTCATCGAGCATGGCGATCTGCCCCTTGAGCTGATCGGCCATTTCGCCGGCCTTCTGCTTCTCGACCAGCGCGGCCTTGGCCAGATCCTCGCGATCCTTGGAGAGCGCCAGCGCGGCCTTTTCCGTCCAGCTCTCCTGCAGGGCATCGAGCTTGTTGATGTGGCGGCGCATTTCCTTCTGGTCCGCGATCGTGCGGGCGGCCGAGGCGCGTACTTCCACCAGCGTCTCCTCCATTTCGAGGATGATCATGCGGATCATCTTCGCCGGGTCCTCCGCGCGATCCAGCAGGTCGGTGACATTGGCGGCGATGATATCCCGGGTGCGAGAGAAGATACCCATGTGATTACTCCATCAAGATGCAGTGGACCGTGGGCTTGTGCCTTCACGGTAGCATTGCCCTAGCTTTTGCAAATGCCGTGCCAAACTCGGGTAAATGGCACAAAACCACGCTTTGCGTCGCCGCGTGACAGGCAAGGGGCATCTTCCTGTTGCAACAAAGTGGGAAATATCACTAAATATTGGGATGGAAAAAGCTGCGCATTTCATTGGAGAATCCCTGGCATTTCTGGACGCGGTCGAGCAGGCCGGGCGCGCGGCCGAACTCATCCGGCCGGTGCTGGTGGTTGGTGAACGGGGCACCGGCAAGGAACTGATCGCCGAGCGCATCCATCGCCTCTCGCCGCGCTGGGCGGGACCGCTGATCGTCATGAATTGCGCGGCGCTGCCGGAGACGCTGATCGAGGCTGAGCTGTTCGGCCATGAAGCCGGCGCCTTTACCGGAGCCACACGGGCACGGGCCGGGCGCTTCGAGGAAGCCGATGGCGGCACCTTGTTCCTCGACGAACTGGGCACGCTCTCCATGGCCGCGCAGGAGCGGCTGCTGCGCGCCGTCGAATATGGCGAAGTGACGCGCATCGGCAGTTCGCGCCCACTGAATATGGACGTGCGGATCATCGCAGCCACCAATGAGCATCTTCCCGATGCCGTCGCGGCCGGCCGCTTCCGGGCGGACCTGCTGGACCGGCTGAGCTTCGAGGTCATCACCCTGCCGCCGCTGCGCGGGCGCGAAGGCGATGTGGACGTGCTGGTCGAGCATTTCGGCCGGCGCATGGCGAGTGAATGCGGCTGGGCTTCGTGGCCGGGCTTTTCCGCGCGGGCCATGGCGGAACTGGTGGCGCATCGCTGGCCCGGCAATGTGCGTGAACTGCGCAATGTCGTCGAGCGCGCCGTCTATCGCTGGGGTGCGCCGGCACGGCCGATCGACGCTATCCAACTCGATCCCTTCGACTCGCCCTGGAAGCCGCAGGCCGCATTCGACACGCGGGGCGCTCCGCCTTGCGCGTTATCGCAGGCACCGGCGGCCGATAGCGAGGCGACCGGCGAGACTGTATCTGCGGCTTTGAACGACATCACGGATCTGCGCGGCGCAGTCGACGCCCATGAGGCGATGATCCTGCGTCACGCGCTCCAGCGGCATCGCTTCAACCAGCGCGCGACGGCCAAGGCACTGGGCCTTTCCTACGATCAGTTGCGCCATTGCCTGAAGAAGCACGCCCTGCTTTGAGCGCGCGCTTCTTCATCACCGGCAATCAGGCCATGGCGAGGCGCGGCCGGACAGCGCGCGACCGGCGCAAGGCCGCGCCGCCCATCGCGAATCCGCCGATCATCATCGCCCATGTCGCCGGCTCGGGCACGGCGGGAGCCGGTACGCTGTCCAGGAAATCGCCCGAGGCCGAACTGTAGGTGACGCCCGGCGCGGCATCGATGCCGAAGGTGCCGGTGTGCATGAAGTCCATGACCACCGTCCCGCTATTGTTGTTCACGACCGCGGAGAGATTGAGGAACGCAAAGACATCGTAGCTGTCGATGCCGCTGGTCGGCGTCACGCTGACGGAAAGAGCGTCCTGGAGGAACGTGTCGATCTCTTCAGCCGGGTTCCTGAACTCCCGCATGAAGGACGCCGAATCCAGCTCCGTGCCCAGAGATGTGAAGTTGGCGTATGTGGCGCCGGAGCCGGCCTCGAAGACGAAGAGCCTCGCGCTCACGGAAAACATCAGGGTGCTGTTATCGGGCGCGTCGAAGGCCGGGGCCGTGATCGTGCCATCGAAGCCGAAGTTGAAATCGATGGTCTGGCCAGCGGAACCATAAAAGGTGAGCTGCTCTCCGAAGACGCTGAGCGACTGGCGAAAGCCGCCTAGGGTGGCATTCGGCCCGGTCACTTCCAGATAGTTGCGTACGGTGCCGTTCGGCAGATCGACTTCGGCTCTCACTTCATTGCCGAAATGGGCCGAACCGGTTTTCGCGGCATTGATCTGATAGCCGTCCACGACGCCCATGCCGAGCTGGACATATGGGCGGATGAAGTAGCTGGCCTGGGCCGGAGTGGCGGCCGCAAGGACGGTCGCGAGGCAGGCGAGGCAGGCGAGCCCGCCGAGGAACTGTATCGATTTACGCATGAAAGGTCTCCCACATCCCGATCGCCGACACGGCAACCGCTTCCCCCTACCGCGTGGAAACCGGCCGTTTCGGATCAGGGCGATTTGCGCGGATTGTCGCATCCGTCTCATTTTGGGGCGGATGGGGCATGGATCTGCCGCCCAGCAGCGCGGATTGTCTCTGCTGTTCAAGGAGGCTAGGGCGGGCAGACGCAACTCAGATCGATTTTGTAGAAGCGCCTGATCGGGAGAGATCGCTGGAAACATGTGCTGACACGCGGCATTTCGCTTCTGCATAGACTAGGATTCGTGCCCCGGCGCGTTTCGCCGTCCGAATGACAATGCACCAAAAGGAGATCAACCATGGCATTCCAACTGCCCGACCTGCCCTATGCCAAGACGGCATTTGGCGACGACATGTCGGCCGAGACGTTCGACTATCACCATGGCAAGCACCATAATGCCTATGTCGTGAAAGCGAACGAGCTGGTCGCTGCCGATCCTTCATTGCAGGGCAAGTCGCTTCTCGAACTGATCGACCTGTCCAAGGGCGGCGCCAAGCCCGGCCTGTTCAATCAGGTCGGCCAGATCTGGAACCACAGCTTCTTCTGGCAGGGCCTTTCGCCCGAGACGCAGGAGCCGACCGGCAAGCTTGCCGAGCTCATCAATGAGGGCTTCGGTTCGACGGACGCATTGATCGAAAAGCTGAAGGCCGAGGCCGTGGGCCATTTCGCCAGCGGCTGGGCGGCTCTCAACCTCAAGGACGGCAAGCTGGAAGTCACCAGCTATCATGATGCCGACACGCCGGTTGCCCATGGCGCCACGCCGCTGTTCATCCTCGATGTGTGGGAACACGCCTATTACATCGATTATCGCAACGCGCGGCCGAACTTCGCCGAGACGACGCTGCGCAAGCATGTGAACTGGGCGTTCGTCGCGGAGAATCTGGACGGCAAGGGCGCCGAGCGCGCAAACCAGCCGGGCTGAACGCGCCTGAGGAAATGACGGAAAGGGCCGGCCGGCGCGCCGGCCCTTTTTCATGTCAGCTCAATCTCTCGATGTCTTCGCGGCTCAGCGAGCCCGGGATGATCATCACCGGGCAAGGCAAGGTTCCCGCGTCCTGACCCGCGAAATGCGTGACCAGCGGACCGGGCGCCCCTTTGGGCGCTGCCCCGAGCACCAGCGCGGCCACGGACTCGCCGGATGCCAGCATCTCCTTCACCGATGCGACCGCATCGCCCACCTTCACGGTGATGGCGGGCTTGATACCGGCCTCCGCCATCAGCGTGCCGGCCGCGCCCATCGCCAAAGCCTCGGCACGGGCGCGCGCTTCGTCTTCGATCGTGGCCTGCACCGCGCCCCATTGCACGAACTCGGTCTTGGGCGCGAGCGCCAGCATATGCACGCCGCCCCCGGTCTTGGCGGCGCGACGCGCGGCGAAAAGCAACGCCGATTCCGCTTCGCTGCTTTCATCCACCACAACGAGATATGTTCGCATCAAGGGCGTCTTCTCCGGTACATTCGCGCCTGTAGGTGCGGGAATTTCCGCCTCGATGCAAGCGATGGCCTTGACCCCGGCGGGCAAAGCGTGAAGGTGGCCGGCGATTGTCCAACCCCGTAAAAACAGGAAAGCCTGGCCCTCATGGCGATCAACATCCAGATGCCCGCTCTTTCGCCGACCATGGAAGAAGGCACACTTTCGAAGTGGCTGGTGAAGGAAGGCGACAGCGTCTCCTCCGGCGATCTCCTCGCGGAAATCGAGACGGACAAGGCCACTATGGAGTTCGAGGCCGTCGATGAAGGGATCATCGGCAAGATTCTCGTTGCGGAAGGCACGGACAATGTGAAGGTCGGCACGGTCATCGCCGTGCTGGTGGAAGAGGGCGAAGAAGTCCCCGCCGACACAGGCGCTGCGGCCGCTCCCAAGAAGGATGCCCAGCCGGAACAGCCCGCTCAGCCCGAACAAAAAGAGAAGGCCGAACCGGAAGCCGCCAAGCCGGCCAGCTCGCCTGCTCCTGCCCCAGCACCATCAGACGATCGCGTGAAGGCCAGCCCGCTGGCCCGCCGCATTGCCGCCGATGCCGGGATCGATCTCTCCGCCGTCACCGGCAGTGGTCCCAATGGCCGCGTCGTCAAGGCGGACCTGGAAGGCGTGAAGCCCGGCACCGCCGCGCCCCAGCCTGCCGCTACATCCGCCGCTGCTCCGGCAACAACGCCTGTCCCGGCCGCCGCGCAGGATTTCGGCATTCCGCACGAGGTCGAGAAGCTCTCGAACATGCGCAAGACCATTGCGCGCCGCCTCACCGAATCGAAGCAGCAGATTCCGCACATCTATCTCACCGTGGACGTGCGGCTGGATGCGCTGCTCAAGCTGCGCGGCGAGCTGAACAAGGCGCTCGAATCGTCAGGTGTGAAGCTCTCGGTCAACGACATGCTCATCAAGGCGCTGGCCAAGGCGCTGCTCGCCGTACCCAAGTGCAATGTGCAGTTCGCGGGCGATCAACTGCTCAAGTTCAGCCGCGCGGACATCAGCGTCGCCGTATCGATCCCCGGCGGCCTCATCACGCCCATCGTCGTCGATGCAGGCTCCAAGGCGATCAGCGCCATAGCGACCGAGATGAAGGACCTGGCCACCCGCGCGAAAGACGGCAAGCTCAAGCCGGAGGAATATACCGGCGGCACCGCCAGCCTCTCCAACATGGGCATGATGGGCATCAAGCAGTTCGAGGCGGTCATCAATCCGCCCCAAGCGATGATCATGGCCATCGGCGCGGGCGAGAAGCGCCCCTATGTGATCGACGACGCGCTCGGCATCGCCACCGTCATGTCCGCGACCGGCAGCTTCGACCACCGCGCCATCGACGGCGCGGACGGCGCGGAACTGATGAAGGTCTTCAAGGAACTGGTGGAAGCGCCGCTGGGACTCGTGGCGTAAGCCAGCGCATTGAACACCCTTCACTCTCCCACAAGGAGAAAACGTATTTCGGATGGAGCTTCCCTTGGCTGATACGTACGACGTCATCGTTCTCGGTTCCGGCCCCGGCGGCTATGTCGCGGCGATCCGCGCGGCGCAGCTTGGCCTCAAGACCGCCATCGTCGAGCGTGAGTTGCTGGGCGGCATCTGCCTCAACTGGGGCTGCATCCCCACCAAGGCGCTGCTGCGCTCGGCGGAGATCTTCCACTACATGCAGCACGCCAAGGATTATGGGCTGGCGGCAGAGAAGATCACAGCCGATCTGGACGCGGTGGTGAAGCGCTCGCGCGGTGTCGCCAAGCAATTGAATGCCGGCGTCACGCATCTGATGAAGAAGAACAAGATCGCCGTGCACATGGGCACCGGCGTTCTGATGGGTAAGGGCAAGCTCGCCGTCACCGGCAATGACGGGAAGAAGAGCGAGCTTTCCGCCAAGCACATCATCGTCGCGACCGGCGCGCGTGCCCGCGACCTGCCCTCTGCCCCGGCGGACGGCAAGCGCATCTGGACCTACCGCACCGCCATGACGCCGCCGGAGATGCCGACGAAGCTGCTCGTCATCGGATCGGGGGCGATCGGTATCGAGTTCGCCAGCTTCTACAACGATATGGGCGCGGACGTGACCGTGGTGGAGATGATGGACCGCATCGTGCCCGTGGAGGACAAGGACGTCTCGGTCTTCCTCGAAAAGCAACTCGTGAAGCGTGGCATGACGATCAAGACCGGCGCATCGCTGGACTCGCTCAAGGCGAGCGACAAGGGCGTCATCGCCGCCATCAAGGGCAAGGACGGCAAGAGCGAGACGAGCGAGTTCAGCCATTGCATCGTCGCCATCGGCATCGTACCCAACACCGAGGAAATCGGGCTGGACGCACTCGGCGTGGAGACGGAGCGCGGCCATATCAAGACCGATGGCCTGTGCCGCACCAATGTCGATGGCCTGTGGGCGATCGGCGACGTGACCGCGCCGCCATGGCTCGCGCACAAGGCCAGCCATGAGGGCGTGATCGCCGCCGAAGCCATCGCGCAGGCGCTGGGTAACAAGGACGTCCACCCGCACGCGATGGACCCGAAGAACATTCCGGGCTGCACCTATTGCCAGCCGCAGGTCGCCTCCGTGGGCCTGACCGAGGCCAAGGCGAAGGAAGCGGGCCATGGCGTGAAGGTCGGCACCTTCCCCTTCATCGGCAACGGCAAGGCGATCGCGCTGGGCGAGGCGGAAGGCTTCGTGAAGACCGTGTTCGACGCCAAGACCGGCGAACTGCTGGGCGCGCACATGGTGGGCGCGGAAGTCACCGAGATGATCCAAGGCTACACCATCGGCAAGACCGCCGAACTGGTGGAGCAGGACTTCATGCAGACGGTCTTCCCGCACCCGACCATCAGCGAGTCCATGCATGAGAGCGTGCTCGCCGCTTATGGGCGCGTGATTCACATGTGAGATCAGCGCGGCGGCTGACCGGCCAGGCAAGGCGCTGGCCGGGCTGTCGTGACGGTTGATGACGATGGGAACAGCGGTTTGCAGATCCGGATCGCTTCGGCGGCCGGTGCTACTCCATTGAAACAGCGTGTGCTCCTGCCGAGACGGGAAATCTGGGGCGGCCCGGCACTTTCCATGAAAGATTGCTTCGGGCGGATAGCGGACTTTTGACATACAACCCCGCTCGCCCTGAGCTTGTCGAAGGACCGTTCTTCTTCGGCTTGGAAGAAAAGAACGGTCCTTCGACAAGCTCAGGACGAACGGTGTGTGGCGCGGATGGATATCCGCAACGGGTCAGGCACAGAAGATCCTCCCGCGCCGGTGCGGCCGCTTCAATGGCCGGACCCTAGTGACGCCTCGCTTTCAGAATGGATTTCCGCCAGAGCGTTGCGTCGATGCCGCACTGCACAATATCTGTTTGAAATTCCCAGACTTCTTCAGATAGCAAATAGCCTGTTAACAACCTCCTGGGCCGTTTTCGAGACCCTCGGTCGTTATCCTGCGCAAGCGAGGCCATGCGGCTCGTCGCGGCGCTGCAATCACCGTCATAATTGCGTCACGCGATCCAGCCAGTCGCCATCGGACTAGTCAAAAGGACAGGTGAGAGGATGCATCGGCTCCGCATGGATGCCGAGGGTGCCGTCGCGCGTGCGGCGGCAGTCACTTGAACAGGCTCGTTTCGATTCAAGGGGAGCTATAATGACCAACTTCCGCTTCTTCCTCGCGGCTTCCGCAGCGAGCATCGCGGCCGCAGCCGTTGCGATCAGCCCGGCCCATGCGCAGGACACCACCTCCGCCGTTCGCGGCACCGTCACGGCCGAGGGCGCCGCCATTCCCGGCGCATCGGTTACGGTGATGCATGTGCCCTCCGGCACCGTCTCCCGCACGACCAGCGCCGGCGACGGCAGCTTTTCCAGCACCGGACTTCGCATCGGCGGCCCCTACAGGATCACCGTCTCCGCGCCCGGCTATCTCGATGCCACGGTAACGGAGGCCTATCTCACCGCCGGCGAGACCTACCGCCTGCCGATCACCCTGGGGGCCGAGGGTGAAACCATCGTCGTCACGGCGTCCACCGTCGTGGGCGCCGGCTCCTACAGCCAGGGCCCGGCCAGCGCTTTCGACCACGATGCCATCGAGGGAGTCGCCTCGGTCAATCGCGACATTCGCGACGTGGTGCGCCGCGACCCGTTCGCGACTCTCGACCTCACCAACAGCCGCGCGGTATCGATTGCCGGCCAGAACCCGCGCTTCAACCGCTTCTCGGTCGACGGTGTGCAGTTCACGGACGATTTCGGCCTCAACAATGGCGGCCTGCCGACCGGCCGTGGCCCCGTGCCGCTCGATGCGGTTGGCCAAATCTCCGTCAAGGCCGCGCCGTATGATATCACGGCCGGCGATTTGCAGGGCGGTGCCATCGACGTTGTGCTCCAGTCCGGCACCAATGAGTGGCACGGCACCGGCTTCTACAGCCTCACCAGCGACGGCCTGACCAGCAACCGCACCGGAGACCGCCAGATCGACCTCGACTTCGAGAGCCGGGTCTATGGCGCGACGCTGCGCGGTCCGATCATCGAGGACAGGCTGTTCTTCATGGTCTCGGGCGAGCGCACGCGGGAATCGACGCCGATCAGCAACGGCCCGGAAGGCATGGGCTTCGCGAACGAAGTGCCTGGCGTGACCCAGGGCCTGCTCGATCAGGTGGCCGGCATGACGCAGGACATCTACGGCTATGATGTGGGCAACGTGGTCTCAAGCTCCACCGAGCGGGACGACAAGCTGGTCGTCAAGCTCGATGCCAACATCACCGAGCAGCACCGCGCCTCGCTGACTTACATCTACAACGATGGCGCATTCTACATCCAGAACGGCCGCGACACGAACTTCTACACCGGCACGCAGACCGACGCGAGCCGTCCGCAGTACGGCTTCTCGTCCAATGACTATCTCCTCTCCGAGGAGGTTCATTCCGGCGTGTTTCAGCTCAACAGCGAATGGTCCGACACCTTCTCGACCGAAGCGCGCAGCGCCTACCGCAAGTACACGCGCGGGCAGGTGCCGACGCAGGGCGCGAACTTCTCGCACTTCTCGGTCTGCACCGATCCGACCTCGCTGGTCGATCCGGAAGTCGCCACGTCTGCCGTCACCTGCTCGGCGCCGGTCATCAACATCGGGCCCAATCCGTCGCGTCAGTTCAACGCGCTGGAGAGCGAGAATTACGCCGGGCAGTTCATCGCCGAGCTGAACATGAACAGCCACCGCGTGCGTTTCCTCGCGGGCATCGAGCATGTGAAGACCTTCAACGCCTTCATGCAGGATGCGCTAGGCAGCTATTATTTCGACTCGCTGGAGGACTATCAAAATCAGCGCGCGAGCCTGATGCGCTATCAGACCGCCCGCTCACTCAATCTCGACGATGCCGCCGCGAACTTCAAATACACGATGCTCACTTTCGGCATCATGGACGATTGGGAAGTCACCCCGGACCTCACGCTGACCGCCGGCGTGCGTTGGGACGTGTATGACATGAACTCACCGGTTCCGCTCAATCCCAATTTCGTCGATCGCCTGGGCTATGCCAACACCGCCACGCTCGGCGGCCGCGGCGTGTTCCAGCCGCGCTTCGGCTTCGATTGGCGCGCGACCGATCGCTTATCGATCCGTGGCGGCGGCGGCCTCTTCGCGGGCGGCTCGCCGGACGTGTGGGTCTCCAACAGCTACTCCAACACCGGCTTCGTCACGTCCAACGTATCGGTTCAGCGCGACAACGCGGGCGGTATCATCGGCGGAGTGGAATCGGCGCTCACGGGCGTGAACGGCCGTGACATCGATCAGTCCGTGCTGGATGCGATCGCCAGCGCCAGCGCGAGCCCCAATGGCCTCGTCGCCGCGATGGACCCCGATCTGCGCCTGCCCAGCCAGTGGAAGGCCAGCATCTCGGCCGACTATATGACGAACCTCGGCCCGCTCGGCGATGGCTGGAACTTCGGCGCTGACCTGCTCTACTCGCGCGTCAAGGACACGCTGATCGTCGTGAACGGCCGCCTGCAGCCGACCGGCGAGACGACCCTCGATGGTCGTCCGAAATATGAGAGCGTCGTCGGCCCGATGGACAGCAACGCCGACCTCATCCTCACCAATGGGGACGAAGGCCGCAGCCTCGTGGGGGTCATCCGCCTCGACAAGAGCTTCCAGAACGGCTTCTCGTTCGGCGGCAGCTATACATGGCAGGACGTGAAGGAGCTGAACCCGCTCACCTCGTCCACGCCGACGTCGAACTACGGCAATGCCTATTATGTCGATCCGAACTATCCGGCCTATGGAACCGCCAACGATCAGATCAAATGGCAGTTCAAATATTATGCCGGGTTTGAGCATGAGTTCTTCGACAATGCCAAGACGCGCATCCAGCTCTTTGGCGAGACGCGCGGAGGCAGGCCGTACAGCTACATGATGAACGATGCCTCGGCGGTTGGCGGCGTGTCCCAGCTCTTCGGTGTTTCCCGCACCGGCGCGCGGCACCTGTTCTACGTGCCGGACGTGAGCGCGATCGACGCCGATGCCAACGTCACCTATGATAGCGCGGAAACGTTCGAGACGGTGCAATCGCTCGTCAACGGGTCAGTGCTGAAGGGCTATCAGGGCCGGACGGCGCCGAAGAATATCGGCCGCTCCTCCAGCTTCACCAAGATCGACCTTCATCTGGAGCAGGAGATCCCCACCCCGTTGGGCCGCTCGCGCTTCACGGTCTTCGGTGACATCGAGAACGTACTGAACTTCATCAATCGCGATTGGGGCCAGCTCCGTCAGGTGGGGTTCCCATATCAGGCCTCGGTAGTGCAGGTGACGTGCGGCAATGCGGACTGCACGCAATACGCCTATTCGGGGGCCAATGCGCCGCAGGAATCGGTGCAGGCGCGCCAGTCGCTCTATCAGGTGCGGCTGGGCATCCGCTTCACCTTCTGATCGCGGCGATCAAGCAAAGACGGAAGGGCGGAGGCAGTGATGCCTCCGCCCTTTTTCTTGGCTAGCATTAGAAATTGCTCGTCAGTCCAGCTGCAGGCAGGCATCCAGCCCCTGTGTTCGTACGGCATTGATATAGCCGGCGATCCGGTTGCCCTGCCGGCGGGTAAAGCCGGAGGGCGCGATCGCCTCGCGCCTCTTCGGCAGCGGCAGCACGGCGGCGATGCGGGCAGCTTCCGTGCGGCTGAGCCGGTCCGCGCCATGGCCGAAATAGCGAATGGCGCCGGCCTGCACGCCATAGGTGCCGATGCCGGTTTCCGCGACGTTGAGATAGACTTCCATGATCCGGCGCTTGCTCCAGATTGCCTCGATCAGAACGGTGTACCAGACTTCCAGCCCCTTGCGGAAAAAGCCACCGCCTTGCCAGAGAAAGACGTTCTTCGCCGTCTGCTGACTGATCGTGGAGCCGCCGCGAATGCGCCCGCCGCGTGCATTCTGCGCCATCGCCTGGCGGATCGCCGCTGCGTCGAAGCCGTGATGCTGGCAGAATTTCGCATCCTCGCCAGCGATTGCGGCGCGGGCCATGTCCGGATCGATACCGGAGAGCGGCGTCCAGTCCTTCGTGATGCCGTTCTCGTCCATCAGCATGGTGATCGTCACCGGGACCGGCACCCATTTATAGACGAGCACCTGCGTGAGCGAGATGCCGACGAAGGCAAGGAGGAGCATGAGCACCCAGCGCGCCACCTTGCCGATGAGGCTCGTGGGATTCCCCGGAAAGCGCAGGCCCTTCCGACGCTTACGATTGCGCTTCACCTTGCTGGCTGTCGCCATCGATTTCCTCTCCTCAATGACCGGGGAAGGCGGTCGTCTCGAAGCGGACCGGTTCTCCAACGGCCTCATTGGCAAGGCTGTTTTCCCACATCACGCGGTTGCCGCGCACGATGGTGCCGATGGGGCGGCCGGTCACATCCATGCCCTCGAAAGGCGACCAGCCGCAACGTGAGGCCATCCAGGCGGCATCCATCGTCCAGCGCGCCTTGAGGTCGACAACGGTGAAGTCGGCATCATAGCCCGCCGCGATCCGTCCCTTGCCGACGAGGCCAAACACGCGCTGCGGGCCGGCACTGGTGAGATCGATGAAGCGCTGGAGCGTCAGCCGGCCATTCGCCACATGATCGAGCAGCAGCGGCACCAGCGTCTGCACGCCGGGCATCCCACTGGGCGAGGCGGGATAGACCTTCGCTTTCTCCTCCTGCGTATGCGGGGCATGGTCGGAGCCCAGCACGTCCGGCACGCCCTGACCGACCCAGTGCCACAGCCCTTCGCGATGCGTGGCGCTGCGGATCGGAGGGTTCATCTGGGCGTAAGTGCCGAGGCGCGGATAGGCGTCCTCCGCCGCCAGCGTGAGATGCTGGGGCGTCACCTCGCAGGTCGCGATATCCTTGTGCTGGCCAAGAAATTCCAGTTCCGCCGGGGTCGTGACATGCAGCACATGGATGCGACGCCCGGCCTCGCGCGCGAGTTTGACGATGCGCCGCGTCGCCAGCATCGCGCTTTCATCATCGCGCCAAACCGGATGGCTGGCAGGATCGCCCTCGACCCGTTCGTCCAGCCGCGCATTCATCCGCGCCTCGTCCTCGGCGTGGATGGCGACACGGCGGCGGCCATGCGCGAGCACGCGGCGCAGCGCATCGTCTTCCGCCACGAGCAGGCTGCCGGTGGAGGCGCCCATGAAGATCTTGACGCCGGCCGTGCCGGGCATGCGCTCCAACTCAGCCAATTGCTCGGCATTCTCGCCGGTCGCGCCCACATAAAAGGCATGGTCACACCACATGCGGTGATGGGCGCGGGCGAGCTTGTCCGTAATGCGCTCGGCGCTGTCTGTATTGGGATTGGTGTTGGGCATCTCGAACACGGCCGTCACCCCGCCCAGCACGGCGGCGCGGCTGCCCGATTCGAGGTCTTCCTTATGCTCCAGCCCCGGCTCGCGGAAATGGACCTGGCTGTCGATCACGCCGGGCAGCACATCGAGCCCGGTGCAGTCGATCACTTCGCCGGCATCGCCTAAATTCGTGCCGATTGCCGCGATTCGTCCGCCGTTCACGCCCACATCGACACGCGCGGGGCCGCCGGGGAGATGGACCGTGCCGTCGCGCAACAGGAGATCGAAAGTCTGGGCCATGCGAACCTCTCTTGGCTTGATGCTTTACTCCACCTACCTAAAGCCGATGGATCCCACCACTCTCAAAGCCTCCCCGCTCAAGGATCGCGCCCTCGTCCGCGTGGGTGGCGCCGAAGCGCGGCCCTTCCTGCAGGGCTTGCTGACACAGGATATAGCGGGGCTTGTCGTCGGCACACCGCGTTATGCCGGTCTGCTCACCCCACAAGGCAAGGCGCTGTTCGACCTGATTCTCTGGGCCGATCCCGCAGGTGGCGAGGATGTGCTGCTCGATTGCGAAGCGGCGCGGGTGGATGCACTCATCCGCCGCCTTGCGCTCTACCGCCTGCGCCGACCGGTGACGATCGAAGCCGAGGACGCGCTGGCGGTCTACTGGTCACTCGATCCGGTGGAAGGCGCTGCGCCCGATCCACGCTTGCCCGCACTCGGCTGGCGCTGGCTGGCCGCCCCGGATGGGGAGGACGTATCCGAGCGTTTCCGGGCGCATCGACTCGCGCAAGGCGTACCGGAAGGGGTGGCCGAACTGGGTGAGGACAAGACGCTCTGGCTCGAAAGCAATGCGGAAGACCTTAACGGCGTGGACTACGCCAAAGGCTGTTATGTCGGCCAGGAGAACACCGCGCGGATGCATTATCGCAACAAGGTGAACCGCCGGCTTGTCGTGCTACCGCTCGACCAGTCCGATCCCGCGCGCCGCCGGATCGCCTATCCCGCGCTCGGCCTCGCGGTGGACCATCGCCCGGTGGATAGTCTGGATGGCATTTCCCTGCCGGACTGGCAGGCGGCCGCCATCGCACAGGACGCCGAATGATGCGGGCCTTTCTCGCGCTGCTGGTCATCCTCCTCGGCGCAGGAGCGGCTCAGGCCGAGATCAAATGGGAGATCGTGCGCACGCTGCCGCACGATCCGGAGGCCTTCACGCAGGGCCTCTTCATCGATGGCGACCGAATCTACGAAAGCACCGGGCAGATCGGCCAGTCCGACCTGCGGGTTATGCGCCTCAAGGACATGAAGCTGCTGCGCCGCCGGCCGATGCGCGAGGATATGTTCGGCGAGGGCAGCACGCTCTGGGGCGACAAGATCATCAGCCTCACCTGGCGGCACGGGACGGGCTTCGTCTGGCGGCGCGACGACCTCAAGCAGATCGGGTCCTTCACTTATCCCGGCGAGGGCTGGGGGCTTACCCAGGATGGCACCTCGCTCATCATGAGCGATGGAACGCCCGAATTGCGCTTCCTCGATCCCGAGACATTCGAAGAGCAGCGGCGCGTCACGGTCACGTGGCAGGGCGAGCCCGTGAAGTTTCTCAACGAGCTGGAGCATGTCGACGGCGCGGTCTACGCGAACATCTGGTATTCGCCGATGATCGCGCGGATCGACCCGAAAACCGGGGTGATCGATGACTGGATCAACCTCACACCCCTGGTGGCGGAAAATAGCGGCGGCGTTCTCAACGGCATCGCCTGGGATCCCAAGGCCGAGCTGCTCTATGTGACCGGCAAGAACTGGTCCAACCTCTATGTTCTGCGCCTCACCGACTGAGCGCCCCGCCACCGGTTTTGATCGTCGTCAAGGCGCGTGGCCCGTCGGCACCGTAATTCTATCTGCATGGTTGGAGGCGAGAGCGTCCGATCAGGCGACTTTGCGCTCCCGTTGTCCATCCGGGCAATCACGGGTGGTGTGAAGGGAGGCCCGCTCCTGGCAGCGGAGCGGGCCGCTTCGCCCGCCGTTGCAGCTCAGCCCTCGTCGCGCGCTTTCTCGATGGCCTTCTGCAAGACATCGGGGCCGACAAGTCCGTTGAAGATCTGATCGCCGACGACGAACAGGGGCGTACCCTCTGCGCCCAGCGCTTGCGCGAGGCGGATATTGCCCATGAACTCGTCCTCGCCATTGTCGCTGGCGATGGCGGCGTCGGCCTTGTCCGGATCGAGCCCGGCCGTTCGCACCGCCTTCTTCACAGCATCGGAGGAGACGCCCTCGGCTGCATACATGGCCTTGTGGAAAGCCATGAACTTGCCTTCGCGCGCCGCCATCAAGGCCACTTTGGCCGCGTTTGCGCTGCCGTCCGCGATGATCGGCAGCTCCCGATAGACAACGCGCAGGTCTGGATTGTCCTTCACCAACTGCGCGATGTGCGGCAGCGCCGCGCGACAATAGCCGCACGCATAATCCATGAAGGCCACCAGCGTGACCTTGGGCTGATCCGCGCCTTCCCACGCGCCCTGATAAGGCGTCTCCAGTTCGCTACGGTGCTCATCGATGCTCGCAGCGGTCTGCTTGGCCTTCAGCCGCTCGATGGCCTGGGGGATGATCTCGGGGTTTGCGAGGATATAATCGTGCACCACCGCCTCGATCGCCGCACGGTCGGCCGGGGAAACATCTTTCCCGTCCGTGGCGGCATAGGCGACCGCCGCTCCGCCGCCGGCAGCAAGCAGGCCCAGCATCGCCGGCAGAAGGAATTTGCGGGACCTGCGCTGCCCAGTGCGCGCGCCCAGCGCCGAAGCGATCGCTCCGGTCGCGCGGAGGAGCGTTCCCGCCCCCGCCTTGTTCGTCATCTCTTGCGGTCCCTTTCCATGGCCGATCGGCTCGCCATCGCAATATCCTGCGCGCGCAGATAATCCGGTGACTCCGGCTGAATACCGCCCAGCGCGACCTCGGCGTGACGGAGGGCCAAAGCATTCTGGCCTTCCATTGAGTAGCGTTCGGCCGTCGCTAAGGCGGCTCGGGCGGTGTCGCCCTGGCGCTGGTACACGACGCCGAGCGAATACCAGGCAAAGGGATTCTGCCGATCGCGCGAGACAGCGTTGCGCAACACGCGCTCGGCCTCTTCGAGATGGCTGTCGTCCTCGCTCGCAATCAATGCATGGCCAAGCAGGGTGGCGATGAGCGGCTGGCCATTGGTGCGCGTAACGGCCTCGCGCAAGGGCGCAATGGCGGCGACGGGCTGGCCGGATTCAAGCAGGACCTGCCCTTCCAGTTCCAGGAAATAGGGGTCGTGCGGTGCCGTCCTGAGCAGTTCTTGCACTTCGGCGAGCGCCTTCTCCGTATAGGCGCTCTTGTGATAGGCATAAGCGCGGGCATAGCGCGCAGGCACGCTGGCGTCGGAGGGCGGATAGAGCTGCAATGTGCGCGCCGGCTCGCTGACGAAGCCGATGAGCTTGGCTCTTACGCGCTGGAAACGCGCCTCCAGCTCGGGATCGGTCGGTTTGTCCCACGCAGGATCATTCTGGTAGAGTTCGGTCAGCGTGGCGACGCGATCGCGCGATAACGGGTGCGTGCGCACATAGGTGTCCTGCGGCACATACAGACGATATTCGAGATGTTGCAGCTTCTTGAAGAATTCGAGGCTGCCCTTGCCACTGATCCCGGCCGCACGCAGATAGCGTGAGCCGGCCGCGTCCGCACTCGATTCCTGGGTGCGGGTGAAAGCGAGGAACTTGCCCATGGCGGCCTGCTGGCCAGCTGCCATGATGCCCATGCCCGCCTCTCCGCCGCCCGCCGCCAGCGCCGCCGCGCCGAGCAGGAGCGTGACCAGCTGGATGCCGGTGGCTTCCTTGGCGCCATCGGCGAAGCGGACAATGTGGCCGCCTTCGATATGCCCAAGCTCGTGAGCCATCACGCCCTGGACCTGGTTCAGATTGTCCGATTCGGCGATCAGGCCGCTATGGAACCAGACGATCTGCCCGCCGGCCACGAAAGCGTTGATGCTGGGATCGTTGATGACCAGAACCTGGACATTGCGCTCATCCAGCCCGGCGGCGCGGATGAGCGGCCCGGACGCATCGCGCATCAGCGCTTCGGTCTCCGCGTCCCGCAGGATGGACTGCGCGATTGCAGGCTGCGCGCTCAGCAGGCCGAGCAGTGAAAGGAAGGCCAGCAGGCGTGCCAGCAATCCGAAAACCCGGCGCTGCGATGCGGCCCGCGCAGGCGCGCGCATGGCGCCCGCCTGCCTCGCCGGGATCATTGGCCAATGCATGACGTGTCTTATGGCCCCGCCAGCCTGAACCCGGGATGACGCATCCACCGATGCGCTTCGCCGGGTTCGAGGCCTGAGCGGACGGCCGAAGATCACGCCCCGAAGGTGCGCTGCCACCACCCGCGACGCGGCGTTCCGGTGTCGTCCATGGCGTTCTCGGCACCCTCCTCGCCTCCAGACGAGGTGGCTACCTCTGCCGTTTCAGCCTGCTCCACCGGCGGTGCGGCAGGGGCTTCGCTGACCGCCTCTGCGGCCGCTTCTGCGGGCGCGGCCTTGCGGCGCGTCCGGCGCTTGGGCGCTGGCTTGGCCGCGGGCTCGACGGCTTCCTCGGTCGGTGCCTCGGCTGGGGCCGCGGTCGCTTCCGGAGCGACAACGGTTTCCGCCGCCTCATCGGCCTTGACGGTCTTGCGGCGGGGCCGACGCTTAGGCGCCGGCTTCTCCTCGGCTGGCTCCGTGAGCTCCGGTGACACTTCCACCGTTACCGCCTCTGTCTCGCCAGCCGGCTCTGCTGCAGCCTTGCGCGTTGTGCGGCGCCGACGCTTGGGCGCCGGGGCTTCCTCAACGGCTTCCGTCGCCTCGGCAACGGCCAGCTCTGCGGCTTCGGGTTCGACGACGGCCTCGACCTGAGGCTCAGCCGCTTCGGTCAGTTCCGCAGGCGCATCGCTCTCCGTATCCACGCCCGATGCATCGGTGTCCTGACCTTCAGCCTGAGCACCCCGCCGACGGCGGCCACCACGGCGGCCACGACGACCACGACGCTGCGAACCTTCTCCCTCAGCCTCAGCCTCGGTGTCGGTCTCTTCGCCTGCCTCGGCTTCACCGGCCTCCGTCGCTGCTTCGGCGGACTCATCCGAACCCGCTTCGTCATCGGCGGAGAGGGATTCGCCATCCTGGTCCTGATCGTCCCGATCGCGGCGGCCACGCCGTCCGCGCCGACGGCGCTTGCGCTTGCGGCCACCGTCGTCAGTGCCGTCGCGCGCCTCGGATTGCGATCCTCCCTCGGCGTCGGATTCGGATTCGGCTTCCTCTTCTTCCTCCATCTCCTCGGGGATGTCGTCCTCGTCATCCGCGTCTTCGGTGGTGATCGGTGCGTAGCTCACCTGCGTGACCGGGCGCGGTCCGCTGGCTTCGACGGACATGCGGGCGCCCTCGATCTCACCATCGGGCAGGATGACGATGGTGACGCCATAGCGCGTCTCGATCTCGTCCAGTTCGCGCCGCTTGTTGTTGAGCACATAGAAGGCTGCTTCCTGGCTCGCGCGCAACGCGATCTGGCTGCCACGGCCGCGCGCCGCTTCTTCCTCCAGCATACGCAGGGCCGAGAGGCCGGCCGACGAGGCCGTACGGACGAGGCCGGTGCCTTCACAATGGGGACAGGGGCGGGTGGACGCTTCCAGCACGCCTGTGCGCAGCCGCTGGCGGCTCATCTCCATGAGGCCGAAGCCCGAGATGCGGCCGACCTGGATGCGCGCACGGTCGTCCTTGAGCGCTTCCTTCATCGCCTTCTCGACTTTGCGAATGTTGGAGTTGTGCTCCATGTCGATGAAGTCGATGACGACGAGCCCGGCCATGTCACGCAAGCGCAGCTGGCGGGCGATCTCGCGGGCAGCCTCCAAATTGGTGGCGGTCGCCGTCTGCTCGATATTATGCTCGCGCGTCGAGCGGCCCGAGTTGATATCGATGGAGACCAGCGCCTCGGTCGGATTGATGACCAGATAACCGCCGGACTTCAATTGCACGACCGGATTGTACATCGCGGCGAGCTGGTCTTCGACGCTGGCGCGCTGGAACAGCGGGACCGCATCGGCATATTGCTTCACGCGCCGGGCATGGCTCGGCATCAGCAGCTTCATGAAGTCCTTCGCCTGGCGATAGCCTTCCTCGCCCTCGACGATCACTTCCTCGATATCGCGGTGATAGATGTCGCGGATGGCGCGCTTGATGAGGTCGCTGTCGTTATGGATCAGCTCCGGCGCGGCGGCTTTCAACGTGCTCTCGCGAATTTCGTCCCACAGGCGGGCAAGATAGTCGAAATCGCGCTTGATCTCGGTCTTGGTGCGCGAGAGGCCGGCCGTGCGGACGATGCAGCCCATCGTGGACGGCAGCTTCATGTCCGCGATGATGGACTTCAGACGCTTGCGATCGGCTGAATTGCTGATCTTGCGGGAGATGCCGCCGCCATGGCTGGTGTTCGGCATCAGCACGCAATAGCGGCCGGCGAGGCTCAAATAGGTGGTGAGCGCGGCGCCCTTGTTGCCGCGTTCTTCCTTCACGACCTGAACGAGCAGCACCTGACGGCGCTTGATGACATCCTGAATCTTGTAGCGCCGACGCAACGCCATGCGCTTGTGGCGCAGCTCCTCGGCCGCCTGCTCATTGGCCTTGCCATTCCGGCGGGGCGCCCGGCTCTCGGCCGTCTCGCCATCGCTGTCTTCGTCGTCGGCATCCAGATTCGGCCGCTCGACGACCTCGACCTCGCTGCCGCCATGATCGTCGTCATCGTCGTCATCGAGGTCCAGATCACCGCGCAGGGCAGCTTCCTCCGCTGCATGGGCGGCTTCTTCCGCCAGCAGCGCGTCGCGGTCCTCGCGCGGGATCTGATAATAATCGGGGTGGATTTCCGAGAAGGCCAGGAAGCCGTGGCGATTGCCGCCATAATCGACGAACGCCGCCTGGAGCGACGGCTCCACGCGCGTAACCTTGGCGAGATAGATGTTTCCTTTGAGCTGCTTGTGCTCGGCAGATTCGAAATCAAACTCCTCGATACGGTTCCCCGTTACGACCGCGACCCGGGTTTCTTCCCGGTGGCGCGCATCGATCAACATACGCATTGTCATTCAAGTATCTCCAGCCGGTCATCGCCATACGCCGCAAAAGGGCTTGGCGACCCGGTGTCATGGGGACAGACGCGCCCTGACGTGTCGCATCGACAAGACAGCGGCGCAGTGAACCCCGGTTTTCAACAAAGGGATATGTGTCTGTCGCAAAGGCATGCCCGCATCCTGCGGAGACCGGCTTGAACAGCGCTCGCGGCCCGAGGCCCGCTTTCGCGCGCTTCAAGCTCATCAAGCCATGCTCCATGCAACATCAACCTGTAGATCGCCGCAATGGGCGATGATGGTTCCGGAATAATCCGCCGCGCGCCTGAATGGCCATGACGGCTGGTCCGGAAGCAAAGCGCTAGCAGGGCTTTGACCGCAGGGCAACGCCGAAAAGGCGGCGGGACGCAGGGTGCCCGCGCGGCATTGACAGCAGAACGGACGAATTTTGGCTGGCGCCGGCTCTCCGCTCGCGGCAAAAGGCGCGCGCCATGGTTCTGCTGGCAGCGCTCTTCACCCTGACGATCCAGACGCTTCCGGCCCCGGAGAGCGGCTTTCGGTCATTGCCTGCGCTCCCCACGGCGCTGCAGGACGTCTCGGCACAGATGAGCAGACCCCCTTCGCGCGGCCGAATCGTCGTGCGTATCCCGGATGCCGCGCCCGCCATCGCCTTGCCGCCAGTGGAAGGGCCGAGCGACCGGAGCCGTCCCCTCGTCGTCATCGATCCCGGCCATGGCGGCCATGATCCGGGCGCTTATAACGAAACGCTCGACATCCGGGAGAAGGACCTCGTTCTCGCCATCGCCCAGGCCGTGCGGGACGAACTGCTCAAGACCGGGCGCATCCGCGTCGCGCTCACCCGATCGGACGATCGCTTTCTCGTGCTGCAGGAGCGCTACAGCATCGCACGCAAGCTGGAAGCCGACTTGTTCATTTCCATCCATGCGGACGCGGCGGAAGACGACAAGGCGCGCGGCGCCACCATATACACTCTCTCGGACGTCGCTTCGGACAGGGAAGCGGCGCGCCTCGCCGCGCGCGAGAACCGCGCCGATGTGATAAACGGCGTCGATCTGTCCGAGGCGAGTTCCGCCGTCAGTTCCATTCTCATCGATCTCACCCGGCGCGAAACGATGGAGATTTCCGCCCGGTTCGCGGACATCCTCTATCGGGAGGCCTTGCCGCATTTCCGCTTCCGCTCGCCTTATCATCGCCACGCGTCGCTGGTGGTGCTCAAGTCGCCCGATACGCCGTCGGTTCTTCTCGAGACCGGCTATGTGAGCAATGACGACGATGCGGGCTGGATGGCGACGCGCGACGGACGCCTGCAGCTTGCCAAGGGCATCGCGGCGGCCATCTCCGTCCATTTCGCGCGCCAGTCGGTGCGGCGCTGAGAACAGGGGGGCGCTGCCGTTTGCCGCAAAACCGGTTCCCTCTCCCCGCAAAAATGGTCTAGGTGGCGCGCATGGAAGAAGCGACGAACGAAGCGACGAGCTTCCGCTTGCAGCGCGGCGGGCGTCTGGCTGGCGTGGGCGCGCGCGTTCGCGGCCTGCTGGCGCGGCGGCGCTGGCGTTGGCTGGCCTATGGCCTGCTCGCGCTCCTTGGAGGCCTGTTCCTGTTCTGGCTGCTCTTCGCGCGGGATTTGCCGGACGCGCGCAGCCTGCTCGATTACCAGCCGCCGCTCCCCACCGTCGTGCGCGACATCGATGGCCAGCCGATCTACAGCTTCGCGCGGGAACGGCGCGTCCAGCTCCAATATTCCGATTTTCCGCCAGTTCTCATCAACGCTTATCTGTCGGCCGAGGACAAGACCTTCTTCAGCCACCACGGGCTGGATTATCCCGGCCTCGCGCGGGCGGCCGTCGAAGGCATCATGAGTGGCCAGACGCCGCGCGGCACATCCACCATCACGCAGCAGGTCGCCAAGAACCTGCTTGTAGGCAATGAGGTGAGCTATACCCGCAAGCTCAAGGAAGCCATCCTCGCCTGGCGGATGGAGAGTGTGCTCTCCAAGCAGCAGATCCTGGAGCTTTACCTCAACCAGATCTTCCTCGGTCGCAATGCCTATGGCGTGCAGGCGGCCGCGCGCGCCTATTTCGACAAGGATGTAGGCGATCTGACGCTGCATGAGGCGGCCTATCTCGCCATCCTACCCAAGGGGCCCGCCAATTATCGGCCCGAGGTTCATGTGGAGCGGGCAATCGAGCGGCGGAACTGGGTGCTCGGCGAAATGCTGAAGAACGGCTTCATCACGCAGCCGCAGCATGACGACGCGCGCGCGCAGCCGCTCGGGACAGTGGCGCAGCGCGGCTCTGGCTACAGCCGCATCGGCGGATATTATATCGAGGAGATCCGCCGACGGCTGATCGCCGAGTTCGGGGAATCCTCCGAGGATGGGCCCAACAGCGTCTATGCCGGCGGCCTGTGGGTGCGCTCTCCCCTCTCGCCGTTCATGCAGGAGCAGGCCACGCGCGCGCTGCGCGAAGGGTTGCTGCGCTACGATTCCGGCAAGGGCTGGTCGGGGGCCATCGCCACCATCAAGAATCTGGACCAGTGGCAAAGCGAGCTGGCGGCCTCCAACCTCGGCGTGGATTATGCCGACTGGACCGTTGCGGTCGTGCTCGAAAAGTCAGGGTCCAGCGCCTCGCTCGGGCTGCCGGGCGGCGAGACAGGCACCCTGTCGCGCGGAGCCGCCATGCTTGCCGACCGACGCTCGGGCCGGCCGACGTTCGACGCGATGAAGCCGGGCGACGTCATCGCCGTCAAGCCGGAGGGCAATGGCAGCTATGCCTTGCGGAATATCCCCGGCGTTTCGGGCGGCTTCATGATCGAAGGTGTTCATACCGGCCGCGTCTTCGCCATGCAGGGCGGCTTCGATGCGCGGCTCTCATCCTACAATCGCGTGACGCAGGCGATGCGCCAGCCGGGTTCCACCATCAAGCCGTTCGTGTTCGCGGCGGCGCTCGACAATGGCATGACGCCCGCATCCATCATCGTCGATGGGCCGTTCTGCGTCTGGCAGGGCGCCAATCTCGGCCAGAAGTGCTTCCGTAACTTCTCAGGCAGCGGTGGCGGAGCGCAGACGATGCGCTGGGGCATTGAGCAATCCCGCAATCTGATGACGGTGCGCACCGCCGCGCAGACCGGCATGGAGCGCGTAGTCCGCACGATCGAGGCCATGGGCATCGGGAGCTATCAGCCTTATCTCGCCTTCGCGCTGGGCGCCGGCGAGACGACCGTCGAGAAGATGGTCAACGCCTATTCGATGCTCGCCAATCATGGCCGCGAGTTGACGCCGAAGGTCATGGATTATGTGCAGGACCGCAATGGCGCCGTCATCTGGCCCCGGAACTGGAAGGCCTGCCAGGGCTGCAATGCCGAGGACTGGGACGGAAAGCCCATGCCCAGATTCACCCACGCCGGGCGGCAGGCGATGAATCCGATGACCGCCTACCAGATGATCCATATCACCGAGGGTGTGGTCCAGCGGGGCACTGCGACGCGGCTGCGCGATCTCGACCGTCCGCTCTTCGGAAAGACCGGCACCACCAATGGCCCGACCAATGTCTGGTTCGTTGGCGGTTCGCCGGATCTCGTGGCCGGCGTCTATGTTGGCTATGACCAGCCCCGCAACATGGGCAGCTACGCGCAGGGCGGAACGCTTGCGGTGCCGATCTGGAAATCGGCGATGGAGCCTATCCTCAAGGATATGCCCAAGACGCCGTTCGTCGCGCCCACCGGCGTTCGCATGGTGCGCGTCGACCGGCGCAGCGGCAGGCGCGTCTTCGGCGGCTGGCCATCCGATGATCCTCGCACAGCGATCATCTGGGAAGCGTTCAAGCCCGAGACCGAACCGCGCATTTCCATGCGTCGCGACGAGCTGGCCGACCGGGTCGAGCAGGAAGCACCGACGGTCGTGCGTCGCGACGTGAGCCGGGATTTCGCCGGCGAGCAGGGCGGCATCTACTGAGAGCGAACCTTTCTTGAGGCGGTGGAAACAGCTTGCCCTCGGGATGATTCGCTTGCGACCCGATCGGCCGAAAAGCCCGCCACCCCTTGACCGGGCGTTGGCGGCATCGCATCGGAAATGCCCGACCCTATATCGGTCGGACGCATTATTGACGGAGATTCCCCATGCGCGCCGAAGCTGAGGCCTATGTCGAGCAGATCAAGGCTGCGCTGGACCTGTTGCGGCGATTCCTGGACTGGGACCGCGCCCTGCGCCGGCTCGACGAGCTGAATGCCCGAGTGGAGGACCCCACGCTCTGGGACAATCAGAAGGCCGCGCAGGAGGTGATGCGTGAACGCACGCGGCTGGACAACGCCATTTCCGCCACTCGCGCCATCGAGACGGACATGGCCGATACGGTCGAACTGATCGAGATGGCCGAGGCGGAAGGCGACGAAGACCTCGTCACCGAGGGCATCGCCAATCTCGCCGCGCTGACCGAGCGCGCGAACAAGGACAAGGTGACGGCGCTGCTTTCCGGCGAGGCGGACGCCAACGATACCTATCTGGAAATCCATGCCGGCGCGGGCGGCACGGAAAGCCAGGACTGGGCCGAGATGCTGCTGCGGATGTACCAGCGCTGGGCCGAGCAGCGCGGCTGCAAGGTCGAGATGATCGAGTATCAGGCAGGCGAGCAGGCCGGCATCAAATCCGCCACGCTGCTCATCAAGGGCGAGAACGCCTATGGCTATGCCAAGACGGAGAGCGGCGTGCATCGGCTGGTGCGGATATCGCCCTATGACAGCGCGGCCCGCCGTCACACGTCATTCAGCTCGGTATGGGTCTACCCGGTGATCGATGACAATATCGAGATCGAGATCAAGGAAAGCGACCTCAAGATCGATACCTACCGCGCCTCGGGCGCCGGTGGTCAGCACGTCAACACCACCGATTCGGCCGTTCGCATCACGCACGTCCCCTCGGGCATTATCGTGGCCAGCCAGAACGACCGCTCGCAGCACAAGAACCGCGCGACCGCGATGAACATGCTCAAGGCCCGGCTCTACGAAGCCGAGTTGCAGAAGCGCGAGGCGGAAGCCTCCGGCGAATATCAGGCCAAGACGGAGATCGGCTGGGGTCACCAGATCCGCTCCTATGTGCTGCAGCCCTATCAGCTCGTGAAGGATCTGCGCACCGGCATCACGTCCACCTCCCCCGACGATGTGCTGGATGGCGCGCTGGACCCGTTCATGGCGGCTGCCCTTAGCCAGAAGGTGACGGGCGAGAAGGTGGACGTGGAGGACGTCGACTGATGGAACGCCGCCGGACGGCTCGGCTGACCCTGGCGGCGGCCCTGCTGCTGGCCGGAATCGGCGTGGCTGCCTGCGATTCGCTGGCGCCCACGCCGGACGATCGTCCGGAGACGGCGCGCGATTTCCCGCGCGCGGACCGGCCGATCGCGCCGATCATCTCGACGCGCTGGTCCACGGAGGAAGCGCGCGATCGCGTCAACGAGGCGGAGGACATCATGGGCCGCGCCGGCATCGAGCCAGGCATGACCGTGGCGGATATCGGCGCCGGCGAGGGCTATTATACCGTTCGACTTGCCCGGCGCGTGGGATCGGGCGGCCGTGTGCTCGCGCAGGATATCGTCGCGGAAGTCATCGACCAGCTCGGCCAGCGGGTCACGCGGGAGAATTGGGAGAATGTCAGCGTCAAGCTGGGCACGCCCGATGATCCCAAACTTCCGACCGGGAGCTTCGATCGCGTGCTTCTGGTGCACATGTATCACGAAATCGCCGAGCCCTATGCCTTTCTGTGGCGGCTCTATCCGGCACTCAAGGCGGACGGTCAGGTGATCGTGGTCGACATCAACCGGCCGACGGAGCAGCATGGCACGCCGCCCGCATTGTTGCGCTGCGAGTTCGAGGCGGTGGGCTTCCGCTTTGCCGGGATGGAAACGCAAACAGCGGCGGGCGGCTATCTGGCGCGCTTTCAGCCAGGCGAGGCGCGCGTGGCTCCGGATGGAATCCGGCCTTGCCGCATCGCGCGCAACACGCAGCCCTGACTTCGCCCCCCAATTTATCCCACGCGCCGCCCGGCCCAGATGACCCGGCCGACAATGGCGACCAGCTCCGGATCGATATCGTCCCAGGCAGGGTAGAGCGGATTGTCGCTACGGATGGAAAAGCGTCCGCGCCGGGGCGTGAGCGCCACGCGCTTCACCATCAGCACATCGTCCATTCGCAGCACATAGATGCCCTCGCGTAGCCGCTCGATGCCGTCGGCGCGGTCGACCATGATGTCGTCGCCGTCACTCAGCGTCGGCGCCATGGACTCGCCATCCACCCGGATGATCGAGAGCATGTCGGGCCGTCCGCCCAGCGCCCGCAGCCAGCGTGCGTCGAAGGCCAGCGCGCCCGCGGCCGTCTCGTCCTCCTGCAACGAACCCGGCCCGGCCGACGCGCCAAGCGCGAGGCGCGGCACCGCCACCAGATTGCGCAGCGACGACCCGGCTGAACCTGCCTTCCCCGATTTCGCCATCGCAGATCCGCCAAGCAGACCCTCGTCCACGCCGAAATAGCGGGCGAGCACGCGGCGATCATCCTCATCGAGCTTGCGCGGGCTGCCCCGCTTCACGAACTGCTGGATGTAGGCGGGATTGCGGCCGATCAGCCTGGAGACGCCCTCATAGGTCTCTCCGCGTTCCCGGATCAGCCGATCCAGTGTTTCCCGGGCTTGCGCTTCATCCATCGTCCCAATCCAATACACCTAGGAATTTTCCTAGACAAGTAGGAAATGAACTTCAATCATAGGATTATTCCTATTCCGAGTCCCTTCCAAGGAGAGTTTCAGCATGACCACCTTGCGATCCATCGAAAAATTTCTGCGCGCGAACCACATGGCTCCCACCCGTTTCGGCCGGGAAGCCGTGCGCGATCCGCGTTTTGTCCATGACCTGCGCAGAGGCCGGGAACCCACGGACCGCATGCGACGTCGCATAGAACATTTCATGAACATTTATCAAGGAGACGCTCGATGACGCGGCCACTCACATCATCCCTTGCGGGACGGCGCATGCGAGTGCTTCGATGTCCGACCCAGCCGATCCGGCCTTCAAGTCCGCGCCCGCAGCGTCGGGACTGCCACGGCCGCCTTCTCGCCACGCTGCAAATGCTGGCTGGGCCGGGCAGCGACATCGCGGATGCAAGCCTGCGGCACTGGTGCAGCGCCACTTTCGTGGGCGCGCAGCATCGTGTCACGCTGCGCTTTACCGGTGAGGACGCCCTGTATCGGGCAGATGCACTTGCGGAGCGATTGCCGGATGTGGCGTTCCCGCTTCCCAATCACATCGTTGTGGACGCGTCCATCGAGGCCGTTCACCTGAATGGCGACGAGGCGCGGATCATGGTGGCGGTCCTGACGATCGAAGATTGGTAGGTTGGCGCCTCTACCCGGCCAGCGCGCGCAGTCGGGCAAGCGCGCTGGCCAGCGCTCTCTCCATGCCGGGGTCGGGGCGCGTGGCGGCCTTGCGGGGCTGCCATGCTTTCCCATCACGGCTTGAGGGAGCAGGCGGCGCATCACAGCTCATGGACCGGGCCGTGGAGCGATTCGGCAGCGCGGCGGCGAGGCGCGCGATCTCCTCATCGCTCATCGGTTCTGGCGCACGTGGCGTCAGAAATTCAGGCGCGTGCGTTATCGCGGGCGGGATGTCCTCCGCATGCCCTTGAGGCCAGGGAAGGTCGCGGCTCGCATAAAGCGGAGCGTGCAATGGCCCGCCTTCATCCCAGCGATTTCGGACGCCATGTGAGCCGCGCTCTGCACGCATGCCGCTCCAGACGAGCTGCTTGAGTGCGGCCCAGCCCGCCTGCGCGGTCTGCGTGGGTTCCATGGATGCATCTCGCGCCTGTCTCATCGGGCTTCAGTCCTTCACCGTGGCAATCGACGATTTCTCTAAGCGATCAATGGTAAATGAAATGGTAAGCCACGGCCATTCGCCGCCCGCCATTGACGGCCGACCGGCCGCGTGCGAGTCGGCAAAGGGAGAGGAGCTCGCCTGTGCCCCTGCCACAGCAACTCACCCGCGGCCTGCGCTTGCCCGTCATCGGCGCACCCCTGTTCATCATCTCCAATCCGGATCTCGTGATCGCTCAGTGCAAGGCGGGTATCATCGGCGCGATGCCTTCACTCAATGCGCGAGAACCCGAGCGGCTGGAGGACTGGCTTGAGAGCATCACTCAGGCCCTCGCCGCCTACGACGCAACGCATCCCGATACCCCGGCGGCCTGTTATGCGGTCAACCTCATCGTCCATCGCTCCAACCCGCGACTGGCAGAGGATCTCGCGATCTGCGCGCGTTTCAAGGTGCCGCTGGTCATCACTTCGCTGGGTGCCAATGAGGAGGTGAATGCCGCCGTGCATGGCTGGGGCGGCCTCGTTTTTCATGACGTCATCCATCAGCGCTTCGCCCGCAAGGCGATCGAAAAAGGCGCGGATGGCCTCATTCTGGTGGCGGCAGGCGCGGGCGGTCATGCCGGCGCGCAATCGCCTTTCGCGCTGATGGCCGAGACGCGGGCATGGTTCGACGGCCCCGTGGCGCTCTCCGGCGCCATAGCCACAGGCGCCGGCGTGCTGGCAGCGCAAGCCATGGGCGCGGACCTCGCCTATATCGGGTCAGCCTTTATCGCGACGGAGGAAGCCCGCGCGAGCCCCGCCTACAAGCAAGGCATCGTGGACGGCAGCGCTGCGGACATCGTCTATTCGAGCTATTTCACTGGAGTGCATGGCAATTACCTGCGCGGTTCCATCTTGGCACAGGGGCTCGATCCCGATGCCCTCCCGCAGGGCGACGCTTCGACCATGGATTTCGCGTCCGCCACGGGGGCAAAAGCCTGGCGCGACATCTGGGGCGCGGGCCAGGGAATCGGCGCGGTAAATGCGGTCGTCCCTGCCGCTGCGCTGGTTGAACGGCTGGCCCGCGAGCATGAGGCGGCGCGCCTCCAGTTCGGCCTGAGCTAGGGGTCTGCCATCGAGCCGAGCGCTTGCTGGATTGCATGACGTGCTTTCATCGCGTCCATGGCCCTTGAAAAGCGCCGAAAAACCCGCCAATGGCCCGGGCCATGGACAATAGTCGCATCTTCGAGGCGATCGCTTTGCGCCGCTGTCTCACCGCGCGTTACAACAAGCTCTCGCTCGTCCTGGCGCCGCACGTTCTCTACAAGCGCAACGATAGTTTCTTCATCGACGCCATCACGGTCACGCGAGAGGGCGCTCCGCCACGCGAGCCTAAGGTCGGCAGCTACAATCTGGCTGGTCTGAGCGAACTGGACGTGCTCGACGATACGTTCGACATCCACCCGCTGTTCGACCGGATGGACCCCAAATATCGCGACAACACCCTGTTCATGATCGACGCCGACTGATCGACTTGCCACCGGCAGTCGGAGGCCGGAATGTCGATCGTCAGCCCGGCCATGAGCGGTCGATGAGTCCGCTGTCCAGCAATGGTGCGGCATCGATGCTTTGCGCATCCATGAGCGTGGCCAGGCGCTCCACCGCCGCCAGAATCATGGCCTGCTCCCACGGCTCCAGCCGCGCAAACCGCTCGGTGAAGCTCGTCTGGAGCAAATCCGGCGCGTTAGCCAGGGCAGCCTTGCCGGCGGGCCGCACGCTCAGGATGAAGCGGCGCTTGTCCTTCTCGTTACGCTGACGCTGCACGAAGTCGAGCGCCACCAGACGATCCAGGATCGAGGTAATCGTCGCGTGGCTGAACTGCAGCGCCTGGGCGATGGCGCTCGGCGTCGCCTGGTCGCGATTGCTGATCTCGTGCAGCACGAGAAGTTGCGAGGGCGTAAGCCCGGTCGCCACCGCTAGTTTGCGGCTGCCGATGTCGGTTGCGCGCAGCACCCGGCGCAAGGCCCGCAAGGTCGATGAAGCAATCTCCGAATCCATGCGCGTTCCTAGCCCCGTCACAGCGCAAAAACCAAGCGGAGATGCCGTTTTCGAGGAAGTTCATCAGTAATATGTTTTGCTTTGTGAAAAACTTTAGCAGGGCTTTGGGGTTGAAAAATTCTAAAAATGGCGCATATAAGCCGCCGTCCTGAGAAGAGATTAAATCTTCGGACCGAAAATATAATACGGGAGTTAAACAATCTTCGATCGACAACCAGAAGCGGCCGAGGCGCCGCCAAGGACGTCTGCCGGCCATTTCGCAAAAGAGGGAGAAGCCCTTAGGCTTCGGGCGCCGCGCGCCACCGATGGGCCGGCGATCACCCGGCTGATCGCGGCCTGTCCGCCGCTCGACCCCAATTCGGCTTATTGCAACCTCCTGCAATGCACGCATTTCTCCGATTATTGCGTCGTCGCGTATCGTGAGAACGTGCCATCAGAAGATGCGATCGTCGGCTGGGTCTCGGGCTATCGTCCGCCCTCCGATCCCGATGATTTTTTCGTCTGGCAGGTCGCGGTGGATTCATCCGCCCGCGGCGTGGGGCTTGCCCGACGCATGATCGAAAGCCTGCTTCTTCGCCCCGCTGCCCAAGGCGTGACGCATCTCATCACAACCGTGACTGAGGACAATCGCGCTTCATGGGCCCTGTTCGAGGGGCTGGCGAGGCGCTGGGACGCCCCATTGGAGAAAAGCGCGCTGTTCGAGCGCGAGGCCCATTTTGCCGGCGCGCACGCCACTGAATGGCAGGCACGCATCGGCCCGCTGCCCGGCCGCAATGACCAGGAGAATTGACGACATGACCATTGCCCCCAAACCGACCGCTCGCATTCCGGACATCAGCATCTATCAGCGCCGGGAATCGGGCGTGCGCAGCTATGCGCGGTCGATGCCGCGCCAGTTCAATCGGGCCGAAAACGTCTGGATGCACGACAATCAGGGCGGCCGGTATCTCGACTTCCTGTCGGGCTGCTCCACGCTGAACTACGGGCACAATCATCCGGTGCTGAAGCAGGCGCTGCTCGATTATATCGCCGATAACGGCATCACGCATGGTCTGGATCTGCACACCGACGCCAAGGCTGATTTCCTGGATGCCTTCGAGAGTCTGGTCCTCAAACCGCGCGGCCTCGATTATCGCGTGATGTTCACTGGCCCCACCGGCACCAACGCAGTCGAGGCCGCCATTAAGCTGGCGCGCAAGATTACCGGCCGGGAGTTGGTGATCGCTTTCACCAATGGCTTCCACGGCATGACGCTGGGCGCCCTGGCCTGCACCGGCAATGCCGCGAAGCGGGGCGGCGCAGGCGTGCCGCTCAGCCATGTCAGCCATGAGCCCTATGACGGCTATCACGGACCGGAGGTCGACACAGCGGAAATGCTTGAGCGCCGCCTCGCCGATCCGTCGAGCGGCCTCGATGCGCCCGCGGCGATCCTGGTGGAGACAGTGCAGGGCGAGGGCGGATTGAATACCGCGTCTCCCGAATGGCTGCGCGCCATCGCGGACATCGCCAAGCGCCATGGCGCGCTCCTCATCATCGACGATATCCAGGCGGGCTGCGGTCGCGCCGGCAGCTTCTTCAGCTTCGAAGGCATGGGCGTCCGACCGGACATCGTCACCATGGCGAAGTCGCTTTCCGGCATGGGCCTCCCCTTCGCGCTGACGCTGTTTCGTCCGGAACTCGACCAATGGTCGCCGGGGGAGCACAACGGTACCTTCCGGGGCAATAACCACGCCTTCGTCACCGCGACGGCGACCTTGCGCCACTTCTGGAGCGATGATCGCCTGCAGGAGGATATTCGCCGCCGGGGTGGGATGCTTGAACGGCGACTCGACGCGATGGCTGCGGAGCATGGCCTTTCCACGCGCGGCCGCGGCATGATGCGCGGCATCGACGTCGGCTCGGGCGAGGTCGCCGGGGTCATCACGGAGGCCTGTTTCGCGAAGGGCCTCATCATCGAGACCAGTGGCGCTCATGACGAGGTCGTCAAGGTGCTGGCTCCACTCATCATCGACGACGACGTACTCGCCGCCGGCCTCGACATTCTCGAAGCCAGCCTGCGCGAGGCGTTTCAGGTCACTTTCATCGAAGCGGCCGAATGAGAAAAGGAAAGCAGAACATGATCATCCGCAAACTCAAGGACGTCCGCAACTCGGACAACAATGTCGAATCCAAGGGATGGGAAAGCGCGCGCCTGCTGCTGAAGGACGATGGGATGGGCTTCTCCTTCCATCTCACCACCATGCACGCGGGCGGCGAGTTGAAAATGCATTACCAGAACCATCTGGAAGCGGTTCTGGTGCTCAAGGGCACCGGCACCATCGAGGATTTGGGCACGGGCGAGACGCACAAACTCGCGCCGGGCGTGCTCTACGCGCTCAACGAGAATGACCGCCATATCGTTCGGCCCGAGACGGATATTTTGACGGCATGCGTCTTCAATCCGCCCGTCACCGGCCGGGAAGTGCATGACGAGAATGGCGCCTATCCCGCCGATCCGGAAAAGGCGCGCGAAGCTGCGCTGAGTTCCTGACGATCAAAGCCAAGCAGGATGGGGAGCCCCATGACTGACATCTACCCCTCCCGCCTCAAGGCAGAGGCGGAGATATTGCCGCGGCTCGATCCGGTCGTCCACAGCCCGTGGACGCCGGAGGCGCCGCTCGCCAGAGAGCAGGCCGATCAGTTCGATCGCGATGGCTATCTGGTGCTGGAGGGCATCTTCTCGTCCGAGGAGGTCGCCTATCTGCAGGACGAGGCGCGCAAGCTGCTCGGCGATCCGGCCGCGCTCGATGACGAGACGGTCATCACCGAGCAGGGGAGCAACGAGATCCGCTCGATCTTCGAGATCCATGCCCAGAGCCGCGCCCTCGCGCGCTTGGCCGCCGATGACCGGCTGGCTGGAGTCGCTCGCTTCCTGCTGGGCGACGAGGTCTACCTCCATCAGTCGCGACTCAACTACAAGCCGGGCTTTCGAGGCAAGGAATTCTACTGGCACAGCGATTTCGAGACCTGGCATGTGGAAGACGGGATGCCGCGCATGCGGGCCCTCTCCATGTCCGTGCTGATCGCAGAGAACACGCCGCACAACGGCCCACTCATGCTGATTCCAGGCTCGCATCACACTTATCTCACCTGCATCGGCGAGACGCCGGAGGACCATTATCGCATGTCGCTCAAGAAGCAGGAATATGGCGTACCGGACGAAGACAGCCTCGCCCAGCTTGCCGACCGTCACGGCATCGTGGCGCCGACCGGCGCGCCCGGCACGGTCGTGATCTTCGATTGCAATGTGATGCACGGCTCGAACAGCAACATCACACCTTTTCCCCGCGCCAATGCCTTTCTGGTGTACAATGCCGTCAGCAACAAGCTGGAGGCGCCCTTCGGCGTCGAGAAGCCCCGGCCCCGGTTCATCGCGGCGCGCGGTGAGCCCCAGGCGCTGGTGCCGGTGGCCGGCCCCTTGATGGAGGAGATGGCGGCATGACCAATACGCATAGCGTCGAGAAGATCGGCGGCACGTCCATGGCCGCCACCGCCACATTATTCGATAATGTGCTCATTGCCGGCCGGAAAGGCGCGGATCTTTACGGCCGCATCTTCGTCGTCTCGGCTTATGCCGGGATGACCGACCTGCTGCTGGAGCACAAGAAGAGTGGCAAGCCGGGCGTCTATGCCCGCTTCGTCGCCGATGAAAGCGCCGGCGGCTGGCGCCACGCCATGACCGACGTTCGGCAGGCCATGCATGCGCGCAATGCCGACATGTTCGTGAGGCCGGAGAGCTTGGCGGAGGCCGATGCCTTCGTGAACGGCCGGATCGATACCATTTCGGCCTGCCTGGAGGATCTTGCCCGGTTGCGCAGCCATGGCCGCTTCTGCGTGAAGGAGCAGCTTGCCACCGTGCGGGAATTGCTGGCCGGCTTGGGCGAGGCGCACAGCGCCCACAGCACGGCCCTGCTGCTGCGCGATCGCGGCGTGAACGCGCGGTTCGTGGACCTGACGCTCTGGGACCAGAACGACATGCAGGCGCTCGACGCGCGCATCCGGGGTGCACTCGATCCCATCGATCTTGCGACAACCCTGCCCATCGTGACCGGCTATGCCGGCTGCGAGGAAGGCATGGTGCGCCGCTACGCCCGGGGCTATTCCGAGATGACCTTCTCCCGCATCGCCGTGCTTACCGGCGCGCGCGAAGCGATCATCCACAAGGAGTTCCACCTCTCCAGCGCCGATCCCAAGCTGGTTGGGCCGGAGAAGGCGCGCAAGATCGGCCGCACAAACTATGACGTGGCCGACCAGCTCGCCAATCTCGGCATGGAAGCGATTCATCCCGGCGCCGGTCGCGGCCTGCGCCAGACCGATATTCCGCTACGGGTTCGCAACACGTTCGATCGCGAGGACGAAGGCACGCTGATCTCCGGCAATTACGTCTCGGAGACGCCTCGGGTGGAGATCATCACCGGCGTCCGGCAGATGCAGGCTCTGCAATTCTTCGAGCAGGATATGGTGGGGGTGAAAGGTTATGACGCGGCGATATTGGATGCGCTGACGCGCCATGGCGTGTGGATTGTCAGCAAATCGTCCAATGCCAACACCATCACCCACTATCTGTCGACGGACGCCGCCACGATGACCCGCGTGATCGCGGATCTCGAGCAGCGTTATCCCGATGCCTCGATCACGGCGCACCCCGTCGCGATGGTCTCGGCGATCGGCAGCGACATCGCGCGGCCCGGCCTTGTCTCCGACGCGCTAA
>Ga0160433_100168_pt1 | contig 55205 bp, 48 predicted proteins | sample HID1972K_E0MG_FD_108235 | JGI IMG/M metagenome (GOLD analysis project Ga0160433, IMG submission 108235) | Enriched pill bug-associated microbial communities from UW Madison campus, WI, USA - HID1972K_E0 MG | ecosystem: Host-associated > Arthropoda: Insects > Digestive system > Unclassified ...
GACGAATGCCCTGATAGAACAGGTTCGTCTCAAGGAAGATCTGCCCGTCCGTGATCGAGATCACGTTGGTCGGAATGTAGGCAGACACGTCGCCGGCCTGCGTTTCGATGATCGGCAGAGCGGTGAGTGAGCCATTGCCATTGGCGTCGTTCAGCTTGGCGGCGCGCTCGAGCAGACGGCTGTGCAGATAGAAGACGTCACCCGGATAAGCTTCGCGGCCCGGAGGACGACGCAGCAGCAGCGACATCTGGCGATAAGCGACGGCCTGCTTGGAAAGATCGTCATAGACGATGACCGCATGCATGCCGTTGTCGCGGAAATACTCGCCCATCGCAGCGCCAGTGTAGGGTGCGAGGAACTGAAGCGGAGCCGGCTCGGATGCCGTGGCAGCGACGACGATGGAATATTCCATCGCGCCATTCTCCTCGAGTTGGCGGACGATCTGCGCCACGGTGGAGCGCTTCTGGCCGACGGCGACGTAGATGCAGTAGAGCTTCTTGCTCTCATCGTCGCCCGCATTCGGTCCCTTCTGGTTGATGAAGGTGTCGATCGCGACCGCGGTCTTGCCGGTCTGGCGGTCACCGATAATCAGCTCGCGCTGACCGCGACCGATGGGGACGAGCGCGTCAATGGCCTTGAGGCCGGTCTGCACCGGCTCGTGCACCGACTTACGCGGGATGATGCCGGGCGCCTTCACTTCGACGCGCGAGCGCTGATCGGAAACGATCGGACCCTTGCCGTCGATGGGGTTGCCCAGACCGTCCACGACGCGGCCGAGCAGGCCCTTGCCGATGGGCACGTCCACGATGGTGCCGGTGCGCTTGACGGTGTCGCCTTCCTTGATCTCGGCGTCCGAGCCAAAGATCACGACGCCGACATTGTCGGCCTCGAGGTTGAGCGCCATGCCCTGCACGCCATTGGCGAATTCGACCATCTCGCCGGCCTGCACATTGTCGAGGCCGTGAATGCGCGCGATGCCATCACCGACGCTCAGCACGGTGCCGACTTCGCTGACTTCCGCCTCGGCGCCGAAGTTGGCGATCTGGTCCTTGATGACCTTGGAAATTTCTGCGGCGTTGATGTCCATGTTCAGCCTTTCATCGACCCCTTCAGCCCTTCATGGCCTGGGAGAGTCTGTTCAACCGTGTGCGGAGCGAGCTGTCGATCATCTGGCTGCCCATCTTGACGACGAGACCGCCCATGATTTCCGGATCGACAGTAAGATCAAGGGCCATGTCGCGGCCCGTGCGCGCCTTGAGCTGCTGTGCCAGCGCGGTCTGCTGGACCGTGGTCAGCGGGAAGGCGGAGGTCACTTCTGCGCGCGTTTCGCCCTTGTGGGCGGAGAGCAGCGTCGAGAACGCGCGAATGACATTGGGAAGCTGCGAAAGGCGGCGATTCTCGGCAAGCACGCCGAGCGTCTTGACGGTAAGCGCATCGAGCCCGAGCGTGCCGGCCACGGCCTTGATCGCCCGAGCGGCATCGTCCCGGCTGATGAGCGGGCTGCGGGTCAGCGTCCGAAGGTCTTGCGACTCGGCCAGCGCCGCCTTGAGCGCCTCGAGACTCGTCGCGACCGAATCGAGCACCTTGCCGTCCCGCGCCAGCCCGAACAGCGCAAGCGCATAACGCCCTGCCAAGCTAGCCTGAATACCGCTGGAATTCTCCACGCGCGCCTATGCCTCTCATCCGAATTGAATCGCGCCATAAAAGGGGAGGCGCTGACGCACCCCCTTGACACGCGGGGGCGGTTAGCAGGGGTCGCCCACGGATGCAAGCCGGGAGGGGCATAGCGCGTGCGACATCCGCGGCGGTATCGCGGTCAGCGGATGATCCTGTAGAGGCGAGCGCCCGGACGCTGCAACCGCTCGTCTGGAGCGAGCCAGTCGGGAACCTCTCCCCGCGCGAGGGCGGCGGCGAGACCCTGCGGCGCGCGTTTGATATGGTGCCCCGCTTCGGATGTCTCGGGACAGAACAGCAGATAAGCCGCTTCGGTGCCCATGATGATTCGGCGCGCTGTTTCCGGCGGGCTGACAAAGCCGCGGACGACTTCGGCCATTGCCGCATGGTTGCGATGATAGCCCGAAGCGATGACGCTCAATTCGTTATGATAAAGCAGCGCGGGGCCGACATCGAGCGGCGCGAACAGCAACCTGTCTCCCAGCTCACGAAGAATCGGCCCGGTCGTGGACGTGACGCACTGCCGCGTATCCGCCGCATTGCCGGCCGTCTCATCCACCCCGTTCCGGCTGACCCTTCGGCTATCCTCGCGGGCCTTTAGTCCGGGAAAGATGATCGTGCTGGCGAGGATGGCGGGAAGGCTCGTGGCGCACAGCAGGGCAGCCGCTATACTGACACTCCACGCAATCCGTGGCCGAAAGCGCTCACGGCGCGGCCAAAGCCAGCCGATCAGGAGCGCCATGCCCGGCAGGGCATAAAGTTGTGCCACCCCGCCGGTGCGGAGGATCAGCAGTCCAAGCAGCCAGGCAAATGAGGCGGCGATCGCCAGCCCCAGGATGGCCGTGAAATCCCCCTGGCCGCGCCGCGTCCATGCGTGGCCAAGAGCGGCGATCATGCCGGGCAGAGGCGACAGGACCATGATCGGCACGACCTGCTCCGACTGGCGCCAGACAGGAAGGCCCTCCTTGACGTTCAGATACCAATAGTCGCGAACGATGGGCTCGAGGCTGGCAAACGGCCCGGCAAGGCAGGCAGGATCGACAAAGGCCACGCCAGCCAAGGCGCCGGCGCCTGCGAAGAGGCAAGGCGCCAGCCGAAGGAGCCAAGCTTGCGGGCGCAACAGACCATCGGTCAGGAAGAAGGCGCCCGTTCCGATCAGCAGCGCCGCGAGATAGGGAGCGGAAACAGCATCGCAATGGCTCTGGATGAGGCTGACCACGCCATGGGTGCCGACGAGGAACAGCAGCGATCCAGCGCTCAAGGCGGCCAGAAACGCATGAATGCGCCGGTCGCCATCCCGCACATAGCCAAGCCCGAAAAGGCCGCCGAACAGCAGCGCATAGGGCAGTCCTTCAATAGACACATGCATCCAGAAGGCGAGCGCGACGCCGGCCGTCGCGCCAGCGCGCCAGCCGGGCCGCATCCACGCCGCCAGCGCGACGGCCGCCATCAGGATCTGCCAGCCATGGTGATCCAGGCGCATGGGTTTGAACTGCACATTGATGAGCACGCAGAAGGGAAGGGCGGCCAGCAAGGCAAGCGCGATGCCTCGGCCCGCAAGGCCGCGCAGCAGGGTCGCCATCGTCAACATCAGGGCGAGGAAGAGCAGCGCCGGCACTGCCACCAGCGCCGCCATTTCTGCCGTAACCTGTCCGACCAGCGGGCGCAGCGCCAGAATGGTGAGGGCAATCGGCATGTCGACCAGGCGCGACCAATGCATATCCCCACCCAGCGGCGGATTCATGCGGTGCTGGATGACATCGGTCCACGCCTGTCCGTTCAGCCAGTCGCGCACCTGCACCAGCCGCAGGAAATTATCAGGATCGCCGAGCGAGGCCCGCGCCAACTGGTCCGCCGACAAGGCCGTGGCGATCGCCGCGATCAGCAGCCAGAGCAGCAGGACGTAGCGATAGAAGGGCGGGGGCGGTTCGTTGCCCGCCATCACTGGCGGCATCATGCGAACACAATGGCCTTGCGCAATAGATAGGTGGTTTGAAAACTGACGGCGATGGCGGCCAGTTTGGCTACGGCCGGCATGAGCCCCATAAGGCTGCCCAACGCGACGATGCCGGTGGTAAGCGCCAGACCTACCAGCGCCGACCCCACGAACAGCGCCTTCTGCCGCACTCGGTCCGGCCCGCGCCGCGCGGCTCCTTCGGCAAAGACCAGCCGCGAGGAGATCAGCCAGTGCACGAGAATGCCCGCCGCATAGCCCAGGGCGGCTGCCGACGCGGGTGACAGGCCAAAGTGCAGGAACGCAATGAAGAGGCCGAGGTCGCTGCCCAGCGCGACCGCACTCGCTATGCCGTAGCGCACATAAGTTCGCTCGAGCATCTGACCGATCCAGTCACGCATGGGAAAAGTTACGCCACCTGCCGCAGCGGGGCAGGCACCGCGCGCGCACTCTCCAGCGCAGCGCGCTCGCCCTGCGTCAGCGCGCCGTCATGGCCCGCTTCATGATATTCCGCGTCCTCGTTGACGCCCCAAATATCGAACACCCGCGTGCCGGCGAGGATGTTGCGGACGGTCAGCATGGCCGTCATCATCGCATGGTCCTGATTGTTGTAGCGGTGCATACCGTTACGGCCGACGAGGTGGAGCGTGGGATAATTTTCCTCCAGCTCCTCCCGCATCGCGGCCACATTGGCGGCGTAGGCCTCATCATAGACGGGGTAGGCCTTCTCCTGCCGCACCACCGCGCCGCCGACCACCTGCTCGCCCTGGATGAGCCCCATGAGCTCCATCTCGCGGGTCGCCAGTGCGATCAGCTCCTCGTTGCTCGACGACCAGAGGCCGTCACCCTCGAAGCAGAAATATTCCAGGCCCACGCAGGCAATATCGGGATCGGGCACCATTTCGGGCGACCAGCTACGGAAATTCTGGACACGGCCCACCTTCACGCGCGGATCGTGGATGTAGATCCAATTGTCCGGGAAGAGATCTTCGGAGCGGATCATCAGCGCAACCGTGAGGAAATCGCGATAGTTGAGCGACAGCGCATTGCCGAGCGTCAGGGGCACCGGATGGATGCGTCCGGCCAGCTCACGCATCGGGGCGGAGCTGATCACATGCGCGGCGTTGATCGTGGTCATCTCGCCGACGCTCGTCGTCGCCGTCATGCGCCAGCGGCCCGTCACCTGATCGAGATGGAGCTGCTTGAGCGCGTGGCCCATCAGCACATGGTTGCCGCCTTCGACCACCCGATCACGCGCAGCTTCCCACATCATGCCGGGGCCCAGGCGCGGATAGCGGAAATGCTCCAGCAGGGTCTTGGCGCCCATGCCGTCATTGGGCCTCTTGTTGAGGCCGAGGCTGCGCTTCACGCCATCCAGCACCGCCTTGCCCAGGCTGAGACCCTTGATGCGCTGCGCCGCCCAGTCGGCCGACATGCTGTCGCAGGGCATGCCCCACACCTTCTCGGTGTAGGTCTTGAAAAAGATCGTATAAAGCTTGCGGCCGAACTGGTTCACCACCCAGTCCTCGAAGCTCCCCACCTGCTTGATCGGGAACAGCTTGGCCTTGGCATAGGATGCCATGCACAGCGCCGAACGGATGATGCCGAGATTGCGCAGCGCCTCGAACGCGCGCAGCGGATAGCTGTAGAACTTCCCCTGATAGTAGATGCGGCTCATCCGGGGTCGGTCGATGAAGTCATGCGGGAGGATCTCGTTCCACAGATCCACGACTTCCTTCGACTTGGAGAAGAAGCGGTGGCCGCCGATGTCGAAGCGGAACCCCTCATGCTCCACCGTGCGGCTGATGCCGCCGACGTGCACCGGGTCCTTCTCGATCACAGTGACAGTGAGCCCCGCCTTGGTAAGCAGATAGGCTGCGGTCAGCCCGGCCGGGCCGGCGCCGATGATCGCCACATCAACGGATTGGGCAGAGTTCGACATTCAGTGAGGCCCCCGAACCGAATTGGTCGATCCGGAGAGTGAACGAATTGGCCTAATAACAGGTTAATGAGTCAGTTACCCAGTCCCCGCAGGTCTCTCACGCCGTCACACGGCGCCGGTTGGCCACCAGATTATCCACCACGGCCGGGTCGGCGAGCGTGGAGGTATCACCGAGCTGATCGACCTGATCCTCCGCGATCTTGCGGAGGATGCGGCGCATGATCTTGCCGGAGCGCGTCTTGGGCAGGGCGGGTGCGAACTGAATGACGTCCGGCGTAGCGATGGGGCCGATCTCCTGCCGCACCCATTTTACCAGCGCCTCACGCAGCGTCTCGTCGCCTTCCAGGCCGGCATTGAGGGTGACGTAGGCGTAGATGCCTTGGCCCTTGATATCGTGCGGCATGCCGACCACGGCAGCCTCAGCCACCTTGGCATGGGCGACCAGCGCCGACTCGATCTCGGCCGTGCCCATGCGATGCCCGGAGACGTTGATCACATCGTCCACGCGGCCAGTAATCCAATAGTCCCCGTCCGCATCGCGCCGACAACCATCACCGGTGAAATATTTGCCGGGATAGGTGCTGAAATAGGTCTGGAAGAAGCGCTCATGGTCGCCCCACAGGGTACGCATCTGCCCCGGCCAGCTATCGGCGATGGCCAGATTGCCTTCGCAAGCGCCCTCCCGCACCTTGCCGTCCGCGTCCACGATCTGCGGCACCACGCCGAAGAACGGCTTGGTCGCGCTGCCGGGCTTGAGATCGATGGCGCCGGGCAGAGGCGTAATCATGTGGCCGCCCGTTTCGGTCTGCCACCAGGTATCCATGATCGGGCAGCGCGCATCACCCACGACCCGATAATACCATTCCCAGGCCTCGGGATTGATGGGTTCGCCGACCGAACCGAGGATGCGCAGGGATTTGCGGCTGGTCCTATTCACCCACTCTTCGCCCTCGCGCATCAGCGCGCGGATTGCGGTAGGCGCGGCATAGAAGGTGCTGACGCCGAACTGATCGACCACCTGCCAGAAGCGGCTGAAGTCCGGATAATGCGGCACGCCCTCGAACATCACCGTGGTCGCCCCGTTGGCGAGGGGGCCGTAGAGAATGTAGCTGTGGCCCGTGACCCAGCCGATATCGGCAGCGCACCAGTAGATATCACCCGGACGGTAATCGAAGACGTAATGATGCGTCATCGCCGCCCAGAGAAGGTAGCCGCCACTGGTGTGCAGGACGCCCTTGGGCTTGCCGGTCGAGCCGGAGGTATAGAGGATGAACAGCGGGTCCTCGGCGCCCATTTCCTCGACGGGGCAGTCGACCGGCGCGGCCGCGCGCAACTCATGATACCAATGATCGCGCCCCTCCCGCATCGTTACCGGCCCACCGGTCCGGCGCACAACGATGACGGAGTCGACGCTGCTGCATGCCTCCAGCGCTTCGTCCACGTTGACCTTGAGCGGAATGGTCTTGCCGCCGCGCAGGCCCTCGTCGGCCGTGATGATGAGTGTCGAGTCACAATCGGTGATGCGCCCGGCGAGACTGTCCGGTGAGAAGCCGCCGAACACCACCGAATGAATCGCGCCGATCCGCGCACAGGCGAGCATCGCCATCGCCGCCTCGGGAATCATCGGCATGTAGATGGTCACGCGGTCGCCCTTGCGGACACCCTGCCCCTTGAGGACATTTGCGAATCGGCAGACTTCCGCGTGCAATTCTCGATAGGTAATGGTGCGGGTTTCGGACGGATCGTCACCGGCCCAGAGAATGGCGGGTACGTCGCCCCGTTCGACCAGATGCCGGTCAAGACAATTCGCTGCTACATTCAGTGTCCCATCCGCAAACCATTTGATGCCGAAATCAGCCTCGTCGAAGCTCGTTTCCTTCACCTGGGTGAATGGCTTGATCCAGTCGAGCCGCTGCGCCTGCTCCCGCCAGAAACCCTCCGAATCATTCACCGACTGCGCGTACATGCGCGCATAGTCCTCGGCGTTTACATAGGCTCGGTCGCGCCATTCGGCCGGAACGGGATAAACGGTCTGGCTCACTGCACTCTCCCAAGATTGAGGGAGAAGCTTAGCGAGGGATCATGCGTCCTGCAAAGAAGGATGCAATATCCCCTTCGCATCGCCCGCAACAACGGGCGGCAACGAACCTAGGCTTCACTTCCCCAGAGCACTTGCCCTTCCGGATCCGCGATCTGCGCGAGCCGACGGGCCGCACGCCGGCCGAAGCGCTGCACTTCCGCTTTGCGCCGAGCCGGCGGAAGCGGTTCGCTGGGCGCGGCACGCACGATCTCCGCGTCATATTGATCCGCGACGATCAGGCCCGTGCGCCTCGGCCAAAGGGCATCGGCCTCGAACAGAGCAAGATCGAAACCTGAGGGCACAGCCCAGAAGTAGCGATCGCAAAAGTCGAAATAGTCCGGCCATTTACCGTCACCAAGCAGATCGGCCCGGCTGCACTTGATCTCCACGGCGATAACATGCCCGCGTGCATCCACCGCCATGATGTCGAGCCGCCGCCCGTTGGGGAGCGGCACTTCCGCCACGCCGAAGATGTCATGCCGCGCGAAGAGGCGCAGCACGCCACGAGTCACGGCGCGGGCCGTGCCATCCGCCATAGCGAGGCAAGGGAGACTATCGGCGAGGGATGTCGATTCCATGGAAGACATCTAGAACAAGTCGTGAACAACAACAAGGGAGGCCCTGCACCGGGGGAACACCAGGGAAGCAGGGTTCCTCACCGAACGGACGGCTTCAGCGATAGAAGATGTGGCCGCCGATCTTCGTCAGGCGATCACGCTTCCAACCCGGCGAAACCCGAGTCGAATGAAAGAACAGCGCACCCTCGACAGGGTTGGTCCAACTGCCATCCAGCGCGATCTGGGCGATAGCGCGGGCCGTGCGCCACTGACCGACATGCGTGGGCGTCGGGAGGCGTCCGCCGCGAACGAAGCTGAACTGGCCGGGCTGCGTGACGACGCCGCACAGGTTGCTGGGAAAGTGACCGGACCTGGCACGCTCCAGCACGACATGCGCGACGGCGAGCTGTCCGGTGAGACTTTCGCTGCGTGCTTCATAATAGATGGTGGTGGCGAGGCATTTCGCCTCCTCGTCGGTTAGGGCCTCGACATTGGCCTGCTGGACAAGTTCCGCGAGCGTATCTGCGGGGAGGAGCAGGGGCGCCGCGTCAACGCTGGGCACGCCGGCTGGAATTTCGGCTTCGACCACGGCGGGTGTCGTCAAGCTGGCAGCGACCACCGCCGGAACTTCGAGAACAGTCGCGAGATGGGCGCGAGCGGCGCCTTCGGGAACGCTTGCCAGAGCAAGTGTGGACGAGAGAAGTCCAACGGTCGCTACGATGGCAACCACGACACGATTTGGCATTCATTCTCTGTTCTGTGCGGTGGGTCGGCTAACGAAACACCGGCCGATTAAATTCGGCTCGTAATGCTTCGGTCCGCCCCCCGTCTGCGTGTTTGCGCTGGCATGTCCTCCTGACCGCCATATGCAACCTGCGCTGGTGCGCGCGCCTTTGGCCTTGTGCGGAGCGCCATGTCAACCGGCGCAGAGGCACTCGGCGGCGAGTCGTTTCCCGTCTGCGACATCCAGTTCTATAAACCAGATATCGGGGTCTATCCGGACCCGTCGTTCAATATATTGCGATATTTCCGAGGCTTGGGTCAAATCTGCAGGTCCGCAGGGGGAGAGTGTCAGCACACCATCGAGCGTGGTAATCCTTTCAAAAAGCCCGATTGTTTCTCCCTTGTTAACCAGTTGGACAACGATTGCGCCACTGAGCAGTTCACCCTTGTGCAAGACAGTGCCAATGCCACCTTCCCCCTGAACGCGGCGCAGGAGGGCACTGACGAGAAGCTGGCTGGTCAGACGTGCGCTCACGCCGCGCCACCGTCCAGGTCAGCGTAGCCGGGCAGGCTGGCAAGCGGGATGGTGGAGCGCATGAAAGTTCCGGTTCCGCGCCCGACTTCCTCCCCTTCGCTATCGATCAACCGGGCCTCCGCCACGAATACACGTCGCTTGCCGCTCAACCATTTCCCTTCCGCAATGATTGGTCCGGCCTTCAATGGCTTGGTGAACAGCAGATTGAATGCCGTCGTCAGGACAAAGCGGTCGCTCACCAGGCTGTTCACGGCATAAAAAGCCGCATCATCCAACATCTTGAAATAGAGCGTGCCATGCGCCGCTCCGGCGGCATGGAAGTAAGCTGGCGTGGCATCGAACGCGATGCGTGCCTCGCCGGGTGAGGAAATATTCAATTGGGACGGGAAAAGCCGGTTGATCGGCGCGGAGGCATAAAGCCGCTCTAGAGCCCGGAAATGGGCGATCTCGCCCGAAGGTAACGCGCTCTCAGGCTGCGTCACGCGTCTCGCCGCCGGCGAGTAGGGCATAGAGCGCCGCATCCGACCCTACGCCGCGGATACGGGCAAGCTGACGCTCATTGCGCAGCAGGCGCGAGACGCGGGCCAGCGTCTTGAGATGCTCGGCGCCGCTGTCCTGCGGCGACAGCAGCATGAACACCACGTCCACCGGGACATCGTCGATCGCATCGAAGGAAATAGGCTCAGCCAGCAGCATGACGGCGCCCCGCACCTTGTCCAGGCTCTCCAGCTTGGCGTGAGGAATGGCGATTCCTCCGCCAAATCCGGTAGAGCCCAGCCGTTCACGCTCCGTGATGCGCTCCACCACGTCCGCCGCATCCAACCCGTAGGTATCGGCCGCAAGCTGCCCCAGCTTCTGGAAAAGCTGCTTCTTATTAGGAACCATCACCGCGGACAAAACAGCGTTCGCCGCGAGCAAGTCGCTGAAATTATCCATGTCCAACCCGTGTCCTGCGGCCGTATGCGGAGCTTCTGCGCCGGGTGAAGTGCACCCATCATGGCCGCCTGGAAAAACTTGTGGGCCAAATAGGCGCAAAGGCCCTTCGGGTCAACCGCCCGGGTGGAGGGCGGCGCGCAGGACGCCGCCATTCCGGAAGTCAGTTGCTGGAGGGCTCCACCCATCCAATCGTGCCGTCGTTGCGACGATAGACCATATTGAACGCATCCGTATTGCTGTTCACGAACAGCAATGCGTTCGTGTTGCGCAGATCGAGCATCATGACGGCATCGGAAACGCTCGCCTGCGGGATGTCCACACGCATTTCGGCAATCACTACGGGTGCTTCCGATTCGACCTCCGCTTCCTCCTCCGCAGCCTGGAAGACGACGTAGCTGGCATTGTCGATGCCGTCGGGAGCATCGCGTTGGGCTTCGGCGGCAGCGGTCTGCTCATGCCGTCCCTTGAGGCGGCGCATGTATCGGCGAAGTTGCTTCTCGACGCGGTCGGCAGCCTGATCGAACGAAAGATGCGCATCATGCGCTTCGCCGGCGCCCTTGAGAATGAGGCCCGCCATGACGTGGCAGACAATGTCACAGCGGAAGGCTGCGTGCGGCGCTTGGCTGAAGGTCACGTTGGACCCGATGGCGCGAGCGAAATATTTGTCGGCGATGGCCTGCATGCGCTCGACGACATGCGACTGCAGGGCTTCCCCTGTATCGACCTGGTGGCCAGATACGCGGATATCCATCAGCTTGCTCCTTCTGCTTGAGCCCCATGGGCCTCATGTGAGTGGCGCGACGCCGGCCCGAAGCGTGGAGCGTCAGACCGAACGATCGAGCCACAGGGGATTATCGATCCTCTCAAGAAACGCGAGGTGCCGCGCTAGTTCCTGCTCGCTGGGCGAAAAGAGGCGAGGTGGGCGCGCGGCACGCGTGACCGGCCGGATCACGGCGGCGCCGCTCACCACCACAGCCACGTGCTCTTCCGCCACCAGAGTGAGACCGATCTGCCGCCCGCCGGTCAGTTCGATATAAAGTTGCGCCAACAGTTCAGCGTCGAGCAAAGCGCCGTGCTTGACCCGGTGGCTGCGATCGATGCCGTAGCGCGAGCAAAGCGCGTCCAGACTGTGCTTCGCGCCCGGATGCAACGAGCGCGCAATGGTGAGACTGTCGATCATCCGCCCCATGTCGACGATGGGATGGCTACAGCGTTGCAGCTCGGCGTTCAGGAAGCCGAAATCGAAGCGCGCATTGTGCGCAACCAGCACTGAATCGCCCAGGAAGTCCAGCAGCTCGGCAGCCTTGCTCCTGAACAGCGGCTTGTCCGAGAGGAAGCGAGCGGAAAGGCCATGCACCGCCTCGGCAGCGGCGGGCATGTCCCGCTCCGGATTGAAATAGGCGTGGAAGGTCGCGCCGGTAGGGATGCGGTTGACCAGCTCCACACAGCCGATCTCGACGAGGCGATCTCCAGTGAGGGGATCAAGGCCGGTGGTTTCGGTATCAAAAACGATTTCGCGCATCGGAACTCGTGACCTGTTGGAAAGGCATTATCGGACCAGCCCCTGGCGAAGGCAAGCAACGAGATGGAAAATCCGCGTTCTCATCCGCCATTTCGGTTCTCCGCTGTCGATGACGACGTCGGCGCGCTGGCGCTTCTCGTGATCCGGCATCTGGCTGGCCTTCAACCGCGCGAAGCGTTGGGGAGTCATGCCCGGCCGGCGCAGCACGCGGCGGCGCTGGAGGAACTGGTCCGCCGAGACCACCACGACCAGGTCCATCTGCCGATTGCCGCCGGTCTCGAACAACAACGGAATGTCGAACAGCACGACCGGCCAGGCGCGATGACGGCGCAGGAAGACGTGTCGGGAGACAACGACAGCCGGGTGGACGATGCTCTCCAGGGCGCGCAGTTCCTCCGGCTGCCCGATCACGCGGGCGCCGAGCGCCTGTCGGTCCACGCCAGCCGGCCCCGTCGTGCCGGGAAAGCGCGCCTCGATCGCACCGAGTAGCGCGCCGTCTGGACCCTGCAGGCGATGAACTTCAGCATCGGCATCGAACACCGGCACCCCGGCAGCGCGGAACATCGCCGCCACGGTGGACTTGCCCATGCCGATCGATCCGGTAAGGCCGATGCGGAAGGGGCGGTGCCTCATGGGCGATACGGCCGGCCCATCGAAACGCCGCTCATGCCGGCACCAGCAATCGCTCGCGCAGTTCCCCATCCCTCTCGCGGGGGGCCGGTGCATCGAAGAAAATGTCGAAGGCCAATGCGGCCTGCCCGATCAGCATCTCCAGCCCGTCGATGCAGTCGAGCGCCCGTGCCCGGGCCGCAGCCAACAGCGGCGTCTCGAGCGGGGCATAGACGATGTCATAGACCATCGCGCTGGATGCCAAGACCGAGAGATCAGGGGTCCAGGGTGGATTCCCGACCATCCCGAGTGACGTGGAATTAACGAGCAGGTCCGCATTCGGCAGCGGCGCATCGAAACCCACTACGCGCCCGTCCATCCCCAGCTTGCCGATCAACGCCTCACCTTTGGCAGCATCGCGCGCGACGATGGTAAGATCGTTTACGCCCACCGATCGCAACGCAAAGCCAATCGCCTGCGCGGCGCCACCCGTGCCGGCCAGGATCGCGCGGTTCCCTTTCCAGCCGCGCGCCAGCAGCGGCTGGAGGAAGCCACCCGCGTCGGTATTGGTGCCGATCAGCGGACCACCCGTCTCGCAAGCCACGGTGTTGATCGCGCCGATCCGCGCGCGCACGCCGCCCGGATCGTCCACATAATCGAGCGCCGCGATCTTGTGGGGAATGGTGATGTTGCAGCCGAGCCAATCCGGATCGGCGCGGCGTTGGAGGAAATAGCCGGCCAGTTCATCCGGAGCGACGCGCGTCTTGCGATATTCCGCCTCGATGCCCAATTCTTCCAGCCAGAAATTATGGATGGTCGGGGATTTGCTGTGTGCAATCGGATCGCCGATCACTTCGGCGTATGGCTTTCCTTGACTCATGACGGCAGGATAGAGCGCGTTCGCAAATAGTCGAGCAAAGGAAGCAGGGGGAGACCCTGAACCGCGAAGAGACTGCCGGTTATCCGCGCGAAAAGCTGCGCGCCCGGTCCCTCGACGCGATAGCAGCCGACGCACCAGCGACAATTCTCCCAGTCGATATCCAGATATTGTTCGATGAAGGCCGGGCTGAGCGGCCGCATGTGCAGCGTCACGCTTTCGATCTGCCGCCACACCGGCTCGCCGGCCTGCGCGATCACGGCAGCGCTGTGCAACTTGTGCGGTCGTCCGCTCATGCGCATGAGCAACGCAGCGGCCTCATCACGGGTCTCCGCCTTGTCGATCCTGCTGCCATCGTCCAGCTCCAGCGTCTGGTCGCAGCCCAGCACCAGCGCGCCCGGCGCACGCATGGACGGGCGGCGCGCTTTCCACTCGGCCAGCGCATCAGCAAGGTCGCGCGCACCAAGGCCTTCCGCCGCCAGGCCTTCCTTGATGGCCTCTTCGTCGATGCCGGCATCAATGACATCGAACGACACGGCAGCCTCGGCCAGCAGGCGGCGCCGGCTTGTGCTTTGCGAGGCAAGAAGCAGGGGCGGGGAACTCATACCGGCCCCAGCTGCCCAAGGCCGTTCGTGAGGCCCTTCAAGCGCTCCTGATAGAGATTGACGATCGCGGCCGCCGTCTCCTCGATGGAACGGCGTGTGACGTCGATCACCGGCCAACCCTGGTCGGCGAACATCCGGCGCGCGTGAGAGACTTCGCTGTTGACCCGTTCGAGATCGACATAGGCCGTCTCGGGCGCCTGATTCAGCGAGAGCAGCCGATTGCGGCGCACTTGCACCAGCCGCTCCGCGCCGGCCGTGAGACCCACCACCATCGGGTGCCGCAGCTTGTAGAGACTGGCGGGCGGCGGCGATTCCGGCACAAGGGGGATGTTGGCCGTCTTGTAGCCGCGATTGGCAAGATAGATGCTCGTGGGGGTCTTTGAGGTACGCGAGACGCCGGCAAGGACGATATCGGCTTCTTCCCAATTCTCCCAACCCACCCCGTCGTCATGGGCGATCGTGAACTGGATCGCATCGATGCGCGCGAAATAGGCTTCGTCCAGCACATGCTTGCGTCCGGGTCGGTTGCGTGTTTCCTGCCCAAGCAGGTTCGACATCGCGTCCGTCACCGGATCGAGCGGCGCGACGAAGGGAATGCCGATCGCCCGGCAGCCATTTTCCAGCTTCTTGCGCAAAGACTGATTGGCCAGCGTGAACAACACCATGCCGGGGTTGCGGGCGACTTCCTCCAGGATACGTTCAAGATGCTGTTCCGAGCGGACCATCGGCCAGAAATGGCGAATGGTCTCGACATTCTCGAACTGCGCCAAAGCAGCCTTGCCGATATGCTCCAACGTCTCACCGGTGGAATCCGAGAGCAGGTGCAGATTGAGGCGGTCCATCATTCACGTTCATGTGAATTATTCGGGGATAAGGCAAGGGAGAGCATTGTGGATAAATGGAAGGTCGCAATTCATGCCCACTCGCCGGTTCATAACCGGCCCATTCATCCACAAGTCCGAACAGTTGATCACAGGCTGTGGATTATGTGGACGGAAGAAGGGACTCACTGTCAGTTGGCATCTCCCTTGGGGTCAAGCTGTTGGCAAAATGGCGATGAAGCAATAATGCCCGTTGTCCACGCTCCAACAGACTCCAACAACCCTTCACTTATTTATAATAGGATATTGGCCTGTGCATGACTCGCCCGCCATCGATGGAGGCGTCACCCCGCTTTTGCTAAATGTGCTCCGTGGCGAGCGTCCCGCGCGGCCGCCGCTCTGGCTCATGCGTCAGGCCGGGCGCTATCTGCCGGAATATCGTGCCTTGCGAGCACATAAGGGCGGCTTTCTCGATCTGTGCTACGACAGCGAGGCCGCAGCCGAAGTGACGCTCCAGCCGATCCAGCGCTTCGGGTTCGATGGCGCCATCCTGTTCTCGGACATTCTCGTCGTGCCGCACGCGTTGGGGCAGGATCTCTGGTTCGAGGAGGGGGAAGGGCCACGCCTGGCGCCGCCGCTTACCGGCGCGGACCTGGCATCGCTGACTCCCGTCCCAGAGAGACTGGCACCGGTCATCGAAACGGTGCGGCGTGTCCGGGCCTCCTTGCCGCCGCAGACGACTTTTCTCGGTTTCGCCGGAAGTCCCTGGACGGTCGCCACCTACATGGTCGCGGGAGCAGGCAGCAAGGATCATGCCGCCGCGCGCCGCATGGCCTATCAGAACCCGGCGAAATTCGGTGCGATCATCGAAGCGCTTATCGAGACAAGCGTGGATTATCTCTCCGCCCAGATCTCGGCCGGCGTGGATGCCGTGCAATTGTTCGATAGCTGGGCCGGCTCGCTCAGTCCGCAACAGTTCCGGCAATGGGTGATCGAGCCCAATGCCCGCATCGTGCAGGCCCTCAAGGCACGGCATCCCGAAACGCCGATCATCGGATTTCCCAAGGGAGCAGGGGCCAAGCTCATCGATTATGCGCTCGGCACGGGCGTGGACGCGCTGGGTCTGGATGAGACGATCGATCCGGTCTGGGCGCAGCGCGAATTGCCTGCCGGGTTGCCGGTGCAGGGCAATCTCGATCCGCTGGCGCTGATTGCCGGCGGCGGCGACCTCGATCGCGCCGTGGATACGATCCTGGAAGCCTTGTCGGGCCGTCCGCACATCTTCAATCTCGGCCATGGCATCCTGCCGGACACACCGATTGCGCATGTCGAGCGGCTGGTGGCGCGCGTCAGAGGGTAAAGCCGGACGCTGTCCAACCCCGTTTCAATTTCCGCAGGTCCGCTTTACAAGGCAGGCCAGTCGCGCCGCACAAGGTCCAGAAAGAGGTCCAGTCTCCATGTCTATCCTGCCAGGCATCGGCTTTCTCGGCGCTGCCTATCCCTGGGTTCTCGCGGCCCATGTCATTTTCGTCATTTTTCTCATGGCGAGTCTGTTCATGATCCCGCGTTTTTTCGTTTATCACCATCAGACGGAGCCGGGTTCCGTGGAGGATGTCTCCTGGATCGAGCGCGAGCGGCGCATCCGGCTCATCATCATGAATCCTGCTCTTATGCTGGTGTGGATCTTCGGGCTGATGCTGGCGTTTCATGTCGGCGCCTGGAGCGAGGGCTGGTTCCATGGCAAGCTGCTGCTCGTGTTGGTCCTGTCCGGCTTTCACGGCTGGGCGGTGGGCTATTCCAAGAAGCTCGCGCGGGGCCTGCGTCCCTGGCCGGAGAAGCGCTTGCGCATGGTCAATGAGGTGCCTGCGCTGCTGGTGACGCTCATCGTCATTCTCGTCATCGTGAGGCCATTCTGAGCATGACCGTTCGTGATGCGGTAGAGAACCGCCGGTCCATCCGGGCCTTTCTGCCCGATCCCGTCGATCGGGCGCTGCTGGAGGATATTCTTCGTGCAGCACTCCGGGCGCCTTCGAACAGCAACGTTCAGCCCTGGCATGTGTGGCTCGTCACGGGTGCGCGGCTCGAAGCCTTGCGTGCTGCCACCCGCAGTCGCAGTACAGTGCCGCCGCAATTCGACGAGCGGGAATATCCGGTCTATCCCGATCCGATCGAAGAGCCCTATGCCGGCCGCCGGTTCCAATGCGGCGAGCGGCAATATGCCGCGCTTGAGATTGCGCGCGAAGACCATGAGGGACGGCTGCGCTACGTTTACAACAATCATCAGGCCTTCGGCGCACCGGCGGCGATGTTCCTGTGTATCGATCGGGCTGCCGGGCCCTCGCAATGGGCGGATCTGGGCATTTATCTCCAGACCGTGATGCTGTTGCTCACCGAGGCGGGCCTGGATAGCTGCGCGCAGATCAGCTGGACGGCTTTTCACGGGACTGTCCGGGAGGTGCTGGAGATACCCGATCATCTCATGCTCTATTGCGGCCTTTCGATCGGCCATGCCGATCCGGCTGCGCCGGTCAATCGCGTGATCGCCGACCGGGCCGATCCCGCCCAGCTGTTGCATCTGCTAAGCGATTGACGGCCCTTGGCGGTGAGCGACGAATGACCGCGCCATCGCCTTGACTTGGACAGGACGAACGCTTAATTCCTCGCTATTCCTTTAGGGGCGTATCACCTGCGCTCACGTCGCCGAAATCCGGCGACCGACATAATCGAACCTTCCCACCATATTCACGCCTAAGAGTCGGACTCTTCCCATGCATCTCAAGGATTTGAAACGCAAAGCGCCTGCCGAGCTGGTCGCCATGGCCGAGGAACTCGGTGTCGAGGGCGCCTCGACTCTGCGTAAACAGGATCTCATGTTCGCCATCCTCAAGGAGCAGGCGGAAAATGGCGAACAGATCATGGGTCTGGGCACGATCGAGGTGCTGCCGGACGGCTTTGGCTTCCTGAGGTCTCCCGAGGCCAATTATCTAGCTGGCCCGGACGATATCTATATCTCGCCCAATCAGGTCCGTAAGTTCGGCCTGCGGACCGGCGACACGGTGGAAGGCGAGATTCGCGCACCCAAGGACGGCGAGCGCTACTTTGCCTTGACCAAGCTCGTTTCGGTCAATTTCGATGATCCCGATGTGGTCCGCCACCGCGTCAACTTCGACAATCTCACACCGCTTTATCCGGACGAGAAGCTGAAGCTCGATACGCTTGATCCGACGGTCAAGGATAAGTCGGCCCGCGTCATCGATATCGTCGCCCCGCAGGGCAAGGGTCAGCGCGCGCTGATCGTGGCGCCGCCGCGCGTCGGCAAGACGGTGCTGCTCCAGAACATCGCCAAGGCGATTACCGACAATCATCCCGAGGTCTTCCTGATCGTGCTGCTCATTGATGAGCGGCCCGAGGAAGTCACCGACATGCAGCGCTCCGTGAAGGGCGAGGTGATCTCCTCCACTTTCGATGAGCCTGCGACGCGTCACGTGCAGGTTGCTGAAATGGTCATCGAGAAGGCCAAGCGCCTGGTCGAGCACAAGAAGGATGTGGTCATCCTGCTCGATTCCATCACGCGCCTTGGTCGCGCCTACAATACGGTAGTGCCCAGTTCTGGTAAGGTACTCACTGGTGGTGTCGACGCCAATGCTCTTCAGCGGCCTAAGCGCTTTTTTGGTGCGGCCAGGAACATCGAAGAGGGAGGCTCGTTGTCGATCATAGCCACCGCGCTCATCGATACGGGCAGCCGCATGGACGAAGTGATTTTCGAGGAATTCAAGGGCACCGGCAACAGCGAGATCGTGCTCGACCGCAAGGTTGCGGACAAGCGCATCTTCCCGGCGCTCGACGTGGGCAAGTCCGGCACACGCAAGGAAGAACTGCTGGCCGAGAAGGACAAGCTCTCCAAGATGTGGGTGCTGCGCCGGATCCTCATGCAGATGGGTACCATCGACGCCATGGAATTCCTTCTCGACAAGATGAAGGACTCCAAGACAAACGACGACTTCTTTTCCACGATGAATCAGTAAAACATCAGGGAGTGACGCGCCGCCATGGCTGATATCTGGGCGCATATCGTCGCCGACTTTGCCGAACTGTTTTCCGGGAATCTCAGTGCCTGGTCCGCCTTTTTGAAGGTGATGCTGATCGACATCGTGCTGGCGGGCGACAACGCCATCGTCATCGGCGCGCTGGCGGCCGGTCTTCCGGCGCAGCAGCGCCGCATGGTCATTCTCATCGGCATTATCGCGGCGCTCGTACTGCGCATTGCCTTCGCGCTCGTCGTCACCCAACTCATGCAGATCATCGGCCTTGTCTTCGCGGGCGGCGTTCTGCTGCTGTGGGTGGCTTGGAAGATGTATCGCGAGATCGGTCAAGGCAGCCATGGTGAAGGCAGCCCCGGCTCGCCGGAGATTGAAGGTGACGAGCATTCGGGCCTGAAGCCGGCCAAGAGCTTTGTAGGCGCGGCTTGGGCGGTTGCGATTGCGGACGTCTCCATGAGCCTCGACAATGTGCTGGCCGTTGCCGGTGCCGCCCGCGATCATCCTGGCATCCTGATGATCGGCCTCGTGTTTGCAGTTGCCTTGATGGGCGTTGCCGCAAATATCATCGCCAAATATATCGAGCGCTATCGCTGGATCGCGTGGATCGGACTGCTGGTCATTCTCTACGTGGCCGGAACGATGATCTACACAGGGCTGACGGACCGCGAGGTCGGCCTGCTACAACTGATCAGTTAAACGCAGTTCGGTACGGAATCGCCGAACATAGCTGGCCACCGCATCTCTGAGGAGGGGTGGCGGCCCCCTTGGGAGCATGCCTGAAGCGACCTACATGAGTTTGTCTGGCGTGCCGGGCAATGCTATGCTCCGATGAGCCAATCATCGGGGTTGCCGGCGGAGTTGACGGATGAAGTTCACAGTCGATGTCGATTGCACGCCTGAGGAGGCCCGGGCCTTTCTCGGCTTGCCGGATCTCAAGCCCATTCACGATCTCTATATTCGGTCAGTGCTGGATACGATGAGTGGCCAGGCCAATCTGGAGCAGATGGAACGGATGGTGCACAGCCTTTCTCCCTTGGGCGATGCGGGGATGAAGTTGTTTGCCAGCTTTATGGATATTGGCCTTGGCGCAGCAGGGGCCGCAAACCCATCGAAGCCCTCCCCAAAAGAGGGTTGAGAGGGCGGCGATTATCATGGCTGAGCGAGATACCATTTTCGCCCTATCAAGCGGCCAGCTTCCTGCCGCGATCGCCGTGATCCGCGTGTCTGGCCCGCAGGCGCTTGAGGTGGCTCGAGCGCTGACAGGCCGGGAACTTCCTCCTCCGCGTCGTGCAGGCCTTCGTCGCTTTATCGATCCCCGCTCCGGCGAGCTGCTCGATGAAGCGCTGCTGCTGTGCTTTCCCGGTCCGAACACTGAGACCGGTGAGGATATGGTGGAGCTGCAATGCCACGGTTCGCGAGCCGTGGTGCGAGGCGTCCAAGCTGCACTTGAGCAAATGCCAGGTTGCCGACTGGCGGAGCCCGGTGAGTTTACCCGCCGGGCTTTTGTCAATGGCAAGACTGATCTTGCAGGGATCGAAGGGCTGGGAGACTTGATCGCGGCGGAGACGGCGTTGCAACGGCGGGCAGCCATGGCAATGCTGGGCGGAGGCTTGTCCCGGCGTATTGAGCAATGGACCGGCCGCTTGCGGACGTTGGCCGCGCAAGTAGAGGCGCGGATCGATTTCTCCGATGAAGGAGACGTTGTGGATGCGGGTGCGCTTGGTGACTTGAGGGAAGCGGCGGCAGTCATCTCTGAAGAGATGATGGCTGAGCTGAGGAAGCCTTCAGCCGACCGCTTGAAGGATGGCATCAGAGTCGCGATTGGCGGACCACCTAATGCTGGCAAATCGTCACTTTTCAATTACTTGGTTGGTCGGGATGCTGCTATCGTCTCGCCACATGCGGGCACTACGCGCGATGTGATTGAGGCAACCATTGCCTTGCGGGGCATCCCCATTGTTTTATCTGATACGGCTGGTCTTCGAGAAGCAGTAGACGGCATCGAAAGGATCGGCATCGGTCGAGCGGAAGCTCTGCTCGGGGAAGCCGACATTGTGCTTTGGCTCGGCCCCGTGGAGGAGCAGCCTCCAATGGCGGGCGGCGTGGCAATCCAGGTGGCGTCGAAGAGGGATTTAGGCGGTTTATCGCGGGATGCGCAATATTCAGTATCGGCGTTGACTGGAGAGGGCATTGAACCTCTCATTGATCGCATCTGTGATGAAGCGTCATCGTTGTTGCCCGCGCCTGGCGATTATGCACTTTCCGCCAGGCAACGCGCCGTCCTGGTTAGAGCGCAAAGCGTATTAGATGATATGCCGGGCACAGACGACGAGGTTCTGCTTGCCGAAAGCCTACGCCAAGCAACGATAGCTCTCGATGAGATTATCGGACGCGCTACGACTGAAGCTATGCTCGATGAACTATTTCAAGGCTTTTGCATTGGAAAGTGAATGGCTTAGAGGCGATCAGCGTCTTGGACGTAGGGGGTCGACTTCGCGCGAGCGCTAGAGATCATCGCTGTTCCACGTGGAACGTTAATCATCCATCTTTTGCGCAACGGCGAGCCGTCTCTCTTTGACGCTCTACCTTTCGGAGGGTAGGGCTGGGCTCCATGAGCCCAACTTCTCACTTTGATGTCGTTGTCGTCGGTGGAGGACACGCGGGCAGCGAGGCAGCCGCCGCCGCTGCGCGGCGCGGCGCGCGGGTGGCGCTCGTTACTGCCAGCCCAGAGCGCATCGGAGAAATGTCCTGTAATCCTTCCATAGGTGGGCTTGGAAAAGGCCATCTAGTACGGGAAGTTGATGCACTTGATGGCCTTATGGCTCGTGCGGCAGATGAAGCGACTATACACCGCCGAATGCTCAACGCCAGCAAGGGCGCAGCCGTTCGCGGGCCTCGCGTGCAGGCTGACCGGCGTCTATATCGCGCAGCGATTCAGCGGATGATTGCCGCTCAGCGGGGGCTTACCGTCGTTGCGGGAGAAGTGTCCGCTTTGCGGTTGGCGGAGAATGGCACCGTGGGCGGCGTCAATCTGACAGATGGGTCGGTGCTGAGCGCCGGCGCTGTTGTTCTCACGACAGGTACGTTTCTAGGTGGCCTCATGTTTCGCGGTTCGGATCGCGTGGCAGGAGGTCGTATCGGCGAACACAGCGCCAGCGTTCTGGCTAAGCAACTCCGGTCGCTCGGGCTCCCCATGGGCCGGCTTAAAACCGGCACTCCGGCGCGGCTTGACGGTCGCAGCATCGACTGGGCGCGGCTGGAAGATCAGCCATCTGATCCCGGCTTCTGGTGCATGTCCTTTCTGGGGTTGCCGGACGCTTTGCGTCCGCCGCAACTCCGGTGCGGTATAACCCGTACAAACCCGGAGACGCATCAACTAATCCGCGATAACCTTGAGAAGTCCCCGCTTTTCTCGGGGGATATAGAGGGCCGAGGGCCGCGCTATTGTCCCTCCATAGAAGATAAAGTTGTGCGTTTCAGCGATCGAGATAGCCATCAAGTCTTTCTGGAGCCGGAGGGATTGGGGACAAATCTCGTATACCCCAATGGAATGAGTTCTTCCCTCCCGGCTGAGGTACAGCGCGCGTTCCTGCAAACATTGCCGGGGCTGGAATCAGTGGCGGTGGTAGAGCCGGGCTATGCTGTGGAGTATGACTATATTGACCCGCGTGCTCTGGATCGACGCCTTGCGCTACCGGCAATGCCCGGACTCTTCCTGGCCGGCCAGATCAATGGAACCACCGGCTATGAGGAAGCTGCTGCCCAGGGTGTCGTAGCAGGCGCAAATGCGGCGGCATTGGCGCTAGAGCTGGAGCCGCTGATACTGGACAGAGCGCAGAGCTATATCGGTGTGCTTGTAGATGATCTCTGCCTGCAAGGCGTGACAGAGCCTTACCGCATGCTGACGGCCCGCGCCGAGTTCCGGCTGCGGTTGCGCGCCGACAATGCAGCGACGCGCTTGACGCCTCTCGGCATGTCCCTCGGATTGATAGGGCAGGAGAGAGCGCGATGGTGGGAGACCCGACAGGCAGCGAAGGCTCGATTAGACGATGCCCTAGCTTGGCGTGTCCCGGCTGAAGCGCTTCAACGGGTTGGCGCCGATGTCCGTGACGATGGCGTGCGGCGCTCACTATGCGAATGGGCACGCTTTCCCGCAGTCGAGCTTGAGCACTTACGGGGGCTCTCGCACGATATTATGAAGGAGCGGGATTTCGAGTTGCTCGATGAGGCGATGCAAGATGCTGTCTATGCGCCTTATGTGGAGCGGCAAGAGGCGGAGGTGCGCGCCTTACGCGCGAACGAGGCGATCTCCTTATCGCCCGACTTCGATTTTACTTCCATTGGCGGTCTGAGCGGTGAGATGATTGAACGACTAACGATGGCTCGACCTGAAACATTGGGAGCGGCTGCTCGGATAAGAGGCATTACCCCAGCAGCACTAGCGGCTTTGCTCGTCGCGGCTAGGCAGCGGGCAGCGTGACCGAGGGAGAAGCTCAACAGTGGCTTGAACTCCAAGGATGGTGGGCAGGCCGGGCCGGTGACAGGCTACGCCGGTTTGTGTCGCTGATACTGGAAGAAGCGGATCGGCAGAATCTGATTTCCTCGGCCAGCCGCGAGCAAATATGGGCGCGACATATTGTCGATTCGGCGCAGCTGCTAACGCTTTCTGGCAGTCAGGATGACGAAACGGGACTGTGGGTAGACCTGGGGACAGGGGCCGGATTTCCCGGTTTAGTAATAGCGTGCCTGCGAGAGGCACCTATTCAGTTGATTGAGGTGCGTCCCCTGCGCGCGGCGTTTCTGCAGCGATGCGTCGAAGATCTGGGTCTCGTTCATGCGAATGTTGCAGTCTCCAAGGCCGAAAACGTCGAGTTGCAACGACCCGCTGCCATTATTTCTGCGCGTGCCTATGCTCCTCTCAGCCGGCTGCTGACTTCCGCGGGGCACCTAGCCGACGAAAACACCCACTGGTTGCTGCCAAAGGGAAGGCAAGGCAATAAGGAACTGGAAATCGCGCGCGCCGAGTGGCAAGCTGTGTTTCACGTGAAACACAGCGTCACAGATCCCGAAAGTGCCATCGTGACCGTGGATAATCTTAAGGGGCCTATCCCTTCCACTGGTCAGAAACGGCGCACGCGCTTTGCAAGACAGGCAAGGAAAGCGGTGCCTCCCACCCCACGTAAGGCGAGAACACGCTCATGATCAGCATTGCCATTGCCAATCAGAAGGGTGGGGTCGGTAAGACCACGACAGCCATTAATCTCGCTACCGCTCTGGCCGCTACTGGTTATCGGACTCTGCTTATCGATCTTGATCCCCAAGGAAATGCTTCCACCGGCCTCGGGGTGCAGGTGAAGGATCGTACTCGTTCAAGTTACGATCTCCTCATGGGTGAATGCTCCTTAGACGAAGCCGTGATTCCTACCATTGTGCCCAGGCTGGACATCATTTCGGCGACCCAGGACTTGTCTGGAGCAGAGATTGAGCTGATCGATGTAGAACAGAGGACGCATCGTCTCGCAAATGCTCTCGGCAAGGCTCCTGATCATCGCTGGCAGGTCTGCCTGATTGATTGTCCTCCTTCATTGGGCCTGCTCACAGTGAACGCCATGGTCGCCGTGGAATCAATTTTGGTTCCATTGCAGTGCGAGTTTTTCGCCTTGGAAGGTCTGTCCCAGCTTCTCCAAACGTTTGAGCGGATCAGGGCTCGCTTTAACAAGGACCTCTCCATCTTGGGCGTCGCATTGACGATGTATGATCGACGTAATCGTCTTACCGATCAGGTGGCGGACGATGTGCGTGCTTGTCTTGGTGACCTTGTTTTCAAAACGGTAATCCCTCGCAACGTCCGTCTTTCCGAAGCCCCCAGCCATGGCCTACCAGCGCTCATCTACGATATTCGCTGCCCCGGCTCAGAAGCATATATGGCCTTAGCTCGCGAGCTTATTGACAAGCTACCTAAGCAGGAGGTTGCCGCATGAGCGAGGCTGAAATGGTAGGAAAGACGCATCCTCGCCGCTTGGGCAGAGGTCTCTCGGCGTTGCTTGGTGAGGCCACGCAGGATGTTCCTGTAGCTCAGGATAAGGTTCCTTCGTCCCAGTCATTGGATAATCCTTCCGGTTCCGTTCAGCTGGTAGAAATAGCGCTCATCGCGCCTCATCCCGATCAGCCACGTCGCCATTTCGATGAGGAAGCCCTGTCTGAACTCGCGGATAGCATTCGGGCCCGTGGTATTATTCAGCCCATCATTGTCCGTCCGTCCGGGGGTGGGCGCTATCAGATTGTCGCTGGTGAGCGTCGCTGGCGTGCAGCACAGAAAGCTCAACTTCATCAAATACCGGCGTTGGTCCGCGAATTCGACGAGGCAGAGACGCTTGAAATCGCTCTGGTTGAAAATATTCAGCGGGAGGATCTGAATCCAATCGAGGAAGCGCAAGCCTATCGTCGTCTGATCGACCAGTTTCAGCACAGCCAGGATGCACTTGCGCGGATTGTAGGCAAGTCGCGCAGCCACGTTGCCAATCTCATCCGGTTGCTCGACTTGCCGAATAGCGTGCAGGATCTTGTGATGGCCGGCCAGCTCAGCATGGGACATGGTCGAGCTTTGATCGGCACGCCGAACTGCGTCGCCTTGGCCGAAGAGATCGCGAGCAAGGGCTTGTCTGTGCGAGAGACGGAGCGACTGGTGCGCACGGCTCGCGAGGATGGACACAAGCCACGTGAAAAAAGCGTCGCTGCAACGTCCGGCCGTGATCCTGATTTAATGGCGATGGAGAGGCATCTTTCGGATTTGCTGGGGCTCAAGATCGGTATCAACCACGAGGGCGGGAAGGGCGCCCTGACGCTGCATTATGGCAGCTTGGAACAGCTCGACATGATATGCCAGAAGCTGACTGGTGGCGGTTTTTAAGGCGGACGCTTTTCAGCTAGCGGCAGTGTAGCGGGAGCATTCCCGAATGAGGGTCGCAGCTCTACGTGGCGCGGATGATGCCATTGACCGGCAACTCCGGCTTGGCGGCTGCAGCTCCAGTCCCCGGCCGGCGTCCCAGCTCCAGCTCCTGCGCCCTCTTCCGTTCTTGATCCAGCTCCCACCCAGCGATTCCAGCTTCAATTCCGGCTAGCAATCCAGCTCCGGCTTGGCTTCCGCTTAGCGGTTTTAGTTCCCCGGTCTCAGTTTCGGCCGACCATTCCATCGGCGATTTCGGCTCACGCTCCCCCCTCAACGACGCTTGGCGATGGCGTCGTGGGCCTGGAGATCGGCGAGTAGGGCGGGCAAGTCGCGCAGGGGCACCATGTTGGGGCCGTCGCTGGGCGCGCTGTCGGGATCCTCATGCGTCTCGATGAAGATGGCCGCAACGCCGATCGCGGTCGCCGCGCGCGCCAGGACCGGCACGAAACGCCGCTCTCCCCCGGAACTGCCACCACGCCCGCCAGGCTGCTGCACGCTGTGCGTTGCATCGAACACGACCGGACAGCCCGTCTCAGCCATGATGGGCAAGGCGCGCATGTCGCTCACCAGGGTATTGTAGCCGAAGCTGGCGCCGCGCTCGGTGAGCAGAAGCCGGTCATTGCCCGTACTGAGGATCTTGCGGACGACATTCGCCATGTCCCAAGGCGCGAGAAACTGGCCCTTCTTCACATTGACGGCACGCCCCGTGGCGGCCGCTGCCAGCAGTAGATCGGTCTGACGGCACAGGAACGCGGGAATCTGTAGCACGTCCACCACGTCGGCCACTGGCGCGCATTGGGCCGCCTCATGCACATCCGTAATCACCGGACAGCCGAACCGCGCCTTGACCTCCGCGAAGATATCGAGCGCTTGCGCCAGCCCGATGCCGCGCGGCGCATCCACAGAGGTGCGGTTGGCCTTGTCGAAGCTGCTCTTGTAGATGAGCGGCATGCCAAGCGCGGCGGTCATCTCGACCAAAGCCTGCGCGGTCTCAAGTGCATGAGCGCGCGATTCCATGGCGCAGGGGCCGGCAATGAGCGCCAGCGGCCGGTCATTGGAAAGGATGGTCTCGCCGATCGAGACGGGGCGGGGAGGGGACGTGGTCATCCCGATGGCATAGCCCGGCGATGCGGCCGCGCAAAGCATCTCCGCTTTCAGGCGCGCGATCCATTGTTGGAGGCCATGGCGGGAAGCATGTCTGGACGGTCTCGCCCAGAATGCCGGCATCTGGTCTGGTAGGGTGGAAATTTGGGGATGCTCCGATAAGCGGCTTGTCGGGATGCGATGACCTTGCGGACCTTAGCAAGATGGGTCAGCATCTAGTGATGAAGCCGCCTCCGCGTCCTGATTTCTCGTTACCGCGATCTCAAATCGAAATTATGCGCCTCCAATCTGCGATAGAGGCCTCATGGGATCAACTCACCGCCTATCAAGGTCATTTCAGGCACGACAATCCAGCCTATGGCCAGTGCTATCCCACGTCCCGCGTGGTGCAGTGGTTCTATCCCGGTGCCGAGATCGTATCAGGGACGGTTTGGACCGGGGGGCGCTTGGAGCACCACTTCTGGAACGGGTTTAGGGCGGAAGATCAAGTTGAATGGGTCGATCTGAGTTGGAAGCAGTTTCCAGCCGGCTCCGTCGTCAAGGGCTATCAGATATTGGATCGAGAGAGTTTGGGCGATAGCCAAGGCACCTTAGACCGATGTTCATTGCTCCTACGCCGCGTACAGGCTCGACTATCGCGTTAGGTCAGGCACAGGTTGCTATTGCCGTCCGCTCTCCACTCAATTCGGTCATCGGCTGTGATTAGTGCGGATTGTCGAAACGGCGTTGCGATTATTCCTTTACCCTCTCCCGCATGCGGGAGAGGGTTATTTCATTCCAGCACCCTATCGCGCGATGCCGCCAGCGGCGAGGACGGCGAGCGTGACCAGCTCGGAGGCGGTGGAGGCCATCGTCGCTACCTGCACCGGCTGATTCATGCCGACCAGGATCGGCCCGATCACCGAATCGCCGCCTAACTCCCGCAGCAGCTTGGCGGAGAGATTGGCGGACTGGAGGCCGGGCATGATGAGCACATTGGCCGGGCCCGACAGGCGGCAGAAGGGATAGTTCGCCATCACGCGCGGATTGAGAGCGACGTCGGGCGCCATCTCGCCTTCATACTCGAAATCCATGTCGCGCCCGTCGAGCAGGTGGACCGCCTCGCGGATATTGTCGAGCCAGTTGCCCGGCGGATTGCCGAAGGTCGAATAAGAGAGGAAGCCCACGCGCGGCTCATGGCCCATGCGCCGGGCCACCGCCGCGGCTTCGGTCGCGATGTCCGCCAGCTCCGCCGCATTGGGGCGCTCGTTCACGGTGGTATCCGCCATGAACACCGTGTGGCTGCGCCCGACGAGCACGTGCATGCCGAACAGCGTGCGGTCCGGCGCGGGATCGAGCACGCGCCGCAATTCCCGCATTGTCTGGGCATAAGTGCGCGTGACGCCGGTAATCATCGCGTCCGCCTCGCCCATCTGGAGCAGCAGCGCGCCGAAGATGTTACGATCGCGATTGACCATGCGCTCGCAATCGCGGCGCAGATAGCCGCGCCGCTGGAGGCGCTCGTAGAGCATGTCCACCATCCCCGGCACGAGCGGGGAATTGACGCTGTTGTATAGCTCGAAGCTCTCCGGATCGCGCACGCCCAGTTCGCGCAATCGGTCATAGACATCCTGCCGACCGACCAGCACGGGCGTGCCGTAGCCGCCCTCGCGGAACTGGATGGCGGCGCGCAGCACGACTTCTTCCTCAGCCTCCGCGAAGACGACGCGCTTGGGGCTGGCCTTCGCGCCTTCATAAGCCAGGGTGAGGACGGATGTGGTGGGATTGAGACGCGCGCGCAGGGATTGGCGATAGGCGTCCATATCCTCGATGTGCCGCTGGGCGACGCCCGACTCCATCGCCGCCTGCGCGACGGCGGCCGGCACCACTTCCATGAGACGCGGATCGAAGGGCGCGGGGATGATATAGTCGGCGCCGAAGCGGTGCTGGGTGCCATAAGCCAGCGCCACTTCCTCGGGCACCTGCTCGCGCGCCAGCGCTGCGATGGCCTGTGCGGCGGCGATCTTCATCGCCTCGTTGATGGCGGTCGCCCGCACATCCAACGCGCCCCGGAAAATAAAGGGGAAGCCGAGGACATTATTGACCTGATTGGGATAATCGGACCGGCCCGTGGCGATGATCGCATCCGGCCGGGCGGCCTTGGCGACCGGCGGCAGGATCTCGGGATCAGGATTGGCCATGGCGAAGATGATCGGACGCGGCTTCATCTCGCCCATCCATTCGGGCTTCAGGGCATCCTTGGCGGAAAGGCCGAGGAAGATGTCGGCGCCCTTGAGCGCATCCTGGAGTGTGCGCGCATCCGTGTTCACAGCGTGTGCGGACTTGAACTGGTCCATGGCCTTGGCGCGGCCCTGATAGATGACGCCGTCCCGATCGCAGATAATGACGTTCTCGTGGCGCACGCCCATCGCCTTGATGAGTTCCGTGCAGGCGATGGCGGCGGCGCCCGCCCCGTTCACCACCACCTTGGTCTCGCGAATGTCGCGCCCGGTGAGATAGCAGGCATTGATGAGGCCGGCCGCGCAGATGATCGCGGTGCCATGCTGATCGTCATGCATGACCGGAATGTTCATGCGCTCCTTGAGCGCGGCTTCGATCATGAAGCATTCCGGCGCCTTGATGTCCTCAAGGTTGATGCCGCCGAAGCTGGGCTCCAGCAGGGCGACGGCATCGATGAAGGCTTGCGGATCTTCCGTGTCGATCTCCAGATCGATCGCGTCCACATCGGCAAAGCGTTTGAAGAGAACGGCCTTGCCTTCCATCACCGGCTTGGACGCGAGCGCGCCCAGATTGCCCATGCCGAGAATGGCCGTGCCGTTGGAGATGACCGCGACCAGATTGCCCTTGGCGGTATAATCATAAGCCTTGGCCGGATCGTCGGCGATGGCCTGCACCGGCACCGCGACGCCGGGGGAGTAAGCAAGCGCGAGATCGCGCTGCGTGGCCATGGGCTTGGAGGCGATGATCTCGATCTTGCCGGGGCGCCCGAAAGAGTGGAACAGGAGCGCCTCGCGCTCGGAAAATTCGATGGCGGCCTTGTCTGTCATGGGGTGTCCTGTCTGGTCATTCCTGCCCTAACGGTATTCGGGTGGCCTCCACAAGGGGCCGTGCACGCACAAGCGCTTTGCCGGGACGCGGAGGCGGCTTTTCGAGGGAGACTGTGCCTGCTAACGCAGCGGCGTGAACAGTCCGCCCGCTCAGACGACCAAGGCCAGCGCGCAGGGAAGCCGCAAGGCCGCCCCGAAGCAGGATGGCGGCCCCACGCCGATGATGGCGCAATATCTGGCGCTCAAGGCGGAAGCTGGCGGCGACATGCTTTTCTATCGCATGGGCGACTTCTTCGAGCTGTTCTTCGAGGACGCCAAGACCGCCGCGCAGGTGCTGGACATCGCGCTCACCACGCGCGGCGAGCATCTGGGCGCGCCCATCCCCATGTGCGGTGTGCCGGTGCACAGCGCCGAGGGCTATCTGGCTCGACTCATCAAAGCTGGCCACCGCGTCGCCATCGCCGAGCAGACGGAGACGCCCGAGCAGGCGAAGGCGCGCGGCTCCAAGGCGCTGGTCGGCCGCGCCATCGTGCGGTTCGTGACGGCGGGCACGCTCACCGAGGACGCGCTGCTGGACAGCCGCCGCGCCAATCTGCTCGCCGCCATCGGGGAAGCGGGCGGCCAATGCGCCATCGCGGCGGCGGACATCTCCACCGGGCGGCTGGAGGTGGTGGCGCTGGACGGCGGCGGCATCGAGGCCGAGCTTGCCCGGATCGGCGCGAGCGAAATCATCGCGCGGCCGGGTCTGGCCGAGCGCCTGCCGGGCACGCATCCCTTCGAGAGCCGGGGCTTCGACAGTGGGCGGGCGGAAGCGGACATCTGCCGGCATTTCGGCGTGAAGACTGTCGAGAGCTTCGGCGCCTTCTCCCGCGCGGAACTCTCCGCCCTTGGGGGACTGCTCGCTTATCTGGAGCATGTCGGCAAGGGCCGGATGCCGTTCCTCGCCGCGCCGACGCAGGCCGGAGCGCGGGACCATCTCGCCATCGACCCCGCAACGCGCGAGAGCCTGGAGATCGTCGCCACCGCCAGTGGGCAGCGCGCGGGTAGTCTGCTCGCCACGCTGGACCGCACGGTGACGGGGGCCGGTGCGCGGGCGCTCGCCGCCGATCTCTCCGCGCCGCTCATGGACCGCGCGCGCATCGAGGCGCGGCTCGATCTGGTGCAATGGTTCCATGATGACGGGCCGCTGCGCGAGACGGTGCGGGCGCGGCTGCGCGCCCTGCCGGATCTGGGCCGTGCGCTGGGACGCATCGCCATCGGCCGGGGCAGCCCGCGCGACCTGGGGCAATTGCGTGACGGGCTGGATGGCGCGCGAACGCTGCGTGAGAGGCTGGGCGGCCTGCCGGACCGGCCGGCGTTACTGGATGCGCTACTGCCTGCGCTGGACGATCATGGCGCGCTGATCGCCCGATTGTCCCGCGCGCTGGTGCCCGCGCCGCCGACCGAGACGGCCAATGGCGGCTATATCGCGGACGGCTATGACGAAGCGCTGGACGATCTGCGACGGCTGGCTGGCGATGGACGTCGCGCCATTGCCGTGCTGGAAGCGCGCTACCGGGACCAGACCGGGATCGCCGCGCTCAAGATCCGCCATAATGGCGTGCTCGGCTATCATGTCGAGGTGCCGGCGCGCCATGCCGATGCGCTGCTGGCGCAGGATAGCGGCTTTACCCACCGGCAGACGTTGGCGGGCGTGGTACGCTTCAATTCGGTGGACCTGCATGAGCAGGCGGGCCGCGTGGCGCAGGCCGGCGCGCATGCGCTCGCTGCCGAGGCCGCGCATTTCGAGGACCTTGTGGCGCAGGTGATGGCCAGCCGTGCGGCCATCGCGCGGGCCGCCGAGGCGCTGGCGCGCATCGACGTCTCCGCCGCGCTGGCCGAACGGGCCGTGGAAGGCGGCTGGGCACGTCCCGCCTTTGCCGATGAGCCCTGCATCGAGATCGATGGCGGCCGGCATCCGGTGGTGGAAGCCGCGCTGGGCAAGCAGGGCGCATCCTTCGTCGCCAATGATTGCACGCTGACGCCGGAGAACCGGCTGTGGCTCGTCACCGGGCCGAACATGGGCGGCAAATCCACCTTCCTGCGGCAGAACGCGCTGATCGTTATCCTCGCGCAGGCGGGCGGGTTCGTGCCTGCGCGCTCTGCGCGGCTGGGGCTGGTGGACCGGCTGTTCAGCCGCGTCGGCGCGTCGGACAATCTGGCGCGCGGGCGCTCGACCTTCATGGTCGAGATGATCGAGACGGCCGCCATCCTCGCGCAGGCGAGCGAGCGCAGCTTCGTCATTCTGGACGAGGTGGGGCGCGGCACATCGACCTATGACGGCCTCGCCATCGCCTGGGCCGTGGTGGAAGCGATCCACGACAGCAATGCCTGCCGCTGCCTGTTCGCAACCCATTATCATGAGCTGACGCGGCTGGCGGAGCGGCTGGACGCCCTCTCGCTCCATCATGTGCGGGCGCGGGAATGGCAGGGCGATCTGGTGCTGCTGCACGAAGTCTCGGAAGGGCCGGCCGACCGCAGCTATGGCCTCGCCGTCGCCCGGCTCGCCGGGCTGCCGGCGCCGGTGCTGGCGCGCGCGAAGGCGGTGCTGGGCAAGCTCGAAGCGGGGCGGGCGAAGACGGGCGGGATCGCCGCCGGACTCGACGATCTGCCATTGTTCGCCGCCACGCTGGCTGCCGAGCCCGAGCAGGCCACCGACCCGCTGCGCGAGAGGCTGGATGCGACCGATGCCGACAGCCTGAGCCCGCGCGAGGCGCTCGATCTCATCTATGCGCTCAAACAGCTTGCAGGCTGAGCCCCCGGCGTGCTTTGCTGGCGAAAGGGCCGGATATAAAAACAGCCGGACCCGCTGCTCTGCGTAACGGAGGATAACGCGGAGCGGGATTGGGCGGCAGGGGGCGTGGGGTTGCCCTCAAACTCCCGATTTGCGCTCCTATATGATTCAGGATGAACAAGGTGCCCGACTCGCTGCCCGGCCGCCGCGCGATCATCGATCGCCGCCGGATCGCCGATGCGCTGAACGCCGAACTGGTGGCGCTGAGCGATGTCGCCGCGCGCCGGCAAGCCATAGTCGCGACGCTGCGGACGGCACTGGCGGAGGGACGCGCGGAAGTCTCGCGCCGTCTCGCACGCAAGCCCACCAGCGGGCGCGACGCGGTGACAGCGCAGGCCTTCCTGATGGACCAGATCCTCCGCCTGCTCTTCGACGCGACGGTGAAACATCTCTACCCCATCAGCAATCCCACGGCTTCCGAGCGGCTGACGCTGCTGGCGGTAGGCGGCTACGGGCGGGGCGAAATGGCGCCCTACAGCGATCTCGATGTGGGCTTCCTCACCCCTTACAAGCCGACCGAATGGACCGAACAGGTCATCGAGAGCATGCTCTATGCGCTCTGGGACCTGGGCCTGAAGATCGGCCATTCCAGCCGCTCGATCGACGAAACGATGAAGATGGCGAAAGCGGACCTCACCATCCGCACCGCCTTGCTGGAGGCGCGCTTCGTGTGGGGCGACCGCGGCGTCTATGACGAGTGCATGCGCCGGCTCGATGCCGAAGTGATGCAGGGCACGGCCAAGACCTTCGTGGCCGAGAAGCTGGCCGAGCGGGACGTGCGCCACAAGCAGATGGGTGACAGCCGCTATGTCGTCGAGCCCAATGTGAAGGAAGGCAAGGGCGGCCTGCGCGACCTGCACACGCTCTTCTGGATCGGCAAATATGTGAATCGGGTCCGCACCGTGGCGGAGCTGGTGAATGTGGGCCTGCTCACGCGCGCCGAGCTTTCCCAGTTCCAGCGCGCGGAGAATTTCCTCTGGGCAGTGCGCTGCCACATGCACGAGCTTTCCCGCCGGGGCGAGGACCGGCTGACCTTCGACCTCCAGATCGAAGTCGCGCAGCGGATGGGCTTCTCGCCCAAGCGGGGGCGCTCGGCCGTCGAGCGCTTCATGCACCTCTACTTCCTGATGGCCAAGACGGTGGGCGATCTCACCGGCGTCTTCCTGGCGCATCTGGACAACAAGATGGCCAGCCGGGGCCGGCGCTATCTTCCGGCGATTTTCAACCGGCCGCGCAAGCTGGACGGCTTCATGCTGGAGCGCGGGCGGATCACCATTCCGGACGGTGATTTTTTTCGCGAAAACCCGATTCGCATGATCGAGATCTTCGCACTGGCGGACAAGCACGGGCTGGAGATCCATCCCGATGCGATGCGCGCGCTCAATCGCGATTCGGTGCTCATCACGCGGCAGGAGCGCGAGGATCCGCAGGCCAACGCCCTTTTCATGAACGTGCTTACATCGCCGCGCGACCCGGAGAAGGTGCTGCGCTGGATGAACGAGGCCGGCGTCTTCGGCCGCTTCGTGCCCGATTTCGGCCGCGTGGTCGCGCAGATGCAGTTCGACATGTACCACCATTATACAGTGGACGAGCACACCATCCGCGCCATCGGGCTGCTCGCCAAAATCGAGCAGGGCGAATTCCGCGTCGATCATCCAGTTGCCAGCGCGATCATCGAGAAGATCATCTCGCGCCGGGTGCTTTATGTCGCGGTGCTGCTGCACGACATTGCCAAGGGGCGGGGCGGCGACCACAGCATCCTCGGCGCGGAAATCGCGGAGACACTCTGCCCGCGCCTGGGCCTCACCGAAGCGGAAACGGAAACCGTCGCCTGGCTGGTGCGCTGGCACCTGCTGATGTCCGCCACCGCCTTCAAGCGGGACTTGTCCGACTTCAAGACCATCCTCGACTTCGCCGAAGTGGTGCAGAGTCCCGAGCGGCTGCGACTGCTGCTGATCCTCACCATCGTCGATATTCGCGCCGTCGGCCCCGGCGTGTGGAATAGCTGGAAACGGCAGCTCCTCGCCGAACTCTACGATTCCGCTGAGGAAATCATCCGCCCCGGCCATAAGCAGCGCGGGCGGCAGGAACGCATCGAGGAAAAGCGGGACGCCCTCCGGCAAGCGCTGGGGGTGGACGAGGCGGCCTTCAATGGGTTGGTGAAGCGCTTCCCGCAATCCTACTGGATCGCCGAATCGCAGGACATCCTAGAGCGCAATGCCCGGCACCTGCTCGATGCGGCGCAATCGGACCTTTCCATCGACGCGCGGCCCTATCCCGAGCGCGGGGCCACGCTGGTCACGGTCTATGCCGCGGACCATCCCGGCCTCTTCTACAGGCTCGCCGGCGCCATCCATCTCGCCGGCGGCAACATCATCGATGCGCGCATCCACACGCTCAAGGATGGCTCGGCGCTCGATAATTTCCTGGTGCAGGACCCGCTCGGCGGCCCCTTCGATGCGCCCGAGCAGCTCCAGCGGGTGAAGACCTATATCGAGGACGCGCTGCTCAACCGCCACAAGCTGATGCACAAGCTGGATGAGAGGCCACTGGCGCGTCGACGCGCGGAAGCCTTCAACGTGGTGCCGCAAGTGCTCATCGACAACAAGGCATCCAACCGCTTCACCGTGGTGGAAGTGACGGCGCGCGACAGGCCCGCTCTCCTGCTCAGCCTCGCCTTCGCGCTGTTCCAATCCAAGACCATGGTGCACAGCGCCCATGTCGCCACCTTCGGCGAGCGGGCGGTCGACACCTTCTACCTGACCGATCTGCTCGGCGGGAAGCTGGAGAGCAAGACCCGCCTCGCCACGCTGGAGCGGCGCCTGCTGGAAGCGGCGACCAATCAGGCCGGCGAACTGGTGGATACCAATAATTTCGCGATGTCGAATTAGGCGGCGCGGACAAATCCGAACAGCCACTATTCACGATATACCCCATTCGCCCTGAGCATGTCGAAGGGCTGTTCTTTTCTTCAGCGGCATCGAAGGAAGAAGGACAGCCCTTCGACATGCTCAGGGCGAACGGGGGGCCGTCAGATATTCCTCTTTCAACCGGATGCCGCCGACTCAATGCGAGAGCATCACCGGGATGGGCGCCTTGGCCAGCAGGGTCCGCGTGGTGCCGCCGAAAAGCTGCTCGCGCAGACGGCTGCGCCCGTAGCTGCCCATCACGCACCAGGTCGCTCCGGACGTTTGCATTGCATCGAGGAGCTGGTCGCTCACGGATCCCGTCCTGGGCAGCAGGCGGCTGACGGCCGTGCAGCCATGGCGGCTCAGATAGGCGGCTGCCTCGTTGGGATCGCCTTCCTCTTCTCCGACGGTAATCACTTCCACTTCGCTCGCGCGGCGCAGCAACGGCACGGCGGCGCGCAGCGCGGCATCCGATGGACGCGAACCGTCCCACGCCACCATGGCCTTGCCGAACGGATCGAAGCGCGTCAGCCCGGTCGGCACCAGCAGGACCGGCGCGGAGGTCAGTTCGGCCAGCCGCGCGGCGGCATTGCCCGTCTCCACCGCGTCCCCGATGCCCTGCTTGCCCACCACGAGGATATCCACCAGCCGGACATTGTCGGTAATCGCATGGTCCGACTGGGTGTGAACGCGCGCCCACTCGTAGCTGACGCCCTCATTGGCGAGGCGTGGCTCCAGCGCTTCCACGTTCCGGTCCTCGCGCTCGCGCTCGTCCATCAGCATCACGCCCGTGCCGCCGCCTATGCCGAACCCATCGGCAACGAGCGGCATCTGGACGACATCGAGGCAGAGGAGATGCCCCTCCACTGCCCGCACCACATCGAGCGCGGCCTGCAGGCGCGCTTCCTGACTTGCATCGTTGTGGATCAGAACCATCACTGTCTTCATGGCGGCCTCCTGTCTCTGCCGGTTGTCGAGCCACCGCCAGTATGTGTCACACTATGAGCAAGACGGCGAGCCATCCTTGACCGGCATCAAGGGAAACCGGCGATTTCAGCTTGCCTCCCGACGGCCTGCCGACTATAGGGCCGCGCTTCCATGTCATATGGAAGACCAGTGGGACGGGCCGGCCGTAAGGGCTGCCGTGTTCGTCCGCAAAATCGTCTGCGAGGGGCTCGGCCTCACGCGCTAAAGACACAAGGAGACGAAAATGCCCAAGCTCAAGACCAAGAGCGGTGTGAAGAAGCGCTTCAAGTTCACCGCTACCGGCAAGGTCAAGCATGGTGTCGCCGGCAAGCGCCACCGCCTGATCAGCCACAACGCGAAATATATCCGCCAGAATCGCGGTACGGAGGTTCTCTCCGACGCGGACGTCGCCCATGTGCGCCTCTGGGCGCCCTACGGCCTGAAGTAAGGAGTAGAGCGACATGGCACGTGTGAAACGCGGCACGACCACCAAGGCGAAGCATAAGAGGATTCTGGATCAGGCGAAGGGCTATTATGGCCGTCGCAAGAACACGATCCGCATCGCGCGCCAGGCCGTCGAAAAGGCCGGTCAGTACGCTTATCGCGACCGCAAGGTGAAGAAGCGGACCTTCCGTGGTCTGTGGATCCAGCGCATCAATGCCGGCGTTCGCGCCGAGGGCCTGACCTACAGCCAGTTCATGCATGGCCTCAAGCTGGCCGGCATCGAGCTGGACCGCAAGGTTCTGGCTGACATCGCGATGCACGAAGGCGACGTCTTCAAGGGCATCGTGGCACAGGCGAAGGCAGCGCTTCCCGCAGCCGCCTGATCGCCTCATCATATTTTCAAGAAGGGCGTCGGGGGCAACTCCGGCGCCCTTCTTCGTGCCGGCGCCTGCCCCGATTGCTCTCCGCCACCGGAAGGAGACCATGATGCAGATCGCCATATTGACATTCGACGGCTTCAACGAGCTGGATTCATTCATCGCGGCCGCCATCCTCAACCGCATGAAAGGAAAGGGCTGGGCCGCGCACATCACCTCGCCCACGGAGGACGTGACATCGATGAATGGCGTCACCGTGAGGCGGCAGCGCCCGCTGGAATTCGCCGGCGAAGCGGACGCCGTGCTCATCGGCAGCGGAATCAGGACGCGCGAAATTGCCGCCGACTCCGCGCTTCTCGCGCGCATCCGGCTCGATCCGGTTCGCCAGCTTGTCGGCGCGCAATGCTCGGGCACGCTGCTTCTCGCGAGGCTGGGCCTGATCGGCGCGCTGCCGGCCTGCACCGATCTCACCACCAAACCATGGGTTATCGAGGCCGGTGTGCAGGTGATCGACGCGCCTTTCATCGCTCATGGCAATGTCGCCACGGCCGGGGGCTGTCTCGCATCCCAATATCTGGCGGCCTGGACGATCGCGCGCCTCGGCTCGTGGGAGGATGCCGCGGAAGCCATCCATTATGTCGCGCCCGTGGGCGAGAAGGAGACCTATGTCGAGCGGGCGCTGACCGCCGTCCGCGCGGAGCGTTAACCATGATTCGGCCTGCCTGAGCAGCCGCACAAGGAGGATGAAAGGCCGTCGCTTCTCCCTCCAGCCTGTTTTTCGAGCGCCTTAAAGGTCAAACGCCTCAAAATTCCGTTGGGCGTCTTTGCAACTTTTTGTGCGATGCGGCATTAACCATCTTGGGGACGCAGATTTTTAAGTGGGAGACTTCCGATGAAAATGGTTGCGATAGGCTTCGCGACGGCACTAGCCCTGCCCGCGACGGCCCAGGCCGCGGCTTTCATGAATGGTGATTTTGAGACCGGCACCAATCCCGCCGGCTATTTTTTCACCGTCGATTCTTCCAGTGACGCGATCACCGGTTGGACCGTCACCTCCGGAACCGTCCAATATAAGGGCGGCTACTGGCAGGCTGGCGACGGCAACCGCAGCATCGACCTCAACGGCATCTCGACCGGCGCGCTGGCCCAGACATTCGATACCGTGGCGGGCACGACCTACACCGTGAACTTCATGCTGGCCGGCAATCCGGACGGTGGTCCGGCGCTCAAGACGCTGGAAGTCGGGGCGAACGGCAATGCCGCCCAGCAATACACCTTCGACGTGACCGGCTTCAGCCGCACCGAAATGGGTTGGGAAGACCACAGCTATATCTTCACGGCCGCCGGAGCCTCGACAACGCTGAGCTTTGCATCGCTCACCGATGGCGAATTCTACGGCCCGGCCCTGGATGGCGTGACGGTGACGGCATTGCCGGTGCCCGAGCCTGCCGTCTGGGCGCTGATGCTGACTGGCTTCGCGCTGGTCGGCACGAACATGCGGCGCCGGCACAGGATGGTTCAGTTCGCCTGAACCACATCGCTTTATCATCGACGACCTGGATGGGCGCCGGCTAGTCCGGCGCCCTTTTCGTTTGCCCTGAATTAGGGTAGCGGCGGCGGCGATGTCTGAAATCTCACACCTCAAGGACGGCCTGCTGGCCGATATCGCCTCGGCTGGCGACCTCAACGCGGTCGAGGCGCTGCGCGTCGCCGCGCTGGGCAAGAACGGCGCCGTCACGGCCCTGCTCAAGACGCTGGGCGGCATGTCGCCCGAGGAGCGGCAGGAGAAGGGCCCGGCGATCCACGATCTGCGCGAGAGCCTGACTGGCGCCATCGCCACCCGCAAGGCCGCGCTGGAAGCGGCCGCGCTGGACGAGCGCCTCGCTTCCGAGACGGCGGACATGACGCTGCCGGCAGACCTGCCGCGGCAGGGCAGCGTCCACCCGGTCAGCCAGGTGATGGACGAACTGGCGGAGATCTTCGCGGATCTGGGCTTTGCGGTCGCCACCGGCCCTGAGATCGAGGACGACTGGCGCAACTTCACCGCCCTCAACATTCCAGAGACGCATCCGGCCCGCGCGATGCACGACACCTTCTATTTCGGCGACAATGACCGCGCGGTGGGCGGCGACGGCAATCCGGCCGCCATGCTGCTGCGGACCCACACCTCGCCGGTGCAGATCCGCACGATGATGAGCCAGGACGCCCCGCTCCGTATCATCGCGCCAGGCCGCGTCTACCGCTCGGACAGCGATGCGACGCACACGCCGATGTTCCACCAGATCGAAGGTCTGGTCATCGACAAGGGCATCCATCTGGGTCATCTCAAATGGACGCTGGAAACCTTCCTCAAGGCTTTCTTCGAGCGCGACGACATCGTGCTGCGCCTGCGCCCGAGCTACTTCCCCTTCACCGAGCCCTCGGTCGAGATCGATGTGGGCTACACGGTGGAGAAGGGCCAGCGCGTGATCGGCGGCAGCGGCGATGCTGAGAATGGCGGCTGGATGGAAGTGCTGGGCAGCGGCATGGTCCACCCGGCGGTAATCCGCAACTGCGGGCTCGATCCGGCCGAATGGCAGGGCTTCGCCTTCGGCACGGGCGTCGATCGGCTCGCCATGCTCAAATATGGCATGAACGACCTGCGCGCCTTCTTCGACGGCGATCTGCGCTGGCTGCGGCATTACGGATTCTCGGCGCTCGATGTGCCCACGCTGAGCGGAGGAGTCGGCGCATGAAGTTCACGCTCTCCTGGCTCAGGGAACATCTCGACACCGGCGCGGCGTTGGAGGAAATCCTGCGCGCGCTCAACGACATCGGCCTCGAAGTCGAGGGCGTGGAAAATCCGGCGGAGAAGCTTACCGGCTTCCGCGTGGCGAAAGTGCTGAGTGCCGCACCGCATCCGCAGGCGGACAAGCTCCAGGTGCTGAGTGTGGATGCCGGGGATGGCCCCATGCAGGTGGTGTGCGGCGCGCCCAATGCGCGGGCGGGGCTGCTCGGCGTGTTCGGCCTGCCGGGCGCTACCGTGCCCGCCAATGGCATGGTGCTGCGCGTGGCGGCGATTCGCGGCGTCGAGTCCAATGGCATGATGTGTTCCACGCGCGAGCTGGAACTGGGCGACGATCATGAAGGCATCATCGAACTGCCAGCCGATGCGCCGATCGGCACCACCTTCGCGGATTATGCGAAGCTCGACGACCCCGTGATCGAGGTTTCGATCACGCCCAACCGGCAGGATTGCATGGGCGTGCGCGGTATCGCGCGCGATCTGGCCGCCAAGGGCGTGGGCACGCTGCGGCCTCTGGAGGCGATCGTCGCGGATTTGCCTGCCATCGCACCGCAAGGTGCCGGGCCGGATGTACGGACCGACGATCCACAAGGCTGCCCGGCTTTCTACGCGCAGGTTGTGCGTGGCGTGAAGAACGGCCCATCGCCGGATTGGCTCCAGCAGCGGTTGAAGGCCATTGGCCAGAAGCCGATCAGCGCGCTGGTGGACATCACCAATTTCATCATGATCGGCCTTGGCCGTCCGCTCCACGTCTACGACATGGCGAGCCTCGAGGGCGGCCTCGTCGCGCGCAAGGCGAAGGCAGGCGAAGAAGTGCTGGCGCTCAACGGGAAGACCTACAAGCTCACCGAAAGCATGACCGTGATCGCCGACGATGCCGCCGTGCATGACATTGGCGGCATCATGGGCGGCGAGCATTCGGGCGCGCAGGAGGGCACGCGCGACGTGCTCATCGAATGCGCCTATTTCACGCCCGAGAGCATCGCGCGGACCGGGCAGGCGCTCGGCCTCACCTCCGATGCGCGCCAGCGCTTCGAGCGCGGCGTGGACCCCGCCTTCCTCGATGAAGGGCTGGAGATCGCGACGCGGCTGGTGCTGGCGCTGTGCGGCGGCACGGCAAGCGAAGTGACGCGCGCGGGCACGCCGCCGACGACCCCGACCGTCATTGAAGGCTATAGCCCGGATATGGTGGACGCGCTGGCGGGCATGAACGTGGCGGCGGAGCGACAGCAGGCCATTCTCGCCGCGCTGGGGTTCACCGTGGAGACCGGCGCGACATGGCGGATCACCGTGCCGACATGGCGGCGTGACGTGCACGGCACGGCCGATATCGTCGAGGAAGTGGTGCGGATCGAAGGGCTCGACAAGGTGCCCTCCGCGCCCTTGCCTCGCGCACCTGGTGTGGCCAGGCCCACCGCGACGCCGCTCCAGCTCATCGAGCGGCGGGCACGGCGGGCAGCGGCCGCGCGCGGCTTCAACGAAGCGATCAACTGGTCGTTCATTTCCGAGGTGGAAGCAGCGCCTTTCGATGGCGCGACATGGGTGCTGGCCAATCCGATCAGCGAGGACATGAAGGTCATGCGCCCCACGCTGCTCGCGGGCCTGCTCTCGGCGGCGCGGCGCAATGCGGATCGGGGCGCTTCAGCGATCCGCCTGTTCGAGATCGGCCGGCGCTATTTCCGCGCGCAGGACGGCAGCAGCGACGAGCGCCTGACGCTGGGCCTCGTCATGGCCGGCGAGAAGCGGCCGCGCGGCTGGCAAAGCGGCAAGGCTCAGCCTTTCGATGCGTTCGATGCCAAGGCGAAAGTGATCGCCCTGCTCGCTGCCGCCGGCGCGCCCACCGCGCGATTGCAAATGATGGGCGAGGCGGGCAGCGCTTATCATCCCGGCCAGTCCGGCACGCTGCGGCTTGGCCCCAAAACGGTGCTGGCGGCCTATGGCGTGCTTCATCCGCGCCTTGCCAAGGCCTTCGATCTCGATGGCACGGTGGTGGCGGCGGAACTCTATCTGGATGCCGTTCCGCAGCCGAAGAAGAGTGGCTTCATGCGCGCGCCCTATGCGCCGCCCGCCTTGCAGGCCGTGACGCGCGACTTCGCCTTCCTCGTGCCGCAAACGCTGGAAGCCGATGCGCTGGTGCGCGCGGTGCGGGGCGCGGACAAGACAGCCATCGTCGATGCGCGGCTGTTCGATCTGTTTGCCGGCCAGGGCGTGCCGGAAGGGCAGAAGAGTCTCGCCATCGAGGTCACGCTTCAGCCGGGCGAGAAGAGCTTCACCGAGGAAGAGCTGAAGGCCATCGCGGACCGGATCGTGGCGGCGGCGACCAAGCAGGGCGCGACGCTGCGCGGTTGAGCGCGGGTCCACGATCCGCCCTGGGCGGCGTGGGCAGATTCAAAGAACGGCGACATTCGCTTTGAAAGAGGCATCTGACGGAAATCTCCCCGTTCGCCCTGAGCTTGTCGAAGGGCTGCCTTTCTTCTTGCAGGGCCGATGAAGGAAAAGGACAGCCCTTCGACAAGCTCAGGGTGAGCGGGTTGTGACGTGAGGTCGGTCCCGACCCGCTGGTCCCCGCCGCCTAGTGGTGATGGTCGTCTGGAAAGTCGAAATCATCGTCTTCCGAAGGCTCGGGGCGAGGATTTTTCTGCGTATCGACGAGGAGTAGCAGGGCCACGCCCAGGAGGGCATCCGGCCCCTTTAGCGGGTCCAGATCCCGCTCGCGCATCCAGCCGGTGAGGCGGCGGTTATTGTCGAACACGCTCATGGCCATCAGCTCGATGCTCGCCATGGCATAGCTGGAGGGCGGTGCCGGATCCTCGCGGCCGTCCGCGGCCTGCGCGAGGGCCTGGAGGATGTCTTCCCTGATCGTCGTCACGACCTCGCTCATGTGATGCCTCCATTGGTTGGTATCGGCAGATATTAGGCGGATCGGTCCACGCGGTCGACTCTCTCGTGCGGGGGCGGCGTGGCCCCCGCCGGATTCAGTCCTCGGTTTCAGGCGACGGAGCCGGTTGCACGGGCGGCGCCGGCAGCTTGCAGCCGCGGCTGACGGCAAGGCCGCGCAGATAACCACGCCGGGCGAGGCCGGCATTCACGGCCGCATCCAGCCGGCGCCCCGCACCCGCCGCGCCGGAGACTTCCCGCACCAGACCGCGAAAGGGAATGAGCGAGTTCACCACCGCCGCCCCGCCAGCCGCGGCGAGACTACCGAACTTGTCCTCATTCTCCTTGCTGTCCGCGCCGAAATCCGGCCCCAGCACTTCGTTCAGTTCGGCCATTTGCGCGATGACGGTGCGGCAGCCCGGGCCGGCGGGCTCATAAGGTTGCGCTACGGCGCGCGCGAGCAGGTCGGGTATCTTCGTCTTCTCGATGCCGACATCGCGCACTGGCTGCGTGACGATCTGGCCGGCTTTCTGAACGGTCTTGTCCCCGCCATCCTTGGACTCCTGCTCGTCCTGCGCCAGCGCGGTGCTGGCGGCGAAAACGGAAATCAATACAAACGGCGCGATCTTCATCATGAACCCTCCGGCCTGCCAGGCAGCAGCCCTGCGGATGAAACTTGCGAACCCGAGCGGCGGTTCCCCAGGAGCCGGCGGGCGTGGCGCGGCTTGCGGTCACGCCCCCTCCTTCCCTATAGGAGCGCCACTTTGTGCGCCCGGCTGCTCCTCTGTCCGGTGGCCATGCATCCTCAGGATACCGATACGCTCATGACGATCCCGTCCCGCCGCACTTTCGCGATCATCTCCCACCCGGACGCAGGCAAGACGACGCTGACCGAGAAGCTGCTGCTCGCGGGTGGCGCCATCCATCTGGCGGGCGAGGTGAAGGCGCGCGGCGCAAACCGGCGCGCCCGATCTGACTGGATGAAGATCGAGCAGCAGCGCGGCATCTCCGTCACCAGTTCGGTGATGACGTTCGAGCGGGAGGGCGTGACCTTCAACCTGCTCGATACGCCGGGCCACGAGGATTTCTCAGAGGATACCTATCGCACGCTCACCGCCGTCGACAGCGCGGTCATGGTGATCGACGCGGCCAAGGGCATCGAGCCGCAGACGCGCAAGCTCTTCGAGGTCTGCCGCCTGCGCTCCGTGCCGATCATCACCTTCATCAACAAGGTGGACCGCGAGGGGCGGGCACCTTTCGAACTGCTGGACGAAGTGGCCGACGCGCTGGCGCTGGACGTCTGCCCGATGAGTTGGCCGGTCGGCATGGGCGGCATGTTCGAAGGCATCTATGATTTTGCGACCAACCGGCTGATGCAGCCGAGCGGACCGAGTCGTGAACTGGAAGGCAGCGTCCATCAGCTTTCCGGACTGAACGATCCGGCGCTCGAACAACATCTCTCCGCCGATGGCCTGGCCCTGCTGCGCGAGGAAGCCGAACTGGCGCAGGGCGGCTATGCCTCGTTCGATCTCGCCGCCTACCGCCATGGTGACCTGACGCCGGTCTATTTCGGCTCCGCGCTCAAACGGTTCGGCGTGGGCGAACTGATCGAGGCGCTGGCGCAGCATGCGCCGCCGCCGCGCACCCAGCCGGCCGAACCGGCGCCCGTCGAGCCGGAGCGTGGCGACGTCACCGGCTTCATCTTCAAGGTGCAGGCGAACATGGACCCGCAGCATCGCGACCGTATCGCCTTCATGCGCCTGTGCTCGGGCAAGTTCCGGCGCGGCATGAAGCTTACGCCCTCGGGCAGTGGCAAGCCTATCGCCGTCCACTCGCCGATCCTCTTCTTCGCGCAGGACCGCGAGATCGCCGACGAGGCTTTTCCCGGCGATATCATCGGCATTCCCAATCACGGTACGCTGCGCGTGGGCGACACGCTTTCCGAGAAAGCGGACGTGCGCTTCACCGGCCTGCCCAATTTCGCGCCGGAAATCCTGCGCCGCATCGCGCTCAAGGACCCCACCAAGACCAAGCAGCTCCGCAAGGCGCTCGATGACCTCTCCGAAGAAGGCGTGATCCAGGTCTTCTATCCCGAGATCGGCAGCCAATGGGTGATCGGCGTGGTCGGCCAGCTCCAGCTCGACGTGCTGATGAGCCGGCTGGAAGCCGAGTACAGAGTGGAAGCCATGCTCGAACCCGCGCCGTTCGATACCGCGCGCTGGCTCTCCGGCGAGCCGGGCAAGCTGGAGGATTTCGCCGGCATCAACCGCACCAACATGGCCAAGGACCGGGACGGCAACCCGGTGTTCCTCGCCCGGTCAGCCTGGGATGTCGGCTATCAGGTTGAGCGCAACCCGGACATCGCCTTCAGCGCGACGAAGGAACGCTGAGGCGTTTCAGCCAGGGCCGGAATTACAGCAGCGCGATCTGCGCGCGGACGCGCTCAATCTGGGCAGCCTCCCGCTGCAGGTCCGCGAGCGCGATTCCGATCCGGCTGTTCTTGATATCCCGGCAAAAGAGCGCGTCCGCCTCGCCTTCCTGCGCGCCGTCGATGACGAGTTGGCGGAACTGGCTCGTCCGTTGCAATACGCCGTCGATTTCAGCGATGATCGCCAGGGCCTGCTGGTCGTGCCGATCCCGCATGGCGACGAGCGCCCGCAACTCGGCAAGCAGCTTCTGGATCGTCGGCCGGGTCCTGCCGCCAACAGCGCGCACATCGCCAAAGGACTCGCGCATGGTGGAGACCTTGTCCGCCGTCGTCCGCTCGAGCTGACCCCAGACAAGGATGAGGCGGCCGATCGCTTCAAGCAGGGCCCGATCCGGAGAGTCCGGACCACCCGGCTGCTGTAGGCCGGGAAACAGATCGTGCTGCTCGGGCGAGATGGGTCCGCCGGCCGGCGTGGGAGAACCGGTCGGCGTTCCATTGTCGACCGGAAGCGAAAAGCCGGACGAAGGAGAAGTTCGGTTTGAATCGGTCACTGGTGGCGTCCGGCAATCAGAGACCTGCATTGGCCCGATGGTGGGAGCATCAAGACAGTCAATGCGGCATCAAATCCTGAGACCAGGTTCCCAATTCTGATTTCCGCCCTCTCGTGAGGCGGTGTGTTCAATATATGACGGAAAATTCGTGCCATTGCATGTAAAAATTGAACCAAAGGGGACAAATCTCCAAGGAGGGCAATTCCGCGGCGTTGGGCCGAAAAGCTAGAAATCAACAGCGATTCCCTTGCGCTCCCAATCGCCATATCGCGTGGGATCGACCGGCTCTCCATCGCGTGGAGGCTGGGGTTCCGCTTTCGCGGGCGTGGGAACCGGCGGACTCTTGGAGAGATACGCCGGCGGCTTGAGATGATCCGGGCGCTTGCCCATCGAACTTGCTCCTTTCCCCGCGCTATGGGCGCTTCGGCACGGTCAGCATCTTGAGGGTAATTCAGACGTGCCCTGTTCCATGCATTGCTATAGGCCGGTGCCATGCCTCGCCAAAGCCACAAGCCACGCCTCGACGCTCCAAATGCCCAACCCGCCGGCTTTGCCGCCCGCCGGGCCGCCCTGAGCCTGCTCGATGCCGTGATCCGGCGCGGTCAGCCGCTGGAACAGGCGCTGGGCGCGGCCGCCCGAAACATCGAGCTGCCGGCGGATCGCGCGCTGGCTTACGGCATCGCCATGCAGGTGCTGCGCCACCTGCCCGGCCTCGATGCCTTGATCGACAGCGCGACGAGCCGGCCGCTTCCTCCCGACGCCAAAGCTCGCATGGTTCTGCGCCTCGCACTGGCACAGGCGCTGCTGCTTGAGACGCCGCATCACGCAGTCGTCGCCACCGCTCTGCCGCTGGTGGACGGCGGGCCGCGCAAGCTGGTTCATGGCGTGCTCAGCACATTGCTCAAGCGCGGCGCGACGCTGCCGGAGGCGCGGCTGCCCGCTGAGGTGGAGGCGCGTTGGTCCACGGCCTGGGGTGACGCCATGGTGGCGTCCGCGCGCGCGGCGTTCGCCCATCGTCCGCCGCTGGACCTCAGCCTGCGCGATCCTGGCGCGACGGAGGATTGGGCGGCGCAGCTGGGCGGCGTCTCGCTGATGCCCGGCCATGTCCGCATCCCGGCCGAGACGGAGGTGACGGCGCTGCCGGGGTTCGCCAGCGGAGAATGGTGGGTGCAGGATCTGGCTGCTTCCCTTCCCGCGCGCCTGCTCGGGCCCGGCGCGGGGGCCACGGTGCTCGATCTGTGCGCCGCGCCGGGCGGCAAGACCATGCAGCTTGCGGCGGCAGGCTGGCGCGTGACCGCGGTCGACCAGTCGCAGCGGCGCACGGAACGCTTGCGCGCCAACCTCGAACGCACGGGACTCGACGCGACCGTCGTCCATGCCGACCTCATGCAATGGGAGCCGCCCGTGCCGGCGGACGCGATCCTGCTGGATGCGCCATGCAGCGCGACGGGCATCTTCCGGCGGCATCCTGATGTGCTCCACCGGATCGGCGAGCGGCAGATCGCGGAGCTGGCGGAGTTGCAGGCGCTCCTGCTGGAACGCGCGGTAAACTGGCTGAAACCGGGCGGGCGGATCGTCTACGCCACCTGCTCGCTGGAACCGGCGGAAGGCGAGGCCAGGATCGAAGCGCTGCTCGGCAACCGGAACGATATGCGCCCGGTGTCGCTGGATGCCGCTCTCCTCCCGGACGGCATTGCGCCCGCCGCGCCGCATATCGCGCGCACCCTGCCGGATATGCTTACCGCGCAGGGTGGACTGGATGGTTTCTTCATGGCCCTCCTGTCCCGCACTGACTCAGTTTGAGGCAGGCGACCAATCCATCCACAACTTTGTCGGCGCGCTGCTGTTGCGCCGGCCGAATCACAGGACTAAGCCAAAATTCATGATGCCATCAGTGCGTATTGCGCCTTCCATCCTTTCCGCCGATTTCGCCCGCCTTGGCGAGGAAGTGCGTGCGATTGACGAGGCTGGTGCCGACTGGATCCATGTGGACGTGATGGACGGCCATTTCGTGCCCAATATCACCATCGGCCCGATGGTGGTGAAGGCGCTGCGGCCGCATTCCGCCAAGACCTTCGACGTCCACCTGATGATCTCGCCGGTCGACAGCTTCCTCGATGCCTTTGCCGAGGCTGGCGCGGATATCATCACCGTTCACCCGGAAGCGGGGCCGCATATTCACCGCACCGTCCAGCACATCAAGTCGCTGGGGAAAAAGGCGGGCGTCTCGCTCAATCCCGCGACACCGGCCAAGATGCTCGATTATCTGCTGGAAGATCTCGATCTCGTCCTCATCATGAGCGTTAACCCCGGTTTCGGCGGGCAAAGCTTCATCGACAGCCAGCTTCGCAAGATCGAAGCGGTTCGCAAGGCCATCGACAAGACCGGCAAGGACATCGCGCTGGAAGTGGATGGCGGCATCGATGCGCGGACCGCGCCGCTGGCTATATCCGCCGGGGCCGATGTGCTCGTGGCCGGCACGGCGACATTCCGTGGCGGGCCGAGCGCTTATGCCGAGAACATCAAGAGGCTGCGCGGCGGATGAGTTCGCGGCCGCTTCCCACGCCCCAGCCGGAGCCGCTGGATGAGGACGGTGTCGAACCGGGCAAGCGCCTGATTCGCCTGTCGGACGATCGTGGGCAATCGCTGGCGCAGCGGATGGCCTATCACTTCTACCGCATGACCTGGGCCACCCCTTTCCACACCATGCGGCTCAAGGGCAAATATCCACTCAAGCTGCTCGCCGTGCCGGACGACGGCATTCCAGGCGACGCGCGCGCAGGCAAGGCGCTGCGGGCAGGCTATTTCCTGTTTCGCGGGCTCAAGCAGCCGATTGCCGCGCTGGACTGGCGCCGGATCGACCAGCCCGAAGCCTTCGTCGATTATCTGCACAGCTTCCGCTGGTTGCGCGATCTTGCCGCCGCGACCACGCGGGATAGCGCCGTGCCGGTGGCCGAGGCGCAGATGCGCGCCTGGCTGGCGGCGCATGCCGAGAAGCCGAGCGAGCCGGCGTGGCGCGTGGACAATGCGGGTTGGCGCATCCTGCACTGGACAGCCTATTCGCCGCTGATCCTCTCCAGCAGCGATCTCGTCTATCGCAGTCTCGTCCTAAACAGCATCGCCCGCACGGCTCGCCATCTCGACCGCAGCGCGGACAAGGCGCCGATCGGCCTGCCGCGCCTTACCGCCTGGGTAGGCATCGTGGCCGCCGGCCTGCTGCTGCCCGGCGGCGAGCCGCGCCGCCTCTTCGGCGAATCAGGGCTGCGCCGCGCGCTCGAAAGCGCTTTCCATGACGATGGCGGCATCATCTCGCGCTCGCCTATCGAGCAGATCGAGGCGATCACGCTGCTGGCCATGCTGCGTTCCGTCTATGACGTGCGGCGGCAGGAGATGCCGGCCTTCCTGCGCGAAGGGATGGAGCGCATCGTCTCGGCCCTGCTCGGCATCCTGCATGGCGATGGCGCTCCGGGGAATTGGCAGGGCGGGGGCGCGTTCGATCCTGCGCGTATCACAGCCATCGTCGCCGCGTCCGGCATCCGCACGCGCCCGCTGCGGCAAGCGCGCGACTGGGGCTATCAGCGCCTCAGTGGCGGCACGACGGTCGTGCAGGTCGATGCAGCGCCGCCGCCGGTCGCGCGGCTTGCCCGCAATGGCTGTGCCTCGACCGGGGCCATCGAGATTTCGGACGGGCCGATCCGGCTCGTCGTGAATTGCGGGGGCGCGGCGCTGGCGGGCGCTGCCCTGCCCGCGAACCTGACGCAAGGCCTGCGCACCACGGCGGCCCATTCCACGCTGGTGCTCGATGACAGCAATTCCACCGCGATCCTGCCCGATGGCGCGCTCGGCAAGGGTGTGAGCGCCGTGGAGCTGGACCGGCAGGAGCACGAGCAGGGCAGTCGGCTCGAGGTCTCGCACGATGGTTATGTGCGGCGGCTGGGCTATCTGCATCGCCGCGTCCTCATGCTCAGCAACGAAGGCCGGGAGCTGCGCGGCGAGGATGTGCTGCTGCCCACCGGGCGGCGCAGGACGGCGGGATGTTCGCTGGCCATCCGTTTTCATCTCGGCCCCGACATCGAGCCGACCCTGACGGCCGACCGGCAGGGCGCGCTGCTGCGCTTGCCTAATGGCGCTCTCTGGCAGTTCCGCGTGGGCGCCGGCGAGCTGGCGCTGGAGGACAGCCTGTGGGTGGACGGCGAAGGACGCCCGCACCCCACCCAGCAACTCGTCGTCAATGCCGAAACCGGCGCGGGCGGCTCAAGCGTCGGATGGCTCCTCAAGAAATCGGGCTGACATGGCCGTGGCTGCCTGAAGGCGAGCCAGAGGCTGCCCCTTCCGAGTGAAGCAACGCGTGCAGGAGCACTGGGTGCCTTCACCCTTGACGACACGGCGCTGGCGAGGGAGAGGCGTGGTCCGAAGGATAGGCAAATATGTCGTCTGCAAACCGCCGACACATGGCCGTCACCCCGGTTGACCCGGGGTCCCGCGTCTCTTCAAATCAACCGAAGGCCGGGAGCGATGTGGCCGTTGCGTCGGAACAAGCGGGACCCCGGGTCAAGCTGGGGCGACGAAGAGAAGAGATCATCCGCAGACGGATCAAAAACGATTATCGCACAGCGAGTTTGCAACAACGTAATTGCCAAGAAACAGGGACTGACGAATGCATGACGTGACGATCCGGCGGGCACTTCTCTCGGTGTCCGACAAGACGGGGCTGACGGATCTGGGCGCGGCGCTGGCGCGGCATGGCGTGGAGCTGGTGTCCACCGGCGGCACCGCGAAGGCGCTGCGCGAGGCGGGACTGGACGTGCGCGACATTTCCGACCTCACCGGCTTCCCGGAGATGATGGACGGCCGCGTCAAGACGCTCCATCCCAAGGTCCATGGCGGCCTGCTTGCGGTGCGCGACAATGACGAACATGTCGCCTCCATGGCTGAGCATGAGATCGGCGCGATCGATCTCGTCGTCGTCAACCTCTATCCGTTCGCCGCGACGGTGGCCAAGGGCGCGGACCGGGACGAGATCATCGAGAATATCGATATCGGCGGCCCCTCCATGGTCCGCTCGGCGGCGAAGAACCACGCCAGCGTCACCATCGTCACCGATCCTGCCGATTATGCGCGGCTTATTTCGGAGATGGACGGGAAAGCGGGGGCCACCAGCTATGATTTCCGCCGCCTGTGCGCCGCCAAGGCCTATGCGGCAACCGCGGAATATGACGCCATGATCGCGGGCTGGTTCGCTGCCGCCGATCAGGACGAGGCTTTCCCGCAGCTTATGTCCGTGCCGCTGCGCCTTGGCCAATCGCTGCGCTATGGCGAGAATCCGCATCAGCAGGCCGCGCTCTATCTGCCGGCTTTCGCGGCGGGCGGCTCGCTGGCGAATCATCGGCAGGTGCAGGGCAAGGACCTCAGCTACAATAATCTGGCCGATGCCGATGCGGCGCTGGAACTGGTCAGCGAGTTTCGGGACGGACCGCCGACCGTCGTGATCGTCAAGCACGCCAATCCCTGCGGCGTGGCGACCGGCGAGACGCTGATCGAGGCTTATCGCGCGGCGTTCGAGTGCGACACTGTCTCGGCCTTCGGGGGCATCATCGCCGTCAATCGCCCGCTTGATGGTCCCACAGCCGAAGCCATCACCGAGATCTTCACCGAAGTCGTCTGCGCGCCCGATGCCGACGATGCCGCCAAGGCGGTGTTCGCGAAGAAGAAGAATTTGCGCCTCATCCTCACCGGTGCGCTGCCCGACCCCGCGCGGCCGGGCATGATGCTCAAGTCCATCGCAGGCGGCGTGCTGGCGCAGGGGCGCGACACGGGCCGTGTGACACGGGCCGACCTCAAGGTGGTGACGAAGCGCGCACCGAGCGAACGCGAGCTGGCGGATTGTCTCTTCGCCTGGACGGTCGCCAAGCATGTGCGCTCCAATGCCATCGTCTATGCCCGCGATGGGGTGACGGCCGGGATCGGCGCAGGGCAGATGAACCGGCGCGATTCCTCCCGCATTGCCGCCATCCGCGCTCGCGAGGCCGCCGAGCTGGCGGGCTGGAGCGAGCCGCGCACCGTGGGCAGCGCCGTGGCGTCGGATGCTTTCTTCCCCTTCCCGGACGGTCTGCTGGCCGCCGCCGAGGCGGGCGCCACCGCAGTCATCCAGCCGGGCGGCTCGATCGGGGACGATGCCGTGATCGCGGCGGCGGATGAGGCGGGCCTCGCCATGGTCTTCACCGGTGTACGCCACTTCCGCCATTGAGCGCGCGGTTCGCCGTCTTTCCGCCGGTGGAAATCTCCCCGCGGGTTGAAAAAGGCGCGGGCGTTGTGACATGGTTGCGGCTCGTCCAGCCGCTTCCATTCAACGGGACCGATGCCCTTGCCTTTGCCCTCGCGCCGCCTGTTCGCCTTCCTGTTCGCGCTTCTCGTCTTCTCCATTCCCGATGTCGCGCTGGCGCAGAGCGCGACCAAGCCGACGCCCGGCTTCGTACGGGTCCGGCTGGAGACGGGCATGGGCAATATCGTGCTCGCGCTCGATCAGAAACGCGCGCCCAAGACGGTCGCCAATTTCCTCATCTATGTGGATGACGGACGGCTGGACGGCACGAGCTTCTATCGTGCGTTCCGGCGCAAGGACGATTCCAAGTCCGGCTTTGTGCAGGGTGGCATCGATACCGAGGCGCGCCGCATTTATTTCCCGACCGTCGAGTTGGAGCCGACGGACCAGACCGGCCTCAAGCATCTCGATGGCACCATCTCGATGGCACGCCACAAGTATCCGGACTCCGGCACGGGCAATTTCTCCATCCAGGTCGGCCCCAATCCGACGCTGGATGCGCGGCCGGGCTATCCCGGCTATGCCGCCTTCGGGCAGGTCGTCGGCGGCATGGACGTGGTGAAGCGCATCATGGCGCTCGATACCTGCTGCGGGCGCGGCGTGATGTTCGGCCAGATGATCAAGGACCGCGTGGCCATCAAGCGTGCGGTGCGCCTGGACGGCGAATCCAAGCCGACCGGCGCGGTGAAGCCATGGCTCGTGGCACCGCGCGGCGCCATCCGCTAAGCGGCGATTCGTCGCCACGGTTCGCTGGTGGCCGAGCGCTTTATCGGGCCAGCAAAGTCCTTGCCTGGCCCGTCAGCTCGGCGATCATGGCGGCGGTGGGACTGGCCGCGGTGCGCGCGCGCGCGATGAGCTGGCGGAATTTGGCGACCGCATTCTCATTCCGCGCCAGCCACGCCTCCAGATGATCCTCGCAGGAACCGGACCCGCCATTTGTGAGGAAATGGAGGCGCATCTGCTGGAGTTCCCGTGCGCTTCCCGCCACCAGCAGCCGCTCCCAAGGGTCGCTCGGGCTCATTTGCGCGGCGAGTCCCTGCAGCCAGTTGATGCCCAGCTCTTCACCCAACCGGGTGAAGGCGCTGGCAACGGCGATCTCGTCCTGAGCGGACTTGCTGGCCAGCAGCGAAAGGCCAATGGCGCCATCCATCTTGATCAATGTGACCGTGCGCGCCGCAAGCGCCTGCGGCACGGAGAGGCTGGTCAGCTCCTCCATCAAGGCGATGGCATGGCGGGTGAGTTCGGGCTGGCGCAACTGGTCGCCATGCGTCTCCAGCGCGGCAATCGCCGGCTTGAGCGTGGCGATGGCTTCATGTGGCGGCATGTCGGCCGGCAGGGAGCGATGAGCATCACCGATATGGCCGGCCATGGCATTTGCCACTTGTCGGTACAACGCGAGCCGCGCCCGCTCGGCAAGCTTCGCGTTATCGATATCCTCCCATAGCTGGCCCACGTCGAAGAGCTGTTCGGCGATGACGAAGCCGCGCGCGACCTCATCGAGCGAACAGCTCGCTTCCTCCGCTATCGTAAAGGGCAGAATAACGCCCATGCGGTTCACCATGCGGTTGGCGAGCTTGGTGGCGATGATCTCGCCGCGAAGCTGATGAGCCGCGATGGCATCCGCTTCCTTCTGCCGCATCCGTGGCGGGAAGGCGCGGGCGAGATCGTCCTCCAGCGCGGGGTCGCGCGCCAGATCGCTATTCTCGATCGCATCCTGCAAAGTGAGCTTGGCCGTCGAGAAGAGCACGGCCAGTTCCGGCCTCGTCAGCCCCAGACCTTCAGCCCCGCGACGCAGCAATTCCTCGTCGCGCGCGAGCCCTTCCACGCGCCGGTCCAGATGACCGCCGCTTTCGAGCGTGTTGATGAGGTGGACATAGGAAGCGAGGTCGCCGGTCCCGCCGGCCTGCGCGATCGAGAGGCCCAGCGCTTGCAGGCGATTGTCTTCCAGCACGAGATCCGCCACGTCGCCGGTCATGTCACGCAGCAGGTCGTTGCGGGCGTCCAGCGCGAGCCGGCCCTCCGTCACTTCCTTGCTGAGCGCGATCTTGATGTTCACTTCATTGTCCGAGCAATCGACACCGGCGCTGTTGTCTATGAAGTCCGTGTTGATGCGGCCGCCCTGCAAAGCATAAGCGATGCGGCCGGACTGGGTGACGCCGAGATTGGCGCCCTCGCCGATGACCTTGGCGCGAACGTCCTCGCCATCGACGCGCAGCCGGTCGTTGGCGGCATCGCCTACCTCGGCGTTGTTCTGCGCCGCCGCCTTGATGTACGTGCCGATGCCGCCGAACCAGAGCAGATCCACCTCGGCGCGCAGGAGCGCGGCGATCAGTGCGGCGGGCTCCATTGCGGAGTCGCTGGTGCCGAGTAGCGCCTGCATCTCATTGCTGAGCGGAATGCTCTTGAGCGTGCGGGCAAACACGCCGCCGCCCTTGCTGATGAGCGCCCTGTCATAATCGTCCCAACTCGAACGCGGCAGCTTGAACAGGCGCTGGCGCTCCTTCCAGCTCGCGGCCGGATCGGGGTCGGGATCGATGAAGATGTGGCGGTGATCGAACGCGGCGACCAGCTTGATAGCCTTGCTGAGCAGCATGCCGTTGCCGAATACGTCGCCGGACATGTCGCCCACCCCGATGACGCGCACGCTTTCCTTCTGCACGTCCACGCCCATCTCGGCGAAATGGCGCTGCACGCTGATCCATCCGCCGCGCGCGGTGATGCCCATGGCCTTGTGGTCA
>Ga0160433_100169_pt1 | contig 55114 bp, 60 predicted proteins | sample HID1972K_E0MG_FD_108235 | JGI IMG/M metagenome (GOLD analysis project Ga0160433, IMG submission 108235) | Enriched pill bug-associated microbial communities from UW Madison campus, WI, USA - HID1972K_E0 MG | ecosystem: Host-associated > Arthropoda: Insects > Digestive system > Unclassified ...
ACGCCCTCGGTGATCAGGCAGCCGGCGCCGTAGATGCCGGTCGGATGGAACTGCACGAACTCCATGTCCTGCATCGCGATGCCCGCGCGCATGGCCAGGCCACCACCGTCACCGGTGCAGGTATGCGCCGAGGTGGCGCTGAAGTACGCACGGCCGTAGCCGCCGGTGGCCAGCACCACGCCCTGGGCGCGGAACAGGTGCAGCGAGCCCTCGGCCATGTCCAGCGCCAGCACGCCGCGGCACACGCCCTCTTCGTCGAAGATCAGGTCCAGCGCGAAGTACTCGATCATGAAGCGCGCGTCGTGCTTCAGCGACTGCTGGTACAGGGTGTGCAGCATGGCGTGGCCGGTACGGTCGGCCGCCGCGCAGGTGCGCTGCGCCGCCGGGCCTTCGCCGTACTTGGTGGTCATGCCGCCGAACGGGCGCTGGTAGATCTTGCCCTCTTCGGTGCGGCTGAACGGTACGCCGTAGTGCTCCAGCTCGATGATCGCCGGGATCGCCTCGCGGCACATGTACTCGATGGCGTCCTGGTCGCCCAGCCAGTCCGAACCCTTGATGGTGTCGTAGAAGTGGTAGCGCCAGTCGTCCTCGCCCATGTTGCCGAGCGCGGCGGAAATGCCGCCCTGGGCAGCGACGGTATGCGAACGGGTCGGGAAGACCTTGGTCAGGCACACGGTCTGCAGGCCCTTGGCGGCCAGGCCGAAGGTGGCGCGCAGGCCGGCGCCGCCGGCGCCGACCACGACCATGTCGTACTTGTGTTCGGTGATCTTGTAAGCGGACATCTGATCTGGATTCCTGTCTTGGTGCCTGGACTCAGGCAACGCCGAGCGCAATGCGGGCGACCGCAAAAACACTGACGATCGCGCCGAGCACGGCGATGAACTTCACCGTGGTCTGCAGCGCCAGGGCCAGCAGCGAATTGTGGACGTAGTCTTCCAGCACGACCTGCAGGCCGATCTGCGCATGCCAGAACATCGCGACCAGGAAGCCGACGATGAGAATGGCATTCCATGGCCTGGCCACGGCAGCAGCAGCGGTCACGTAGTCGGCACCGAGCAGGCTCAGCACGAAGACCAGGAACCAGATCGAAAGCGCGACCAGCGCGGTGGCGGTCAGTCGCTGGTGCACGAAATGCTCGGTGCCGGTCTTGGCGGCGCCCAGCCCGCGGACATTCTTCAGCGGGGTACGGTAGCGGTTCATGCGGCACCTCCGGAAACCAGCACCCAGGCCCAGACGATCGCGGTGATCAGCAGCGAACCGATGACCGACAGCCAGCTGTTGCGGACGAACGCGGCGATGCTGAAGCCGATCGCGAAGTCCTGTGCGATATGGCGGATGCCGTTGCACAGGTGGTAGGCGAAGGACCAGGTCCATGCGAACAGGAACAGCTTTCCGTACCAGGCCCCGGCGTGGTCGGTGAAGCAGGTCCAGGATTCAGGGCCCATCATCAGGGCGAGCAGGCCGCCGGCAATGATCAGGGCTCCAACAGACAGAAAGATGCCCGTGGCTCGATGCAGGATCGAGGTGGCCATCTGGATCTGCCAGCGATACACCTGGAGGTGCGGGGAAAGGGGACGTTCTCTGGTCGCCATTCGCTGGGCTCGTTGTCTCGGCTGGGCGGCGCAATGCCGCGTTGGCTCAATGCTGATCAGAAATCGATGCAGCGTCCGTTTTTCTCCCAATCGCCGTACCGCACCGGATCAAGTCCGCCGCGGCCACCATGTTCCTTCTGCTCTGCGGGCACGCTTTCGGGCGCGGGCGCCCTCGGGTCCAGCGGAGCTTCAGATCCGGTATCGGGAGTGGGGGTTGTTTGGCCTATCATCAGTGGTCTCGCAACGCACAAATTCTAGACCTCGCTCACGTGTCTGACAACCTTTCCCTTGTTTTCTCCGGATATCCCCGCCTGGCCGACCGCCAGGTGCTGGCGATTTCCGGTCCCGACGCGCTGGCGTTCGCGCATGCGCAGTTTTCCAGCGACGTGGCCGGATTGGCCGACGGCCACTGGCAATGGAGCGCGTGGTTGACCGCCAAAGGCCGCACCATCGCGGTGTTCCAGCTGTTGCGGCTGTCGGCGGAGGAACTGCTGCTGATACTCGCCGACGGTGGTGGCGATGAGATCGGTTCCCAACTGCAGCGTTTTGTATTCCGCCGGAAAGTAAAAATCGCGCTTCGCGACGATCTCCAGGTCGTCGGCGCTTTTACCGCACCGGACTCCGCCGCCGGCGCGGTTTGCGCAGGATCGCTGCACGAAGGGCTGGAACTGGACCTGGGCAGCGATGCGCTGCCGCGGGTGATGCGCATCGCCACCGCGGCCGGAACCGATGCCGGCGACGGCGGCTTCACCGACGCGTGGCGGCAGGCCGACCTGCGATATGGAGTGCCGCGCATCGATGCGAGCCAGCGCGAACAATGGACGCCGCAGCAGCTCGGCCTGGACCGCCTGAACGGTTACAGCGTGAAGAAGGGATGCTATCCCGGCCAGGAAATCGTCGCGCGCACCCATTTCCTCGGCAAGGCCAAGCGCGCGCTGCAGCTGCTGCAGGTCTCCGTGCCGGCCGCGCCGGGCGATGCGGTGGAACAGGACGGCAACATGCTGGGCAGCGTGGCCTGCGTGGCCGGCGATCTCGCGCTGGCGGTACTGCCGCTGGAAACCGGCGATGCAGCGCTGGGCGTCGGCGGACAACCCGCGCAGCGCCTGCCACTGCTGGACGGCCTGGCCCGCTGACACGGGCGTTGTGGGTGGGGTGACAGGGCTCTGGTGGGTGACGACCGTTGGTCGTCATGCTCTTAGCCCTGTGACGACCAACGGTCGTCACCCACCACAACTCACACACCCCAACCCAACCCAGCCGCCACAACTCACCCACCGGGTGCACCCGGGCGTTCAGGCCGACAGGCGTTCGCCGCTTTCCGCGTCGAAGAAATGCAGTGCATTGGCCTGCACCGCTACCTTGATGCCCTCGCCCACCGCAGGCAGCGCGCGCGGCGACACGCGCATGGTCAGCGCATGGGTGCCGCTGGTGAGGTTGACGAAGATTTCATTTCCAACCGGCTCGATGCCTTCGATGCGCGCATCGAACACGTGCTCATCGCCCGCCTGCGCCGGTTGCAGGTGTTCCGGGCGCACCCCGACCGCGATCGGGCGACCGAGCCAGCGCGGATCAATGGTCGCCTGGCCCAGCGGGGCCTTCCACGCACCATCGAGCACCACCACGCCGGCCGCGCTTGCCTGCAGCGTGCCGCGCAGCACGTTCATCGCCGGACTGCCGAGGAAACCGGCCACGAACAGGTTCGCCGGGCGCTCGTACAGCGCCATCGGCGTGTCGATCTGCTGGATCACGCCGTCCTTCAGCACCACGATGCGCTGGCCGAGGGTCATCGCCTCGACCTGGTCGTGGGTCACGTAGATCATCGTGGTGCCGAGCGTGCGATGCAGCTGCGCGATCTCGGTACGCACGCTGTGGCGCAGCTTGGCGTCGAGATTGGACAACGGCTCATCCAGCAGGAACACCGCCGGCTCGCGCACCAGTGCACGGCCCAGCGCCACGCGCTGGCGCTGGCCACCGGACATCGCCCTGGGCAGCGTATCCATCATCTCCGTCAGCCCCAGGGTCTGCGCCGCCGAGGCGATGCGCGCTGCGATGGTCGCCTTGTCATGGCCGCGCAGCTTCAGGCCGAATGCCAGGTTCTCGGCGACGGTCATGTGCGGATACAGCGCATAGCTCTGGAACACCATCGCGATGTCACGGTCCTTCGGCGCCACGTCGTTGACCACGCGTTCGCCGATGGACAGCGTGCCCGCGCTGATTTCCTCGAGGCCGGCGATCATCCGCAGCAGTGTCGACTTGCCGCAGCCGGAGGGACCGACCAGCACCATCAGCTCGCCATCGGCGACCTCGAAACTGGCGTCCTGCACCGCGACCTGGCCGTTGTCGTAGACCTTGCGCACGCCCTGCAACTGCACTTTTGCCATATCACTCTTTCCAGTCCGACCGCTGCATGGGCCATTGCATGTGGACTGCCTCCGGCCCCCTCCGATGGCAGCAATTCTGCTTCAGTGCCGCATGACGGCCACCAATGCAATCGAATACAGTTGAACATTCTGCCATGTAACCGTTTTCACGTGGCACTATCGGTGAGTCGTCGTGTGCAGCATGCATGATCGGCAGTGCAATCCCCTTGCAGCAGACCGCGGGCGCCCGGCGAAAGCCTGGTCGCCCCCGGCAAGAACATGCGGTCCGAGTTCACCCGACCGCCTCCCCGGAACCCAGCCAGGCAGCGATTGACAACGATGTCACCCGGATCTGAAACTCGAACGATGCACGACACCCTCTTCCTGTTCGGCGCCACCGGCGATCTGGCCCAGCGCTATCTTTTCCCGTCGCTGCTGCGCCTGCTTGGCGATGGCCTGCTGCCGGAAGATTTCCGTATCCGCGCGCTCGCCCTGTCGCCGCACGATACCGGCGCATTCCGCGACCTGCTGCGCCCGCGCCTGCAGCAGGCGCATCCGCTGGCCACGCCGCAGGACATCGAATCGCTGCTGCAGCGGATCGATTACCGTTCGGTGGACCTGCGCGATCCGGCCTCGGTCGCCGAAGCGGTCGCCGACCTGGTCCACCGCAACTGCGTGAGCTACCTGGCGATCCCGCCGGGCCTGTACATCTCCACCTGCGAAGGCCTGGCCATGGGCGGTGCGCTGGTCGCGCCCCACCGGCTGATGCTGGAGAAGCCGATCGGCAGCGACAGCGAAAGCGCCGAGCAGATCATCACCACCATCGCGCAATGGATCGACGAGGACCGCGTGTTCCGCCTCGACCATTACCTGGGCAAGGCCGCGGTGCAGAACCTGATCGCACTGCGCTTCGGCAACACGCTGCTGGAAGCGGTGTGGAACCGCAACTACATCGAGTCGGTGCACATCCTGGTCGCCGAGAGCGAAGGCGTGGATGGCCGCGACGCCTACTACGCGCGTTCCGGCGCACTGCGCGATATGGTCCAGAGCCACATCCTGCAGCTGCTGTGCCTGGTGGCGATGGAGCCGCCGGCTTCGCTGGAGGCCGACCGCATCCGCGACGAGAAGGTCAAGGTGCTGCGCGCGCTGCGCCCGCTGGATGCACGGCATGCCGCGCGCGACAGCGTGCGCGGCCGCTATACCGCCGGCACCATCAACGGCCAGCCGGCCCAGGCATACCAGCCACCGGAAGGCAGCGACGTGGAAACCTTCGCCGGGGTCACCGCGCACATCGACAACTGGCGCTGGTCCGGCGTGCCGTTCCACCTGGTCACCGGCAAGCGGCTGCCCGAGCGCACCACCCGCGTGGTGGTCACGTTGAAGCCGGTCACCCACTGGTTGTTCGAGCGTCCGCAGCGCGGCCAGGCCACGCCGAACCGGCTGGTGTTCCAGCTGCAGCCGCAGGAGAACATCGAGCTGGGGCTGATGAGCAGCCTGGCCGGCCCGGAATGGGGCGCGCTGGAACTGCAGCCGCTGGAACTCGAACTCTCCGTGCCGACCGGCCTGCACCGCCGCATCGCCTACGAACGCCTGTTCCTGGATGCCTTCAACGGCAACCATGCGCTGTTCGTGCGCGATGACGAAGTACGCGCGGCATGGCAGTGGATCGACAGCGTCGCCGATGCCTGGCAGGCCGCCGCGCTGCCGTTGCAGCCCTACCCCGCCGGCCAGTGGGGTCCCGACGAAGCAGCCGGTTTCCTGCCCGAAGACGTGGCCCGCAGCGACGGCGGAGAGCAGCCATGAACGCCCTCCGGCAGCCGGTGCTGGTCGCCGACATCGGCGGCACCAACGCGCGCTTCGCGCTGGCCGACACCAGCACCGCCACGCCGCTGCTGGCCGACAGCATCCGCGAATTCGCGGTCGCCGATTTTCCTTCGCTGGGCGATGCAGCGCGCCATTACCTGCAGGAGGCTGGAGCGCAGGCCGAGCGCGGCGTGTTCGCGGTCGCCGGCCGCGTCGATGGCGATGAGGCACGCATCACCAACCACCCGTGGGTGATCTCGCGCAGCCGGACCGCGCAGATGCTCGATTTCTCCGAGCTGCACCTGATCAACGATTTCGCCGCGCAGGCGATGGCCATCTCGCTGCTGCAGCCACAGGACGTGGTGCAGATCGGCGGTGCCGGCTGGCGTCCACGCAGGCCGGGCACAGCGGCCAACTACGGCGTCATCGGCCCGGGCACCGGGCTTGGCGTCGGCGGCCTGCTGGTCCGCCACGGTCGCTGCTACCCGCTGGAAACCGAAGGCGGCCACGTCAGTTTCCCGCCGGGCACACCAGAGGAAATCCGCATCCTCGAGATCCTGTCGGAAACCTTCGGCCGGGTATCCAACGAACGCCTGATCTGCGGACCGGGACTGGTCAACATCCATCGCGCGGTATGCGAGATGGCCGGCTTCGATCCCGGCCAGCTGGTGCCGGCCGACGTCACCGCGCGTGCCGCCGTCGGCGATCCGCAGGCGATGCGCGCGGTGGACCTGTTCTGCGCGATCTTCGGCGCCATCGCCGGCGACCTGGTGTTGATCCAGGGTGCGTGGGATGGCGTGTTCCTGACCGGCGGGCTGGTACCGCGCATGCTCGAATCGCTGCAGCATTCCGGCTTCCGCCAGCGCTTCGAGCACAAGGGACGTTTCTCTTCGATCATGGGACGGGTGCCATCGCTGGCCGTGGTCCATCCCAATCCCGGCCTGCTCGGCGCAGCGGCGTATGCCGTCGATGCCGCCTGCGATGCCCCAGGAGCCGTTGCATCATGAGTCTTCCGTTTTCTTCCGAACGCATCGAATTCGTCGCCCACCGCGACGCCGACGACTGGATCGAGGCGGTCGCCGCCGACATGGCGCACACGCTGCGCGCCGGCATCGCCGAACATGGACGCACGCGCATGCTGCTGTCCGGCGGCACCACTCCGGCGCCGGTCTACCAGGCGCTGGCCGAACTCGACCTGCACTGGGACCGGGTCGAGGTAAGCCTGGCCGACGAGCGCTGGCTGTCGCCGCAGGATCGCGACAGCAATGCCTGGCTGGTGCGCGAGAACCTGCTCAAGCGTGCCGAGGGAGCCCACTTCGATCCGCTGGTGCGGATCGGCAAGCCGCTGCCGGAATGCGTCTACACCGCCAACCTGCAGGCGCAGTACAGCCCGCCGCCCAGCCTGGTCGCGCTGGGCATGGGCAACGATGGGCACACCTGCTCGCTGTTTCCCGGCTCGCGCGACCTGCCGCGCGCCCTGGAAAGCACCCTGCCCTACGCCGCGCTGGATGCCACCGGCTGCCCGGGCGCCAACCAGTGGCCGCTGCGCATCACGCTCACGCCGCATGGCCTGCGCACCTGCCGCCAGCGCCTGCTGCTGCTGCGCGGCAAGCAGAAGCTGGACGTCCTGCAGCGCGCGCTGGACAGCAACGATCCGCAGCAGTATCCCATCCTCACCGCGATCGGCCTGCCCGGCGCGCGCCTGCGCGTGCACTGGGCGGAGTGATCCGATCGCCCTCCCTCCCGCCACCTTTGAACGCTGGTAGCCAATGAGTCTGCACCCGAAACTGCACGCCATCACCGAGCGCATCGTCCGCCGCAGCGCCGCCTCGCGCGCCGCCTACCTGGCCGGGCTTGATGCCGCCCTGCGCGATGGTCCGTTCCGCAGCCGCCTCAGCTGCGGGAACCTCGCGCACGGATTCGCCGCCTGCGGCGGAACCGACAAGGGCCGCCTGCGTGGCGGGGTGACACCGAACCTCGGCATCATCACCTCGTACAACGACATGCTGTCCGCCCACCAGCCGTTCGAGAGCTATCCCGAGCAGATCCGCCAGATCGCCCGCGGACTCGGCGCGACCGCACAGGTCGCCGGCGGCGTGCCGGCGATGTGCGATGGCGTGACCCAGGGCCGCGGCGGCATGGAACTGTCGCTGTTCTCGCGCGATGTCATTGCCCAGGCCACCGCCATCGGCCTGAGCCACGACATGTTCGACGCGGCGATCTACCTCGGAGTCTGCGACAAGATCGTGCCAGGCCTGCTGATCGGCGCACTGGCGTTCGGCCACCTGCCTTCGGTGTTCGTGCCGGCCGGCCCGATGACGCCGGGCATTCCCAACAAGCAGAAGGCCGAGGTGCGCGAGCGCTACGCCGCCGGCGAAGCCAGCCGCGAGGAACTGCTGGACGCCGAAGCGGCCTCATACCACGGCGCCGGCACCTGCACCTTCTACGGCACCGCCAATTCCAACCAGGTGCTGCTGGAAGCGATGGGCGTGCAGCTGCCGGGCGCATCCTTCGTCAACCCGGAACAGTCGTTGCGTGGCGCGCTGACCCACGAGGCGACCGTACGCGCACTGGAGATGACCGCGCTGGGCGATGACTTCCGCCCGATCGGACGCATCATCGACGAGCGCGCGATCGTCAATGCGATCGTCGCGCTGATGGCCACCGGCGGTTCGACCAACCACAGCATCCACTGGATCGCGGTCGCACGCGCGGCCGGCATCGTGCTGACCTGGGACGACATGGACCAGCTCTCGCAGCTGATCCCGCTGCTGGCCCGCGTGTATCCCAACGGCGAAGCCGACGTGAACCGTTTCGCTGCCGCCGGTGGCCCGGCGTTCGTGTTCGGCGAGCTGATCCGCGCCGGTCTGATGCATGGCGACATCGTTACCGTCGCCCGTGGCGGCATGGCCGACTATACGCGCGAGCCGCGCCTGCAGGACGGCAAGGTGGTGTACGTGGACGGCATCGTGCGCAGCGCCGATGAAGAAGTGGCGCGCGGTGTCGCCGATCCATTCGAAAGCCAGGGCGGCCTGCGCCTGCTGCGCGGCAATCTCGGCCGGTCGCTGATCAAGCTGTCGGCGGTGAAGCCGCAGCACCGCAGCATCGAGGCGCCGGCGGTGGTGGTGGACGCACCCCAGGTGCTCAACAAACTGCACGCGGCCAACCTGCTGCCGCAGGATTTCGTCGCGGTGGTGCGTTACCAGGGACCGCGCGCGAACGGCATGCCGGAGCTGCATTCGCTGGCGCCGCTGCTGGGCCTGCTGCAGAACCAGGGCCGGCGCGTGGCGCTGGTCACCGATGGGCGCCTGTCCGGTGCCTCGGGCAAGATTCCGGCGGCGATCCACGTGACGCCGGAAGCGGCGCGGGGCGGGCCGCTGGCCAAGGTCCGCGAGGGCGACATCATCCGCCTCGACGGTGAGGCCGGTACCCTGGAGGTGCGGGTGGATGCGGCCGAGTGGGCCGCGCGCGGGCTGGCGCCGAACACGGCACCGGCGGCGCACGACCTGGGTCGCAACCTGTTCGCGGTGAACCGCATGGTGGTCGGTCCGGCCGACCAGGGCGCGGTGTCGATTTCCTGCGGGCCGCCCGCGGCCGATGGCAGTGCATGGGATTACGACGCCGAGTACGAGCTTGGCCATGATGCGGCGGCGGCGGCGGCGCCACACGAGTCGAAGGACGCGTAGGCGCCAGCGACTCCATCGTGGGCAGAGGCCGCCGAGAGGCCCCTGGACACAGGGCGGTGCATCGCCGCGCCGCAGGCATGCAGGAGAAAAGGAAAGCAACGCATGGGTATTGCGGAACATCAGGTACGGGCGGCGGAGCTGCTGGGCGCGGCGGGGATCCTGCCGGTGGTGACGGTGCATACGCTGGAGCAGGCGCGTGCGGTCAGCGCAGCGCTGCTGGAGGGCGGCCTGCCGGCGATCGAGTTGACGCTGCGTACGCCGGTGGCGATGGAGGCGCTGGCGATGCTCAAGCGCGAGTTGCCGGAGGTGGTGGTGGGCGCGGGGACGGTGCTGACGGTGGCGCAGATGCAGCAGGCCATCGATGCCGGAGCGGATTTCCTGGTCACCCCGGGCACGCCATCGCACATGGCCGATGCGCTGGCGGCGGCGCCGCTGCCGGTGGTTCCCGGCGCGGCATCGCCGACCGAACTGCTGGCACTGCACGCGCGCGGGTTCCGGGTCTGCAAGCTGTTCCCGGCCACGGCGGTTGGCGGGCTGGCGATGATCAAGGGCCTGGCCGGGCCGCTGCCGGACCTGAAGCTGTGCTCGACCGGCGGCATCACCGAAGCAACCGCGGCCGATTACCTGCGGCAGGGCAACGTGGTCTGCATCGGTGGGTCGTGGATGGTACCCGGCGACTGGATCGCCGATGCGGCGTGGGACAAGGTGCGCGATGCGGCGGCCGCTGCCGCGGAGATCGTCGCCAGCGTGCGCGGTTGACGCCGGCCCTGTGACGACCAACGGTCGTCACCCACCGCCCGGGTAATGCCAACCAAGGAGTTCCCCACCACCGCGGTGAACGGTCACATCGGGCGCGCGGGGTCCACCAGGCCGTACTGGCTGGCCATGCGCGCCAGCGCGATGTTGTCGTGGATGCCCATCTTCTCGAACAGCCGCGCCTTGTGCGTGTTGATGGTCTTGGCGCTGAGGCTCAGGCGGCGTGCGATGTCTTCCTGGCGCAGCCCCTGGGTCAGCAGCAGCGCGACTTCCAGCTCGCGTGGAGAGAGGGTATCGAACGGCGAAGCGCTGCCTTCCACGGTGGACAACGCCATGTTCTGGGCGATGTTGCTGCCCAGGTAACGCCGTCCCACCGAGGCCTCGCGCACCGCGCGCAGCAGCTCCTGCGCATTGCAGCCCTTGCTGATGTAACCGGACGCGCCCGCCTCCAGCAGGCGCTTGGGCATCGGGCCGTCCTCCAGCACCGAGACGATCACCACGCGCGTGGAGGCCTGACCACGTACGATCCGTTCGGTGACTTCCAGGCCACTGACGCCGGGCAGGTGCAGGTCGCACAGCACGACGTCCGGCTTCAGCTGGCGGATCTCGCGCAATCCGGCCTCGCCGCATTCCGCCTCACCGATCACCTCGATGTCGGTCTCGCCGGCCAGGATCATCTTCATTCCAGTGCGGACCAGCGCATGGTCATCCACCAGATAGACACGAATCGTCATGCATTTCCCCTTTCACCGCCGCTGCCGCCTTCCACGGTAGGTATCGTGCAGGCGTCCCACAAGCGCAGTTTCCGACGGTCGAACCGGAACCGCGGTCCAGGTCACAGTACCCCGACGCCAATCCTTTACCGCCAGCATCGCTACCGCTCGCCCGATCAATATAGCCTACCGGGCGGCAAACATTCATGTTTCATTCACGTCACCCAGCCTGTCTGGTGCGACGCCGCCAAGGCGCGCGGTGACGGAACATGACCAGGTAGCAGCCGACGACCCAGGCGAGCGCGGCGCACCAGCCGGCGAGGATGTCCGACGGGTAATGCACGCCCAGGTAGATGCGCGAGACCCCCACCAGCAGCACGAACGCCCCCGCCAGCCCCGCCACCGGCCAGCGCCAGCGTGTGTTCCAGGCCAGCAGCGCGACCACGCAGGCAAAGGTCATCGTGCCCATCGCATGGCCACTGGGGAAACTGTAGGTGGATTCAGGCGCGATCGATTCCCACAGGCCGGGACGGTCGCGCTGGAAGAACTGCTTGCTGCCCATGTTGAGCAGCGCCGAGCCGACGAAGGCGACCGACGCGAACGTCGCCTCGCGCCAGCGCCGCCGCCACAGCAGCGCCACGACGATCAGTACGTCGGCCGGGATCAGCAGCCACCCGTAGCCCAGCCGGGTGACCAGCACCATGGCCTGGTCCAGCAGTGGCTGGTGCAGGCCATGCATGCGCCACAGCAGCGGCGCGTCGAAATGGATCGCTTCGAACTCATGGACTTCATCGGCCAGCGCCACGAATCCCGCCAACGGCACCAGCACGCCGGCAAACAACAGCGCGAACCGCCACGCATTGCGCGACAGCCAACGGCGGAAGCCAGCGGCCTCCTCGGGAACGGCCAGTATGGCCGGTTTATCCGGCGCTTCGGACATAGGTGCGTTCGACGTATTCGTCGATCAGCGCCACGAACTCCTGGGCGATGTTCTCGCCGCGCAGCGTCACCTTCTTCTCGCCATCGACGAACACCGGCGCCGAAGGCGCTTCGCCCGTACCCGGCAGCGAGATGCCGATGTTGGCATGCCGCGATTCGCCCGGACCGTTGACCACGCACCCCATCACCGCCAGGGTCATGTTCTCCGCGCCGGGGTGGGCGATCTTCCACAGCGGCATCTTCTCGCGCACGTGGTTCTGCACCACCCCGGCCAGTTCCTGGAAGAACTCGGAGGTGGTGCGGCCGCAGCCCGGACAGGCCGTGACCAGCGGGGTGAAGGCGCGCTGGCCGGTGGTCTGCAGCAGCTCCTGGGCGACGATCACTTCCTGGGTACGCGACTGCCCCGGTTCGGGGGTCAGCGAGATGCGGATGGTGTCGCCGATGCCTTCCTGCAGCAGCACCGCCAGCGCCGCCGAGGACGCGACGATGCCCTTGCTGCCGATGCCGGCTTCGGTCAGGCCCAGGTGCAGGGCGAAATCCGAGCGCTGTGCAAGATCGCGGTAGACCGCGATCAGTTCCTGCACGCCGCTGACCTTGGCCGACAGCACGATGCGGTCGCGCGGCAGGCCCAGTTCAACGGCCGTGTTGGCCGAATCCAGCGCCGAGCGGATCAGCGCTTCGCGCAGCACGCGGCCGGCGTCCCACGGTTGTTCGCGGCGGGTGTTCTCGTCCATCAGCTTCGCCGCCAGGGTCTGGTCCAGCGAGCCCCAGTTGGCACCGATGCGCACTGGCTTGTCGTAGCGGATGGCGAACTCGATGAGCTGCGCGAACTGCAGGTCCTTCTTCTTGCCGAAGCCGACGTTGCCAGGGTTGATGCGGTACTTGGCCAGGGCTTCGGCACAGGCCGGCTCGGCGCTGAGCAGCTGGTGGCCGTTGTAATGGAAATCGCCGATCAGCGGCACGTCGATGCCCATCATCGCCAGCTTCTCGGCGATGCGCGGGATCGCGGCCGCCGACTCGGCATTGTTGACTGTCAGCCGTACCATTTCCGATCCCGCGCGCCACAGCTCGGCCACCTGCTTCACGCTGGAGGCCACGTCGGCGGTATCGGTATTGGTCATCGACTGCACCACCACGGGCTTGCCACCACCGACGGTCACCCCGCCGATGCGGACGGGCTGGGTCAGGCGGCGCGGCCAGGCGGTGGGCTCGGCGGGAGGGGTCGGGCGGGATACGGCATCGTGCATGCGCGCATTCTAGCGCTGCCACGGGACAGCCGGGTGACTCCCATTCAGCGGCCATGCGGTGCTGCGGCCGATTGTCGCAGGCAAGGCCTGCAAAGAGCGCATAGGATGGGTGCGATGACTTCGCCTGACGCCCCCTTCCTGCAGACGCTGTGCAGCCTGCGCTGGCTGGCGGTGGCCGGCCAGGCCACGACGATCCTGGTCGCCACCTGGCTGCTCGGCCTGCCGTTGCCGCAGCTGCCCCTGTGGTCCGGGGTACTGGTGCTGACAGTGTTCAATCTGTATGCGCAGTTGCGCGTGCATGGCACCGACACCGCCCCGGTCACCGCGTTCGGGCACATCCTGGTCGATGTCGCGGTGCTGACCTGGATGGTCGGCTGGAGCGGTGGCATCACCAATCCGTTCGGTTCGCTGTTCCTGATCCTGATCGCGCTGGCCGCGCTGGCCCTGCCGGCACGCTGGACGCTGGCCGTCGCCGCCAGCTGCCTGGCCGGCTACCTGGCCAGTGCGGTATTCGGCGTGCCACTGCCCACCGGAGGCTACTTCGCGGCCAAGGACCTGCAGCAATGGGGCGTGGTCGCCAGCTTCCTCATCTCGGCTGCGGTGGTGCTGGCATTCTCGACGCGGCTGGCGATCGCGCTGCGCCAGCGCGAACATGAACTGTCCCTGCTGCGCGAACGCTTCGCCCGCAACGAAGGCATCGTCGCCCTGGCCACCCACGCCGCTTCGGTGGCCCATGAACTGAACACCCCGCTGGCGACCATGACCCTGCTTGCCGACGACATCGCCGAGCAGAACGAAAGTATCGAAGTGCGCGAGGACGTCGATACCCTGCGCGAGCTGCTGGTGCAATGCCGCGAGCGCGTGCTGGCGCTGGCCGCGCCGGCGAGCCCGGACGCACCCGGACGCGACCCGGCCACCGCGCTGCAGGTGCTGGAGCAATGGCGGCTGGTACGGCCGACCATCACCCTGACCCGCAACAGCGACGCACCGCTGACGCTGCCGCTGGACGCCGGCGTCGGTCACCTGCTGATGGTGCTGTTGAACAATGCCGCCGATGCGGGCGAGGACGCCGGCCGTGCCGAAGTGGACCTGTCGCTGCACATCGAGGGCGCGCAGCTGGTGGGCGAAGTGCGCGACTTCGGCCACGGCTTCGACGCACGCGAGGCGGTGCTGCCGGGCACCCTCTTCAGTTCCGGCAAGCGCGACGGCCTGGGCGTCGGCCTGGCGCTGTCGCACGCCACCATCGAACGCCTGCACGGTGAGATGTGGATGCGCCCCGCCCCGGGCGCAGGCAGCCGCGTCGGCTTCCGCATCCCGTTGGCCAAACGCGAGGAAACCGCATGAATCCCACCGCTCCTGCCGGCCTGCACGGCGATGGCCTGCTGGTCGATGATGACGAGCTGTACCTGCGCACGCTGCAGCGCAGCCTCGCGCGCAAGGGACTGGAGACGCGCACCGCGCAGGATCCGGCCAGCGCGCTGCTGCTGGCCCGCCAGCAGCCGCCGGCATTCGCGCTGATCGATCTCAAGCTGGGCAGCGAGTCGGGGCTGGCCCTGATCCAGCCATTGCGCGCGCTGCGCGCGGACATGCGCATCCTGCTGGTGACCGGTTACGCGAGCATCGCCACCGCGGTGGAAGCGATCAAGCTCGGTGCCGACGATTACCTGCCCAAGCCGGCGACGGTGCCGATGATCCTGCGTGCGCTCGGCGAAGAAGACGAGGGCCCGGCCGACGATGGCGAACTGGATGTTCCTGATGCGATGACGCCGATCAGCCGCCTGCAGTGGGAACACATCCAGCAGGCGATGCACGAGACCGGCGGCAACGTCTCGGCCGCTGCGCGCCTGCTGGGCATGCACCGGCGTTCGCTGCAGCGCAAGCTGGCCAAGCGGCCGAGCCCGGAGCGCGACCCGAGCCGCTGAAGCGGATGCCGCGACCCGGGGCCGTTACGGTCGGATCAGCCGCCCCGCAGGCGTTCCAGCACTTCGCGCGTCACCGGATCCGCCACATCCACATCCCCACCCTGCAGCGCCGGCAGCAGCTGGCTGGCCAGCTGCTTGCCCAACTCCACGCCGAACTGGTCGAAGGCGTTGATGTTCCAGATGACCGACTGCACGTACACCGCGTGTTCGTACATCGCGATCAGCGCACCCAGCGACTGCGGCGTAAGCGCATCCAGCAGGATCAGCGTGCTCGGCCGACCGCCCGGATAATCCCGATGCGGGTCGTCGCTGGACTGGCCGTTGGCCAGTGCCTCGGTCTGCGCCAGCAGGTTGGCCAACAGTGCCTGGTGGTTCAGCGCATACGGATCATCGCTGCGCACGCAGCCGATGAAATCGGCCGGTATCACGCTGGTGCCCTGGTGCAGCGCCTGGAAGAAGCTGTGCTGCACATCGGTGCCCGCCCCGCCCCACCATACCGGCACGGTATCGCTGGCGACCGGCTGGCCATCGCGCTGTACCCGCTTGCCCAGGCTTTCCATCACCAGCTGCTGCAGGTACGCCGGCAGCAGCGCCAGGCGCTGGTCGTAGGTCATCACCGCATGGGTGGCACAGCCCAGCAGATTGCGGTTCCAGATGTCCGTCAGCGCATGCAGCACGGGCAGGTTGCGTTCCAGCGGTGCGTCCAGCGCATGCGCATCCATCTGCGCGGCGCCTTCCAGCAACTGTTCGAAGCGCTCGAAACCAATGGCCAATGCGATCGGGAAACCAACCGAGGACCACAGCGAATAGCGTCCCCCCACCCAGTCCCACATCGGCAGCACGCGGCCCGGGGCGATGGCGAAGGCCTGCGCGGCGCGTTCCGGGTTGGCGCTGACCGCATACAGCCGCTCGCTGCCACCCAGCCAGTCGTGCAGGATCTGCCCGTTGAGCAGGGTTTCCTGCGTTCCGAATGTCTTGGAGATCAGGATACCGGCCGTGCGCGCCGGATCCAGCGTCGCCAGCGTGCGCTGCATGGCCGCGCCGTCCACGTTGGACACGAAATGCACGCGCAGGCGGCTGCCATCGACTGGACGCAGAGCGTCGGCCACCAGCCGCGGCCCGAGGTCCGAGCCGCCGATTCCCACGCTGACCACATCGGTCACACCGCTGTCTTCCAGTGCGCGGACCAGTCCGCCCATGCGCTGGCGTACATCGCGCGCGGTGGCAAACGCATCGGCGGCCACCGGCGCATCGACACCATCACCACGCAGCGCGGTATGCAGGGCCGCACGGCCTTCGGTCAGGTTGACCTGCTCGCCTCGGAACAGGCGCGCGATGGCGCCACCGACATCGCGTTCGGCTGCCAGCGCCAACAGTGCCTGCAACGCCGCGGCATCGTACTTCTGCCGTGCGAAATTGACGTACAACGGACCGACCCGCAGCGCCAACGCCTGGGCGCGGCCGGGTTCGGCGGCAAGCAGGTCGGGGATGCGCGCGCCACGCAGGCGCTGGGCATGGGAGTGCAGCGGGTCGAATCCGTTGTCTGTGGTCATGCGGCCTGGGTCGGGATGCTGTCGTTGGTATGGGAAATCTGGTTGTTGCCGTCCACATATACCAGCTTCGGACGGAAGCTGTCCGCTTCCTGTTCGGTCATGCTGGCGAATGCGGCGATGATGATGATGTCGCCCACCTGCACGTGGCGCGCAGCACCGCCATTGAGCGAGACCACACCGCTGCCGGCCTCGGCACGGATGGCATAGGTGGAGAAGCGCGCACCGTTGGTCACGTCCCAGATGTGGACCTGTTCGAACTCGCGGATGCCGGTGGCAGCCAGCAGGTTGTCGTCGATCGCGATGGAGCCTTCGTAGTTCAGCTCCGAATGGGTGACGGTGGCACGGTGGATCTTGGTCTTAAGCAGGGACAGGTGCATGGCACAGGCAACGCGACAAAGGAAAGGCCGGATTCTACCACCTGGGGAAAAGGCGACAGTCCCTGGCGCGGCTCCGGCCTGCATCGTTCAGGTAGCAGGTGGCTGGGCGGCCAAGGGGCGAAAGCGCGTTTTTCAAAAGCCCGCGAGGCGCTGATGCGCTCAACTCTCGTCACCCGCACGGAGACCACCATGCCCGCAACCTTGACCCGCGCCCCTGATTTCAAACAGTTGATGGCCTTTTACCAGCCCCGGGCAAACGATCGAACGGCTGACGTGATGTCGCCTCGCCCCAAGGCCGTCTGCAACCTGGAACGCCTGCAGCATCGGAGCCTGGCGGCACTCTCCGTGCCGGATGGTATCGAGCGCGAGCGCGATGAACGCTGGCAATACGTCGTCGAAGGACTGCGTGCGCACCCCCGGTACCTGGCACAGGCATGCAGCGACGCGGCGGTCTTCGCGTCGTCCGCTCCGCCAGGGCGGCTCTATCCGTCGCTTTCAATGGAGCTGCTGCTGGAGCGCTATCCACAGCTGGCGGACTGCCAGTGCGACGATTCGCTGCCGCGCCGCCCCATGCAAGCGGCTGACGCTGACTCCAGGCTTTCCAGGATGAGCAGGGGATTCCAGTACGCCCCGCCCCAGCCTGCCATCCCGGCCGGGCAGCGTGCCTTCACGCCTCTGGTCACCGCACGTCCATGACCCGGCAGGACGCCCTGCAGAAGCGCGGCGTCTCTGCGGACCACCCACTTGCCACAGGAGCGCACCGTCAATCCCCCCGCCCTGCGGCCATCGAAAACAACCGGCAGGCGCGTACCGTGAGTCACGGGATCCACATCAACTTCTCTCCGCACATCAGCAACACGATGACCGTCACAGCGGGCGGCCATGGGTACACGATGCACAGCAGGAGCATCTATTCCGATCCGTCCACCGGCCAATACTTCGAGAACGTCACCGTCACCGGGAGCGGCGCCCGGACCGGACATGTGCAGTGGGTTCCCTTCGCTGACGGCTCCGGCTCCGGCTCCGAGTCGGAAACGGAACGACCGCAGGCACGGGAGACCAGCGGACAGGTTCCGAGCCCCTTCATGCGTAAGCCCCGCATGTCGGCGGAGCCCGTGTACACGCCCGGTTATCTGGCACGACAGACCGGCGCGATGCAGGGAGAATTCGCAGCGGCGACCGACTACCGGCCGTCGGCCCCTCCCCTGACCCTTCCGCGCAATTCGTGAGAACGGCCCCATCGGTGCCGTCCCGTGCCGATGACGGGCCTAGAACTCCAGGTTGTCGATCAGCCGCGTGCTGCCCAGGCGCGCGGCGATGAGTGCCACCCGCGGCCCACCTTCGTGCGGCGGCTCCAGCAGATCCGGCGTGCGCAGCGCCGCGTAATCCACCTGGAAGCCTTCGGCCTGCAGCGCGGCGGCCGCAGCGGCTTCGATGCGTTCGCGCGACAGACCGCCGACGTAGCCCTCGCGCATGCCCTGCAGCACGCGGTGGATCGACGCCGCCGCCGGACGCTGGCCTGCATCCAGGTACTGGTTGCGCGAACTCATCGCCAGGCCGTCCGCCTCGCGCACGATGTCGCCACCGACGACCTGGATGGGGAATGCAAGATCCGCCACCATCTGCCGGATCACCGCCAACTGCTGGTAGTCCTTCTTGCCGAACGCGGCCACGTCCGGCTGTACCTGGTTGAACAGGCGCGACACCACCGTGCACACGCCATCGAAATGACCAGGACGATGGGCACCTTCGAGCAGGCTGCTGATGCCCGGCACGCTCACGTTGGCCGCCAGCTCCACGCCGAACGGATACATCGATTCGACCGTCGGCAGCCACAGCACATCGCAACCGGCATCCTGCAGGCCGCTGGTATCGGCTTCGGGCGTGCGCGGGTAACGGGTGAAATCCTCGTTGGGGCCGAACTGGGTCGGGTTGACGAACACGCTGGAGACCACGCGGTCGGCGTACTGGCGCGCGAGGCTGACCAGCGAGTAATGGCCGGCGTGCAGGTTGCCCATGGTGGGCACCAGGGCCACGCGCAGGCCTTCGCGCTTCCAGCCGGTGACAACGGCACGCAGCCGGGAAAGTTCGGTGACGGTCTCGATCATGATGCGTAGGCGTGCTCTGCGTCGGGGAAGGAGCCGTTGCGCACGGCGTCGGCGTAGGCGCGGGTGGCCCCGGCCACCGAGCCTCCTTCTGCCAGGAAATCCTTGACGAACTTCGGCCGCCGGTGGCCGCTGTCCAGGCCGAGCATGTCATGCATCACCAGCACCTGGCCGTCGCACTCCGCGCCGGCACCGATGCCGATCGTCGGTATCGCCAGCGCGGCGGTCACTTCGGCGGCGACCGGCGTGGGCACGCATTCCAGCACCAGCAGGCTGGCCCCCGCATCGGCCACCGCACGTGCGTCGTCCAGCAGCTGGTGCGCGGCATCGCCACGCCCCTGCACGCGGTAGCCGCCCAGGCGCAGCACCGACTGCGGGGTCAGGCCCAGGTGCGAACAGACCGGAATCTCGCGCTCGACCAGATGGCGGATGATGTCCAGCTTGAAACCGGCACCTTCGATCTTGACCATCTCCGCGCCGGCCTGCAGCAGCTGCAGCGACGCCTCCAGCGCGCGCTCGGGGGTGGCGTCGGCGCCGAACGGCAGGTCGGCCACCAGCAGCGCACGCTGCAGCACGCGGGCGACAACACGGGTGTGGTAGACCATGTCCGCGACCGTGACCGGCAGCGTCGAGTCGTGGCCCTGCACCACCATGCCCAGCGAATCGCCGATCAGGATCAGGTCGACCCCGTTGGCGTCGAAGGTACGCGCGAAACCGGCATCGTAGGCGGTCAACATGACCAGCTTCTGGCCGTCGCGCTTGGCCGCTGCCAATGCCGGGATGGTCCAGGGCTTGCTGTCTGCGTGGGAGCTCATCAGGAAATAACCGGGGGGGATAACCGCTCCATTATCCCCTTATCGGCGTGATCCCGCAGGCATCGACCTGCATCACTGCATCCCGCACGCGGCCATGGCCGGGAATCACCAGGTCCGGTGCGGTTTCGGCCAATGGCACCAGCACGAACGCACGCTGGTGCAGGTAGGGGTGCGGCACGGTCAGCTGCGGCAGCTCGATCCGGCACCCGCCATGCAGCAGCAGGTCCAGGTCCAGCGCCCGCGGGCCCCAGTGCAGGGCCGGGTCGCGCACGCGGCCGAAGTCGCGCTCGAGCGCCAGCAGCGCCTGCAGCAGGTCCAGCGGCCGCAGCGTGGTTTCCACCCCGGCCACCGCGTTGACGAACGGCGGCTGATCCAGGTTGCCCCACGCCGGCGTGGCATACAGCGAGGACGCGCGCAGCAGGCGCGTATCCGGCAGGCCGTCCAGCGCCGCGATGGCCGCACGCAGCGTGCCGGCGGCGTCGCCGAGATTGGCGCCCAGCCCGATCCACGCCTCGGCCATGGGCTTATTCGGCAACAGGTGCGCTGGCGCCATCGCTGCGGCGCCGGCGACGGCGGCGCTTGCGCGGTGCGCCCTGCTCTCCGCCGTCATCCTGCGCATGCAGCACGTCCAGGGTCGATTCCAGCTCATGACCGGACTGCTGCTGCGCCTCGCGCCAGAACGCCACGTCGGCGGCATGCTCGCTGGATGCCACCTGGCGCAGCACCAGGAAATCGAACGCGGCACGGAAACGCGGATGGGTCAGGGTACGGAACACGCGCTTGCGCTGGCGCGAGCCGAAGCGCGCCTGCAGCAGCCAGATCTCCTGCATCGGCAGCGAGAACCGGCGCGGCAGGGCGATGGTGTCCAGCTGGTGCAGGGTCACCCGGTCGGCGGCACGCCGCTGCGCTTCTTCCTCGGCCACGCCCTGCTTGAGCAGCGTGGCCTGGGCGCGGCAGAACGCCGGCCACAACAGCAGCGCGAACAGGAACGACGGCGATACCGGCTCATCGTTGGCCACCCGCAGGTCGGTATTGGCCAGCCCTTCGATCAGCATCCGGCGCAGCGCACCGCTGCGGTTGGCACGCAGCGCGATGGCGCTTTCCGGGAACAGCACCGGCAACAGGCCGTAGCGTTCCAGCCCTTCGAAACTGGCCACGCCGTGCCCGGACAGGAACAGCTTGAGCACTTCCTCGAACAGGCGCGCCGGCGCGGCTTCGTTGAGCAGGCCGGCAAGCCGCGGGATCGGCGCAGCGGTCTGCTCTTCGATCTGGAAACCGAGCTTGGCGGCGAGGCGGATCGCGCGCAGCATGCGCACCGGATCCTCGCAGTAACGCTGCTCGGGATCGCCGATCAGTTTCATCAGGCGCGCCTGCACGTCCTCGAACCCGCCGGTGTAATCGCGGACCGAAAAATCCTCGACCGTGTAATACAGCGCGTTGCAGGTGAAATCGCGGCGCACGGCATCGTCTTCGATGGAGCCGTACACGTTGTCGCGCACCAGCATGCCGTTTTCCATTTCGCGGTCGCCGCTGCCGTCATCGGTATTGGCGCGGAAGGTGGCCACTTCGATGATCTCGCGGCCGAACACCACGTGCGCCAGGCGGAACCGGCGGCCGATCAGCCGGCAGTTGCGGAACAGCTGCTTGACCTGTTCGGGCGTGGCGTCGGTGGCCACGTCGAAATCCTTGGGGTGCCCATCGACCAGCAGGTCGCGCACGGCACCGCCCACGAGGTAGGCGCCGAAGCCGGCATCGCGCAGGCGGTACAGCACGCGCAGGGCGTTCGGGCTGATGTCCTTGCGGGAAATGGTGTGCTGGTCGCGCGGGATGACGCGCAGGCTGATCGGTGATGTCGCGGGAGAAATGATGTTGGCGCTTCCGGTTGAAGTTTCGGGATTGCCCAATGGCATCGAGATGCATATACTAGCGCGCCTGCCTCGGCAGCGACACTTCAAACGCTCCCTTCGTCTAGTGGTTAGGACGTGGCCCTCTCAAGGCTAAAACAGGGGTTCGAGTCCCCTAGGGAGCGCCAGTCGCCGCAGCAGGAAACAGGAAACCCGCCATCGGCGGGTTTTTTTGTGCCTGCATGCCGGGACTGCGGGCCTTGATCGGTGCAGCCGAGCATGGCTCGGCTGCACCCCGCCCCCGCCCCCGCCTCAGCCTTCCATCTGTTCCAGTTCCTTGCCCTTGGTTTCGCGCACGTAACGCAGCACGAAGAAGATCGACAGGAAGGCGGCGACGGTATAGATGCCATACGCACCGGCCAGGCCGATGCCGGCCAGCAGAATCGGGAAGGTCACGGTGATGGCGAAGTTCGACGTCCACTGCGCCGCGCCGGCCACCGCCAGCGCCGAACCGCGGATCTGGTTCGGGAACATCTCGCCCAGCATCACCCACATCACCGGTCCCCACGACATGTTGAAGAACACCACGTAGACGTTGGCCGCCACCAGCGCCAGCCGGCCCATGCCATCGGACAGCTGCAGGCGCCCATCCACCAGCGCGCCGCTGGAGAACGCCACCACCATCAGCGCCAGCGACACCGCCATGCCGACCGAGCCGACCCACAACAGCGGACGACGGCCGATGCGGTCGATCAGCAGCACGGTGACCAGGCACGCGCCGATGCTGAGCGCGCCCGACAGTACGTTGATCAGCAGCGCATCGTTCTCGGAGAAGCCCACCGCCTGCCACAGCACCGCGCCGTAGTAGAACACCACGTTGATGCCGACCAGCTGCTGCAGCACCGCCAGCCCGATCCCCACCCAGACGATGCCGCGCAGCTTGCCGGTCGCCTTGTCCTTCAGGTCGGAGAACGCCGGCCTGTGCTGGTCCTGGGCCAGGCTGGCCTCGATCTCGCCCAGCTTGGCGCGGGCCTGTGCCGCACCGTAAAGCCGCGTCAGCACCGCCTCGGCCTGCGCGCGCCGGCCCTTCACCACCAGGAAGCGCGGGCTCTCCGGAATGGCCAGCAGCAGCACCAGGAACAGCAGCGACGGGATGGACTGCATCCAGAACATCCAGCGCCAGGCTTCCTGCCCCAGCCACAGCGCTTCGGTCGAAGCCCCCGCCGCGCGCGCCAGCAGGTAATTGCTGAGGAACGCAGCGAACAGGCCGCTGATGATCGCCATCTGCTGCACGGTGGCGAGCTTGCCGCGGTAACGCGCCGAAGCCACTTCGGCGATATAGGCCGGCGACATCACGCTCGCCGCGCCCACCGCGAAACCGCCGACCACGCGAGCGGTCACGAACAGCCAGGATGCATGCGCCGCACCGGCACCGAGCGCCGAGAGCAGGAACAGTACCGCCGAGATGATCAGCACGCTGCGGCGACCGAACAGATCGCCGAGACGACCGGCGAGGAACGCACCGATCGCGCAGCCGAGCAGCATCGAAGCCACTTCGAAGCCCAGTGCCGCCTCGCTGGAATTGAATGCCGTGCGCAGGCCGTCGACGGTGCCGTTGATGACGCCGCTGTCGAAGCCGAACAGGAAGCCACCAATGGTGGCGACGCAGCTGATCAGTACGATGAAGGCGGTATTCTCGCCGCTGTTGGCGGCGCTGGCTTGGATCGTTGTGGACATGGATTCATCCGCGATGGGAAAGGGCCTGCTGCTCGACGCACCAGGTAGGGGTCCTGCACGTGTTCCGGCGACAGCCTGCCCCGACATTACCGCGTCGTCGCCCCAGGCCACTGTCTACCGCTGGTCATCGAGTGTCATGCAGCGTGGCCGAGGCTGGCAATGTGCACTGCGGCAAACGGCCCACGGCCGTGCCACACGGTCGGCTGCCGCGTTTCCCGCATCGGTCCGGTCCCGACACCACGCGATCGACCCGCCCGGCCCCGCGAAGCCGACGCCGCCGGCCAACCTGTTCTAGAATTACCGGCTTGAAGACGGACGTGCCGCTCCCCCTATGCCTTTTGTCGTCACCGAAAACTGCATCAAGTGCAAACACACCGATTGCGTCGAAGTGTGTCCCGTGGATTGCTTCCACGAGGGCCCGAACTTCCTGGTGATCGACCCGGATGAGTGCATCGACTGCACGCTGTGCGAACCGGAGTGCCCGGTGAACGCCATTTTCCCGGAAGACGACGTGCCCGCCGGACAGGAAGTATTCGTCGGCCTGAATGCCGAGCTGGCGAAGGAATGGCCGGTATTGACCGTGCGCAAGGACCCGCCCGCCGATGCAGGCGAATGGGATGGCAAGCCGGACAAGTTGCCGCTGCTGGAGCGCTGAACGTCGCCGGAAGAAGGTTGCCGGCCCTGTCCGGCTTCATGAGCCACGGATATCGCGTAGAGCCGGGCCCTGCCCGGCTCTACGCATTTCCGCACTGGCAGCGGCTGCCGGGCAGAGCCCGGCGCTGCGGATGGCTTACGGGGCCAGCTTTGCCTTCAGTGCGGCGATCAGCTTGACCGGCGCTTCGGCCGTGGCCGGCAGGCCGCGCGGGTCCACCGCCGAAACATAGGCGCCGGCATCCACGGCAACCACGCGCACCAGGAAATTGCTGCCTTCGTAGGCCACGTCGTAGGAACCCAGCAGCTTGGCGCGGGTAGCGATTTCCACGCCCTCGACGCCTTCCAGCGCGGCGCCAACCTGCTCGAACGCCTCGTCCCGGCCGGTTGCCACGGTGAAGCCGGACGCCGTGTTGCCCGGCGCGGCGGCCTGTCCGGCGGCCGCCGGCGCACGACGGTTCGCCTCCGAAGCCAGCACCGAACCGGTTTCAGTGCTGGCGGCGCTGGCGCTGGCGGTGGTGGCACCGGCCGGCGCGGTCAGGTCCGGCGGAACTTCCAGCGGGCGCATCTCCGGCGCCAGTGCGTAATCGCCACGGGCGCCCTTCTTGAAGCAGCCGGTGGTGGCCACGACGGTGCCCAGGGCAAGGATCGCGATCGACAGAACGCGGAAGGTGGAAGCAGGTTGACGCATGGGAATCTCCTGGATCAGGCCACGAGGGGATCAGTGGCTGGAAAGTGCTTCAAGCGCGGCGATGTCGCCGGCCAGATGCTCGGCCGCGGGCTGGTACGCTGCCGACAACGGCAGCAGCGGCAGGCGCAGGTCATGGCCGATGCCGATGCGGCGCAGCAGCGCCTTGACCGGGATCGGGTTCGGTTCGACACCACAGAAATCGTGGAACGGCTGCAGGCGCGCGTCCCAGCTGACGGTGGCGTCGTGTTCGCGCGCGGCGGCCAGTTCGCACATCCGGCGGTAAGCGCCGGGCAGGACGTTGGAGCCGACCGAGATCAAGCCGTCGATGCCGGCCAGGATCGAACGCGCGGCGCTGCCGTCATCGCCGCTGAGCACCGCGAAGCGTTCGCTGCGCAGCGCCAGCAGCGCCTGCACGCGCCCGATCTCGCCCACCGCTTCCTTGATGCCGACGATGTTCGGATGGCCGGCCAGTTCGGCCACGGTTTCCGGCAGCATGTCGCAGCCGGTGCGGCCGGGGACGTTGTACAGCACCACCGGCAGGCGGCCATGGTCGGCCACCGCGCGGAAATGCGCGAGCAGGCCCTCCTGGGTCGGGCGCACATAGGGCGGGGTCACCACCAGCGCATGGGTGGCGCCACCGGCCGCGGCACGCCGGGTCTGCTCGATGGTCTTCGCGGTACCGGACAGGCCGGTGCCGGCCAGCACCGGCACGCGGCCGGCGATGCGCTCGACCGCGCTGGCCAGCAGCTGGTCGTACTCGGCATCGGACAGGGTGGCGGCTTCGCCGGTGGAACCGGCCACGACCACGCCGTGCACGCCTCCTTCCAGCTGCAGGTGCAGCAGTCGCTGCCAACCATCGGGATCGAGGGAGCCGTCGGCCCGGAACGGGGTCGCCAGCGCGGTGATGAGGCCGGAAAGGGACAAGGCGTGCTGCTCTAGGCTGAAAGGGGGAAAAGGCGCCTGTCATGGCGGGCCCAGGCGCCCTGCATGTTACTTGCGGCGCGAAAGCGCGGGCAAGTATGCTGGGCACCGGTGAATCCCCGTCCCGAGCGGGCATTCAGACTCACGCACGCATTACCCGGAATCGCCTTGACCGACACCACCCCGCGCCCAGCGCCGAGCGAAAACCATCTCCTGATCAACGCCTACTCGACGCATCCGGAGTCCCCCCTGCTGCCTGTCACCCGCCGCATCGCCGACAGTGGCTGCAACCTGGTCGATGCGCGGCTGTCCACCGTGGGCCGCGATGTCTCGGTGACCGCGCTGGCCACCGGCTCGTGGGATTCGGTGGCCAAGCTGGAGGCGATGCTGACCCGGCTCGAACGCGAGGAAGGGCTGAAACTGGTCTGGTACCGAACCGAGGCCAAGCAGGCGCAGTCCAACCTGCTGCCGTACATCGTCGAGGTGATCGCCGCGGACAAGCCGGGCATCCTGTTCCAGCTGGCCGATTTCTTCGACCGCCAGGGCATCACCATCGAGAACCTGCAGAGCACGCGCTACCGGGCGATGCAGACCGGCGCGGAGATGTTCAGCGCGCAGGTGACCATCGGCGTGCCGGCCAACATGCACATCGCGGCACTGCGCGATGACTTCCTCGAGTTCTGCGACCACCTGAACCTGGACGCGATCATGGATCCGATGAAGTTCTGACCCGTCTTCGCGCGTCCATCACGGCCGCGCGATGTTTCATGCAGTTGTAGTGGAAACACCCCAGGCTCGGCAGAAAGGAACACATGGACAACGGCGCTATCCTGGACCGCGATCTCCTCTCCCTGCCGCTGGCACTGTCCGGCGGTACCCAGGCCACCCTCGGCGATTTCGCCGGCCAGTGGCTGGTGCTGTACTTCTACCCCAAGGACAGCACCCCGGGCTGCACCACCGAAGGCCTGGATTTCAACGCACTGCTGCCCGCATTCGAGAAGGCCGGCGCGGCGGTGCTGGGCGTTTCGCGGGATTCGGTGAAATCGCACGACAATTTCTGCGCGAAGCAGGGTTTCCGCTTCCCGCTTGTCAGCGATGCCGGCGAAGCACTGTGCACGGCCTTTGATGTCATCAAGCTCAAGAACATGTATGGCAAGCAGGTGCGCGGCATCGAGCGCAGCACCTTCCTGATCTCACCGGAAAGCCGCATCGTCCAGTCCTGGCGCAAGCTCAAGGTCGCCGGGCATGCCGATGCCGTGCTCGCCGCATTGAAGGCCGCCCAGGCACAGTGATGTCCATCGTCCGCCCCAGCTGCCACCACCCTGCGCTGCAGGCCGTGGTGGTTTTTCCCTGTTCGTCCACCAGGAACCGATGATGACCCGAGGCAAGCGCATCTACGTGCTGGATACCAACGTGCTGATGCACGATCCCACCGCGCTGTTCAAATTCGAGGAGCACGATGTCTACCTGCCGATGCAGGTGATCGAGGAACTGGACAACGGCAAGAAGGGGACCTCCGAGGCGAGCCGCAACGCCCGCCAGGTCAGCCGCTTCCTCAACGAGCTGGTGCAGGCGTCCGGGCTGGACAAGCTGTCCGATGGCATCCCGCTGCAGCTTCCCAGCGGACTGCAGCTGCGCGGCAAGCACAGCGCCGGCAAGCTGCGCTTCCAGACCAGCCATTTCGATGCTGGCAAGAGTTTCGGCAAGGTCATCCCCGACAACGCCATCCTCGGCGCGATCCTCGCCCTGCAGGAAGCCGCGCCGGAGCTGCCGGTGGTGTTCGTATCCAAGGACATCAACCTGCGGATCAAGGCGGCGATCGCCGGCATCGTGTCGGAGGATTACGAGAACGATCGCGCGCTGGATGATTTCAGCCTGCTCTACACCGGCGCCACCGAGCTGCCGGAAGATTTCTGGAAGCGCCATGGCAGCGACCTGCGCAGCTGGAGCGACAAGGGGCGCACGCATTACGAGATCGACGCCAGGGACGACGAGGAGTGGTATCCGAACCAGTACCTGTACCTGCCCGGCGAAGACGAGGTCGAACTGCGCGCCAGCCGGATCGCCGGCGACAAGGTCACCCTGAGCCTGGTCGATGACTTCCGCCACGGAAGCCATGCGGTGTGGGGGATCAGCGCGCGCAACCGCGAGCAGAACTTCGCGCTCAACGCACTGATGGACCCGGACATCGACTTCGTCACCCTGCTCGGCACCGCCGGCACCGGCAAGACCCTGCTGGCGCTGGCCGCCGGCCTGGCGCAGACCATGGACCAGCAGCGCTACCGGGAAATCATCATGACCCGCGCGACGGTCAGCGTCGGCGAAGACATCGGCTTCCTGCCAGGCACCGAGGAAGAGAAGATGACGCCCTGGATGGGCGCGCTGACCGACAATCTCGAAGTGCTGACCCATACCCAGGAAGGCGGTTCGTGGGGCCGTGCGGCGACCAACGACCTGCTCGCCAGCCGCATCAAGATCCGCTCGCTGAACTTCATGCGCGGACGCACCTTCCTGTCGCGCTACCTGATCCTGGACGAGGCGCAGAACCTCACCCCGAAGCAGATGAAGACGCTGATCACCCGCGCCGGCCCGGGTACCAAGATCGTCTGCCTGGGCAACGTGGAGCAGATCGACACGCCCTACCTGACCGAGACCACCTCCGGCCTGACCTACGCGGTGGACCGCTTCAAGAACTGGCCGCACAGCGCCCACATCACGCTTCGCCGTGGCGAGCGTTCGCGACTGGCCGATTACGCGTCGGAGGTGCTGTGAGCATGCGCATGCACCTGATGCTGCCATTGGCTGCCATCGCCCTGCTGGGCGCGTGCAGCACCGTGCAGGGCCCGCCCAGCGTGCCTACCGCGATCAAGACCGGGCAATCCTGGGTGGTGACCCGTCCAGTGGTCGCCGCGCAGGTGCTCGACACCTGTTCGCGGCCCAGTCCCGGGCGCGATGCCGGCCGGGTCACCGGCTACTGGGCACCGAGCCGGCAACAGGTGGAACAGCTGGAGGCCGCGCTCGACCAGTTGGAAGGCCCGTTGCCGTCGGCGCGGGATTTCGATCGCCAGTACGTCGGCATCGAAGCCGAGGGTCGCGAGCTGATCTACGTCAACGCCTTCCGGCTTCCCGACGGCATCGAGACCGACCCTGCGCGCGAAGCGATCCGGGTCTGCGACGGCGGCGCGATGTTCTGGGGCGCGGTATTCGATCCGCAGGCAGGCACCTTCTCCGAGCTGCAGTTCAACGGTCCGCCGAAACCCGTAACGAGCCCCTGAGCGATCGCATGGGAATCCGCCTGCCCACCTGGGTATGGATCGGCGCGGTCGCGCTGTCGTGCGTGGCCGGCATGGTCAACGTGGTCGGTTTCCTCGGCTTCGAACACCAGGCCGTCAGCCATATGACCGGCAGCACCAGCCAGCTGGGCATGGCGCTGGCGCAGGGCGACTGGCGCGCGGTCGGTCACCTGTGGGGGCTGCTGATCGCGTTCTCGCTCGGGGCGATGCTCAGCGGCCTGATCATCCAGGACAGCGCGCTGCAGCTCGGCCGTCACTACGGCGTCGCGCTGGCGCTGGAATCGGCGCTGCTGCTGGCGGCGATCCCGCTGTTCAAGCAGCAGCAGATCTGGGGCGCGCTGGCGGCGGCGATGGCCTGCGGACTGCAGAACGCACTGGCCACCACCTTCAGTGGCGCGGTGGTGCGCACCACCCATCTCAGCGGCATGTTCACCGATCTCGGCATCGGCCTGGGCCATCTGCTGCGCGGGCTGCCACTGCAGGTGCGGCGCCTGCTGCTGAGCGGGCTGATCATTTCCGGCTTCCTTGCCGGCGGCATCATCGGCGCCGCGCTGTTCCTGCGCTGGCAGTACGATGCGCTGCTGGCACCGGCCGCGCTTACCGGGCTCGCCGGAATCGGCTACGTGCTGACGGTCACCGCCCGACGTGCCCGCTAGGTGCGTCCGCTGGCCGGCGCACATCGCCTCCCCGCCCGGCGCTATCGGAAGCCCCGCGGACACTGCACAATCGACCCATGAGCCCCAATACCCCCGTCTCCGCTCTCACCATCGCCGGTTCCGATTCCGGCGGCGGCGCCGGCATCCAGGCCGACCTGAAAGCGTTCGCCGCGCATCGCGTGCACGGCCTTTCGGTGATCGCCGCGCTGACCGCGCAGAACACCCGTGGCGTCACCGCGGTACACGTGCCTCCGGTCGAGTTCCTGCGGGCGCAGATCGACGCCTGCTTCGCCGACTTCGACGTGCATGCGGTGAAGCTCGGCATGCTGGCCAACGCCGAGGTCATCCACTGCGTTGCCGATGCACTTGAAGAATACCGGCCGCCGCACATCGTCCTCGACCCGGTGATGGTCGCCACCAGCGGCGCCAGGCTGCTGGAAGACAGTGCGCTGGCCGCATTGCGCACGCGCCTGTTGCCGCTGGCCACGCTGGTCACCCCGAATACCCCCGAAGCGGAGCTGCTGGCGGGTCGCCGGATCGGCAATGGCGAGGATGCCGAACAGGCCGCGACCGTGCTGCTGGCGATGGGCGCCGGCGCGGTGTTGATGAAGGGCGGCCACCTGGGCGAAGGCAGCCGCGTCGTCGATCGGTATTTCGATGGCGCCAGCAGCGAGGAATTCAACCACGCACGGCTGCCGGTGGATGCGCACGGGACCGGCTGCACGCTGGCCTCGGCGATCGCCGCGCAGCTGTGCAATGGCCTGGACCTGGCCAATGCCTGCGAAGCGGCGATCGATTACGTCGCGCGCGGCCTGCGGCAGGGCTACAGCCCAGGCCGCAGCGACGTACGGGTACTGGACCATTTCGGCGCCGCCGCGCACGCATGAGCACGCTCCTTTCCAGCCTCGCGCTGCAGGCCAGCGACGACCATGCGTTCGAACTGTTGCGCTGCCTGCCGGCGCAACCGCGCGCGCGGCTGCTGTGGCTGCCGGCGCTGGGCGTCGCCGCACGCCACTACCTGCCGTTGGCTCAGGCGCTGGCCGCAGGCGGAATCGCCGTGTACCTGCACGAGTGGCGTGGCAACGGAAGCAGTTCGCTGCGCCCATCGCGCGAGGTGGACTGGGGCTATCGCGAGCTGCTTGAACAGGACCTGCCGGCCAGCCAGGCACGGATGGCCGACGATGACGCCGGACACGGCGCACTGCCGTGGATCATCGGCGGGCACAGCCTCGGCGGGCAGCTCGCCTGCCTGCATGCGGCAAGGTCCGCGCCGGATTTCCAGCACCTGTGGCTGGTCGCCAGCGGTACGCCGTGGTGGCGCAGTTTTCCGGCGCCGCGAGCGTGGCTGTTGCCGCTGGCCTACCGTTTCCTGCCCTGGCTGGCGCAGCGCCAGGGCGTCCTGCATGGACGCCGGCTCGGCTTCGGCGGTACCGAAGCACGCGGATTGATCCGCGACTGGGCACGCGTCGGGCTGGGCAACCACTACGCGGCGGCGGGCATGCACGAAGATCTGGAAAGCCAGCTGCGGCAGGTCCGCGGCCATGCCCGCACCGTGCTGATGGCCGACGACTGGCTGGCACCGCAGGGATCGATGCAGGCCCTCCTGCACAAGCTGCCGGGCGTGCACGCCAGCACCACGCTGCTCTCCGCGGACGCGCTCGGGACCCGCGCCGATCACTTCAGCTGGATGAAAACACCCCAGGCGGTTGCCGACAGCCTGCTGCGTTGACTGCATGCGCCCGTTCACAAAGACGTTGACGGATGCGACGGCAATCCGCATAATTCCGCTCCTGTTGAAGCGCGCCCGTAGCTCAGTTGGATAGAGTACCTGGCTACGAACCAGGCGGTCGGGAGTTCGAATCTCTCCGGGCGCACCATCAGCAGGAAACATCGACTCCGCCGTCGATGCGCAGTACACAATCGCTGTCACAGGCGCCCGTAGCTCAGTTGGATAGAGTACCTGGCTACGAACCAGGCGGTCGGGAGTTCGAATCTCTCCGGGCGCACCAGTGACACGATATGAAAGACATGCAGCAACCGTGCGCCCGTAGCTCAGTTGGATAGAGTACCTGGCTACGAACCAGGCGGTCGGGAGTTCGAATCTCTCCGGGCGCACCATCATTCGAAAAACAGCAGGCCTCGGCCTGCTGTTTTTTTGTCTGTAGCGCCGGGCAGCATCCGGCTCCCTACACCGCGGCGCCCAGGGCCGCCCACCACCGCTCCAGCGTGCCCGGCCCGCGCAGCCGCTCGCGCCACCAGCGCAGGGCCGCGCCCTCCTCGCCGGTGCGCCAGGCCAGCCAGAAGGTTTCTTCCGGCTTGTGCTCTTCCACTTCGCGGATCACCAGCTCGCCGCGCGCGACCGCCGCCTGCGCGCAGGGCGCGGGCAGGAAACCGAAGCCGACGCCCTGGCGCTGCAGCTGCAGCTTGCTGGCCATGTCCGGCACGCCCAATGTTTCCTGCCCCATCAACAGCCCCACCGTGCGCGGCAACAGCCGGCGCGCCGAATCGGATACCGCGATCGCGCAGTGCGCGGCCAGCTGGTCGCGGCGCAGCACGCCGTCCACCGCCGCCAGCGGATGGCCGGGCGCAACAGCGAACACGAACGCCACGCTGCCAAGCGGTTCCACCACGTAGCCACCACCGCTGGGGCCCTCGCCGGCCGCCCCAACCAGCAGGTCCGCACGACGGTCCAGCAGCGCCTCCCAGGTGCCGGACAGCGCCTCGCCGGCCAGCCGCAGGCGGGTCTGCCCCGCAACCGCGCGGAACGCGGCGATGTCCGCGCCCAGCAGCCAGGCCGGGAACATCGAGTCCAGCGCCAGCGTCAGCTCCGCCTCCCAGCCCGAAGCGACCCGGCGCACCCGCATTTCCAGTTCGCGCGCTGCATGCAGCAGATGGCGGCCTTCATCGACCAGCGCGCGCCCGGCCTCGGTCAGCACCGCGCGCGGCCCGATCCGTTCGAACAGCTGCACGCCCAGGTCTTCTTCCAGCCTGGCGACCGTATATGAAATCGTCGAAGGCACCTTGTGCAGGGCCTTGCCGGCGGCCGCGAACGAACCGCGGCGGTCGATGGCGTCGAGGATCTGCAGGGCATCGAGGCTGAGCTTCAACATTCGAATTTTTCGATGATGGGTTCCAAAACTATCCGTTTTTCAAACCCGACAGGCAAGCGGATACTTCTTCGCAACGGGGAAAGACAGCCGTTCCGGCGCGCCCCGCTCACATCGAAACCATCGAACAAGGAGGACCCTCATGATCCAGATCCGCAAGAGCGCCACCCGTGGCCACGCCAACCATGGCTGGCTGGACTCCATGCACACCTTCTCCTTCGCCGGCTACCATGATCCGCGCTACATGGGCTTCGGCCCATTGCGGGTCATCAACGAAGACACGGTGAGCGGCGGCCAGGGCTTCGGCACCCACAGCCACAGCGACATGGAGATTGTCTCCTATGTGCTCGATGGCGCCCTGGAACACAAGGACTCGATGGGCACCGGATCCGTGCTCCGCCACGGCGACGTCCAGCGCATGAGCGCCGGCACCGGGGTCAGCCACAGCGAGTTCAACCATTCGGCCGATGAGCCGGTGCATTTCCTGCAGATCTGGCTGTTCCCGGACCGGCAGGGCATCGCACCGTCGTACCAGGAAGCGAACTTCACCCCGGCATCCAAGCGCGGCCAGCTGCGCCTGATCGTTTCGCCGGACGGCGCCGAGGGCTCGCTGTCGATCCACCAGGATGCGCGGATCTTCGCCAGTCTCCTGGACGGCAACGATCGCCTGCAGCACACGCTGGCCCCGGGGCGTGGCGCCTACGTGCAGGTGGCGCGTGGCCAGCTGCACGTCAATGGCGTCCCCCTGGATGCGGGCGATGCGGCGCAGCTGACCGACGAGGTGCAGCTGATCCTGGAAAACGGCCGCGACGCCGAAGTGCTGGTGTTCGACCTGCCGTTGTAACCCGTGTGGACGCAGTTGGACGTTGGCAGCGCCCAGCGCAGGAAGGCCTGGATCCTGCGCTGGGTGGGCCATTGGTCACCCTGCCGAAGGTACCTTGAGCGGCGTTCGCCCGCGGGCTTGAATGTTCCTTCACCACGGAATGGAGCATGCGCATGAGGCAGCGTTGCAACCGATGGGCGCTGGTCGCCCTGCTCGTACCAGTGGGCGCATGCGCGCAGGTCGATGTGGCGCGCCTGGATGAAGGCATGTCCGGCCCGCGCACCGAGGTGATGGTGCTGGGCAGCGTCCACCTGTCCGAACATGCCGAATTCCGGGCCTCCACGCTGGAGCCGCTGCTGGGCAGGCTGGCCGCCTTCAAACCTGCGGTGATCACCATCGAAGCGATGAGCGGCGAGCAGTGCGACATGCTCCTGCGCCATCCCAGCGTCCATGGCGAGGCCTGCAAGGTCCCGAAACAGGCGCAGGCGGCCACCGGACTGGACATGCCCACCGCGCGCGCCGAGGCCGACCGCCTGCTGGCGACGTGGCCAGCCAGTCCTTCCGCAGCCGAGCGTCGGCGCCTGGCGGCAGTATTCCTTGCCGCCGGCGAACGCACGTCTGCCTACGTGCAGTGGCTGCAGCTGGAGACCGGCGAGCAACACGAAGGCGACGGCCTGGACGCAACACTGGTGGGCCAGCTTCGCGAGGTCGGCAGCCGCAACGACGAGAGCATCCAGATCGCGGCACGTCTTGCCGCGCGGCTGGGGCTGGCGCGCGTCCACGCGGTCGACGATTACACGGGCGGCGCGCATCGCATCGCCGATCCCAAGGCCTTCGCAGAAGGCATACAGCGGGCCTGGGACAAGGACAAGCCACGGATGCAGGCGCTGGCAGCGCGCGAGAAGGCACTGCTTTCCGGCGATGACCTGCTGCCGCTGTACCGTCTGCTCAACGCCCCGGACACCCAGGCTTTCATGGCCGACGCCAACGTGCGCACGGCGCTGCACACTCCGTCTGCCGGGCATTACCCGCAGATCTGGGTCAACGGCTGGGAGCTTCGCAACCTGCGCATGGTGGCCAACATCCTGGAAACCGTGCGCGACCAGCCTGGCCAGCGCGTGCTGAGCGTGGTCGGCAACTCGCACAAGCCCTGGTTCGACGCGTGGCTGGGCCAGGTTTCCGGGATACGCGTCGTCGATACGCTGCAGGTGCTGGAGTAGCCGCCGTCCCATGGCGGAAAAGAAAAACGCCCGCAGACCGTTGATCTGCGGGCGCTTCTCGACATCTGGCGGAGTGGGAGGGATTCGAACCCTCGATAGAGCTTTTGACCCTATACTCCCTTAGCAGGGGAGCCCCTTCAGCCACTCGGGCACCACTCCGGGGTTTTGTTCCAGCTGGTGGAGAGCAACTCCTCAGCGTGGGCGCGAATCATAGCTTTTTTCACGCCCGAAGGTAAAGCCTTATTCAGCGGAATCTTCGCCCGTGCTGCCGGCGTCGTCGCCGCGCTGGATGCGCTGGTAGATTTCCTCGCGATGGACAGCCACATCCTTCGGCGCAGTGATGCCGATACGGACCTGGTTACCCTTGACACCGAGGACGGTCACGCTGACCGAATCACCGATCATCAGGGTTTCGCCTACTCGGCGAGTCAAGATCAACATTGTTGTATTTCTCCATGGAACCGTGTGGAAGGGTATTCCCCACCGGCTTGACGGACCGTCAAGGCCCGTCCCACGACAAAGGGAAAAAGATCACCCATGGTACCGCCAGCCCTCCCGCGGCCACAAGGCGCGGAAAGGGCCATGGTTCATCGGAGGCGAGGGCCGACCCAGTCGATCACCGCGGCCAGCGCGGATGCAAGGGCGGGCCCGTCCTCGCCACCACCCTGGGCGAGATCCGGGCGTCCGCCGCCCTTGCCTCCAATCTGACCGGCAACGTGCGCCAGCAGTTCCCCGGCCTTGACCTTGCCCATTGCACTACCGTTCACTCCGGCCACCAGGGCCGCCTTGCCGTCCTGCGTGCCGGCAAGCACGATCACCGTATCGCCGAGCTGCTGCTTGAGGCGATCAACCGCATCGCGCAGGGCTTTCGCGTCAAAACCTTCCAGGCGCGCGGCGAGTACCTTGACGCCGGAAACGTCAACCGCCTGCTGCGCCAGGTCGGCCGAGGCACCCGCCGCCAGCTTGGCCTTCAGCGATTCCAGTTCGCGTTCCAGCTGCTTCTGGCGCTGTACCTGCGCGCGGATCTTTTCGACCACGTCGCTGGCGCTGCCGCCAAGCAGGTGCGCCGCTTCGGCCAGCCGCGCTTCCTCGGCCGCCACATGATCCAGCGCGCCCTGCCCGGTGACCGCTTCGATGCGACGCACGCCGGCCGAGACGCCGCCCTCGGAGGTGATCTTGAACAGGCCGATGTCGCCGGTGCGGCCGACATGCGTACCGCCACACAGTTCGGTGGAGTAATCGCCCATCTTCAGCACGCGCACGCGCTCGCCGTATTTCTCGCCGAACAGCGCCATCGCACCGAAGTCCAGCGCTTCCTGCATGCCCATGGTGTGCACTTCGGCAGCGTGGTTGGCACGCACCTGCTGGTTGACCTTGCGCTCGATGATCGCCAGTTCGTCGGCGGTGATCGGCTGGAAATGCGAGAAATCGAAACGCAGGCGATCCGGCGCCACCAGCGAACCCTTCTGCTGCACGTGGGTGCCGAGCACTTCGCGCAGCGCCGCGTGCAGCAGGTGGGTGGCCGAGTGATTGAGGATGGTGGCACCGCGGCGCGCAGCATCGACCTGCGCGGAAAGCAGGTCGCCGATCGCCAGCGTGCCCTCGATCAGGATGCCGACGTGGCCGTGGAACTGGCCGGCGAACTTCTGGGTTTCCTGCACGTCCACGCGCACGCCCTCGCCGGCCAGCACGCCGGTGTCGCCGACCTGGCCACCCGACTCGGCATAGAACGGCGTACGGTCGGTCAGCACGATCACCGCATCGCCGGCCTGCACCGACTGCACCGGGCGACCGTCCTTCAGCAGCGCGACCACGCGCAGGCCATCGGCCTGCAGGCTGTCATAGCCAAGGAAGCCGGTCGGCTCCAGCGTCGCCACCAGGTCCGCCGGCAGGGTCACGCCACCGCCGAACTTGCCGGCCGCGCGCGCGGTTTCGCGCTGCTGCTCCATCGCCGCGTCGAATCCAGCGGTGTCCACCGTCATGTCGCGCTCGCGCGCGATGTCGGCGGTGAGATCAAGCGGGAAGCCATAGGTGTCGTACAGGCGGAACGCATCCACACCGGGAATGACGCCGTTGCCGGCCTTTGCGGCCACGTCCTCGAAGATCTTCATGCCGGCATCCAGCGTCTCGGCGAAGCGCTCTTCCTCGGCGCGCAGCGCACGGGTGACGGTATCGGCGGCCACGCCCAGCTCCGGGTACGCCTGCCCCATCTGCTCGACCAGGGTCGGCACCAGCCTGCTGAAGAACGGCTGGCGCACACCCAGCATCCAGCCATGGCGCAGCGCGCGGCGGATGATCCGGCGCAGCACGTAGCCACGCCCTTCGTTGGACGGCAGCACGCCATCGACGATCAGGAACGCGCAGGCGCGGATGTGGTCGGCGATCACGCGCAGCGACTTGTTCTCCAGGTCGGCCATGCCGGTCAGTTCGCCGACCTTGCGGATCAGTGCCTGGAACAGGTCGATTTCGTAGTTGGTATGCACGTGCTGCAGGATCGCCGCCAGGCGCTCCAGGCCCATGCCGGTATCCACGCACGGCGCCGGCAGCGGCACCAGGGTGCCGTCGGGCTGGCGGTCGAACTGCATGAACACCAGGTTCCAGATCTCGATGAAGCGGTCGCCGTCTTCATCCGGCGATCCCGGCGGGCCACCGGCGATGTGCTCGCCATGGTCGTAGAAGATCTCGGTGCAGGGGCCGCACGGGCCGGTTTCGGCCATCTGCCAGAAATTGTCCGAAGCGAACGGCGCACCCTTGTTGTCGCCGATACGCACGATGCGCTCTTCCGGCACGCCGATCATGTCGCGCCACAACGCGTAGGCTTCGTCATCGGTCTGGTAGACGGTGACCAGCAGGCGTTCGGCCGGCAGCTTCCAGACCTGGGTCAGCAGTTCCCAGGCCCAGGCAATGGCGTCCTTCTTGAAGTAATCGCCGAACGACCAGTTGCCCAGCATCTCGAAGAAGGTGTGGTGGCGGGCGGTGTAGCCTACCTGGTCGAGGTCGTTGTGCTTGCCGCCGGCACGCAGGCAGCGCTGGACGTCGGCTGCACGCACGTAGCTGCGCTTCTCCGCACCCAGGAACACGTCCTTGAACTGGACCATGCCCGAGTTGGTGAACAGCAGGGTCGGATCGTTGCCCGGCACCAGCGGCGCGGACGGCACGATGGTGTGGCCCTTGCCCTTGAAGAACTCGAGGAAGTCGGAACGGATCTGGGAGGTGGTGAATTTGGCGGGTGCGTTCATGGGGGGCTGGCAGTCTGCGGGCCGGAGGACCCACCGCCGCCAGCCACGCTGGCCAGGGTCGGGTTTCGGACCTCCGAAACCCTGAAGGGTAACAGGCTCGGGGCGCTCAGTCCTCAGGGTCGAAACGGGTGGCGCGGCGGATGGTGTCGCCATCGAACCCGCGACGAGCGAGCAGATTGGCGGCCTTGCGTCGTTGCGGCAGGTCCTGCGGGCCGTCCTCGCCGAACCGGCGCTGCACCAGTTCGCGCGCGTTCTGCAGGAAATCGCCTTCGTAGCTGTCCATGGCCGCGGCGACCGCAGCGCTGTCCAGCCCATGGGTACCCAGTTCGGCCCGGATGTGCAGCGGTCCATAGCCGCCATTGGCACGGCCACGCACCAGGCTTTCGGCGAAGCGCCGGTCATCCTGCCAGCCCTCTTCGGTCAACCGGTCCACCGCGGCCTGCGCCTGCTCCGGCTCGATGCCGCGGGCGACCAGCTTGCGGCCCAGCTCCCTGCGCGAATGCTCGCGACGGACCAGCAGGCCCAGCGCACGCTGCAGCGGGGTCTGCTCGCGACGGCGGCCTTTACGGCCGCTCTCGGGCGTTTCGGGATCGTGCATGTCTGTCCTTCCGGTTGCGCCGTCCATGACGCCACGCCCACCCTGGGGCATGAAACCTGCGGAACAGGACGGCGTCACTGACGGCGCCGCCCTGCCCCGCAGCAATGCTTACGCTTCGTCGCCGTCTTCGTCGTCGCCGGCTTCGCCCGGCACTTCGGCCGGCTGGAACTTCTCGCGCAGTTCCGCTTCCAGGCGGGCCGCGACCTGCGGGTTGTCGCGCAGGTAGCCACGGGCATTGTCCTTGCCCTGGCCGATGCGCTCTTCGCCGTAGCTGTACCAGGCGCCGGCCTTGTCCACCAGCTTGGCGTCCACGCCCATGTCGATCAGCTCGCCTTCGCGGCTGATGCCTTCCCCGTACAGGATCTCGGTGATGACCTGCTTGAACGGCGGCGCCAGCTTGTTCTTGACGACCTTGATCTTGGTCTGGTTGCCAATGATCTCATCGCCCTTCTTGATCGCGCCGATGCGACGGATATCCAGGCGCACCGAGGCATAGAACTTCAGCGCGTTGCCGCCGGTGGTCACTTCCGGGCTCTGGCCCGGCATCATCACGCCGATCTTCATGCGCAGCTGGTTGATGAACACCACCAGGGTGTTGGAGCGCTTGATGTTGCCGGTCAGCTTGCGCAGTGCCTGGCTCATCAGGCGGGCCTGCAGGCCAGGCAGCTGATCGCCCATCTCGCCTTCGATTTCAGCCTTGGGGGTCAATGCGGCGACCGAATCGACCACCACGATGTCCACCGAATTCGAGCGCACCAGCATGTCGGCGATCTCCAGCGCCTGCTCACCGGTATCCGGCTGCGACAGCAGCAGGTCGTCCACGTTGACGCCCAGCTTGGCCGCGTAGATCGGGTCCAGCGCGTGCTCGGCATCGATGAACGCGGCGGTGCCGCCCTTCTTCTGGCACTCGGCGATCGCCTGCAGGGTCAGGGTGGTCTTGCCCGAGGATTCCGGGCCGTAGATCTCGACCACACGCCCCTTCGGCAGGCCGCCGATTCCCAGCGCGATGTCCAGCATCAGCGAGCCGGTGGGAATGACTTCGACGGGCTCGACCACGCGGTCGCCCATGCGCATCACCGAACCTTTGCCGAACTGCTTTTCGATCTGGCTCAGGGCGGCGGCCAGGGCACGCTTCTTGTTCTCGTCCATCGTCTTGGTCCTCGGGGAAGTGGTCATCTTTTTAATCGGGGTCAACTCGGGTTCGGGGGAGACTGTAGCGGCCGCTCATCGCACAGACTGAGACGCGGGCCGGGCAAGTCGAACATTATCGCCGCAGACGTCACCGGCAGCCGCCCCCGGGCATTCAACGGTTCGGCCGGAGCAGGCCGCAATACAGCCCTTCAATCGAAAAGTCCTGATCAGGCAGGACTTCAATCGGTGCGTAATCCGGATTGCGTGGCAGCAGGCGGATGCGATCCTTGCCGATCTTCAGCAGCTTGACGGTGATCTCATCATCGATGCGCGCCACCACGATCTGTCCGGAGTTCGCATCACGGGTGCGATGGACGCCGATCAGGTCGCCATCGAAGATGCCCTCGTCGATCATCGAGTCGCCCTGCACCTTGAGCAGGTAATCCGGAGCCGGCGAGAAGAACACGCGATCCAGCACCACGAAATCGTCCGAACCGATATCGGCGCCGATCGGCAGGCCGGCGGCGACGCGGCCGAGGATCGGCAGGCGCAGCACGCTGTCATCGTCGTGGGTGGGGGCCTGCTGTTTCACCGGCGGCGCCTGCACCAGGCGGATGCCCCGTGCCTGGCCGGGCACGCGGCGGATCGCCCCGGCCTGCTCCAGCGCTTCCAGGTGGTATTGCGCGGCGCGCACGCCCTTGAAGCCGAACGCCCGGGCGATTTCCGTCTGTGACGGCGGCACGCCTTCGCTTTCGATGCGCTCGGCGATCATCTGCAGGATGGCCTGCTGGGTATCGGTCAGGTTCGCGGTGTCCATGGTTAGTAGTAATACTACTAACCATGGATGCGCGCAAGGGGCGGAGGATCGTGCCGGCCAGCGGCCGGCCCTCAGAGCTGGGCGAGGATGCCGTGCAGCGCCGCGGAAACGGTCTGGCGACGGATCGCTTCGCGGTCGCCGTGGAAATGGAACAGCTGTGCCTGCGCGTAGCCACCCCGCCGCTTCCAGCCGATCCACACGCTGCCGACCGGCTTGTCGTCGCTGCCGCCACCGGGGCCGGCAATGCCGGTCACCGCCACCGCGATGCCCGCGCCGGAGTTGACCAGGGCACCGGACACCATTTCCAGTACCGTCTCGCGGCTGACCGCGCCGAACGACTCCAGCGTCTGCGCACGCACGCCGAGCAGGCGCTGCTTGGCTTCATAGCTGTACACCACCATGCCGCAATCGAAGAACGCCGAAGAACCGGCGATATCGGTCATGACCTTGGCGATCCAGCCACCGCTGCAGCTTTCGGCGGTCACCAGCTGCAGCTTCGCCTGCTGCAGGCGCTGGCCGAGTTCGCTGGCCAGGCCGGCCAGCAGGTCATCGGTAGGAAGGATCATGGCGTTGCGGCCGGGGCGGGAGGAAACCTCGTTGTACCGCATCAGGCGCACGGCGACCAACGCGCCGCGCTCACCACTCCGGGAGCTTCTCCGGCAGCAGCGCACGGATCGCGGCGCCGTCGTCGCCAGCGGCCAGTTTCCCGGCCTCGGCGATCGGAATGTCCACCTGCAGCAACCAGCCTTCCTCGTCCGCGGTTTCGTCGCGCACCACTTCCATCTGGTGCAGCTTCGCGCGCAGGCGGCCGGACGATGGCGGCAGGCGCAGCGCGCCGGTGACGTGCTGAAGGCCCAGGCGCTTGCCCAGCACCGATTGCAGCAGGCCCAGCCCGCGTCCGTCGCGCGCGGAAATCCATACCCGTTCGCGGCGCGATTCATCGGGAATGCCATCCTGGCCGTCATGGCGGACCTCGGCCCCGTCCACGCGGTCGATCTTGTTGAACACCAGCAGCTGCGGCAGGTCGCCGGCACCGACCGCGGCCAGCACCTCGTCCACCTGGGCAATGCGCTCCTCGCGGTGCGGATCGGCGGCATCGACCACGTGCAGCAGGAAATCCGCTTCGCGTGCCTCGGACAAGGTGGAGCGGAACGCCGCCACCAGGTCGTGCGGCAGGTCGCGCACGAAGCCGACGGTATCGGCCAGCACCACGTTGCCGCCCGGCAGCACGATGCGCCGCACGGTCGGATCGAGGGTGGCGAACAGCTGGTCGGCGGCGTAGGCCTCGGCACCGGTCAGCGCGTTGAACAGCGTCGACTTGCCGGCATTGGTATAGCCCACCAGCGCCACCCGTGGCAGCTCACTGCGCACGCGTGCGCGCCGCATCTGGGTGCGCTGCACTTCGACCTTCTCCAGCCGCTTCTGCAGCTGTTCCACCCGCTTCTGCAGCAGGCGACGGTCGGTTTCCAGCTGGGTTTCACCCGGGCCGCGCAGGCCGATGGCACCACCGCGCTGGCGTTCCAGATGGGTCCAGCCACGCACCAGCCGCGTGGCGAGGTGGCGCAGCTGGGCGAGCTCGACCTGCAGCTTGCCGTCGTGGCTGCGCGCCCGCTGCGCGAAGATGTCCAGGATCAGGCCGGTACGATCAATCACCCGCCGTTCCAGGAACCGCTCCAGGTTGCGCTCCTGCACCGGCGACAAGGCGTGGTTGACCAGCACCAGGTCGGCGCCGGTGGCATCGGCGGCGGCCTTGACCTCGTCCAGCTTGCCGCTGCCGATCAGCGTCGACGGATTCGGCCGGTCGATGCGCGCGGTGATGGTGGCGGCGATGCTGGCGCCGGCCGACCGTGCGAGGTCGCCGAATTCCTCGAGCACGTCGTCTTCCAGCCTGCCGGCATGCGGCTGGATCAGCAGCGCGTTCTCGCCCTTCTTCGAACGGTCAAACATCGAGGGCCCCGGGGTTATTCAACGGCGTCCTCATCGGCATGCGCGCCTTCTTCACTGGATTGCACGAAACCGCCGCCGGGGCCGACCTTGACGTTGCGGGCCGGCACCACGGTGGAAATGGCGTGCTTGTAGACCATCTGGCTGACGGTATTGCGCAGCAGCACCACGAACTGGTCGAACGATTCGATCGTGCCCTGCAACTTGATGCCGTTGACGAGGTAGACCGAAACCGGCACGCGCTCACGGCGCAAAGCGTTCAGAAACGGGTCCTGCAGCGATTGCCCCTTGGACATTGCAAACTCCTGATTATTGTTTTTATGGTCGTCGGCAGATGACACGGCCCCCAGCCGCCCGCCGACCGTTCGATGGTACACGCAGCGCGCCCGGGGTGCCGTCAGCGGCCGAGGAAGGCCGACACCGCGGCAAGCAGGTCCTGCTGTTGCAGATGGGGGTCGAACCAGCGCGCGTCAAGCTCGCCGCGCAACCAGGTCAGTTGCCGTTTGGCCAACTGGCGGGTAGCGAAGATCGCCCTGTCGCGGAAGGTGGGCGCGTCGCTGTCACCGTCCAGATGCTCCCACGCCTGGCGGTAGCCGACCGCACGCATCGCCGGCAGCTCCAGCGGCGCCGCGACCTGCTGCATTGCCGGCAGCGCGCGCAGGGCGCGGACCTCGTCGAGGAAACCCTGCGCCAGCATCGCGTCGAAGCGGGTGGCGATGCGCTGGTGCAGGACCGTGCGCTCGCGCGGGGCGAGGACGATCTTCAGCGTGCGCACCGGCAGGCGGCCCTCGGCGGGCATCTGCTGCCAGTGGCTGATCGGCCTGCCCGTGAGCCGGTAGACCTCCAGCGCGCGCTGGATGCGCTGCGGATCGGTGGCATGGATGCGCGCGGCCGCGGCCGGATCCAGCACCGCCAGCTCCGCGTGCAGCGAAGCCCAGCCACGCGCGGCGGCTTCCTCCGCCAGCTGCGCGCGGATCGCCGCGTCGGCCGGCGGCATCGGCGACAACCCATGCAGCAACGCCCGGAAGTACAGGCCGGTGCCGCCGGCGAGGATCGGCATCCTGCCGCGCGCCACGATATCGTCCACGGCGCGGCGGGCAGCGCTGGCGAACCCGGCAGCCGAGTACGGCTGCCACGGATCGCATACGTCCAGCAGGTGGTGCGGCGCCTGCGCGCGCTCGCTGGCATCGGGCTTGGCCGAACCGATGTCCAGCCCACGGTAGACCAGCGCCGAATCGACGCTGACGATCTCGCCATTCCACTGCCGGGCCAGCGCGATCGCAGTGGCGGTCTTGCCACTGGCGGTCGGCCCCATCACGGCGATCGCCAGCGGTCGCCGGTCGATGGCCATCAGTCTTCGTCCGGCCAGGCGATGGCCGGCGCCGCATCGCGTCGCGGCGTCGGGACCGCGGCGACCGCTTCCCACACCTTCAGGGCATCCACGGTAGCGGCGACATCGTGCACGCGCACGATGCGCGCACCGCGCTGCACCGCGACCAGGTGCGCGGCCACCGACGCCGCCACGCGCTCGGCGGGCCCGGTGCGACCGGTCAGTTCGCCGAGGCTGCGCTTGCGCGAAAGCCCGGCCAGCATGGGTACACCGAGTTCGAGGAAACGTTCCGAGCGCGCCAGCAGGGTCATGTTGTGCCCGGTGTCCTTGCCGAAGCCGAACCCCAGGTCGATGACCAGGTTCTTCTTCGCGATGCCGGCCATCTCCGCGGCGAACAGGCGCTGCACCAGGAAGCCGTGCACGTCCGCGACCACGTCGTCGTAGCGTGGGTCAGCCTGCATGCTGCCCGGCTCGCCCTGCATGTGCATCAGTACCACCGGCACGCTGGCTTCGGCCGCTGCCTGCAGCGCACCCTCCTGGCGGAGGGCGAAGATGTCGTTGATCATCCCCGCGCCGGCCGCCACGGCCGCGCGCATCACCTCCGGCTTGAAGGTGTCGATGCTGATCGGCACCGGAGTCCGCGCCGCCAGCTGCTCGATGACCGGCAGCACACGCCGCAGCTCTTCCGCGACCGATACCGGCGCGGCACCCGGACGGGTGGACTCGCCGCCGATGTCGAGCAGGTCCGCGCCCTCCTCCACCAGCTTGAGACCGTGGGCGACCGCTGCCTCGGTGCTGCCATGGGCGCCCCCATCGGAGAACGAATCCGGCGTGACGTTGACGATCCCCATGACCCGGGCACGGTCCAGCCGCAGCACGCGTCCGGCGCAGTCGAGCTGGGGGGAGATATCGAACATGGTGGTTCCTGCGGGCGACGACGGCGGACAGTTTACGCCGCCGCGCGCCGTGCCCTGAAGCGGATGCCGGCGGCTGCCGAAGCAGCGGACAGCGCCAGTGCGAGTGAAACAGCTGTCCCCGACCATGGCCGCGAAAGGCCGCGCGTGGGGACGGTCAGCCGCCCTTGCGACGCTTGCGGTCCACGTACAGGGTCCTGCCGATGCTGAGCGCGATGCCCACACCGATGCCGACGCCACAGCCCAGCAGCAGGTTGTCCAGGCCAAGGCCCACGGCAACACCGACCACGGTGGCGATGACCATTTCGGCAGTGTGGGAAATCGGTTCAGGCTTCGGGTGCGACATGCGGGGCTCCAGCGTAGGTCGGTTCAGCGCAGGGGCCACGGCCCCGGATACGACGAGGCCGGGTTGCCCCGGCCTCGTTCGTCTGTCTGCTGCTGCGTGGGTCAGGCCGTCAGTGCTGTTCGGCGGGGCCGGCGATCGGCGCCACCGGACGCGCATCGCCGCCCTTGTCGTTGTTGCCACCACCGTCGTCCTTGTCGGGCTTGCTCCAGCCCATTGGCGGCGGCGGATCGCGGCCTTCCATGATCGCGTCGATCTGTGGCGCGTCGATGGTCTCGTACTGCAGCAGCAGCTGCGACATGGTGTGCAGCTTGTCGAGATTGGCGGTCAGCAGCTCGGTGGTACGCGCATAGGCCTTGTCCAGGATGCTGCGGACCTCTTCGTCGATGCGACGGGCGGTGTCATTGGACACGCTCTTGTGCTGGGTCACCGAACGACCCAGGAACACCTCATCGTCCTCTTCGCCGTAGGCGATCGGGCCGAGCTGCTCGGACAAGCCCCATTTGGTGACCATGTTGCGGGCCATCTTGGTGGCACGCTCGATGTCGTTGGACGCGCCGGTGGTGACCTTGTCCGCGCCGAAGATCAGCTCCTCGGCCACGCGGCCGCCATACAGCGAGCACAACTGGGACTGGATCGCGACACGGTTGATCGAATACTTGTCGCCTTCCGGCAGGTACATGGTGACGCCCAGCGCACGGCCACGCGGAATGATCGTGACCTTGTAGACCGGATCATGCTCGGGCACGAGGCGACCGACGATGGCATGGCCGGCTTCGTGGTAGGCGGTGAGGGTCTTCTCCTCCTCGCTCATGGCCATCGAACGACGCTCGGCACCCATCAGGATCTTGTCGCGGGCACGGTCGAAGTGGTCCATGCGGACCTCCTTCTCGCTGCCGCGGGCGGCGAACAGGGCGGCTTCGTTGCACAGGTTGGCCAGGTCCGCGCCGGAGAACCCCGGGGTGCCACGCGCGATCACCATCGGCACGACATCGTCGGCCAGCGGCAGCTTGCGCATGTGCACCTTGAGGATGTGCTCGCGGCCCTTGACGTCGGGCAGTCCCACCACGACCTGGCGGTCGAAGCGGCCCGGGCGCAGCAGCGCCGGGTCCAGCACGTCCGGACGGTTGGTCGCGGCGATCACGATCACGCCTTCGCCGCCCTCGAAACCGTCCATCTCGACCAGCAGCTGGTTGAGGGTCTGCTCGCGCTCGTCATGGCCACCGCCCAGACCGGCGCCACGATGGCGGCCGACGGCGTCGATCTCGTCGATGAAGATGATGCACGGCGCGTGCTTCTTGGCCTGCTCGAACATGTCGCGCACGCGGCTGGCGCCGACGCCGACGAACATCTCCACGAAGTCCGAACCGGAAATCGCGAAGAACGGCACCTTGGCCTCGCCGGCGATGGCCTTGGCCAGCAGCGTCTTGCCGGTACCCGGCGGGCCGACCATCAGCACGCCGCGCGGGATCTTGCCGCCGAGCTTGGTGAACTTGGACGGATCGCGCAGGAAGTCGACCAGTTCGCCGACTTCTTCCTTGGCCTCGTCGCAGCCGGCGACATCGGCGAAGGTCACCTTGATCTGGTCCTCGCCCTGCAGCTTGGCGCGCGACTTGCCGAAGGACATCGCGCCCTTGGCCCCGCCGCCGCCACTCTGCATCTGGCGCATGATGAAGATCCAGAAACCGATGATCAGGATCACCGGCAGGAAATTCATCAGGATCGCGCCGAGCGAGATGCCGCTGGACGGCTCCTGCTGGACGATCTCCACGTTCTTGCCACGCAGCACGTTGATCAGGTCGCGATCGAACGGCGCGGTGATGGTCGAGGTTTCGCCACCACGCGTGGTGTAGGTGATTTCGTTGGTGCCGCCGCGCATTTCGCCGCTGAAGGTGACCTTCTGCACCGCGCCGCTGTCCACCTGGTCCAGGAACTGCGAATAGGTCGCGCCCGGCGCGCCGGCTCCGCTGGTTTTCGGCGAAAAGCTCTGGAAAACCACCATCAGCACGACGGCGACGACCACCCATAGCAGGAGGTTCTTGGTCAAGTCGTTCATCCTCATTGGCTCCGGTGTTCCTCTTGTACGGGGTGGTGCGTGGATTCGGGACTGCGTGACGAGCTTACTTCATAAGGGCGCGCTTGCCCTGACCCAAGGCATAGACCTCGGGCGAGCGCCTGCGGGAGGCTTCCGGCTTGCGGATGGAGACCTTCTCGTACCGCCGGCGCATCTCGCGCACGTAGTCGTCGAAGCCCACGCCCTGGAACAGCTTGATCAGGAACGCCCCACCGGTCTTCAGGTGGTTGTCGGCGAAATCCATGGCCAGTTCCGCCAGGTGCATCATCCGCGGCTGGTCGACCGCGTCCATTCCACTCTTATTGGGGGCCATGTCCGACAGCACAAGGTCCACCGGCTGGTCGCCGACCATCGCCTCGAACTGTGATAGGACGGCCTCTTCCCTGAAGTCTCCGTGAAGGAAGTCCACCCCGGCCAGCGGCGGCATCTCCAGGATGTCCAGCGCGAATACCCGCCCGGTATCTCCCATCTGGCGCCGGACCTGCTGCGACCAGCCGCCCGGGGCGGCGCCGAGGTCCACGACCACCATGTTCGGCTTCAGCAGCCGGTCACGTTCGAGCAGCTCTTCGAGCTTGTAGGCCGCGCGCGAACGCATGCCCTCGGCCTGCGCCTTCTTCACGAAAGGGTCGGAAAAGTGTTCCTTGAGCCAGCGCTGGCTGCTCTTGCTGCGGGTGGCCATGACGATTACGGGCGAAAGGGGCGGCCATGATACCCTGCTGGCCCCAAGTCACCGCGTTTTCCTGCATGTCCATTGCCCTGACCGCCTCCCAGACCCGTTTCCTGCGCGGCCACGCCCACGACCTCAAAGCCCTGCTGCAGATCGGCGGCAAGGGCGTGACCCCGGCCTTCCTGGCCGAGCTGGAGGAAGTGCTGGAACGCCACGAACTGATCAAGGTCAAGGTGGCTGCCGAAGACCGCGAGGCCCGCGAAGCGATGGTCGCCGAACTGGTCACTGCCACCGGTGCCGCACTGGTACAGCGCATCGGCCATGTGGCCGTGCTGTATCGCCCGAGCCGTGAACAGCGCCAGATCGTCCTGCCGCGCGGCTGAGCCCGCTTTCCCGCCATGCAGCTGAGCCACGAAATCCCGGATTACGCCTTCACCCTCCGCGGCGCGGACGGGCATTCGGCGCGGGTCAACGAGCGCGAGCTGGTCAGCAGCTTCATCGTCACCCCGCAGGTGCTGGTGGAAGATTGGCCGGTACGCGGCATTGCCGATCTCCAGCTGGAACAGCTGGAACGGATCCTTTCGCTGGAACCCACGCTGATCGTGCTGGGTACCGGCGAACGCCAGGTGTTCCCCTCGCAGCAGCTGATGGCCGCCTGCCTGTCGCGCGGCATCGGCCTGGAAGTGATGAACAACCCGGCCGCCGCGCGCACCTTCAACATCCTCGCCGGCGAAGGCCGCAACGTGGCGGCGGCCTTCATCCTGGAAGAATGACCCGGGTCGGCCGCGGGGCGGCGTAGAGCCGGCCCATGGCCGGCTGCGTGGAATGAACCCTGCAATGGAAGAAGGGCAGCCGACCCCTGGGTCGGCTCTACCCGTATCCGCCGGCGCTACCGCGCGGGCAGATACTGCTGCGGGTCCACCGGCTTGCCGTTGTAGCGGATCTCGAAATGCAGCATGTCCCGGTTCGCGCCGGTGCGGCCCATCTCGGCGATCTGCTGGCCGGCCTTGACGCTCTGGCCTTCGTTGACCAGGCGCTTGCGGTTGTGGCCATACGCCGACAACCACTGCTCGTTGTGCTTGACGATGATCAGTTCGCCGTAGCCCACCAGGCCCGCGCCGGAATACACCACCACGCCATCGGCCGCGGCCTTCACCGCCTGGCCACTGGTGCCTGCGATGTCCACGCCCTGCCTGGTGGTTTCACCGGCGACGAAGCGCCCGACCACGGCACCATCGGCAGGCCACCGCCAGCTGATGTTGCTGCGCGTCGGCGGCGTCGCTGCCGGCGCAGCGGTGGAGCCTGCCGACGTGCGTGGCGCGGTGACCACCGTGGTCGGCGCGCGGCTGCCACCGGCTCCCTGCGGATACAGGCGGATGGTCTGTCCCGGATAGATCGTGGACGGGTTGGACAGGTTGTTCCAGGCGATCAGGTCGGCCGGCGTGATGCTGTGGATGCGCGCCAGGGCATAGATGGTGTCGCCCTTCTGCACCCGTACCGTCTTGCCCGGCTGTGCCACCGACGTCTTCGGCGTGCTGGACACCGCGCCGCCGCCGGAAGGACGCACCACCGTGGCCGTGCCGCACGCAGCCAGCACCGAAACCGCCAGGGCCAGCGCACCCAGCCGCACCCTCCTGCTCAAACACTCTGCATTCATGCGAAATTCGTCCTCCATACGAGCCAGGCGACCAGCAGCACCACCAACGCGGTGGCGATCCAACCCAGCGGTTCAATCCAGCGCCGCAGCGCCGCTTCGGCACGCGGCCCGCCCACACGGATCACCGCCGCCAGCACGTACACGCGCTTGCCCCGGCCGATCAGCATGCTCAGCAGATACTGCGGCATCGGTACGCCGACGATACCCGAAGCCCACGTGAAGACCTTCATCGGGATCGGCATGAAGCCACCCAGCACCAGGAAGGTGAACACCGCCCATGGCGATTCGGCCATCCGCTCCTGCACCACCGCGATGCCGCGCTCGATGCCCGGCAGCATGCCCAGCGCATCCAGCAACGGCTTGATCGCCTCGAACGCGAAATGCCCCAGCGCATAACCGACCACCGCACCGGCCATCGAGCCGGCCAGGCTCAGCGTGGCGAACCACCAGCCGCGCCGCGGCTGCGCCACGCACATCGGCGCAAGCATGACTTCGGGCATCACCGGGAAGATGATCGCCTCGATGAAGCTCAGCACGGTCAGGAAGGTGGGCGCACGCTCGTGGCTGGCCCACTTCAGCGCCCGCTCGTACAGCGGCCCGAAAATCTTCATGAGTGTCCTGTTCCGTGGAAAATCAGTCCAGCATGCCAGACAGCAGCGGCACGAAGGTGACCGGCGCCAGCACATGCTGTTCGATGCTGCCGTCGGCACGGCGGTCGAGCTGCACCAGCGACTGCCCGCCGGGCCCGCCGACCGGCGCGACCAGGCGGCCACCGACGGCAAGCTGCTCGATCAGCGCATCCACCAGCGCGGGTGCGGCCGCAGTGACGACGATGGCATCGTACGGACCATGCTCGGGCCAGCCGACACGACCGTCATCGTGCCTGGTGCGGATGTTCATGCCCAGCGAGCGGAAGCGCTTGCGCGCCTGCCGCAGCAGGTCGCCGATACGCTCCACCGTGAACACCTCCACGCCGACCGCCGCCAGCACCGCGGCCTGGTAGCCCGAGCCGGTACCGACCTCGAGTACCTTCTGCGGCGCGACCTGCAGCACCACTTCGGTCATCCGTGCCACCACCCACGGCTGGGAGATGGTCTGGCCATGGCCGATCGGCAGCGCGGTGTCTTCGTAGGCGCGCGAGGCCAGCGCTTCATCGATGAACAGATGCCGGGGCACCACGCGGATCGCGTTGAGGGTCGCTTCGTCGGCAATCCCGGCTTCGCGCAACCGATCGACAAGGCGATCGCGCACGCGCTGCGAGGTCATGCCGATGCCGACCGCTTCCGGCTGCAGGCGCAGGCGCGGGCTCATGCCGGCCGATCCAGCGCTGCGGTGAGCCCGCCTACCCAGCTGGCCACCTTCTCCAGTGCCTGGTAACGGGTCAGGTCGACCTGGATCGGAGTGATCGAGATGAAGCCGGTGCGCACCGCATGGAAATCGGTGCCGGGGCCGGAATCCTGCTCGCGCCCGGCCGGTCCGATCCAGTACACCGGATTGCCGCGCGGATCCTTCTGCGCGATGCAGCCTTCAGCGCGATGGCGATTGCCGAGGCGGGTGACTTCGAAACCGTTGAGCTCGCTCCACGGCAGATCGGGCACGTTGACGTTGAGGATGGTGTCGGCAGGCAGCGGATCGGCCTTCAGGCGCGCGACGATCTCCACCGCGGCACGCGCGGCGGTCTCGAAATGCAGCGGGGCGTGGTTGCGGCTGGCCAGCGACACCGCGACCGCCGGCAGCCCGAGGTGCCGTCCTTCCATCGCCGCCGAAACGGTGCCGGAGTAGATGACATCATCGCCGAGGTTGGCGACGTTGTTGATGCCGGAAACGACGATATCCGGCTCATGTTCCAGCAGACCGGTCAGGGCCAGGTGCACGCAGTCGGTCGGCGTGCCCGCCACCGAAACCGTGTAGTGGTCCAGCCGCCGCACGCGGATCGGCACGTCCAGGGTCAGCGAGTTGCTGGCACCGGAACGGTCGCGGTCCGGCGCGACCACGGTGACCTCGTGGCCGGCTTCGCGCAGCACGGAGGCCAGCATGCCGATGCCGGGCGCATCGACGCCATCATCGTTGCTGACCAGGACCCGCATCTGCCTTTCAACCGCTTGATTGTCCAAGAATTCACTTCCATCACGTGCCGACATGGGCGTGCCCGCCATGCTCCTCCCGGTAACAGCGGCGACCACGCAGGTGCGTCGACTATTGTGCCGCAAGCCAGCCGCAGGGCCTACCCTGCCATGGGTCACTGGCGATGCGCACCGGCGTATCCGGGCATGCGGTAACCTGTTGCCATGTCGGACCCGCATGATGAAGATCCCGCCGAACTGTTCCGCTCGGCCATCGGCCAGGTGACCCCGCTGCGCAAGGCCAGCACGCCGTCGCCGGCCGCGCCCAGGCCACGTCCGCGTGCGCGGATGGCCGAACGCGATGAACAGGAAGCGGCCAGTGAGTTCGCCCGCCTGCTGCGCGAGGGCGCACCGCTGGATGTCGGCGATGCGCTCAGCTATCGGCGCGACAACCTGCCACCGCGGATGTTCCAGCGCCTGAAGAAGGGACAGTATTCAGTGCAGGACGAGCTGGACCTGCACGGCGCGACCGCCGCCCAGGCCGAACAGCTGCTGCGCCAGTTCCTGCTGGAAGCGCATGCCCATGAACACGGTTGCGTGCGCATCATCCACGGCAAGGGGCGGCAGTCCGACGGCGGCGCGCCGGTGCTGAAGAACCTGGTGGACCGCCTGCTGCGGCTGCGCAACGACGTGCTGGCCTTCCACTCCGCGCCGGCCGGCCAGGGCGGCACCGGCGCGGTGCTGGTGCTGCTCGCACGCTGAAAAGGGGACGGAGGGGATTAAGTCGTTTTTGAGGGGCGCCAGAAACGACTTAATCCCCTCCGTCCCCTTTTCGTTTCTACGATGCGTCCTGCACCGGCCCCAGTTCGTGCAGCACCGCGGTGGCGTAGCAGCCCGGCGGCAGCGCGAAGGCCAGCTCCAGCACGTCGTCCTGCAGCCACCGGTGCTGCATCAGGGCCGGGCGCAGGCGCAACGCGCGGCGCTCCTGCTTCAGCCCGGCCGCTTCCAGCCCGGCGCGCAGCGCCAGCGACTGTTCATCGGCCATCGCCTGCTGTTCCAGGGCCAATGCCTCGCCGGTGCTGCGCAGCTCGCCGACACCCCACAACGGGCCGCTGGGATGGATGTCGAAGCGCGCCAGGCGCTCGCCCAGCACCTCACTGTAGGGCTCCGGGCCGAACACGCTGCGGCTGCCGTCAAGCATCCACACCTCTCCCTGCAATGGCCTGTCCCAGCTGCCCTGCTCCACCCGCGCGGCCAGCACGCGGTTGAACAGCGCCGAACGGGCGGCAGACAGCAGAAGCGAACGCTGGTCCTTGCGCATGCGACGGCCGCCGAACATTGCCAGCGCCGCTTCGACATTGCCGCCGTCGCGGCCGAAGCGCTGCTCGCCGAACCAGTTCGGCAGGCCACGCGCTGCGATCTGCCGCAGGCGTCCATCGATCGCGCCCGCATCGCCCTCGACGCCGCGCAGCACCAGCCGGAAGCGGTTGCCGGCCAGCGCGCCGCGCTGCAGCTTGCGGTTGTGCCAGGTCGCCGACACCACCTCCATTTCATCATCGGCCAGCAATGCCACGTCCGGCGACACGCGCCTGGGCAGGTGCACGCTGAAGCGCTGTGTCGTCACCGCGTGGCGATCCTTCATGCCGGCATAGCTGACCGCCATTTCCGGCAGGCCCGCCCACTGCGCGAGCCGTTTGGCCACGTGCACCGTGTTGGCGCCGCGCTTGCGGATTTCCAGCAGCAGGTGTTCGCCCTCACCGCTCGCCTCGAACGCCGGCAGCTCATCGACCTGGAAATCCTCCGGCGTGGTGCGGATGCGCGCGTTGCTCCACAGCGGCGCGCCGAACGCCAGCGGCAACGGGATCATGCCGCCACCAGCAGCACGACGGCCTGTGCCGCGATGCCTTCGCCGCGGCCGGTGAAGCCCAGCTTCTCGGACGTGGTGGCCTTGACGCTCACTGCGTCCAGCGGCAGCTTCAGCAGCCCGGCAATGCGTTCGCGAATCGCCAGCGCGTGCGGGCCCACCTTGGGCCGCTCGCAGATCACCGTGATGTCGGTGTTGCCAACCCGCCAGCCGCGCCCGCGCAGCAGTGCATCGCACTGGTGCACGAAATCGCTGCTGTCCGCCCCCTTCCAGCGGTCGTCGCTGGGCGGGAAATGCATGCCGATGTCACCCAGCGCCAGCGCGCCCAGCATGGCATCGCACAACGCGTGCAGGACCACGTCGCCATCGCTGTGCGCGAGCACGCCGGCGTCATGCGCCACGCGAACGCCGCCAAGCATGATGTGGTCGCCCGCGCCGAAGGCGTGGACATCGTAACCCTGTCCGATGCGGACGGGCGGGAAGGGGGTGCTACTCATCGATCAGCCCTTGCAGGGCCGCGCACGGAACGCTCAACCGGCGCGGCGGGAAAGTATGAACTCGAAACGGTCCAGGTCGGCCGGCGTGGTGACCTTGAAGTTGTCCTCGCTGCCTTCCACCAGCAGCGGACGCTGGCCCTGGCGCTCCATCGCCATCGCTTCGTCGGTCACCGTCACGCCGGCGGCAGCGGCATCGGCCAGCGCACGGCCCAACTGGTGGCGGCGGAACAGCTGCGGCGTCAGCGCACGCCACAGGCGCTCGCGCGGTTCGGTGCCGTCGATGCCGCCATCGTCGCCGGCACGCTTGAGGGTGTCGCGCACCGGCGCGGCGAGGATCGCCCCGACCGGATCGGCGCGCCCCACTTCCAGCAGGCGTCCCAGGTCGGCACTGGACAGGTTGGGACGCGCGGCGTCGTGCACCAGGACGAAATCATCCGCGCGCACGGACGCGGGCAGCGCCTGCAGCCCGGCCAACACCGAATCGGCGCGGCTGGCGCCCCCGACGCAGGTCAGCACCGGCTTGCCGGCCCATTCGGTCCAGCCCGGCCAGTCCGCATCGTCCTGCCCGATCACCACCATGGCCCCGGCAACCACCGGGTGCGCGAGCAGCGCATCCAGCGCATGCGCGAGCAGGATCCGCCCACCGGCTTCCAGGTACTGCTTGGGCACCGGTGCGCCGAAACGCGTTCCGCGGCCGGCCGCGGGGACGACCGCCCAGATCGCCGTGCTCATGGCACGTCCGCCGCGGGCGCATCGCCCACCGCCGCCGCGCCCGCCGAAGCACGCACGGGCGCCACCGGCGCATCCTCGACCACGCGGTAGAACTTCTCGCCCGGCTTGATCATGCCCAGCTCGCTGCGCGCGCGTTCCTCGATGGCGGCCTGGCCTTCCTTCAGGTCCTGCACTTCCGCGGCCAGCGCATCGTTGCGCTGCTGCAGGCCGTCGTTGTCACGGTTCTGGTGTTCGACCTGGGCCTCCAGGGTCATCACTTCCCCCGAATTGCCCGGGCCGAACCAGAAACGGTACTGCAGCCATGCCAGCAGCAGGGCCAGCACCAGCAGCAGCCACCGCCAGTCGCGCATGGGATCAACGCTTCAGCGAAACGAACGCGTCACGACCGGCGTAACGCGCGCCGGCACCCAGGGCTTCCTCGATGCGCAGCAGC
>Ga0160433_100170_pt1 | contig 54683 bp, 55 predicted proteins | sample HID1972K_E0MG_FD_108235 | JGI IMG/M metagenome (GOLD analysis project Ga0160433, IMG submission 108235) | Enriched pill bug-associated microbial communities from UW Madison campus, WI, USA - HID1972K_E0 MG | ecosystem: Host-associated > Arthropoda: Insects > Digestive system > Unclassified ...
AAGCTCGGCGAAATCGCCGGCGAATACCTGCGCAAGGGCAGCTCGGTCTACGTGGAAGGCAGCCTGCGCTACGACAAGTACACCGGCCAGGACGGCGTGGAAAAGTATTCCACCGATATCATCGCCGATGAAATGCAGATGCTCGGCGGCCGTGGTGAAGGCGGCGGTGGTGGCGGTGGCGGTGGTGGCGGCGGGAATTATGGCGGCGATCGTCCGCAGCGCCAGCAGGCTCCGCGCCAGAACCAGAGCCAGGGCGGCCAGGGCGGCGGTTACGGCCAGCAGCGTCCTCAGCAGCAGCCGCAGCAGGCGCCGCCGATGGATGACTTCGCGGATGATGATATTCCGTTCTAAGAAATACCTAAGTAATAAAGGTTGAAATAAACCAAGGAGGAGCCCTGTTTATGGGGCTCCTCTTTTTTTGCGCGCTTTCGGCATGACGTGAGCAGAAACCGGTGGGTCATTACACCCCCTTGATCAGGTCGCCCTCCTGGTGGCCTGGCACTAGCCGTTGCTGCACCTCTTCCGGTCGATGCACGATACGCAGCTCTTCTGGAACCCAACTGCGCTTGGCGGCAGTAGTACGCCGACGCCTACCTGTGGGCTTGCTCTGTCGCAACGCTTCTAGAAGCTCCTTCTTCAATCCGCCGCGAGGATGCGCATAGATGCTGGCGTAGATCGTCTCGTGGCTCACGCGCTGTGGAGGATCATCTGGATGCATGAAGCGAAGCTTGGCAGCAATCTGCTGAGGCGATCAGCGCTCGAGGATGAGATGGTCCTGTACCAACTGATACAGAGGCGTTCCCTGGATCAGTCGGTGTCTGCGGACGCAGCATTTGCGCTCACTTACATAGCGCTTTGCAGCCAGCGCCGCGCTGTACCGGGCAGTTGGTTGGCGGCAGGCCTCCCGGCTGATCGTAACGCGCTGCGCCGCAGACGTCTTGCGATGGAGCGGAGGCTCTTGCCATCCTGGAGGTCGATCTGAATGATGGCCCGATCCTTGGAGCTCAAATGATTGTAGTGCTTTGACATGCGGACACCCTATCCGGTGATTGGGTGTTGCACTTGGAAATTGAGTCCAAGGAGCCTCCTTGCAGTCGGCTCGAGCAGTTAATCAGCGATTGGCGCAAAGGCAAGCTCGGCAGCTGACCTTGTAGCAGGTACAAAGCCAGAGCGCACCTCGGATCCATATGTCATGAAAAGACACTTCACCACTGAGAAGCTTTACCGACCTTAATGACCCAATTCGTCTTCTCACGCCGTGATTTGCAGAGCAGCATCAAACGCCTGCAAGGCACTCTTTCTCACGAGCAGCTTTCGGGACTAATCAAGAAGCTTAACGCGCCAAACGAACAGCGACTTCCCACGATGTGGGAGTTAGTTGTCTTAGACGCTTTCGCGAGGGTAGCCTCGGTTCGTCATGAAGCTCCTCTTCCCTCGGGGAGGCGCCCCGATCTTCTAGTCGAGTTCCAGTCCACAGCGGGGGGGAAGCTTGCGGTTGTCGGTGACGTCCTGACCGTTTCCGACAAGGGCTTGGACGAGAACAACCCGATCGATGTGCTTTTTGAGCAAACCCCCGTCATTGCGAGAAAGCATGGTGTTGATCCTGTGAAGCTCGCCTATAGGGTCAATGGCGTGCGAACGGGCAAGCGAGGACAGGTCAAAGTCCAGCTTGCCCTTCCGAACAGAGGCCAGATGATCGCGCTCCTACATAGCGAGGTCGTCCCGTGGCTCAAAGCGATCAACACGAGGCCGCACCATAAGGGCATATTCAACCCGTCCGACGAGAAGTTCGATTTCTCAATCACTTACGACCCTGCTCAGACGAGCACAATGGGAAGCTACACCAGCTACGATGTCGCGCCTTCAAAGGAGGTCAATCCGCTCTACAAAGCGCTCAAAGCGAAGACCGGCCAGTTGGAAGGGGCTTATGAGGGCGCGTTCAAACTCTTGGTTGCCTGTGATGGTGATTGCGGGCTATTTCGCAGCAGTGCGTCGATGGCATCGATGGGCAACACCTTCACCGACCAACAAATCGTCGACCATTTCTTGACCAAGCATTCAAGTATCGATGGCGTGCTCCTCATTGGCGTTGAGGAGAAGCGCGAGGTCTTGTCCACCCATACGACTAGAACGCTGCGCTTTGACCTCAGGGTGCGTGCCTCTATCGATCCCAGGTGCCTCACATCCCCCCATGCAGAGCTCGATGAACTGGTCAGAAGTGCCTTGATTCACTTTCCCGAGCCCCGCCAGGCCCCTTACAACGCAGCTCGTCGTTGCCTAGAACAAGAGAACAGGCAAAGAGCCCAAGGCAGATATCGCCTAACCAGCAGAGGAGTAGGAAGTATGAGCGTTAGCATTTCTTCTCGGGACCTGATGCAGTTGCTATCTGGAAACTTGTCACAAGAAGACTTCTGCAAGGCGTATGGGTTCGATGCCAAACACGTCAATCCCTTTGCGCTTGCCCTCTCTCAGGGCCGCTTGATCCAACGTGCCTCATTGAGCAAGTTGGATGGCGATGATGATCTGGTGACCTTCGAATTTGGCGAGATTGATCCGGCCATAGCACCGTTCTTTATGCCTATGGATTAGCCCCCCCTTCACAATGGCCGCCGTGCAACAGGGGCTGTGGCTGGTTATCGACCTGTTGAGTGACAGCTATGGATAGCGGAGGCGCCCCTGGGGTGATCTACTGATTCGGTCAAATGTGTTGAAAAAGATTGGCGTGAGTATCATTAAGGTAATTGATTTATATGGGTTTCTGGCTAAATTAAACTTGGATCTAAGCTCCTCATGTGTACACAGCCGTTCTGACGAAGCAGTTGGCCGTCAATGCTGAGGCAATTTTAAGGAGAGCCCCGTATCACGGGGCTTTTCTTTGTCCCAAAGATTCGACAATCCATCCGGCTTCCAGCCCTGCAACCGTGGGACGTCCTCACCTGCCGGCATGTCATCACCGTCGCGCAGCGACCAACGTTGTGCCCTGCACCATACATTTTTCGTGCACTGCGTCTTGCAAAAAAAAGACATCCTCCTCTATGGTGCAATCGATTGCATTGCAGCGGACCGTCATCGTGTGACACCGGTTGGGAGGCCGGGAAGCGGATGTCCATCCAATCGATTGGATCGATCCAAGCCTCACGCCTGACGCGGCGGGATGCGCTGCGCATCGCGGTTGCCGGGAGCCTTGGCCTGGGGCTGGGCGCTGCGGGCGTGCTACCCGCCATGGCGAACGCCGCGCCGCTCAAGGGCAATCTGAAGCACTCCGTCGCCCGCTGGACCTTCCCTAAGCAGTCCATCGCCCAGCTGTGCCAGACGGTGAAGGGCATTGGTTTAGCCGCCATCGATCTGGTGGGACCGGCGGATTGGCCGACGCTGAAGGCGCATGGCGTGGACAGCTCGATGTGCAACGGCGCGGAGCTGGGCCTGGAAAAAGGCTTCGCCAACCCCGCCTTCCACGACCCGTTGGTGGAGCGCTACACGCGGCACATCGACCGGGTGGCCGACGCCGGCTATCGCAACCTCATCTGCTTTTCCGGCAACCGCAACGGCATGGACCCCCAGGAAGGCATGGCTCATGCCGAGGCCTGCCTCAAGCGCATCCTCGGGCATGCCGAGAAGCGCGGCATCGTGCTGGTGATGGAGCTGCTGAACTCCAGGGTCGATCATCCCGACTACCTGTGCGACCACTCCGCGTGGGGCGTCGAGCTGTGTCGCCGGATCGGCTCGGATCATTTCGGCCTGCTCTACGACATCTACCACATGCAGATCATGGAGGGCGACATCATCGCCACCATCGGCAGGCATCACGCTTTCTTCAAGCATTACCACACCGCAGGCGTGCCTGGCCGGCACGAGATCGGGGACCAGCAGGAACTCAATTACCCCGCCATCTGTCGCGCGATCCGCGACACCGGTTTCGATGGTTATCTGGCGCAGGAATTCATGCCTGCGGCGCCGGATCCCGTCGATTCGCTGCGCGAGGCGATTCGTCTCTGCGACGTCTGAAACGATATCCACCCAGGTGAAGTAGAACCCATGGCAGACAATCATTACGACGCGATCGTCGTCGGCTCGGGAATCAGTGGCGGTTGGGCGGCGAAGGAACTGACCGAGAAAGGCCTCAAGGTCCTGATGCTGGAGCGCGGACGCAACATCGAACACGTCAAGGGCTACGTCAATGCGATGAAGGAGGCGTGGGATTTCCCGCACCGCAACCGGCCAACGCAGGCGATGAAGGCCGATTTCCCGGTGTTGATGCGCGACTACGGCCTTGCCGAGAACCTGGAGGGAATGTGGGCCGATGAAAAGGAATCGCCCTACATCGAAACCAAGCGATTCGACTGGTTCCGCGGCTATCACGTGGGGGGCCGCTCGCTGATGTGGGGAAGGCAGAGCTATCGCCTGTCGGACCTTGATTTCGAGGCGAATCTCAAGGACGGCATCGCCACCGACTGGCCGATCCGTTACGCCGATATCGCGCCGTGGTACGACCACGTGGAGAAGTTCGCCGGCATCGCCGGCACGCGCGAGGGCCTGGACGTATTGCCGGATGGCGAGTTCCTACCGCCGATCCCGTTGAACATCGTCGAAAAGGACGTGGCGGCGCGGATTAAAAAAGCCTTTGGCGGAACCCGGCACCTGATCCACTCGCGCACCGCGAACATCACCCAGCCCAAGGCCGAACAGGGGCGCGTCAACTGCCAGTACCGCAACAAGTGCATTCTGGGCTGCCCCTTCGGCGCCTATTTCTCTACCCAGTCGGCGACGCTGCCGGCGGCCATGAAGACGGGCAACCTGACGTTGCGTCCCTTCTCCATCGTCAAGGAAGTGCTCTACGACAAGGACCGCAAGCGAGCGCGGGGCGTGGAAATCATCGATGCCGAGAACGGACAGACCTACCAGTACACGGCCAATGTCATCTTCCTCAACGCATCCTCCTTCAACTCGACCTGGCTGCTGATGAATTCGGCCACCGATGTATGGGAGGGCGGACTGGGCTCTTCGTCCGGCGAGCTGGGGCACAACGTGATGGACCATCATTTCGGCGCTGGTGCTTCCGGCCGGGTCGAGGGATACGACGACAAGTACTACTTCGGCCGTCGCCCCTGTGGCTTCTACATTCCCCGTTTCCGCAATGTCGCCACGGATGACAAGCGTGGTTATCGGCGCGGGTTTGGCTACCAGGGCGGCGCCAGCCGCAACGGGTGGTCGCGCGAGATAGCGGAGATGAACATCGGTGCCGACCTGAAGGAGGCGCTGACGTTGCCGGGCGACTGGCGCATCGGCATGACCGGGTTCGGCGAGATGCTGCCACACCACGACAATACGATCCGCCTGGATCCGGACCGCAAGGACAAATGGGGGTTGCCGGTGCTGGCGATGGACGTGTCCCTGAGTGCGAACGAAACGGCCATGCGCAAGGACATGGCCAACGATGCCGCCGAGATGCTGGAGGCGGCCGGGGTCAAGGACGTGGAGACGTACGACAACGACTACGCCCCGGGCAAGGGCATCCACGAAATGGGCACCGCGCGCATGGGGCGTGACCGCAGGACCTCCGTGCTGAACCAGCACAACCAGGTCTGGGATGCGCCGAATGTCTATGTGACCGACGGTGCCTGCATGACCTCCAGCGCCTGCGTGAATCCTTCGCTGACCTACATGGCGCTGACCGCACGGGCAGCCGACCACGCCGTGCGCGAACTGAAAGCGGGGAACTTGTGATGGAACGCCGTGAACTGCTGAAGATGATCGTCGCCGCCACCGGAGTGGCGCTGGTTGGCCTGCCCGCGCTGGTACAGGGACAGACGCCGACCGCAGGCGCGAAGGCGAGCTTCTCCGCCGCCGATATCAGTACGCTGGACGAGATCGCCGAGACCATCCTGCCGCGCACGAAAACGCCGGGCGCGAAGGACGCCGGCGCCGGTGCGTTCATGGCGCAATTTGTCACCGACTGCTACACCGCCCCGCAGCAGGTGGCGTTCCGCGCCGGCCTGGCGGAGATCGACAAGCGCGCTGGGGGCCGGTTCGTGTCGCTCATGCCGGAGGCCCGCACCGCGCTGCTGCGCGCCCTGGATACGGAAGCCAGGACACCTGCTGTCGAAGTCGCCGATGTCGCCGCCGAAGCGACGGACGCTATGCCGCATTACTTCACGATGTTCAAGCAGCTGGCGATCTTCGGATTCTTCACCTCGAAGGTCGGCGCGACCGAAGTGCTGCAGTACGTCGCCGTGCCGGGGCGCTACGACGGCGACCTGGCCTACACCCCCGGCACGCCCGCATGGGCGACCAGCTGATGAGGAACATGATGATCAGACCCTTCCTGAAGGCGACCTGCCTGCTGGCCGCATTACCTGCATTCGCGCAGGCCGGCGCCGATTCCGCGCGCGATCCGAAGAAGACCGAAGTGTGGACGCCCGTGCCCGCCACCGTGGCCACGCCCTTGGGCCGCGCGCCCTCCGACGCGATTGTGCTGTTCGATGGCAAGGATGTCTCCGCCTGGGTGGCAGAGCAGGGCGGGCGCGTGCCCTGGACCGTCGCCGACGGCGCGCTGACCGTCGTTCCCGGCAGCAAGGGCATCCGGACCAGACAGCGCTTCTGCGATATCCAGCTGCATGTGGAGTGGCGCACACCCACCACAACGCAGGGCTTCGACGGCCAGAATCGAGGGAACAGCGGCATCTTCCTGCAGGAACTGTATGAGCTGCAGGTGCTGGACAGTTATAACAACCCGACCTATTCCAACGGCCAGGCAGGCTCGCTGTACAAGCAGGCCATCCCGCTGGTGAACGCTTCGCGTGCGCCGGGCGAGTGGCAGGCCTACGACATCATCTGGAAGGCGCCGCGCTTCTCGCCGGGCGGCGGCCTCACGTCACCGGCCCGCATCACCGTGCTGCACAACGGCGTGCTGGTGCAGGACGACACCGTCCTGGCGGGTAAAACCGAGTACATCGGTGCGCCTTCGTACGCGCCGCATAGGTGCGCACCGATCTCCCTGCAGGAGCATGATTCCAGCGTCAGCTACCGCAACATCTGGGTGCGCGAACTGTAGCGGCGCACTGCAGGCGCCGCCGGCATCCTATTTCGCCAGGTAGCTGGCGATGTCATCGATCTCCTGTTGGGAGAGCTGGGAGAAGGGCGGCATCAATCCGCCTCCCTGTTTGATCCTGTCCTTGATCTGCGCAGGCTCCAGCCGCTTGCCGATGTCGGTGAGCGCGGGGAACGTGGGTGGAATGCCCGCGCGATCCACGCCGTGGCAGGCCGTGCAGTGCGTTGCATAGAGCGTCGCGCCGGCCGCAGGATCGTCCTTGGACCACGCCGCGTTCGCAAGCGTCGCCCCCGGAAGAACCACGGCCAGTGTCAGGATCGTTTTAAGGCGTGTGTCCAAGCAGGGCTCCTTCGCGGGCTAGCGCTGTGCGCGGGCGGGCAGGCGGGTGGTCAGGTGTTCACGCAGGTAGTCCGCCCCGGTCTGGATGACCTTGGCGGGATCACGCGGATGGTCGTGCTCCACGATGTACCACTGCACGCCGGCACCCGCTGCGGCGGGCAGGATCGCGCGCCAGTCCAGGACGCCCTGGCCCACGGCGGCGAAGCCTCCCTCGTCTTCGGCCTGGCCTTCCGGTGCATTGTCCTTGGCGTGCACGGCGAACAGGCGGCCCTCGAATTTCCCGAGCATCACCACGGGGTCGTAGCCCGCACGCGCCACCCAGGCCAGATCCAGCTCGGTCTGCAGGTCGGGGCCGGCTGCGGCAAACAGCAGTTCCAGGCCCGTCTTCCCGTTGAAGTCGACCAGTTCGAAGTCATGGTTGTGGTACGCCAGGTGCATGCCCTTGGCCCGCACCTGTGTCGAGATCCGGCCCAGTTCCTGGCCCAATGCGGTCCAGCCTGCGGCATCGGTCGGCCGATCCTTTTCGTCCAGGTAAGGCACCACCAGCGTGGTGTTGCCGATCGCCCGGTTGAAGGCCACCACGGCGTCCAGGTCCTTGCGCAGGTCGGCCAGCTGCACGTGCGAGGAAATCGCCCTGAGCGAATACCTGTCCAGCAGCTGCCTGAGTTCTGCAGCGCTGACGTTCTGCGTGCCGACCGTTTCCACCGCGTCCACGCCGGCGTCGTGGACGATCTTCAGCTGCTGGTCCAGTGAGCCGGCGTCGCGCAGCGTGTACATCTGCACCGCAATGGGCTTCCGCACGCCAGCGTCTGCGCGGGCGAAGGCCGGCAGGGCAACGAGGAACAGCAGCGCGAGGGTCGCGGTCCTGCGTGTACGGGTGTTCATCAGTAAATCCTCCGGGGATTCAATCGATGGGTGTCCAGGCGCGCGACCTGGCCGATGCGATGACACGATCGACGATCAGCGCCGAGCGCAATCCGTCCTCGAAGGTAGGCAGGCCCTGCGGCTGCTCGCCTTCGATGGCGCGATAGGTGTCGGCGACAAACGCCTCGAAGCACTGGCCGTAGCCCTGCGCGTGCCCGGCCGGCACTACCGACAGCCGGCGTTGTTCGGCACTGCCGGCACCCGGGCCCCGCACGAAGATCTCCTCGCGCTGGTCGGGTCGGCCGATCCACAGTCGCTCCGCATCCTCCTGGTTGAAGGCCACGCTGGCCTTGGCGCCATCGATTTCGAACCAGAGGCGGTTGTGGCGTCCGGCCGAGACCTGGCTGACCGTCAGGGACGCCAGCGTGCCCGCGCGGGTTCTGAACATCGCCGCGGCCACGTCCTCGCTCGATACCGCCTGCGTCGGGCCGCCTGCCGCCGGTGTGGTGAAGCTCTGCCCGGTGACTGCGCCGCGTTCGGCGATCACGGTGGCGAACGCCGCGCTGACGTCGATGAAACGCTCGCCACCGACCCATTCCACCAGGTCGCACCAGTGTGAGCCGATGTCGGCGAACACGCGCGAGGCGCCGCCCAGTGTCGGGTCCACGCGCCAGTTGTTGCTGGCAGGATCCAGCAGCCAATCCTGCAGGTAGCTGCCATGGATGAGGTGCAGCGGACCCAGTTCGCCCTGTCCGATGCGTGCGCGCGCCTCGCGCACCACCGGGTGGTAGCGGTAGACGAAGGGAACCGTGGCGACCAGCCCTGTGGAGGTGGCCAGTGCAGCCAGCGCCCTTGCGTCTTCCAGCGTGGTGGCCAGCGGCTTCTCGCAGATCACGTGCTTGCCGGCTTCCAGCGCCGCCTGCGCCATGGCGCGGTGCAGATGGTTGGGCGTGCAGACGTGCACCACCTGTACCTGGGGATCGGCGATCACTTCGTCGATGTCGCGATACGCGCGCGGAACATTCCACGACCGCGCCACCTCTTCTGCGCGTTGCGCGGACGAGGCGGCTACGCCGCGGACCTCGGCGCCGGCCAGCAATGCCGCGCGGCGGTGCACTGCACCGATCATGCCGGTGCCGACAATGGCGATTCCAGGCGTGCTCATCGGGTGGATCCTGAGGGCGTGGAGGGGGAGGTCGCGATGACCGGCCGGTCGCGGAACAGCAGCAGGAAGGCGACCAGCACGACCAGCGCGACGCCGGCCGGGAACAGCCAGATCTGCTGCCAGTCCGGTCCCGCCGCGGTGGTGTAGTGCTCCACCACCGCGCCGGACAGGAACGTGCCGATCAACATGCCCACGCCATAGGTGGCCAGGGTGATGAACCCCTGCGCGCTGCTGCGCGCGGCGGGGCCGGCATGCGCATCGGTGTAGATCTGGCCGGTGACGAAGAAGAAGTCGTAGCAGATGCCGTGCAGCACGATGCCGATCACCAGCAGGGAGAAGGCACCGCCGGCATCGCCGAAGGCGAACAGGACATAGCGCACCACCCATGCGGCCATGCCCACCGCAAGCATCGTCTTGACCCCCAGCCGCACGAACAGGAACGGCATGGCCAGCATCAGCAGCACTTCGGAGACCTGGCCCAGCGACTGCAGGCCGGCCGCGCCGCGCACACCCAGATCATTGAGATACGGGTTGGTGAAGTTGTAGTAGAACGCCAGCGGGATGCAGATGGCGATGGACGCCAGGAAGAACACCAGGTAGGCGCGCGACTTCAGCAGCCGCAGCGAATCCAGCCCCAGGATCTGCCCCAGTCCGGCGTCGCGCTGTTGCGCCAGCGGCGGCGTGTGCGGCAGGGTGAAGGCATACAGGCCCAACGCAAACGATGCCATCGCGGCCATCCGGAACGTCAGTTCAAGCCGGTGGGCCTGTTCCCAGCCCAGCCAGCCGATCAGCATGCCCGCCACGATCCAGCCGACGCTGCCGGCCACCCGCACCAGCGGGAATTGTTTCTCGGGCGATTGCATGTGCCGCATCGCCACGCTGTTGGCCAGTGCCAGCGTCGGCATGAACAGCAGCATGTAGCCCATGACGCAGGCGAAGAAGGTGTCGAAGTCCGTTGCCGTGGACGCCAGCCACATGAGCGCCGCGCCGGCCAGGTGCAGTACGGCGAGAATACGCTGCGCCGCGAAGTAGCGATCCGCGATCAGGCCGACCAGGAAGGGCGCCACGATGGCCCCGATGGATTGACTGAGGAAGGCCGTCGCCACCTGGCTCGCGCTGGCCTGCAGCGGGCCCTGCACCAGGTACGTTCCCAGGGTGACGAACCATGCCCCCCAGATGAAGAACTGCAGAAACATCATCGCGCCCAAGCGCGACAGGGTGTGCGTCATGGCTTGCCCTCCCAGGCGGTAGTGGCTCAGATCCCCAGCGTGCGGCGCAGTGATCCGGCGTCTGTGCCGCTGTCGGCAAAATCGTCGAAGGCACGTCCGGTGACGCGGATGATGTGGTCGCGGACGAAGGCGGCACCTTCCCGCGCGCCGTCTTCGGGGTGTTTCAGGCAGCACTCCCACTCCACGACCGCCCAGCCCGGGAAATCGTACTGCGCGAATTTCGAGAAGATCGCCTTGAAGTCGATCTGGCCGTCGCCGAGCGAACGGAACCGCCCCGGTCGATCGATCCAGTCCTGGTAGCCGCCATAGACGCCACTGCGCGCACTGGCACGAAACTCCGCGTCCTTGACGTGGAAGATGCCAATGCGCTCGTGGTACCGGTCGATGAAGCCAAGGTAGTCGATCTGCTGCAGCAGCAGGTGGCTGGGGTCGTACAGCATCTTTGCGCGCGGGTGATGATCCACTTCGTCGAGGAAGCGTTCGAAGGTCGCGCCGTCGTGCAGGTCCTCGCCCGGGTGGATCTCGAAACACAGGTCCACGCCGCAGGCATCGAAGGCATCCAGGATGGGGCGCCAGCGGCGGCCGAGTTCGGCGAAGGCTTCCTCCACCAGGCCGGGTGGGCGCTGCGGCCAGGGATAGAAGTACGGCCAGGCCAGCGCGCCCGAGAACGTGGCATGCGCCGTCAAGCCCAGTCGCTGGCTGGCCTTGGCCGCCAGTTTCAGCTGTTCCACCGCCCAGGCCTGGCGGGCGGCCGGATCGCCGCGCGTGTCCGGCGGTGCGAATCCGTCGAACAGGCTGTCATAGGCGGGATGGACGGCGACCAGTTGCCCTTGCAGGTGCGTGGACAGCTCGGTGATCTGCAGGCCATGTCCGCCCAGCATCTCGATAACTTCATCGCAGTACGCCTGGCTGCGCGCCGCCTCGGCCAGATCGAACAGGTGGGGCGCGCTGGTCGGTACTTGTACGCCAGAATACCCCAGCCCCGCAGCCCACCCGGCCAGCGTGTCCAGCCGATCGAATGGAGGTGTGTCGCCGATGAACTGCGCCAGGAACAGCGCTGGACCCTTGAGCGTCTTCAACGTGATTCGCCCTCGATGCAATCGATTGCATTATCCTAGCAGGGCCTCCCGGAAGACCTGTTGTGCACCGCACAGCGGAAGGAAGAACTGACGCCATGGCCACCATCTACGACATCGCAAGGCACGTCGGCGTCTCCGCAGGAACGGTGTCGCGGGCGCTGTCGCGGCCGGAGAAAGTGCTGCCGGCCACGCGTGCGCGCATCGAGCAGGCGGCCGCCGCGCTGGGCTATGTCCCCAACACGGTTGCCAGGACGCTCAAGACCCAGCGCAGCGGCAAGCTGCTGGTCACCGTGCCCGACATCGCCAATCCGTTCTTCGCGCAGATCCTGCAGGGTGCGGAGGATGCGGCGCAGGCCGTGGGCTATGCCGTGCTGCTGGGCGACACCCAGCATCAACCCGACCGCGAGGAGCGCTACGCGCAGATGCTCCGGCGCAACGAGGCCGACGGACTGATCGTGCTCGGGCATCGCCTGCCGCCGACGGCGCGCGAGATCGTCCAGCAACTGGGCGACGCCGCGCCGGTGGTCAATGGCTGCGAGTTCGACCCTGCGCTGGGCATCCCCAGCGTACACATCGACAATGCCGCGGCCGCGCGCGCGGTGATGGAACACCTGTATGGACTGGGGCACGAGCGGATTGCCGTGGTGGGCGGGCCGCCCGACAACCCCCTGCACCAGCAACGGCTGCAAGGTGCCCGCGCCGCCGGCAAGGCGCGCGGCCGCCTGCGCAGCCTGAGCGTGGTGCCGGGCGACTTTTCCGTGGAATCCGGTCATGCGGCCGCGCTGGCGTTGTTGGCCAACGCACCCGCGCCGACCGCGATCTTCTGCTTCAGCGACCAGATGGCGCTGGGGGCGCTGGCGGCCTGCCGGGAGCAGGGCATCCGCGTGCCGGATGACCTGTCCATCGTCGGCTTCGACGACCTCGCGTCGTCCCGCTATCTCACGCCCCCGTTGACCACGATCAGGCAACCCATGCGGGAGATCGGCGTACGCGCGGTCAACCTGCTGCTCGCCATCATCGAACGTGTGGATGTGCCGCTTCAGCAGACGCTGGATTTCAGCCTGATGGTGCGGGGATCGACGGGTGTGCCAGGGCAGGGGTGACGTCAGGGGGAGCAACTGATTGATGGCACTGCTGCTCCGGCTTCCAACAGCCTTGGCTTCGCTGTAACCCTGCATGCGAAGATCTTTCACCGGGCGGAACCGCGGAAGTCCGGGTCCGCGCCTGGCGGCCAGCGTGGGCAGGGGCGGCCCTATGAAATCGTCGGCAGCGAAGTGTGGGACGTGCCCGATCCCGTTTCCGGTCGCACCTACCAGGTCTTCGTCGCGCTGCCGCCCTCGTATGCCGATGATCCGACGCGACGGTATCCGGTGCTGTATGTCACCGATGCGGATTACGCCCTCCCCCTGATCCGCCAGATCGGACGACGCCTGAATGTCGAAGGGGGGGCGACCAGGTGCTGCCATTCGTCGCGGGCCGTTACCGCACCGACGAGGACCGGCGACTGTTCCTGGGCCGTTCCTATGGCAGTCTGCTGGGCACGCAGGTCCTGCTGACCCGTCCGCGGATGTTCTCCGGTTACATCCCCGGCAGCCCGTCCTACTGGTACGACAACCACTGGATGGATGGGCTGCAATCGCGCTCGGTGTCCACCCACGATGGTCTCCATGCCGATGTGTACCTGTACGTGGGCGAGCGTGAGGAGCGCAGTTTCGGCCAGCGCTACGACATGGTGGGCGATACGCGCCGCATGGCGCGTGCCCTGCAGGCGCGTCGCGATCCATCGCTGAAGCTGGAACTGGAGGTGCTGGACGGGGAAACCCACCTGACCGTCGCGCCGCGCGGATTCACCCATGGCCTGCAGCATCTGCTCACGCGGCCGCCGGCACCGGTCACGGGAACCTAGTACCCTCGCAGTCCCCCGCGTTGGTCTGTTCCGGTCATTGCCTGTGCTGAGTGTCATTGGTTCCGTTCTTGCGCTGTATGTCGTGCTGCGCGTGGTGTGGCCGCTGCGCCTGCCGCGCGCGTTGCGCGTGACGCTGGCGCTGCTGGTATTCGCGGTGGCGCTGCATCACCGCATCGTGGCCCGCTTCGCCGGCAGCATGGCATCGCCGGAAATCCCGAAGATGGCGATAGCCACGCTGGCCTCCGGCTTCACCGCGCTGCTGCTCGGTGCCGTGTTCCTGCTGGTGGCCGATGCGCTGCTGCTGGCGTCGCGGCTGTTGCGCAGCGAGCGGGGCAGGGCCGTGTTCGGTGCTGCGTGGCTGCGTCCTGGCATCGGTGTGCTTGCGCTTGCGCTGGGAGTCTTCGGCGTCAGCCAGGGCACGGCGGTGCCGGAACCCCGCCATGTCGAGGTGGAAATCGCAGGTTTGCCTGCGGCATTCGATGGTTACCGCGTGCTGCAGCTCACCGACATCCATGCCAGCCGGCTGCTGACCGGCGAATGGGTGCGCAACGTAGTGGCCGAAGGCAACGCGCTGCAGCCGGACCTGGTGGTCATCACCGGAGACCTGGTCGACGGTACGGTCCAGGCGCGCGCCAACGATTATCGTCCGCTGGGCGAACTGCGCGCCGTGGATGGTGTCATCGCCATCACCGGCAACCATGAGTATTACGCGCAGTATCACGAATGGATGCAGGCCTTCCGCGGGCTGGGCATGCAGGTGCTGGAGAATACCCACACGCAGGTGCAGCGCGATGGTGCGGTGCTGACCATCGCCGGCGTCACCGATCCGGTCGCCGCGCGCTATGCCCTGCCGTTGCCGGATCTGCAGGCGGCGCTGGTGGGAGCCGATCCCGGCGCGCCGATCATCCTGCTCGACCACCGCCCGGACCAGGCCGTGGCCAATGCGGCGCGCGGCGTGAAACTGCAGTTGTCCGGACATACCCACGGCGGCCACATCATCGGCATGGACCAGCTGGTCAAGCGGGCCAACGGCGGTTTTGTCTCAGGCCGTTACCAGGTGGGCGGCATGGTGCTGTATGTCAGCAATGGTGCGGGGCTGTGGCCCGGTTTTGCTGCACGCATCGGCGTGCCTTCGGAAATCACCCTGCTCACGCTGCGCGCACCACGTGCAACGCTGGCGGCGAGCGCCGGCCCTTCACCTGGCATGCGCTAGGGTTTGCCGCTTCCAGGACGAGGCCGGACGATGCAATCGCTGAAGGTAACTGCATGAGCGCGGCGTCGCATGGCCGTTCGATGTGGGTGGCCGGACTTTCCACCGTGGTGGAGTGGTACGACTTCACCCTGTACCTTTATTTCGCCACGGTGCTGTCGCGGGTGTTTTTCGGCGGCGGTGAGCAGGCGCTGCTGGCCACGCTGGCAGGCTTTGCGGTGTCCTACCTGATGCGTCCGCTCGGGGCCTTGTGTTTCGGCCACCTGGGCGACCGTCTGGGACGGCGCTGGATGCTGCTGGCGTCTATGGCGCTGATGGCCGCGGCGATGCTGGCGACCGCGCTGCTGCCCACCCACGCGCAGATGGGTGGCGGCGCGGGTGCGCTGCTGCTGGCGCTGCGCTGTGTGATGGCATTCTCTGTCGGTGGCGAGTACACCGGCGTGGTCGCTTACCTGCTGGAAACCGCACCGGCACGCCGCCGTGGGCTGGTGACGTCATTGGCATCGGCGGCCAGCGAAGTGGGCGCGCTGCTGGCGGTGGCGGTGTCCGCAGTGACCGTATGGCTGCTGCCGGCACCGCAGCTGGATGCATGGGGCTGGCGCATTCCATTTTTCATCGGCGCCGCGCTGGCGCTGGTGATCCTGCTGGCGCGCTCGACGATGCACGAATCGCCGGAGTTCGAGCGCCAGCAGCGCGAGGGCAGCATACCCAGCGCGCCGATCCTGCACATCCTGCGCGCGCATCCGGGCGCGGTGGCGCGCACGTTCGCCATCTCGGCGCTTGGCTCGATCACCTATTACGTCGGCATCACCTACGTGCCGGCCTTCCTGCATGCCAACGGGCGCAGCGAAGGCGAGGCATTATGGCTCTCGACCATCGCCGCGGTCGCGGTGATCGTGGTGACGCCGATGTGTGGCGCGCTGTCCGATCGCCTGGGACGGCGTCCGTTGCTGCTGGCGTTGACCATGATGGCGGCGCTGCTGCCATTGTCGATGTTCGCGTGGATGGCCGATGCCGGGTCCGGCGGCGTGGCGCTGGCCGCCGTGGTGCTGGCCTGCGTGGCCGGTGGCATCAGCGCGGTGGCAGCGCCGGCCACCGCCGAACAGTTTCCCGGCGAGGGCCGCCTGAGCGGACTGGCGCTGGGCGTCACCATGGCCACCGCGGTGTTCGGTGGGGCCACGCCCTGGCTGGCGCAATGGTGGGTGGAACGCAGCGGCTGGAACGCGGCACCGGGTGCGATGATCGCGCTGGTCGCGGTGCTGGTGCTGCCGGTGCTGTGGACGTTGCCGGAGACGCGCCCGGATCGGCGCGCCGCGCGGTAGGTGCCGGCCGCTGGCCGGCATGCCTCACAACGACAACGTCTTCTCGATATCCGCCAGCACCGCGGTGGCATCCACGCCGATGGCGATCGACTGCATGGCCTGGTCGTCCCACACGCTGGGACCGAATGCCATGCCCGCCGGCCTGGGAATGGTCATGCCCCGGGCCAAGCCATCGGTGGCCACGCGCACGCTGGCATGCTCGAACTCGAACAGTTCCGGGCGCGTCAACGCGATGCACGCGCAGCAGTCATGCACCACCATGCCCTTGTGTCCGGCTTGCAGGTAGAAGTCCACGTAATCCTGCGACAACGCCCGCACCAGGTCGGCCTCGGCACCACCGGCATGGGCCAGCGCGTCCAGTCCGTGGCGGTCCATCTCCACGCGCGTGGTGACGTCCAGGCCGATGGCGGTGACAGGCCAGCTGGCGGTGAACACGATGTCCGCGGCTTCGGCGTCGCCCCAGATGTTGGCCTCGGCGGCCGGGGTGATGTTGCCGTTGACATGGAAGGCACCGCCCATGATCACCACGCTGCGGACCAGCGAAGCGATATCCGGCGCTTCGCGCAGGGCCAGGGCCAGGTTGGTCATGCGGCCGACGGCGATCAGGGTGATTTCGTTCGGATGCGCGCGGACCAGGTCGATGATGAGCTGGTGCGCCGGGCGTGGATCAGCGGCCACGTCCAGCGTTTCCGGCACCGGATGGTTGCCCAGGCCGTTGTCGCCGTGGATATGCACCGGCCATGCCTCGGGCTGGGCATCGGGCTGCAGCGGACCGGCGGCGCCGCGCGCGACCGGTGCGGCGATGCCCCAGGCCTGCTTCAGGAACAGGGCATTGTGGGTGGTGGATTCCACCGCGGCGTTGCCGAACACGGTGGTCACCGCGAGCAGTTCCACCTGCGCATGCCTGTGCAGGTAGAGCAGGGCCAGGGCGTCGTCCACGCCCGGGTCGGTATCGAAAATCACTTTGTGCATCATGTCGCTCTTCTTCCGTGGCGGTGCGGGGCGCGCTGCGCGAGCGCTGCCCAGGGCTGCATATTGTGTCATGCACGCAGCGACGCCACGGCGACATGCCCGGTCATGACGGCGGCTGGCCGCCCGACCGGATGGCATGCGGCCCGCCGCCGGGACCTACCACTTCCAGCGCAGGCTGGCCGCCACGAAGCGCGGTTCCCCGTAGTTGTTGTAGTCCAGGTTGGCCCAGTAGGTCTTGTCCAGTGCGTTGCGCACGCTCAACGTCGCCGTCCAGTTGTCGCTGATGCGGTAGTTGGCATTGAACTGCACCAGCGCGTACGCCGGCTGGTTCACGGTGACGGTGCTGTCCGGCGGATACGGGATGTTGAAGCCCTGCACCTTGCTCTGCCACTGTACGCCAGCGCCCAGGGTCAATCGCTCCCATGCGCCGCGCAGGCGCACGCTGGTGTTGAGCTGCAGGAAATCCTCCGGCAGGTTCGCGTACAGCAGATCGGTGGCGGCACGGGTCATCCTGACGTGGGTATAGCCGGCATTGACCGTCCAGCCCGGCAGGACCTCGCCGTTGACGTCCAGCTCCCAGCCACGCACCTTGGTGCCGTTGATGCCGATGTAGGCTGAGCTGCCATCGCTGAGCGAACCCTCGGGCACGCTCATGTCGCGCACCGCGTAGTTGTCCTGGCGGGCTTCGAACAGTGCTGCATTGGCGGTCAGGCGGCCGTCGAACCATTGCGACTTGATGCCGGCTTCCACGTTGGAGCCTTCCACCGGCGCCAGCAGGTTCTCGTTCCTGTCCTTGTAGTTCTGCGGGTTGAAGATCTCGGTATAGCTGGCGTAGACCGCCACTTCCGGCGTGATGTCATGCACCAGGCCCACGTAGGGCGTGACTTCGTCGTCGACCTTGTACGCGCCGCTGGTGGCGGTATAGGTGCCGGCGGTGTTGTAGGCGCGGGTGCGGGTTTCCCACGAACTCAGGCGCGCGCCGGCGATCAGCGACAGCGGCTCGGCCAGGCGCAGGCGGGTGGAGGCGTACACGCCACGCTGCGTGGTGCGCGAATCGCGGCGCGCGCCGGTACGGTGGACCACCAGTTCCGGGGCATCGCCATCCCACTCGTGGAGGTTGGGGATGTCATAACGCCAGCCATCGGTCGGGGTCATCGTCCAGGCCGTGGACTGCAGGTCGGAGAAGCTGCCGCCGACCACCACGTCGTGCTCGCGTCCGAAGGCGTTGAAGGTGCCGGACAGATAGACGTCCACGCCCTTGCGGGTGTCATCGTTCTCGCCGGCCGCACCCAGCAGGTAGACGCCGGCACCGGTGGCCGGATCCGGGTAGCCGCTGCCGTAGACACGCACGTTCTGCACGTTGCCGCGGGTATGGGCGGTATTGATCCGCAGCAGCCAGTCCTCGCCGAAACGCTGTTCCAGGTTGGCGAATACGGTGCTGCTTTCGCGCTGCCACTTGGCCCAGTCCGGTGCCAGGTTGGTGCTGCGCGGCAGGTGGGCGAAGCTGCCATCGCTGTTGAAGAACGGCACCGTGCCCCAGGTGGTGGCGGTCGGGTTGTTGTCCTGGGTCTGGAAACCGACGGTGATGGTGGTGGAATCGGTCAGGTCGCCTTCCAGCACCGCCATGCCGGACATCTTGTCCTCGTGGTAACGGGCGTAATAGAAGTCCTTGTCCTGGTAGGCAGCGACGACGCGGCTGCGGAAGCGGCCATCGGCGGTCAGCGGCGCGTTGACATCGGCCTGCATGCGGCGGAAATCCCAGCTGCCGGCGCTGATCGCGAACGAGGCATCGAAGTCCTTGCCCGGTCGCTTGCGCAGCAGGTTGACCGTGGCCGATGGCACGCCGGCACCGCTGAGCAGGCCGTTGGCGCCGCGGATCACTTCGATGCGGTCGTAGAAGGCGGTGTCGTATTCCTGGTTGGTCGAGCCGCTGTACGTCGGCAGCCCGTCCACCTGGAAATCGGTGATGGGAAAGCCGCGCGCGTAGTACAGCGGGCGCTGCGTGTCGTAGAACGAGACATTGACGCCGGTGACGTTGCGCATCACATCGTTGATGCTGAACAAGGATTCGTCCTGCAGGCGTTCCAGGCCGATGACGCTGGTGGACTGCGGGGTTTCCTGCAGGGTGATCGGCAGGCGGGTGGTGCTGGAGGGTGCTGCCTGGGTGCCATGCACGTTGACCTTGTCGAGGGTCCTGGCGTCGGCGGCGCCTGCTGCATCGGCCATGGTGGCATCGGCGTGGGCCGGCGCGCTGGCAAGCGCGACGATCAGGGCCGCGGCCAGCGGCGCATGGCGGAAACGGGAACGGTAAGGGAAACGGGACGGCGCATTGGCGGTCATGGCGGAGTTCACAGGAAGGCGGGCGGGGAATGGGGCAGGCGTCGCCCGGCACGATGGCCAGGCGATGGAAAACAGGGGCTGGCGGCAGACGTCCGTTCTGCGCGCGGGCTGGGCGCGACGCCTTGCAGCGGTCACGCAGGGCGCAAATGTAAATGATTATCAAATCCATTACAAATGGGCGAATCGCAGAGCCGGCGAATGCGGGTACTGCAGGACGCCGAGCCAACATCCGACGGCACGATCCCGCGCAGGCGGGATGCACGGATCTGCTGCAATGCATGCGGGCAGCGCCCGGCGTTACCTCCGCCTGCGCACCAGGGCGGTGGAGGCATCCAGCACCGCGCGGGTCAGCAGCGCCATGGTCTGCACCTCACCCTTCCAGTGCTGCCAATACAGCGGCACGTCTTCCCACGCGCGCTGGCGGACATAGACCAGGCGGCCGGCATCCAGGTGCCGCTTGACCAGCGGCAACGGGTTCATGGTCCAGCCGACCCCGGCCAGGTTGGCCTGCACGAAGGCGCGGGTGGACGGAATCCACCAGGTCGGGGCGGTGTTGGGCACATCGCTGCCGGCCAGACGCTGCGCGAAACGTGCCTGCATGTCGTCCTTGCGGTTGAACACCAGCACCGGGGCATGCGCCAGCGTCTGCGCGTTCACGCCCTTGCCGAAGTGCTGCTCGCGGAACGCCGGGGTGCACGTGGCGGCATAGCGGATGCTGCCGAGCGGATGGATCTGGCAGCCCTGCACCGGTTCGTCGAGGGTGGTCACCGCGCCCAGCACGGTGCCCTGGCGAAGCAGCTCGGCGGTGTGGTCCTGGTCCTCCACGCGCAGGTCCAGGGTGGTGCCGGTGGCCTGCGCGAACTGCTGCGCGGCCTGCGGGAACCAGGTTTCCAGGCTGTCGTGGTTGACCGCCACCGGAATGCTGGCCTGTGGCAGGTCGTCGCTGGCCAGGCCCATCCGGTGCAGGGCATCGTGCTCCAGCAGGGCGGTCTGTTCGGCCAGCTGCACCAGCACTTGGCCTTCCGTGGTGGCGGTGGCCGGCGCGCCGCGCTTGACCAGCAGCCGTCCCACGCGCTCCTCCAGCGCCTTGACCCGCTGCGATACCGCCGATGCGGTGACGTTGAGGGACTGCGCGGCGCGCTCGAAGCTTCCCTCGCGGATCACGGCGGCCAGGGCACGCAGCTGGGCATGGTCGATGCGCATGAATTAAGTTCCGCTAAAGATGGTTAAGTAAGTTTAGCTGTGCTTTTAAATTGTGCGGCGCGACAATAGCGGCCATCAGCGGTGCTGTACGCCATGGCGAGGCACCGCCCCCCACCTGCCAGACAAGGTAGTACACCCCATGTTTTCCGTCATTTCCGCCAGCACCGGCCTTGCGGCCTGGTTCAGTGGTGCCGCCACCGGCATCGGCCTGTTCGCCGTGGTCGGCGCGCAGAGCGCCTTCATCCTGCGCCAGGGCATCCTGCGCAGGCACATCGTGCCAGTCGTGGCGACCTGCGCGGCGATCGATGCGATTTTCATCTTCGCCAGCGTGGCCGGCCTGCGCAGCCTGACCCAGGCGCTGCCGTGGCTGACCAGCGCGGTGCTGTGGACCGGCGTTGCCTTCCTGGCCTGGTACGCGCTGAAGTCGGCGCGCCGTGCGCTGGCCGGTGGGGGCGGCATGGGCGAGGCCGACAGCGATGACGGCAGCCGCCGTGCGGTGCTGATGGCAGCAGTCGGTTTCTCGCTGATCAACCCGCACTTCTGGCTGGACATGATGGTGATCGGTTCGATCGCCGAGAATTTCGGCAACGCCCGCATGGCCTTCGCCGCCGGCGTGGTGACCGCGAGCTGCCTGTGGCTGACCGCCCAGGGGCTGGGCGCACGCCTGTTGGCGCCGCTGTTCGACAAGCCGGGCACCTGGCGCGTGCTCGACGGCAGCATCGCGGTGATCCTGAGCATCCTGGCACTGGCGCTTGCCATCCGCGGCGTGCACTGAGTTCCACACATTCTCTCTCTCCAAGGTGTGGTGATGGGCGGCATCGGCGACGGTGCCGCCCTTCTTTTTCTGCGCACCCGCCCTTTGTCTTGCCGGTTCGTCTCGTGTTTACTTGATGCGGGATGGACAGGGTGTCCATGGGGAAAATGGGGCAGGCATGCGCAACATGATGTTGTCGGCGATGATCGCCGCGATGGGGATGCCGGCGATGGCCGGCGCGGTGGATCTGGACAATTACCTGCGTCGGGAAAGTTTTACCGACATCAAGATCTCGCCGGGGGGCGAGTACTACGCGACCACCGTTCCATTCGAGAAGTCCTCGGCGCTCGCCATCCTGCGCGTCGATGATGGCCAGCTGGTGGGCACTTCAATCCGCAGGAAGGCGACTATGCCGCGTCGTTCGATTGGGTGAACGACACGCGCGTGCTGGTGGAACTGGCCAAGAAATTCGGCACGCTGGAACAGCCGCAGGCGACCGGTGAACTGTTGAACTGTTGAACCCGGCGCGCATCATCCGTCGCCCCGGAACTGCCATCCCGGTGGGCGCGCTGTTCCTGGGCGATACGCCACGTACGCGTTTCTTCGATGAAACATCCGCCGACGCGCGCCTGTACCGCAGCCTGGAATCGGCATTCGGTGGCGATGCGGTTTACATCACGTCCAGTACCCGTGATGGCAACAAGGTGCTGGTGGAGACATTCTCCAGCAGCAACCCGGGCGATTTCTTCGTCTACGACCAGAAGGCGAAGGCCGCGCAGCACCTGATCAGCCGCAGCGACTGGATCGATCCGGCGCAGGCCGCGCCGGTGCGGCCGTTCGCCTTGAATGCGCGCGATGGGCTGCCGCTGCACGGTTTCCTGACCACGCCCAGGGGCAGCGACGGACGCGGACTGCCGATGGTGGTGCTGCCTCACGGTAGCCCGTTCGGGATGTTCGACGACGGCCGGTATGACCGCGAAGCGCAGCTGCTGGCCGCGGCCGGTTATGCCGTCCTGGCGGATGCCAATCGTCGCGAGTACTACACCCGGCTGCTGGCCTTCCTCGCGCGCAGCCTCGGCGAATGAAAAGGGGACGGAGGGGATTAACTCAATTAATCCCCTCCGTCCCCTTTTTTCATTTCACGCCGTGCATCATGCGCTTGAGCAGCGGGGCGCAGGCGAAGGCGAGGACCGCGCAGCCCAGGCCGATCCACATCAGCAGCCAGAACAGATGGGCATAGGCGCCGGCGGCCGCGGCGATGTCCATCCGGCCGTCCTCCGGCACCTCGATGGCGGCGAGCTTGCCGAACAGCGCGGCCAGCGTTTCCGAGAACGCGGTGGCCAGGAACCAGGTGCCCATCATCAGGCTCATGACCCGTGGCACCGCCAGCTGGGTCACCGCCGACAGGCCGACCGGCGACAGGCACATTTCGCCACTGGCGAGCACGAAGTAGGCCAGCACCAGCCACCACACGCTGGCCATCTGCCCGGTGGCACCGACGTGCTGCGCGGCCAGCGCCAGCGGCACGAACGACAGCGCGCCCAGCACCAGCCCGAACGCGGATTTGACCGGCTTGCCCGGCTCGGCGCCACGACGGTCCAGCCAGGTCCACAGCGCGGCGAACGCCGGTGCCAGCAACACCAGGAACAGGCCGCCGAGATAGGTCAGCGAACCGGCGGTCTGCGGGATCACCAGGCAGTCGCGCACCAGCAGCACCAGCATCAGCGCCACCACGCCGATGAAGAACAGGCGCGGCGCGCGCGAGCCCGGCCGTCGCTCGGACAGCTTCGCACTGACCATGAAGCCCAGCGGCGCCAGCAGCAGCGACAGGATCGACCACGGCAGCGGGTTGCCCTCGCGGATCACCAGCGCCGGCACGATATCCTTGGTCAGCAGGCGGTCGGTGAAGGTCACCCATGAGCCGTACGACTGCTCGTACAGGGTGAAGAACACCAGCGCCATGAAGATCAGCGCCATCAGCGCGATCATCTGCTGGCGCTGCACCGGCGTGCACTGGCTGCCGGTGAACCACGCGAACCACACCAGCACGCCGCCGAGCACCACCAGCATCAGCAGCAACGCCAGGCTGATTTCACCGCCCAGCGCGAAGGCGCCGTTGCCCGCGGCCCACATCAGCCACGCCAGCGGCAGCACGCCCACGATCGCCAGCAGGTAGATCAGCCACTCGCGGCGCAGCCCCAGCACCTTCTGCGCCAGCAAGGCCGGATCGCGCGGTTCGGCATGCCCATGCAGGTACTTCTGGCCCCACAGGAACATCGCCAGGCCGGCCAGCATGCCGATGCCGGCAGCGCCGAAACCATACTTCCACCCGTAGGCTTCGCCGAGGAAGCCACAGACCAGCGAGGAAAACAGCGCGCCGAGGTTGATGCCGGCATAGAACAGCGAGAAGCCGGAATCGCGGCGCGGATCATCCTCGGCGTACAGCTTGCCGACGATGGTGGAGATGTTCGGCTTGAGGAAGCCGACGCCCATGATGATCAGCGCCAGCGACAGGTAGGTGATCGCCAGCGCGCCGGTGTCGCGCACCACCTGGCCATCGACGCGGTAGGCCGCGTGCCCTTCGAAGGCCATGCCCAGGTGGCCCAGCACCAGCAGCGCACCGCCGAACAGCACCGCCCGGCGCATGCCCAGCCAGCGGTCGGCAAGCATGCCGCCGAACACCGGGATGCAGTACACCAGCCCGCCATACGCACCGAGCAGGTCGAGCCCGGCCTTGTCGCCGAACAGGTGGTACTTGGTGAGGTAGAGCAGCAGCAGCGCCTTCATTCCGTAGAAGGAAAAGCGCTCCCACATTTCGGTGAAGAAGCAGACGTAGACACCCTTCGGATGGCCGAGGAAGTCGTCGCTGCGCGCAGCGGGTGGGGCAAGCGGGGTCATGGGCGGCAGCGCGGCGGGAAAGGGCGCGATTATAGGCCCGCGCCCGCCGCGCTGGACTTGCGGAACCCCGGACGCTAGCGTTGCAGGGATTTTTTCCCATCAGGGGCTTCCATGAACAACGACGCTGCGCCCAGGCAGTTGACCTTCCGTGCGGTGGTGCTGGCCATCGTCCTGGCGGTCATCCTGTCGGCCGCCAACGCCTACCTTGGCCTGTTCGCCGGCCTGACCATCGCCACCGCGATTCCCGCCGCGGTGATTTCCATGGGCGTGCTGCGCCTGCTCGGCGGTGGCTCCATCCTCGAGAACAACATCGTCCAGACCGGTGCTTCGGCCGGCTCGTCGATCGCCGCCGGCGTGATCTTCACCATCCCGGCGCTGGTCATCATGGGCTACTGGCCGGACTTCAAGTACTGGTGGGTGCTGGGCATCGCCGGCCTTGGCGGCCTGCTCGGCGTGCTGTTCTCGGTGCCGCTGCGTCGCTCGATGATCGTCGAAGAGCCGTTGCCGTTCCCGGAAGGCAAGGCCGCGGCCGAAGTGCTCAGGGCCGGCGAGAACCCCGGGCCGGGCCTGAAGATCCTCGCCATGTCGGCGGTGATCGGTGCGCTGGTGAAGGTCGCCGCGGCCAGTGGCATGCGTCTGATCCCCGATGCGTGGGCCACCGCGGCCTACCTGGGCAGCTCGCGGATCACCGCGTTCATCGGCACCAACCTGTCGCCGGCGCTGCTGGGCGTGGGCTACATCGTCGGGCTGAACGTCGGCATCGTGGTGGTATCCGGTTCGATCCTGACCTGGCACATCGCCATCCCGCTGTACCAGGCGTTCTTCCTGCAATCCGATCCGGCGCTGGCCGCCACCATCGCCGGCGCTGCGCCCACCGATGCCGCCTTCGCCATCTGGGGCGAGAAGATGCGCTACCTCGGCGTCGGCGCGATGCTGATCGGTGGCATCTGGACGCTGTTCTCGCTGCGCAGGTCCCTGCTGAGCGGGGTCAAGAGCGGCTTCGCCGCCGCGCGCAAGAGCGGTGGCCCGGCCGTGGCGCACACCGAGCGCGACCTGCCGATGAAGTGGATGCTGGTGGCGCTGGTGGTATTCGTGCTGCCGTTGCTGGCGCTGTACCAGGCGATCGTCGGCCAGTGGCATGTGTCGATCCCGATGACGATCATCATGATCGTCGCCGGCTTCCTTTTCGTGTCGGTCTCGGCGTACCTGGCCGGCCTGATCGGCTCGTCGAACAACCCGGTTTCCGGCATCACCATCTCCACCATCCTGTTCGCCTCGGCGGTGCTGGTGCTGTTGCTGGGCAAGGATGGCCTGCAGCCGGTCGGTGCGTTCGGTGCGCCCCTGGGCGCGGTGGCCGCGATCATGATCGGTGCGGTGGTGTGCTGCGCGGCTGCGGTCGGCGGCGACAACCTGCAGGACCTCAAGGCCGGTTACATCGTCGGTGCGACGCCGTGGAAGCAGCAGCTGATGCTGGGCATCGGCGCGTTCTCGTGCGCGCTGATCATGGCCCCGGTACTGAACCTGCTGGCAACCGCCTACGGCATCGGTGCACCGACCCCGCAGCACCCCAACGCGCTCGCCGCGCCGCAGGCCAACCTGATGGCCTCGGTGGCGCGTGGCCTGTTCGGTGGTGCGCTGCCGTGGAACTTCATCGCCATCGGTGCAGCGATCGGCGCCGGCATCATCGCCTTCGACGAGTGGCTGAAGTCGCGCGGTGCGCGGTTCCGCGTACCGGTGCTGGCTGCCGCGATCGGCATCTACCTGCCGCTGGAACTGATGGTGCCGATCTTCCTCGGTGGCCTGATCTCCTGGCTGGTCGAGCGCTTCCACAAGGTGCGTGCCGACGACGAGGAAGGCCGCGATCGCGTGCACAAGCCAGGCGTGCTGTTCGCCGCCGGCCTGATCACCGGTGAGGCGCTGATGGGCATCGCGATCGCGGTGCCGATTGTGGTGAGCGGCCGTGCGGATGTGCTGGCGGTACCGTTCACGCTGCCTGCCGCGCAGTGGATCGGGCTGGCGGTGCTGTTCGTGGTCGGTTGGCTGATCTACCGCACCGGCAAGCGCGCGCACGCGGGATGAGGGGTGAAGCCGATCCATGATCGGCTGCTCTTCGTTGAGATATCGGGTACCTGCAAGCCGGCCACGGGTCGGCTCTATCGGCGAGCGCGGCGGCCGCCAGCCGACCATGGGTCGGCTCCTGCGGGCAGCCATGCCGGGCTGGGGCGATGCTCCATGACCGATGGGCTAGGCACGGTAGGCCGCGCAGGCCTACCATCGACGTTTTGCCGTCCTGCGGAGAACCCGATGAAATTCCGTCATGCCCTGTTGCCGTTGAGCCTGCTCGCGGCGCTGCCGACCGTGGCTGCTGCCCGTGGCCTCGATGTCCGCGACATGATCGCCATGGACCGGGTTTCCGCGCCGGTGCTGACCGCCGACGGCGGTACCGTGGTGTTCGCCAGGCGCAGTGTCGATGCCCAGCAGAAGGCCAGCAGCGCGCTGTTCGTGCGCAACCTGCGTACCCGCGATGCCGCGCCGCCGAAGCAGCTGACCCCGCAGGGCTGGAACGTCAACTCGGCCTCGCTGTCCGCCGACGGCCGTACCGTGTATTTCCTCAGCGCGAAGAACGGCAGCCAGCAGCTCTACGCGCAGGGCATGGACGGCGGTGCGCCGCGCCAGCTCACCGATTTCCCGGTGGACGTGGACAGCTACCACGTCTCGCCGCAGGACGACCGCGTGTTGTTCAGTGCCGGGGTCTTCCAGGACTGCGGTTCGGACCTGTCCTGCACCGAAAAGAAGCTCGCCACCGCCAAGGACACCAAGGCCAGCGGCCAGGTGTTCGATTCGATGTTCGTGCGCCATTGGGACACCTGGAACGATGGCCGCCGCAACACCCTGTTCGTCACCGCCCTGCCGGCCGGCAAGGCCGCCGCGGTGAAGGGCGCTTCGGCGCTGAGCGCCACCCTGGCCGGCGATGCGCCGTCCAAGCCGTTCGGCGGCAACGATGATTTCGCGTGGTCGCCGGATGGCCGCAGCGTGGTGGCCAGCATCCGCGTGGCCGGCCGCGAGGAACCGTGGTCGACCAACTTCGATCTGTACCGTTTCGATGCCGATGGCAAGCAGGCGCCGGTCAACCTCACCGCCGCCAATCCGGCGTGGGATGCCAGCCCGGTGTTCAGTGCCGATGGCAGGACCCTGTTCTACCGCGCGATGAAGCGTCCCGGCTTCGAGGCGGACCGTTTCGGCCTGATGGCGATGGACCTGGCCAGCGGCAAGGCCCATGAAATCGCGGCCGACTGGGATCGCTCGGCCGGGGGCATCGTGCTTTCCGCCGACGGCAATACGATCTACACCACCGCCGACGACATGGGCGAGCATCCGCTGTTCGCCGTCGATGTGGCCAGCGGCAAGGTGCAGAAGCTGGTGGGCGAGGGCAGCGTGTCGGCGGTGGACGTGGCTGGCAACAGCGTGGCGATCACCCGCAACAGCCTGAAGAGCAACGACCAGCTGCTGGTGGGCATGCTGCCGGCGGCTGGCCAGGACATGGGCGAACTGCGCGCGCTGACGCCCGCTGCCGGCGAGGTGCTGAAGGACGTCGACTTCGGCGACTTCGAGCAGTTCTCGTTCAAGGGCTGGAACAACGAAACCGTGCACGGCTACGTGGTCAAGCCGCACGACTACCAGGAAGGCCGGTCGTACCCGGTCGCGTTCCTGATCCATGGCGGCCCGCAGGGCAGCTTCGGCAACGGCTGGAGCTACCGCTGGAATCCGCAGACCTATACCGGCCAGGGCTACGCCGTGGTGATGATCGACTTCCACGGCTCAACCGGTTACGGCCAGGCGTTCACCGATGCGATCAGCCAGCACTGGGGCGACCGTCCGCTGGAAGACCTGCAGAAGGGCTGGGATGCCGCGCTGAAGAAGTATTCGTTCCTGGACGGCGACAAGGCCTGTGCGCTGGGCGCGAGCTACGGTGGCTTCATGGTCAACTGGATCGCCGGCAACTGGAACGGCCCGTTCAAGTGCCTGGTCAACCATGACGGCGTGTTCGACCAGCGCATGATGGGTTATGCCACCGAGGAACTGTGGTTCACCGAGTGGGAGCAGGGCGGTACGCCGTACGAGAAGGCGGCGAACTACGAGAAGTTCAACCCGGTCAACCATGTGGCGGACTGGAAGAAGCCGATCCTGATCATCCACGGCCAGCAGGATTTCCGTATTCCGGTCGAGCAGGGCCTGGCGGCGTTCACCGCGGCGCAGCGCCAGGGCATCGAGTCGAAGTTCCTGTACTTCCCGGATGAGAACCACTGGGTACTGAAGCCGGCCAACAGCGTGCTGTGGCACGACACGGTCAACGCCTGGCTGAAGCAGCACATCGGCCAGTAAGCAGCACGGCGCCGCCCTTCGGGGCGGCGTCCTGGTTTGTCGTGCTGGTTGGTTGTGCAGGTTGAGGCGGTCAGTGAAGCCAGGCAGGTCCTGCGCAGCCCTGCCCATCCCCGCATCCCGCAGATCCAGAACAGCTCACCCGCCGCCCAACAGCCCCCGTTCGACCAGCCAGACACGCGCGTCCTCGGCATCCTGCTCGAACCAGGCACGGGTGGAACCCAGCCGGTAGGTGTAGCCCCACGCGTCCATGTCGGCCATCAGGCGATCGCTGCCCACGCCCGGCAGCTGCCCGGCCAGCACGATCTGCAGGTAGCAGGTGGCGTCTTCCTCCGGCACCGAATCGGTGGCGTCGGTATGCACCTGCGCGCGCCGCTCCGGCGGCAGCACGATCAGGTGGCAGGCCTCGTGCAGCATCGAATGCACCGGCGTGTCATCGCGCACATAGACGTTGCTGGCGATGATGCCCGCCTCCGGTTCGCCCCAGTAGCTGCCGGGAATCGGCTCGCCCGCCGCCACCCGGTGCAGCACCAGGCCATGCCCGGCAAGCAGGCGCGCGGCATCAGCGAAGGCGATATCGCCCACGCAGGTGACGTTCGGTTCGGAGGTCGCTTCCATCGTGCGGTCCAGCCCCCACCCGTGCATGCACGGGCAGGGCAGCGGTTCAGGCCTTCTCCGGACCTTCAGGCAGCGCCACGGAGATGTCCAGCACATCGTGCTGGCCGTCCTTGACCAGGTCCACCTTCACCGCTTCGGCGTCGATGTTGACGTACTTCTTGATCACTTCCAGCAGCTCGCGCTGCAGCAGTGGCAGGTAATCCGGTCCACCGCGATGGCTGCGTTCCTGCGCGATGATGATCTGCAGGCGGTTCTTCGCGGTTTCAGCGGTCGTCTTCTTCGCTTTCAGGAAATCGAACAGGCCCATGCTTACCCTCCGAACAACTTGCTGAAGAAGCCCTTCTTCTCCACGGTGGTGAAGCGCATCGGCCGGTCTTCACCGAGGATCCGCGCGACGGCGTCGTCGTAGGCCTGGCCGGCCGCCGATTCGGCATCGAGGATCACCGGTTCGCCCTTGTTGGAAGCATTCAGCACATCGCCCGACTCCGGGATCACGCCGATGGCCTTCAGGCCCAGCACCTCCTCGACATCGGTGATGCTCAGCATTTCACCGGTTTCCACGCGCGGCGGGCTGTAGCGGGTCAGCAGCAGGAAGGCCGGCACGTCCTGGCCCGATTCGGCCTTGTGGGTCTTCGAATCCAGCAGGCCGATGATGCGGTCCGAATCGCGCACCGAGGACACTTCCGGGTTCACCACGACCACCGCGCGGTCGGCGAAATACATGGCCAGGAACGCGCCCTTCTCGATGCCTGCCGGCGAATCGCAGATGACGAATTCGAAGCCTTCGGCGGCCAGGTCCTTGAGTACCTTGCCCACGCCTTCCTGGGTCAGCGCATCCTTGTCGCGCGTCTGCGATGCCGCCAGCACGTACAGGTTGTCGAAGCGCTTGTCCTTGATCAGGGCCTGCTTGAGGGTGGCTTCGCCGTGCACGACGTTGACGAAGTCGTACACCACGCGCCGCTCGCAGCCCATGATGAGGTCGAGGTTGCGCAGGCCGACGTCGAAGTCGATCACGGCCACCTTCTTGCCGCGACGCGCCAGGCCGCAGGCCAGGCTCGCGCTGGTTGTGGTCTTGCCGACACCGCCCTTGCCAGAGGTGACTACGATGATTTCAGCCAAAGGACTTCTCCTGCTCTTGTTTGGTTGGAGCTGCGTCAATCCAGCGCAGCGATCTTGATCTGGTCCTGTTCCAGCCACACCTGCACGGCCTTGCCGCGCAGGTTGTCCGGTACATCGTCCAGCACTTTGTAATGGCCGGCGATGGCCACCAGTTCCGCATGGAAATCGCGGCAGAAAATGCGCGCCGCGGTGTTGCCCTGGGCCCCCGCCAGCGCACGGCCGCGCAGGGTGCCGTAGATATGGATGCTGCCGTCGGCGATGACCTCGGCGCCGGCACCGACGGTGGCCATCACGGTCAGGTCGCAGTTCTCCGCGTACAGCTGCTGGCCGGAACGCACGTTGGCCAGCTGCATGCGCCCGGGCTTCGGAGCCGAACCGGCGTCCGGCGCGCTGGCCAGCGCCGCCGCCGGAGCAGCGCGTCGACCTTCGCGCACCGGCGCCACGGCTGCAGCGGCTGCCGGTGGGCGCGAAGGAGCGGGCTCGCCGGCCTCGGCGCGTTCGTACTGCGCACGGAACTTGGCCAGCAATGGCAGGCCCAGCTGCTGCGACAGCGCATCGATCTCGCTGGTGCCGTAAGCCAGCGCCACCGGCAGCACGCCGGCACCGCGCAGGCCATCCAGCAGCGCCTGCGCGCTGGCCACGTCCGGAGCGCGGCTGAGGCCGCCGAAATCGAGGATCACCGCGGCGCGGCCGAACAGCTTGGGCGCGCGCGTGACCCGTTCGTTCATTTCCTGCACCAGCCGCTGTACATCCATCGTGCGGATGCGCAGGTTGGCGATTCCCACCTGGCCGATCTTCAGCTCACCGGCCTGTTCGTAATCCATGTTCACCGCCATCTCAGGTTCCCGTCGGCCGCTGCGCCTGCGCCGGCAGCTGCCGGCCACGCGCCCAGGCCACGTCCGGCAGCGTGCCACCGTAGGTTTCCTGCACCCAGGCGTGGCTGCACAGCTGCTTGGTCAGCATGCTGGCGCGCACGTCCACGTTCGGCATCATGTTCTGGCCCACCTCGCGGAAGCCGAAGCTGCCATGGAACAGCAGCGCCGCATCGGCGCCATGGTCCAGGAACACCTCGCAGGTCAACTGCGGGTAGCGCAGCTCCGCGAAACTCTGCGCATCGGCATAGAACGCCCGTCCCACGCCGCCACCGCGACGGCGGCTGGCGACCACGATGCGGTCGATGTAGAAGAAACTGCTGTCCAGGTGCTGCCTGAACCAGGCGAAGTTGCTGCTGTCGTGATCGCTTTCGCTGCCGAAGCCGATCAGGAACCCGGCCAGGTTGCCATCGCGCTCGGCGATGCGGAAATACTCGGCGGTTTCATAGAACATGTGCAGCCGGTGCGCGTCCAGTGGCAGGATCGCCAGACCGGCGTTGTTGTTCAAGGCCAGGACGGAATCGAGCTCATGCTCGCGCACGTCGCGGATGACAATCGACATTGTGACTCCGTGGGGTGGTGCGTGCGGCCCGTTGCCGGACCCTTCGCCACGATTATTGCATGGGGGCGCGGCCACCGGGGAAAACCGGGGCATGACTTCCGTGGGAGCAACGCAGGTCGGGTTCAGCCTAAGATGCACGGATGTTGGGAGCCCTCAGCCATACCCGCGTCCTCCGCCTGGCCGGCCTGTTCACCTGGGTCATGGTCGGCTTGCCGCTGGTCTATTCGCAGGTGGAGAACCTGCAGCGCGACGCCGGCGACAACGGCTGGTCGCTGCTGCTGTTCGCCGCCTACCTGCTGTTTGGCGGCGCGTATTTCCTGCTGACCCGCGACCTGCGCAGCGGCGGCCATGCCAGCTGGATGGACCGCGGCATGCTGGTGCTGCTGACCATTTCCGCGCTGGGGGTCAGTTTCCTGAGCGGTTCGGGGCTGGGCAGCATCCTGATGATGGTGGCCGCGGGGGTGATCCCGTGGATGCTGCCGGCCCGCTATGGCGTGATCTGGCTGCTGCTCAGCCAGCTGGCGGTGGCGCCGGTCTATTACGTGCTGCTGCGCTTCCCGTGGTTCGAGGCGGTCATGCAGTCGCTGCTGTATGGCGGGTTCTCGATGTTCATCTTCGTGACCAGCCTGGTCGCGCGGCAGCAGACCGACGCCCGCGAAGAGCAGCGCCGTCTCAACACCGAGCTGCGTGCCACCCGCGTATTGCTGGCCGAAAGTGCGCGGGTCAACGAGCGCACGCGCATTTCCCGCGAGCTGCACGACCTGCTCGGCCACCACCTGACCGCGCTCAGCCTGAACCTGGAGGTGGCCGGACACATCACCGAAGGCCGCGCCCAGGAACACGTCCAGCAGGCGCATACGCTGGCCAAGCTGCTGCTGACCGACGTGCGTGAAGCGGTCAGCCAGCTGCGCGACAGCGGAGCGATCGACCTGGCCGCGGCGCTGCGCCCGTTGACCGCGCAGGTGCCTTCGCTGCACATCCACCTGGACGTGCCCAGTCCCCTGAACGTCGAAGATCCCGAGCGCGCCCACGTGCTGCTGCGCTGTACCCAGGAGATCATCACCAATGCCGTTCGCCACGCCGGTGCCCGCAACCTGTGGATCAAGGTCCGCCGCGAAGCGGGCGGGGTGAGCCTGGAGGCGCGCGACGATGGCGCCGGCAACGAGGGCATCGTGGTGGGCAACGGCTTGCGCGGAATGCGCGAACGCCTGCAACAATGCGGTGGAGAACTGCAGATACAAACCCGCCGTGGCGAGGGCTTCTGCCTGCGCGCCACGGTTCCCGGTGTGCCCGCGCTCGCGCTGAGCACCGCTCCTGAAGGAGTACGTTGATGATTCGCGTGTGCCTGGTCGATGACCAAACCCTTGTGCGGCAGGGAATCCGCTCGCTGCTGGCGCTGGACGATGGCATCGAGGTGATCGCCGAGGCGGCCGATGGCCGCCAGGCGGTGGAACTGATCCCGCAGGTCAAGCCGGACGTGGTGCTGATGGACATGCGCATGCCGGCGATGTCCGGGCTGGAAGCGCTGCAGATGCTCTCGCGGCTGCAGCAGCTGCCGCCGACCATCATCCTGACCACCTTCGACGATGACCAGCTGGTGCTGGCCGGGCTGAAAGCCGGCGCCAAGGGCTACCTGCTCAAGGACGTGACCCTGGAACAACTGGTCGGGGCCATCCGCACCGTGTCCGAAGGCGGCTCGCTGGTGCAGCCGGCGGTCACCCAGCGCCTGCTGTCCGGGCTGGAGCACATGCGCAACGAGTTCGTCAGCCTGGACCGGCCGGACCCGCTGACCGATCGCGAGACCGAGATCCTGCGGCTGATGGCCAGCGGTTTCTCCAACAAGGAGATCGCCAATTCGCTTGGCGTGGCCGAAGGCACCATCAAGAACCACGTTTCAAATATCCTGTCCAAGCTCGGCGTGCGCGACCGCACGCGCGCCGTGCTCAAGGCCTTCGAACTGCAGCTGGTGTGAAAATCCTTGGGCAACAAAGGCTTGCGGTATAACTGAACAACCTGTCCGGCGCCTGCCCCTACTGGTGGGAGGCCCGGATGCGCTACGCTTCGCCCCCTTGTTCCCGCAAATCCGCCGCCGGCACGGAAACCGGTGCGCCAATCCAGATCAACAATGCCAGCGAAGCCTGCTAGGATTGGCGCTTCGCTTCAATCAACCCGGCCGTGGGATCGGCCCCGGAGACTTCCTGAATGACCCGTATTATCGAGTTCCTGATCGCCTTGGGGATCGTAGCTGGCCTGTTCGTCATCATTGGCGTCTGTCTGCCGGGCGAGCGCCATATTTCGGAAAGCGTCGAGACCAACCGCAAGATGACGATCGTGTACGACACGGTCAACAGCCTGCGCCGCTTCAAGGACTGGAACCCACTCCTGCTGCGTGATCCCGCCGTCGACCTGAAGTTCTCCGGCCCCGCCTCCGGCGTTGGCGCCACGCTGGACTATGCCTCCAAGGATGGTTCGCTGGGCAACGGCACCTGGAAGATCACCGAGAGCGAAGAAAACAAGCGCGTGGCGATCGCCATCGAAGACACCACCAAGGGTAGCGACAAGGTCACCACCTTCACCCTGGAGCCGACCGGCAAGGGCGGCCGCAACGTCAAGATCACCCAGGATTACAGCGTCGACTACGGCTTCGACCTGTTCGGTCGTTACGCCGGCCTGTATGTCAGCCGCCACGTCGGCGACGACCTGAAGCTGGGCCTGTCGCGCATGGCGAACATGCTGGCCACGGTGCCGAACGTGGACTACCGCACCGCCGAAGCTCCGCTCAACGACCTGGCCATCGTCGATGTGCCGGCCGAAGACCTGCTGGTCGTCACCGCCGGCAACGTGGATCGTGGCGAAGCCACCATCACCAAGTCGATCGCCGACAACCAGGAGTGGATCAAGCGCGTGATGGATGCCAACGGCCTGGAGACTGCCGGTCCGATGCGCATCATCACCACCGATTTCGGTGCCGAGAAGTACGCCTTCGACGTCGCCCAGCCGGTGAAGAAGAAGGGCAGCGAGGGCGTGCCGGCCGAGGAACTGACCGTCAAGATCGACGGCGGCGCTCCGGTGAAGTACGTCCGCGTGGCTCCGCACCGTTCGGCCCATGCGACCTACACCGGTCACATGGCTGGCCTGGACATCGCCCGCAACGCCCTGCGTGCGTGGTCGGTGACCGCCGGCAACGAAGTGATCGACCGTCCGTACGAGACCTGGAACGGTGGCGTGCAGAAGTCCTTCACTCCGGAAGGCACGTACGACATCTACTGGGCCGTCAAGTAAGCCCGGTCGCTGGATGTAATGCCTGCACGAAAACGCGCCGCTCACTGCGGCGCGTTTTTTTTTGACCCAAACAGGGAGTCGCCCATGTTCACCACGGATCGACGCGCACGAAAGCCTTCGCTGCTGGCCTGCCTGGGAGCGCTGCTGGCGGCCACCGCGATCGGGCTTTCGGCATATGCCGCGCATGCGGCCAGCGCGCCACTGGCGCAGTCGCACCTCGACATGGCCGCGCTGTATGCATTCGCGCACGGCGCGGTGCTGGTCGCGCTGGGGCCGCGCGCGCAGGGAGCCCTCTCACGGCTGGCGTTGTACATCGTGCTGCTGGGCACACTGCTGTTCGCCGGCAGCCTGGCCGGGAACGCGCTGTGGCAGTGGCCGACACGGCTGGCACCGGTGGGCGGCAGCGCGTTGATGCTGGGCTGGGTGCTGCTGGCCATCAATGCACTGAGGCGCTGAATGCCCCGTTTCGCGCGCGGTTTCGATGTCGAGCAGGCGCATGCCTGGCTGTGCCGGCGCGACCGCAGGCTGGCGGCATGGATGCGTCGGCTTGGTCCGTTGCCGGCGCCGCCGGGATGGCGGCGGCCGTTCGATCCGGTCGATGCACTGGCCCGCGCGATCCTGTTCCAGCAACTCAGCGGCAAGGCGGCTTCGACCATCGTCGGGCGCGTGGAAGCGGCCATCGGCAGCCGGCGCCTGCACGCCGACACGCTGGGGCGGATCGACGATGCCGCCTTGCGCGTGTGCGGGGTCTCCGGCAACAAGGCGCTGGCGCTGCGCGACCTGGCCCGGCGCGAGGCCGCCGGCGAGATCCCCACCCTGCGGCGCATGTCGGTGATGGAACACGAGGCGATCATCGACGCCCTGGTGCCGATCCGTGGCATCGGCCGCTGGACGGTGGAAATGATGCTCATGTTCCGCCTCGGGCGCCCGGACATCCTGCCGGTGGACGACCTCGGTATCCGCAAGGGCGCGCAGCGGGTCGACAAGGTCGAACTGATGCTGGCACCGAAGGCGCTGGCCACGCGCGGGGAACGCTGGGGGCCCTACCGCACCTACGCCAGCCTGTACCTGTGGCGGATCGCGGATTTCAGCGAGAGCCCGACGGTGGTGACCAACCGCTCGCAGGATTGACCGCCTGCTGCGGTCATGGCGCTACGACCGTGCTGGACCCCAGCACCAATGCCACGGTTCATGGACGATGCCGTGCGGATTGTCGCGTGGGTAGCTCATCCGGAAACCATGCCCGGCCGCGTTCCGTTGCAGCCAGGCGAATGCCGGCGTGGCTTCGAAGCTTGCCTCGGCCGGCGCATCGCCGGGCGTGCCGATGTCCAGCGCCAGGCCGCTGTGGTGTTCGCTGAAACCGGGTGCCGCGTTGACCTTCAATATGTCCGCGATACCCTGGCCGCGCGCACGCTTGCGCTCGAAAATTCCCAGCTGGTAGTCGTGGCTGCGGTAACCGGAAATCGCGTCCAGGGCGATGCCTTCGCGCGCGGCATGCTGGCGCAGGCGTCGCCAGGCCTGCGCGGCAGGCCGGCGCAGCCAGAGTGGCCGCGCGAAGCGGTCGCGGCCGGCGAAGTGCAGCAGCGCCGGCTCGGCTTCCAGCGCCAGCCCGGTATCGGCGGCATAGCGCCCGGCGTCCAGGCCGAGGTGCCGCAGTCGCTGTTCGAGCCCGTGCAGTGGCAGCTGGCGCGCCTCCAGCGTGGCTGGCACACCGCGCCTGGGCAGGCTGTCCAGTGCGTCCAGCGCCTCGGCCACGCCGGGTTCGCGCGGCAGGCCGGGCAGCAGCGAGTGCACGCCATGCGCCAGCACGGCGGCCAGGTAACGGCCGTCCTGCTTGCGGCGCAGGACCCAGCGCGCCTGGGCGAGCAGTCGGGCATCGGTGTTGCTGCGCGCGCGCAGCAGCGGTGCCGGCCACAATTCGATGGTGTCGGTGTTGAGCAGCAGGAAGGCGGAACGTTGCATGTGGTCAGCTTAGCGCACCGCGCCGAGGTGGGTCCGGCCCGTGGTGCGTCGTTGCCGGGCAGGGCCGGCACGACGCAGCCATCGGAGCCCGGCGCTATGCGCGCCGCAGCGCGTCGCGCCGCAGCGCGTCCAGCAGCGTCTGCGGCCGTGCCAGGCTCAGCAGCAGGGTCGGGCCATCGCGCACCGGGATCACCAGCACGCGCTGCATGTCGGTGATCAGCACGAATCCCTTGCCGCCGCCGCGCAGCCGGTAATGACCGGAATGGAAGCCGGGCAGGCTGTAGCCCAGCGTCCTGTAGCGCAGTGCATGCTGCCGGTCATGCTCCAGGTCCACCACCGCGGCCTGGTCCAGTTGCATCCGCGCCACCGGCGTGCGGCAGCGGAAGAACGTCGAGCGCACCGTGAGCACCCCGTCCTGCAGTTGCACGCGGCGGACATGGAAGGCCCATGCCAGCACCGCGCCCAGCGCGATCGGGAACAGCACCGTCCATGCGGCGCCGAGCCCGGTGTCCGGCCATCCGGTCCATGTCGACCATTCGCTCCAGCGCGCCATCGCCTCCAGGCCGGCCGGTGCGTTGCGATCGAGCATGAGCCAGGCGCCGAAGCCCGCTGCCAGCACCAGCGGAAGCAGGATCCACAGTACCCGCAGCGAGGACGCCTCGCTGACCTCGAATCCGCGCGGGTCGCTGCCGCCGCTCACGTCAGGCTTCCTTCTTGAAGACCAGGATGGCCGGGACCAGCGGCGCGGGGAACACGATGTTCACCAGCTCCCATCCCAACTGTCCCTGCCGGCTCAGTTCGGCCTGCATGTCGTCCACCTTGAAGCCGCCCATCAGCCCGGGCTTGATCTCGATGGTCTGGTAACTCCAGCGCTTGCTCATTCCTTGTTCTCCTGCGAGGTGGATGGGGTGGCTTTCGGCAGGCGTCCCGCCTTGCGCAGCGCATCGCGCAGCACATATTCGATCTGCGCGTTGACGCTGCGCAGCTCGTCGTCGGCCCAGCGCTGTACCGCCGCCAGGATGTCGGCGTTGATGCGCAGCGGATAGGCTTTCTTCTCGCTCATGGCCTGCTCAGTACAGCGATCCGGTGTTCACCACCGGCTGCGTGCCGCGGTCCGAACACAGCACGGTCAACAGATTGCTCACCATGTGCGCCTTGCGTTCCTCGTCCAGCTGCACCACGCCGTTCTTCTGCAGCTCTGCCAGCGCCATTTCCACCATGCCCACGGCGCCGGCGACGATGCGCGTGCGTGCGGCGATCACCGCGTTGGCCTGCTGGCGCTGCAGCATCGCCTGGGCGATCTCGGCAGCGTAGGCGAGGTGGCTGATGCGCGCATCGATCACCTGCACGCCGGCGTCGGCGAGGCGTTCGGCCAGTTCGTTCTTCAGGTGCAGGGAAATCTCGCTGGCATGGCTGCGCAGGGCGAGCTGGCCTTCTTCGTGCTGGTCGTACGGGTAGCTGGTGGCCATCGCCCGCAGCGCCGATTCGGACTGGATGTGCACGAAGCTCTCGTAGTCGTCCACGTTGTAGACCGCCTCGGAAGCGTCCACGACCTGCCACACGATCACCGCGGCGATCTCGATCGGGCTGCCATCCAGCTCGTTGACCTTGAGCTTGCCGCTTTCGAAATTGCGCACGCGCTGGCTGACGCGCCGCTTGGCGTAGAAGGGGTTGTTCCAGCGCAGGCCGTTGTCCTTGACCGTGCCCACGTACTTGCCGAACAGGCTCAGCACCGCGGCCTGGTTGGGCTGCACGGTGTACAGGCCGGCCAGTGCGACCACGGCCGCCGCCACCAGCGCCACCATGACCAGGACCAGGAAAAGCGCGGCGGCGCGGGCACCGCCGCCGGAGGACACCAGGTAGACGAAGGTCAACGCGGCGACGATGCCGGCGACCAGGGCCAGGGCGACCACGCCGAGGCCGTTGAGGGAGCGGAGGGGCTTCTCTTTCATGGCGGTACGTCCTTGAGGGTTTGATGGGAAGATATCAAATTGATATCAACATGCAAGTGCCGTTCGTCGGGCGGAATGGGCAGGACCGGCTAGAATGCCTCCGCCTCCCCAACCTCGCTGGATCGCCCCATGCCTGCATTCGGAACCCCGCTTTCGCCCTCCGCCACCCGCGTGCTGCTGCTCGGCTGCGGCGAACTCGGCAAGGAAGTGGCCATCGAACTGCAGCGGCTGGGCGTGGAAGTGATCGCGGCGGATCGCTACGCGGATGCACCGGCGATGCAGGTCGCCCACCGCGCGCATGTGATCGACATGCTCGACGCGATGGCGCTGCGACGCGTGATCGCCGAGGAGCAGCCGCACCTGGTGGTGCCGGAGATCGAGGCGATCCACACCGAAACCCTGGTCCAGCTGGAGCAGGAACAGGGCCTGCGGGTGGTGCCGACCGCGCGTGCCGCGCGCCTGACCATGGACCGCGAGGGCATCCGCCGGCTGGCCGCGGAAACGCTGGGCGTGCCGACCTCGGCCTATCGATTCGTGGATACCGAAGCCGAGTACCGCGCGGCGGTGGCGGCGATCGGCCTGCCGTGCGTGGTGAAGCCGGTGATGTCTTCTTCCGGCAAGGGCCAGAGCACGCTGCGCAGCGAAGCCGACATCGCTCCGGCTTGGGAATACGCGCAGACCGGCGGGCGTGCCGGGGCAGGGCGCTGCATCGTCGAGGGCTTCATCGATTTCGACTACGAGATCACCCTGCTGACCGTCCGCCACGCCGGCGGGACCTCGTTCTGCGCGCCGATCGGCCACCTGCAGAAGGACGGCGATTACCGCGAAAGCTGGCAGCCGCAGCCGATGTCGAGCGCGGCGCTGGCGCGCGCGGAAGCCATCTCGCGCGCGGTCACCGACGACCTCGGCGGTTGGGGCGTGTTCGGCGTGGAGCTGTTCGTGAAGGGCGACGAGGTGTGGTTCAGCGAAGTGTCGCCGCGGCCGCACGACACCGGCCTGGTGACGCTGGTTTCGCAGGAACTGAGCGAGTTCGCACTGCACGCGCGGGCGATCCTCGGCCTGCCGGTGCCGGTGATCCGCCAGCATGGACCGTCGGCGTCGTGCGCGCTGCTGGCGCATGGCGAGGGCGTGCCGTACTTCAACGACGTGGCCGCGGCGCTGCAGGTTCCCGACACCGCGGTGCGCCTGTTCGGCAAGCCGAGCGTGCACGGCCATCGCCGGGTCGGGGTGACCCTGGCGCGCGGCGAGGACATCGAGCAGGCCCGCGCCACCGCCCGCGATGCTGCCGCTGCCATCGGCGTCGAACTCCACTGAAAAAAAGGGGACGGAGGGGATTAAGTCGTAAATGCCACTATTGCGACGTTCATTGCCCTCTCCGCCGCGCCTTGTGCGCCACCGGTGTGCCGAAAGCGACTTAATCCCCTCCGTCCCCTTTTTTTACGTCCACCCAGACCAGGTGGTGGTCGCTGCCGTCGGCGATGGCTGCCTCGTCGCTGCCTTCGGCCGGCCAGAACACGCCGCTGTCCACGTACTCGAAGCCGGTGGAGGGCAGCACGTAATCCAGCCGCATCGTGCCCGACTTCGGACCGAAATCGCCGGTGGCGTGAAACGGTGCGCCCTTGCGCACGATGCCCTTGGCCGCGTAGGCCAGGCTGGTCTGCTCGCCGCCCACGCTGGCCGGGGTCGGGTGGCGCAGCACGCGCGGGTTCTCGATCAGGTTGACAATGGCCTCATGGCGGCCGTCACCGTCGATGGGATCGTTGTTGAGGTCGCCAAGGATCACGAAGCGTGCATCCTGCGCCAGCCCGCCGCAGCGGCCCTGGTCGTCGCACAGCCACGGCTTTTCGCCGGCGGAGAGATACTCCTGCCATAGCCGCAGCTCGTCATGGTTGCGTGCGGCGTTGCGCTTTTCCGGGCCATCGAATACCGGCGGCGTCGGGTGCGAGACCAGCGCGTGCACCACGCCGGCCGGGGTCCGCACCGGCACGTCCCAATGCGATTTCGACGACAGCCGCAGCTGCGACCAGACGTGGTCGTTGTAGAAGCTCGTGCCGGTACGCGGGTCGATCGGGCGGATCGCGCCGGGCAGCGTGCTCCACTTCAGCAACTGGAAGCTGCGTACCTGCGCGTCGTCGATCGGATAGCGCGACAGCACCAGCATTCCGTACTGCCCCGGGTGCAGCCCGTATCCCCAGGCATCGTTGCCACGGTTGCGGCCTTCGCCACCGATCTCGCCGTTGTTGTCCAGGTCCAGCCCGCTCTGCACGCCGGTGTTGACCGGGGCCAGGTAGCGGTAGGCGAAATGCAGCGGTTGCCCGCCGCCGGGCTGGGCGACCTCCAGGTAGCGCTGCTGGAACAGGTCGGCGGCGCGGTGCGCTTCGTCGAAATCGAATTCGTTCAGCAGCACCAGATCCGGGCGGACCTGCTGCAGCACCGCGGCGATCTTGCGCGCATGCGCGCTGTCGCCCTCCAGCTCGGCGACCAGGCCGCCGGCATTGTCCGAGTACAGCGAGGTGTTGTAGGTGGCCAGCCGCAGCGTGGTGGAGGACGTGTCGGGCATCGCGGCGGTGCGTTCGGAGGTCTGCGCGCAGGCGCTGCACAGCAGGGCCAGGGCGACGGTCAGGGCAGGGATCTTCATGCGCGGTATTGTGCACCGGCGCGGATGTCAGCGGTTTGTCAGCGCCCGCTGTGTTCGTCGTCGAAATCGCGCCAGCGGCGGCCATCGTAGGCTTCCAGCGGGCGGAACCGGCGCTTGTAATCCATCTTGCCGTGGCCGCGGATCCAGTAGCCGAGATACAGGTGGGACAGGCCCTCGCGACGGGCCCATTCCACCTGCTGCAGGATCGCGAAGGTGCCCAGCCCGCGCCGGGCATGGTCGGGATCGAAGAAGGTGTAGACCGCCGACAGTCCGCTCGCGGTCACGTCGGTCACCGCCACCCCGACCAGCGTGCCCGGCCCGCCGCGGGTCGCGGGCAGGCGGATTTCCAGGAAGCGCGTGTGCGACCAGCTGCCGATCAGGAACTGCTCGAACTCATGCGGTCCGTGGTCGTCCATGCCGCCGTTGGCATGCCGGTGCGCCAGGTAACGTCGGTACAGCGCGAACAGTTCATCGCGCGCGCTGGGTGCGGTAACGCGTACCTCCAGGTCGGCGTTGGCGGCGGCGCAGCGGCGCTGGCTGCGGTCGGCGGCGAAGCGCTGCACGGGAATGCGCACCGCAACGCAGGCATGGCACTGCGCGCAGTGCGGCCGGTAGACCAGGTCGCCACTGCGGCGGAATCCCCAGTCCAGCGCCATCGGGTACAGCCCGCCGAGGCGCCGGTCGTGCGGATCCAGCACCAGGTCGCGCGCGGTCCGCTCGGGCCAGTAGCCGCACGGGTGTTCGCCGGTCTGGAACAGCCGCAGGTCGTCGTCTCGGTCGCCGTGTATCGCCATCGGCACAGCATAGCCTCGTCACGTCGCAGTGGCCGCGACTGTCTGCCCGATGAACGCGACCGGCCAGCCGGTCAACCGCAGGCGCCGTCGCGCGTTGTCTGTACCCGAGGGCGATCGAAACGCCCCGACGACTTCCTTCCATTGGAGCGACACCATGAGCCTGCGTACCCCCTTGCTGCTTGCCCTTCTGCTGGGCACCTCCGCCACCGGCATCGCCCTGGCGGCCGACACCCCGCAGGCCTCGCCGCGCCCGGCCAGGCTGGATACCAACAACGATGGCTTCATCGACCGCGGCGAAGCGGCGGCCTCGCCGCGGCTGGCCGGCCGGTTCGATCAGCTTGATGCGAACAAGGATGGCAAGCTGTCGCGCGAGGAAATGCCGCGCGGCAAGCACGGACGTCGCGGTCCCGGCCGCGGCCATGGCGATCCGCTGGCGAAGCTGGACGCCGACAAGGATGGCCGCATCAGCCGCGAAGAAGCCAAGGCCGATCCGCGCCTGGCAGAGCGCTTCGAGAAGATGGACGTGAACAAGGATGGCTACTTCGACAAGGCCGACCGCGAGCTGCGCGCCAGGCAGTACCGTGATGCGTGGTTCGCCGCTGCCGACAGCAACAAGGACGGGCAGTTGAGCAAGGCCGAGTTCGATGCGGCGAAGGGTCCGTTCGGTGGCCACCGTCATGCCGGCAAGCCGCCGGTGGATGGCCGCGGTCCCGCGCGCTGAGGAGGGCGGCCGGCCGGGAATCACCCGGCCGGCATCCCCGGGCAGAGCCGATCCACGGGTCGGCTCTGCCGGCTACAGCGCGCCGTTCTTCGAAAGCACCCAGGCCACGCCGGCCACCACGATCAGCGACGATGCGAAGACGGCTGAGCGCCCGTACAGCATTTCATACGTCCAGTTCCTGCCGCGGCGCCCACGGCGTGCGGCATCGCGCGCCACCAGCGGCGCCATGATCCGTTGCAGCGGCACCAGGATCTGCCAGCAGATCACCGCCATGCCGATCGCCAGCGCGGCCAGCTCGAACACCGTGGGCAGCGACAGCAGCGACATCAGCAGCACCACCAGGCACACCGCCAGCGCGCTGAAGGTGTTGAGGTGCACGAAACGGCGGATGCGCGCGCGCTCTTCGTGCGTTTCCGCAAAGGACATCAGATAGCGCCCGCCCAGGTAGCAGGCGGCGGTCCCGACCGCTACCGCCACGCCGATCGACCCCCAGCTGATCTTGTTCGCCACGGCCGGCAGCTGCGCCGCGGCGGCGGTCAACGAGCCGAGCGCGGTTCCCGATCCGGCGCTGGCACCACCCAGCCCCAGCTTGGTGCCGCCCATGCCGACCGTGGTGCCGAGCACGATGGCCGCGCTGGCACTACCGGGCGCGATCACCATCAGCATGGACACCACGGTGGTGGCGAACGCGGCGCTGGGTGCGCTGCTGCGCGCGAACTCGCCGAAGCGGTGCAGCAGTCCCTCGCGGACCCTCCCGCGCGCGCGCGACAGGCGCTTGCGCACCGCCGCGTCGCTCAGCCCCAGCAGGCTGGCGACCTGCTGCGAGCGCTGGCCTTCCCGGTAATACAGCAGGAGCACTTCGCGGCTGTCTTCCGGCAACGAGGAAATGATGTCCTCGGCGGCGAGTTCTTCCTCGATGCGCAGCAGGCGATCGGCGCTGTCCGGCGCCGGATCGGCGGCCATGCTGATCGCCAGTTCCGCGGCGTCACCGGACAACGGCCGCCCGCGCTGGGCGCGCAGCCAGTCGCGTGCGAGGTTGCGGGTGATCTGCCGCAGCCAGGGCAGGAAGCTGGACGGATTGCGCAGCTGGTTCAGCTGCTGCCAGCCGCGCACGAAGGCGTCCTGGGCGATGTCCTCGCTGGCTTGGCGGTCGCGGGTGATCGCCAGCGCGATGGCGGTGACCGTGTTCTGGCAGGCCAGCACGATGCGGCCGTAGGCGTGCTGGCAGCCGCTGGCTGCGGCCGGCAGTTCGCGGTGCAGGGTTTCGTCGATGCTTGCGGTGGCAATGGTCATGGCGGCCCTCCTGGCGGGATTGTGTCCCATGACGAAGGGGCGCGCAGGATGTGACCACCGGATCCAGGGCCGCTGGTCGGCAGCGCGTTGATCCCGTGGCGTGCCGGCCGTGGCCGGCGCCTGGTGTCATCCGGCGGGCTGGATGCGGACGCGGACCTCGTCGTCCTGTTCGGGTGCGGCGGGCTGCTGCTGCGGTGGCTGGGCCTGGGGGGCCGGGACCGGGGCCGGCGAAGCCGGCTGCTGCGCGCTGCGATGCCCCAGCGCGATGAACAGCGCGACCGCGGCGATCACCACCAGCAACGCGATGCGGATCCGCCACGCCCAACTGCGTCCGGTGGTCGCCGTGGGTGCGTCGCGGAACGCGAACTCGGCGGTGGGATGGTCGCGGCGCGTGGTGTCGAGCAGCCGCGCATCGCGCAGGATGTCGCGCGCGCGCGGCTGGTCGTCGGCACGCACCACCCAGACGGTGGGGAAGCGCTGCCCCTTGCCTTCGTCGAGGTAGCTGAACTGCCCGCTGCGGCGGCTGTGGTAGGTGCGACCGTCGGTCACCCGCACCTCGATGTCGTGGCTGCGCAGCAGTTCGGCCACGCCTTCCACGGTTTCCACGCGCTGGCTGCTGAAGACCTGTCTCATCGCCTGTCCTCAGTCCCTGGCCGGCACGGCGGCTGCCGCGGTGCTGTCGGCGACGACGCGGATCAGGCCTTCCTGCGCGGTGCTGGCCACCAGGCGGCCATGCCGGTCGAAGAACTGGCCACGCGCGAGCCCGCGCGAATCCTGCGCGCTGGGGCTGTCCAGCGAATACAGCAGCCAGTCGTCGGCGCGGAACGGACGGTGGAACCAGATCGCATGGTCCAGCGAAGCCATCTGCACGTGCGGCTGGTAGTAGCTGATGCCATGCGGGAAGGTGGCGGTGCCGAGCAGGTGGAAATCGGAAGCGTAGGCCAGCAGGGCCTGGTGCAGCTCCGGCGCATCGCCGACCGGATCGGTCAGGCGGAGCCAGACCTGGTGGTAGGGCGGGCGCTTGGGCGGGTTGAGTTCATCGCGCGGATAGACGTGCCGGAACTCGAACGGGCCGCCGCGCGAGAGCCAGCGCTGCACCTTGATCGGCAGGCGATCCAGCACGTCCTGCGGCAGCGGGCGGTTCGGCTCGATGTCCTCCGGCTGCGGTACTTCGGGCATCTTGTGCTGGTGTTCGGCGCCGCTCTCTTCCTGCTGGAACGAGGCGGCGCAGAAGAAGATCACCTTGCCGTGCTGGATCGCGGTGACCCGGCGCACCGAGAAGCTGCCGCCATCGCGGGTGCGGTCGACGTCGTAGACGATGGGGTGGTCGATGTTGCCGGCGCGCAGGAAGTAGGCATGCAGCGAATGCACGTGGCGGCCGTTATCCACCGTGGCCTGCGCGGCGGCCAGCGCCTGCCCGAGTACCTGCCCGCCGAACACGTACTTGGTGCCGATGTCGCGGCTCTGGCCGCGGAACAGGTTGTCCTCGAGCCGCTCCAGGGTGAGCAGGTCGATGAGTTCGGAGACGACGGGTTCGTGCGTGTCGTTCAAGGGGCGGGGCCGGTGGCAGAACAGGCGCAGATTATAGCCGGGCGGCTGGTGATGCCCGGCACTCCCTTCATCCCTTGCCCAGCCGGGCGACCAGCGCGTGCAGCGCCTGCTGCGCATCGGGGGCATACCAGGCCTCGACGAAGCGGTCCAGGCGGATCAGGTCCGGGTGCAGGGCTTCATGCAGGTCGGCGCGGGCGATCGCGCGGGTCAGCAGCATCGGCTGCCGCGGCATCTTCAGCAGGCGCTGCAGCCAGGCCACCGCGCGCGCCGCCACCAGCTCGCCATCGGCCAGCTCGTCCACCAGCCCGATCTGCAGTGCCTGTTCGGCCGGCACCATCGCACCGGTGGCCAGCAGCACGCTGGCGCGGTGGACGCCGACCACGCGGCGCAGCAGGCGCTGGATGCCCTCCGGGGCCACCAGTCCGACCTGCACTTCGTTCAGCCCGATGGCGAACGGCTGCGCCGGATCGGTGCTGCGCGCCATCACCCGGTAATCGCAGCACAGCGCCAGTACGCAGCCGCCGGCCGGTGCGTGCCCGGTCAATGCGGCAACCACCGGGATGCGGCTTTCGGCGAGCGTGCGCACCGCGCCGAAGAAGGCATTCCAGCTGTCCAGCAGGGCATCCTGGTCATCGCCATGCGACAGCAGGTGCGGCACGTCCATGCCGCCGGTGAACACCCGTTCGCTGCCGGACAGCACCAGGCCCTGCACATCCTCGGCCATGGCCTGTTCGATGGCGAGGATCAGCTGCCGGCAGAGATCGGTGTCGAGCGCGTTGACCGGCGGACGGGCCAGGCGCAGCTCGCGGATGGGGCCATGGTTGAACACCTCGATGAGCATGGTCATGCTGCGGTCTCTTGCGTGCGGGAGCGTGGACCGATGATAACCAAACCATTCGTTGGCGTACTGTTGGCACTCGCTGCATGCGCGGGAAGCGCATCGGCGAAGCAGGGCGACTGCGTGCAGTTGAGCGGAGGCTGGGCGCGCCTGCCGCCGGTGGCGACGATGCCGATGACCGCCGGCTATGCAACGATCCACAACGGCTGCAGCACGGCGGTGACGGTCCTCGGCGCGCGCAGCAGCGCGTTCGGCGAGGTGTCGCTGCATGAAACCAGGGTGGTCGACGATGTGAGCCGGATGCAGCACGTGCATGGCCTGCCGATCGCGGCCGGTGCCACGGTCGAACTCAAGCCGGGCGGGCTGCATCTGATGCTGATGCAGGGGGCCGGAGCGCTGGCGGAAGGCCAGGTGCTGCCGCTGGTGCTGGAGCTGGAAGGGGGCGGCGAAGTGACGGGTACGCTGCAGGTGCGGTAGCGCCGGCCCAGGGTCGGCTCGCGGCCGGGTTCCGTGCAGGCCTGTGGTGACGACCAACGGTCGTCACCCATCACCCACCACCCACGGGTCGCCGGGTCGCCTGCCGGTCGTCAGCCGCAGGCGCTGCGGACCGCGTCCGGCAGCGGCGCGCTCCTGCCGGTCTGCGTGTCCATCCACACCACCACCACGTTGCCGTCGGAGTACAGCTTCGATTCGTCCAGCTGGTCGACGATGCGATGGCCGATGGTCACGCTGCTGTTGCCCAGCCGCTCCACGAACAGCTCCACCACGATGTCGTTCGGCCACACGATCGGCAGGCGGTAGTTGACGTTGGTGGCGGCCACCACCGGCGCGATGCGGTCGCTCATCGAAACGCCTTCCACGCCCAGCATCCAGCGCACGCGCGCTTCTTCCAGGTAGGAGATGTACTTGGCGTTGTTGACGTGGCCCATGCTGTCCATGTCGCGCCAGCGCACGCTGATCGGCACGCGGGCGATGATCCTGTGTTCGCTGCTCATGCGGTCTTCTTCCTGCTGGTGGAGGTGGCGGCCTTGCGCACCGCCTTCTTCGGTTCCGGCTTCACCTTGCGCGGCGGTCGCGCATCGGGCTTGTTGGCCACGGCGGCCGGTTTGTCCGGGCGCGCGGTGGTGGAAGGCAGCATCCGGGCCAGGAACTGCCCGGTGTAGGAATCCGCATGCGCGGCCACGTCTTCCGGCGTGCCGGTGACCAGGATGGTGCCACCGCGATGGCCGCCTTCCGGGCCCAGGTCGACGATCCAGTCCGCGGTCTTGATGACGTCCAGGTTGTGCTCGATCACCACCACCGTGTTGCCTTCGTCGCGCAGCTTGTGCAGCACGCCGAGCAGCGCTTCGATGTCGTGGAAATGCAGGCCGGTGGTCGGCTCGTCGAGGATGTACAGCGTGCGCCCGGTATCGCGGCGCGAGAGTTCCTTGGACAGCTTCACGCGCTGCGCCTCGCCGCCGGACAGCGTGGTCGCGCTCTGGCCCAGCTTGATGTAGCTCAGGCCGACGTCGACCAGCGTTTCCAGCTTGCGCGCGATGCCCGGCACCGGCTGGAACAGCTTCAGCGCATCCTCGACGGTCATCTGCAGCACGTCGTTGATGTTGTGGCCCTTGTACAGGATCTCCAGCGTTTCGCGGTTGTAGCGCTTGCCGTGGCAGACATCGCAGGGTACGTACACGTCCGGCAGGAAGTGCATCTCGACCTTGATCAGGCCATCGCCCTGGCACGCTTCGCAGCGGCCACCGCGCACGTTGAAGCTGAAGCGGCCCGGCGAATAACCACGCGCGCGCGCTTCAGGCACCTGCGCGAACAGTTCGCGCAGCGGCGTGAACAGGCCGGTGTAGGTCGCCGGGTTCGAGCGCGGGGTGCGGCCGATCGGCGACTGGTCGATGTCCACCACCTTGTCGAACAGGTCCAGCCCGTCGATGGAGGTGTACGGCGCGACCTGGTGCGAGGAACCGTTGATCTCGTTGGCGGCCAGCGAGAACAGGGTGTCGTTGATCAGCGTCGACTTGCCCGAGCCGGACACGCCGGTCACGCAGGTCAGCAGGCCCGACGGGATGTCCAGGTCCACGCCCTTGAGGTTGTTGCCGCTGGCCCCGCGCAGGTGCAGGGTCATCTTCGGGTTCGGCTTGTGCCGGCGCGTCGGGATCTCGATCGCACGCTTGCCGGACAGGTACTGGCCGGTCAGCGAGCGCGGCGCATCGAGGATGTCCTGCAGCGTGCCCTGGCCGACGATCTCGCCGCCGTGCACGCCGGCGCCCGGACCGATGTCCAGCACGTAGTCCGCCAGGCGGATCGCATCTTCGTCATGCTCGACCACGATCACCGTGTTGCCGAGGTCGCGCAGGCGGGTGAGGGTGCCGAGCAGGCGCTCGTTGTCGCGCTGGTGCAGGCCGATCGACGGCTCGTCGAGCACGTACATCACGCCGACCAGGCCGGCACCGATCTGCGAGGCCAGGCGGATGCGCTGTGCTTCGCCACCGGACAGGGTGTCGGCCTTGCGCTCCAGGGTCAGGTAGTCCAGCCCGACATCGACCAGGAAGCCGAGGCGCTCGCCGATTTCCTTGACGATCTTGGTGGCGATCTCGCCGCGCCAGCCCGGCAGGCTCAGCGTGTTGAAGAACTTCAGTGCTTCGTCGATCGGCAGCACCACCAGGTCGGGCAACGGACGGTCGGCCACGAACACGTTGCGTGCGGCCTTGTTCAGGCGCGCACCGCCGCATTCGGGGCAGCTCCGCTCGCTGATGTACTTGCCCAGTTCTTCCTGCACCGCCGCCGATTCGGTTTCCTTGTAGCGCCGTTCCAGGTTGGGGATGATGCCCTCGAAGCGGTGCTTGCGCTGGGTGCGCCCGCCGGCCTCGGTGAAGTAGGTGAAGGTGATGGTCTCATCGCCGCTGCCGTACAGCACGGCCTGCTGCACGCTCTTGGGCAGCGTGTTCCAGGCCGCATCGACATCGAACCTGTAGTGCCTGGCCAGCGAGGCGATCAGCTGGAAGTAGTAGGCGTTGCGGCGGTCCCAGCCGCGCACCGCGCCGGCCGACAACGGCAGCTCCGGATGCACGACCACCCGCGCCGGGTCGAAGAACTCGGCCATGCCCAGGCCATCGCAGCCCGGGCATGCGCCCATCGGCGCGTTGAAGGAGAACAGGCGCGGCTCCAGCTCCGGCAGCGAGTAATCGCACACCGGGCAGGAATACTTGGACGAGAACAGCGAGGGCGCGGCGTCCTCGGCATCCAGCGACTGCACCGAGGCCATGCCATCGCCGAGCTTGAGCGCGGTTTCGAAGCTTTCGGCCAGGCGCTGCTTGATGTCCTCGCGCGGGCGGAAGCGGTCGATCACCGCCTCGATGGTGTGCTTCTGGCGCAGCGCCAGCGGCGGCACCGCATCGATCTCATGCAGCACGCCGTCCACGCGCACGCGCACGAAACCCTGCGCGCGCAGCTGGTCGAACACCTGCGCATGCTCGCCCTTGCGGTCGCGGATCACCGGCGCCAGCAGCATGTAACGCTGTTCCGGGTCCAGCGTGAGCACCTGGTCGACCATCTGGCTGACCGTCTGCGCTTCCAGCGGGTAGCCGTGGTCCGGGCAGCGCGGCGTGCCGACGCGTGCATACAGCAGGCGCAGGTAGTCGTAGATCTCGGTGATGGTGCCGACGGTCGAGCGCGGGTTGTGCGAGGTCGACTTCTGCTCGATCGAGATCGCCGGGGACAGGCCCTCGATATGGTCCAGGTCGGGCTTTTCCATCACGCTGAGGAACTGCCGCGCGTACGCCGACAACGATTCGACGTAACGGCGCTGGCCCTCGGCGTAGATGGTGTCGAACGCCAGCGAGGACTTGCCCGAGCCGGACAGGCCGGTGATCACGATCAGCTTGTCGCGCGGCAGGTCGAGGTCCAGGTTCTTGAGATTGTGCGTCCGCGCGCCGCGGATGCGGATGAAATCCATCGCCATGGGGGATCCGGTTGTAAGGGCTTGGGCTGGGGCCCGGCCAGCAGGAAGGGCGTCGGGAACGGCAATCGGTCAGCCTACCGAGGTCACCAGATGGGGGCAATGGGCGACAATGCCAGCGGCCTGTCGCAGCCGGTGAGACGGCCGTACAGGGTCATGAAGACCGCGCGTGTGCAGGATCCGCGGGCCATGGGGGAGGGTTGACCCGGGTATTGGCCTGCCGGTAAAATCCCGCTTCTGTCCGCCCTCGATGGCGGCAGTCCAAGACCACAATAACTACAGAGGAAGTCTGGTCATGTACGCAGTACTGGTCACCGGCGGTAAGCAATACCGCGTCGCGCAGGGCGAAACGCTCCGCGTGGAAAAGCTCGAAGTCGAAGCCGGCAACGAGATCAAGTTCGACAACATCCTGCTGCTGGGCGACAGCGATGGCATCAAGGTCGGCGACGCGCTGAGCGGCGCTACCGTCACCGCCAAGGTCGTGTCCCACGGTCGTGCCGACAAGGTCCGGATCATCAAGTTCCGTCGCCGCAAGCACCACATGAAGCGCCAGGGTCACCGTCAGTACTACACCGAAATCGAGATCACCGGCATCGCCGGTGGCAGCAGCAAGTAAGGAGAGCAGGTCATGGCACATAAAAAGGGCGTAGGCTCCTCGCGCAACGGTCGCGACTCCAACCCGAAGTACCTCGGCGTGAAGATTTTCGGTGGCCAGGCCATCGGCGCCGGCAACATCATCGTGCGCCAGCGCGGCACCCAGTTCCATCCGGGTACCGGCGTCGGCCTCGGCCGTGACCACACCCTGTTCGCCTTGGTGGACGGCAAGGTGGAGTTCTCGGTCAAGGGTCCGAAGAAGCGTCGCACCGTCAGCGTGGTTTCGGCCGACGCCTGATCCAGGCACGGCTGGCGCCCATGCCACCATGGGTACGCTGCAGAAGAGCCCCGCTTCGGCGGGGCTTTTCGTTGATGGATATGTGTGCCGGCCAGCGCCGGCACCTACACTATGGCGACGGCACGCACGCCGCGCCCATCGCAGGCATCGAAGAAAATGAAACTGGTAGACGAAGCAGAAATCGAAGTGTTCGCCGGCAACGGCGGCAATGGCTGTGTCGGCTTCCGTCGCGAGAAGTTCATCCCGCTCGGTGGCCCGGACGGTGGCGACGGTGGCGGCGGTGGCAGCGTGTGGATCCGCGCCGACGAGAACCTCAACACCCTGGTGGACTTCCGCCACGACCGCATCTTCAAGGCGCAGCGCGGCGAGAACGGCATGGGGCGGCAGATGTACGGCAAGGCGGGCGACGATCTGGTCATCACCGTGCCGGTCGGCACCACCGTGACCAACGTGGCGACCGATGAAGTGATCGGCGACATGACCCAGCACGGCGATCGCCTGCTGGTGGCCAAGGGCGGCAAGGGCGGCCTCGGCAACATGCACTTCAAGAGTTCGACCAACCGCTCGCCGCGCCAGGCGCTGCCGGGCGAGCCGGGCGAAGAGCGCCTGCTCAAGCTGGAGTTGAAGCTGCTGGCCGACGTCGGCCTGCTGGGCTTCCCGAATGCGGGCAAGAGCACGCTGATCCGCGCGGTATCGGCGGCGACGCCGAAGGTGGCCGATTATCCGTTCACCACGTTGTACCCGAACCTGGGCGTGGTGAAGGTGGAGAACTACCGCAGCTTCGTGATCGCCGACATTCCCGGCCTGATCGAGGGTGCGGCCGACGGTGCCGGCCTCGGCGCGCAGTTCCTGCGCCACCTGCAGCGCACCCGCCTGCTGCTGCACCTGGTGGATATCTCGCCGATGGAAGGGGGCGTGGAGGGCATCTCGCCGGTGGAGCAGGTGCGCGCCATCGAGCGCGAGCTGGAGCGGCATGATCCGGAGCTGCTGGCCAAGCCGCGCTGGCTGGTGCTGAACAAGGCCGACCTGATGTTCGAGGACGAGGCGCAGGCCGCAGCCGAGCAGATCATCGCTGAGCTGGGCTGGAAGGAGCCGTGGTTCCTGGTGTCGGCCCTGGGCCGCGAAGGGACCTTCCCGATCATGAGCAAGATCATGGCGTTCTTCGACCGCCAGAAGGAAGACGAGCTGCAGGCGCGTCACGCGGCCGGCGAATAAGTTCGTCTGGCTGTGCGCGAAAAGCCCGGCTTCGGCCGGGTTTTTTGTTGGCTGGTGGTTGGTTGTGGGTGGCGGCGAACGGCGGAGCCCCTCGTGGTGGGGTTCGTGGGGTGCGTGGGGGTGGCCGGGGGCGAGGGGCGTGCGGGGGACGGCAAAAGCCGCTCCTGCGGGCCTTGTTTCGCGCCATCCATGGCGCTCAACACCCCCGCACGCCCCTCGCCCCCGACCTCGGACAGCCAGCGCGCGGCCCACCACGGTAAGAAGGAGAAGAAAGAGCAAAAGCAAAAGCAAAAGCAAAAGCAAAAGCAAAGCTCTCCGGCCAGGGGTGCCTTTGCTTTTGCTCTTTTTTATTTTTCACGTGGTGGGTCGCCACGGATTTCTGGTGGGCCGGGCGGTGGGGCTGGGTGGGGGTGTTGAGCGCCATGGATGGCGCGAAACAAGGCCCGCAGGAGCGGCTTTTGCCGTCCCCCACCCAACCCCACCGCCCGGCCACCCCGCAGAACCTGCTGCACGCACCCCACCACGAGGGGCCCAGCCGTTCGCAGCCAACCGCCAGACAACAAAAAACCCGGCGCAGGGCCGGGTCTTCAGCAGCATCGGGGAACCCAGGGGCGCCCCGGAGCTTCGCCGTATCAGGCGGCCTTGAGGGCCTTGATGCGGGCGGTCAGGCGGCTCTTGTGGCGAGCAGCCTTGTTCTTGTGGATCAGACCACGCGCGCTGAAACGATCGAGGATCGGCTGGGCAACGGTGAAAGCGGCTTCGGCGCCGGCAGCATCGTTGGCTTCCAGAGCCTTGATCACCTTCTTGACAGCGGTGCGCAGCATCGAGCGCTGAGCCACGTTGCGCGCGTTGCGCACGACGGTCTGCTTGGCGCGCTTCTTGGCGGACTTGATATTGGCCACGGTGGTGGTTTCCTGAAAAATCGGTGTTATGGGGACAGCAAGCTAGCTAGTATGATGACTCGGCAAATGTACGTCAAGTCGGTTGTCAAGAGGAGTGTTGAGTGAGTTCACCCAAAATGTTCCGGGGCCTGCTGTCGTTCAGCAGCATGACAATGGTCTCGCGGGTGCTCGGCCTGGTCCGTGACCAGGTAATTACCACGACTTTCGGCACCAACGCGGTCACCGACGCGTTCTGGGTCGCCTTCAGGGTACCGAATTTCCTGCGCCGGTTGTTCGCCGAAGGCTCCTTCGCCACCGCCTTCGTGCCGGTATTCACCGAGGTGAAGGAAACCCGCAGCCACGAGGAACTGCGCGAACTGATGGCGCGCGTGGCCGGCACCCTGGCCGGGGTGTTGATGCTGGTCACCGCGCTGGCGCTGATCTTCGCGCCGCAGCTGGCCAGCCTGTTCGCCAGTGGCGCCGACACCGATCCTGCCAAGCACGGCCTGCTGGTGGACCTGTTCCGGCTGACCTTCCCGTTCCTGCTGTTCGTGTCGCTGACCGCGCTGGCCGGTGGCGCGCTGAACAGCTTCCAGCGCTTTGCGATGCCGGCCCTGACCCCGGTCATCCTCAACCTGTGCATGATCGCCGGCGCGCTGTGGCTGGCGCCGCGGCTGCAGGTGCCGATCCTGGCGCTGGGCTGGGCGGTGCTGGTGGCCGGCGTGCTGCAGCTGCTGTTCCAGCTGCCCTCGCTGAAGGGCATCAACCTGCTCACGCTGCCGCGCTGGGGCTGGGGCCATCCGGGCGTGCGCAAGGTCATGACGCTGATGGT
>Ga0160433_100172_pt1 | contig 54218 bp, 42 predicted proteins | sample HID1972K_E0MG_FD_108235 | JGI IMG/M metagenome (GOLD analysis project Ga0160433, IMG submission 108235) | Enriched pill bug-associated microbial communities from UW Madison campus, WI, USA - HID1972K_E0 MG | ecosystem: Host-associated > Arthropoda: Insects > Digestive system > Unclassified ...
TCACAACTCACTAATGCGATAGTTGAGAGCAGGATCATTATATATGCAGTAATTCGTTTCATAAGTATCTAATTTAATAAGTTACCATCCTGTGAATTCAGCGGCTGGAGTTCCCCATCCCGCATTTTGAACCAATACACCTTCAGATAAAAGAATCTGTGATTCAGGAATAGGCCAAAAGCCGCCTGTAGCTTCGTACCTGGCTCTGTAACCTCCACCAAATCCTTTCATTTGAGTATCAATACCTTTGTTTTTAATGGCAACTCCTTCTTGTGCTGCCAGTGCATCGGCTGCATCTCCCCAACGCATTAAATCAAAATAGCGCAATCCTTCAAACGCCAGTTCCCAACGACGCTCTCTTTTTAAGGCTGCTAATGAATAAGATACGGATGGCAGATTCACACGTGCACGCACTTTGTTTAAGCCGCTAGCATCTTCTTTTAACTCTGATTGCATCAGCAATACATCTGAAAAACGGATTAATACCAAGTCTTGTGTATTGCCTAGCTGCATATCATCCGGGGCTGCATCTGCTAGGACAGCATAAGAGTTAAGTAAAGTACCTTCGTCATATGCTCTTATAGGTATATACTTCTTTTGCCAAAAACCTGTTTCTTCCATTTGAGAATCAGCACCGTAAATATAATTTTCCACATCGGTTTCTGCATTCATAATCGAACCTGTGCGTCTGATATCATTAGGTTCCAACCGTTTCCAATCATCCCATAATTTACTATTCACCGGTCCTGCTCCCCAGCCCTGACCGAATGGGAAAGTGTCCGCCGAGCCATTATTTGATCTTAAACCAAAATGGAGGTTATATTGATTTGCATATCCTATTTGGGAATCAGCGTCCCAGCTCGCAGAAGTACCAAACTTTACAGCAAATACTGTTTCCTTGTTACCGTCTCCAGCCCACTGCAATCCGTTGTCTTTAGCATATTCATAATCCTTTGCGGTATATTCATTACTATACGGCCAAAGGTTGCGAAAATCATCAATCAAACCATGTCCGCTACTATTAATACATTCATCTATCCAAGTAATAACCTGAGACTTACTAATGGATCCACCTTCGTTTGCTACTGGTAATTCCGTTTTATTATAATATCCGGTATAAAACAAAAACACACGAGCTATTAACGCCTGAGCAGCCCATTTGGTAGCATGACCGGGAGTCACGTTGTTATAAGGAGTAGAAGGCATCAGTGTAATTGCCTCATTCAAGTCATATGCGATCTGAGCATAGGTTTCATCTGCAGGAGATTTAGGCAAGTTTACTGCTTCTGTTGTAATAACTAAAGGAACTTCGCCAAACATTTCTGAAAGTTCAAAATAAAATAAGGCTCTTAAGAAATGAGCTTCACCTCGTAACTGGTTTTTTTGAGCATCACTTTCCCAAGCGGTTACTTTATCTAAGTTCTCAAGTGCAGTATTTGCTCTGTATATTCCCTGATAGCGAGCTGTCCAGAATGTCTCGAAACGACTGCTTTTCGTGTTCATAAGGTGATCCAGGCCCTGCATATCTTTATCATTCTCTCCGCCACCGCCAAAGCGATCGTCTGAAGCAAGCTCAGCCATATAGAAACTCGTGTTCTGTGAGTTCGAAACGGCAGCACTTAAGGTAGAGTAAATTCCTGTAATCATCTGATTTGCATCAGCAACAGTTGAGGGAAAATTCCCTGTATTTTTCTTGGTATAGTTTTCCGAGTCCAGGTTCTTTTCACAAGCGGAAAAGAAGATAGCCAGGGCTGCTAAACTTATAATTTTTTTCATTTGTCTTCGTTTTAGAATGTAAGATTTAAACCAATCAGATAAGTTCTTGGGGTAGGGTAGAATCCTACATCGATTCCTGAAACCCAAGACTGATCATTACCATATCCGATTTCTGGATCCATGCCAGAATATCCGGTTATAGTAAACAAGTTTTGACCTGTAACATATATCCTTGCTTGTCCAAAAGGCATTTTTGGAAGCCAGGATTTAAGATCATATCCCAATGTAACATTCTGAATTTTAACATAATCACCATTCTCAATATAAATATCTGAGATATATTGGCTATTGGTATGACTACCCATGCTTAAGCGCGGGTAGCGATTAGAGGTTCCCTCACCATGCCATCTTTCAAATACATCGGTAGTGTAATTTTGAAGAGGACTATCTGCAAAAGAGCGGTAGGATTTTGCTATTTGTTGTCCAAAGGCGCCTGTAGCTGTAACCGAAAGGTCCAATCCTTTATAACCAAAGGTCAGGTTTAACCCACCGGTAATATCTGGATGAGGATTGCCAAGCATGGTTTTATCATCATCTAAAATAGCACCGTCTTTATTTCGGTCAACAAAAATAACATCTCCGGGTTGTGCATTGGCTAATACACCAAGCCCTCTATTCCGGTAATCGGCAATCTCTTCTTCAGTTTGGAAAATACCGGCAGTTTCATATCCGTAGAAATAGCCAATAGGGTAACCTACTTGTGCGCGGTACATTTCTTTGGTTCCCTGACTAAGGACATTTTCAGGTCCATGAATAATTCCTTCTGCATTTGCAATCCGGGTTACTTTGTTTTTATTATAGGCAGCGTTTAGATTAATTCCATATCTGAAATCATTTCTGGTTTCATTCCAGTTTAACCCAACTTCAAAACCTGTATTTTCAATATCTCCCCCGTTAATGAACGGAGCCTTCGTTCCATAGGATGCTAATACAGGAGCCTGTACCAACCAGTCTTTTGTTGTTTTTTTGTACCAGTCAAGAGTTACTCCTAAGCGGTTTGATGCAAACCTTGAATCTAAACCTATATTTAATTGCTCAGAAGTTTCCCAGGTAATATCAGGGTTTGGCAAAATATCTGCATATGCACCAGTTAATAAGCTGGTTTTATTATTTCCGAAATAATAACCATTTCCTGTATCAAAGGCAATAGTTGCCAAATATTGAAAAGGGTCGATGTCTGCATTACCATTCTGTCCCCAGCTTGCTCTTAATTTCAGAAAGTTCATCCAATTGCTGGAACTTTCCATAAAAGATTCGTTGGTTACTACCCAACCTGCAGCAACTGATGGGAAATAACCCCAGCGGTTTCCTTTTGCAAAGTTAGAAGAACCATCGGCCCGCATAATCAAGGTGGCCATATAGGTTTCATTATAGTTATAATTTAATCTGCCGAAATAAGAGGAAAGACCACCTTCTCCCCATGGAGATCCACCTATACTTGTATTGGTGCCAGAAATAGTCGGTGTATTGGTTATCCATGCATTTTTCCAAGAACCAGGGAATAGAGAGCCCGAATTACCTACATTTAAACTTTCACCCATGCCCCATGTCTCCATAGATGCACCACCCAGCACGTCAAAGTTGTGTAACTCATTAATAGACCACAAATAAGACAAAGTATTTTCAAAGGTATAGCTGTATCCGCTTCCTTGACTTTGGCTAACATCATCTTCAGCATTAGAAGAAGTTGTCGATAAGACAAAAGCTGGTGTATATTGTCTATATGATGATGCGCTCATCTTATATCCAAAACTACTGCGGAATCTTAGATTCTTAATAGGTTGTACTTCAAGATAGGCATTCGCAAGCAGCGAGTGATTTTTACTTAAGTTTTGACCACGGCTATAATCCATACTAGCAATCGGGTTTGCCGTTGCTCCGTCAAATGCCCAGCCATCAGCATTTTTACTAGCTTGATCATAATAACCACCATTCTCATTGTATACCGGAAGAAGTGGATTGCCTATCACCATATTATGTATGTCATTCCAATATAGGTTTCCTATCCCGATACCTGATTTCTCACTATAAGAATAGGTCAGATTTTCACCGATTTTAATGATATCGAAATCATCATTCTTTAAAAGAATGTGGTCAGAGTTTATCCGGAAGTTATTTCTTGTAAACTTAGGTTCAACCGGTTTACCGAAGATTCCCTCCTGATCTGACAACGAATAACTTAGAGAGAACTTTGACTGTTCGTTTCCTCCGTTAAGATTAAAAGCATGATTTTGTGTAAGTGCATCATCATTATGAATCTCTTTCAGCCAGTTCGTGCCATTCCATGTACCGGCTGCAATTTGCTCATATTGTTTTGGAATTAAAGTTGCCCAGTCATAAGGAGCTTGTCCTTCATTGAAGCGAACTTCGTCCATGATGGTCATGTATTCTTTGGCTGTTAGCAAAGAAGGCAGTTTATAAGCATTTTGCCATCCCATATAAGCATCGTAAGAAAGAGTTAACTTACCTACTTTTCCTTGTTTAGTGGTAACCAAAACAACACCGTTAGCTGCTCTGGATCCATAGATAGCAGCGGATGCCGCATCCTTTAAAATATCTACTGATTCAATATCAGAAGGGTTTAGTGTGTTGATATCACCACCTGCAACTCCATCGATTACATATAGAGGAGATGAATTTCCGATTGTTCCCAAACCGCGGATTGTGACTTTAAAGCCCTCTCCCGGCATTCCTGAACTTTGAGTAATTTGCACACCTGGTGACTGACTTTGCAGTGCACCCAATACACTTGACGTGCTTAGCTTCTGCAGGTCTTCTCCTTTTACTTGTACTGAAGCACCTGTAGTCAGTTTTTTCTTCTGAGTACCATAGCCCACAACCACAAGTTCTTCCAGAGTATTTATATCCTCTTCCAAAATAACATTTACTGAACTTTGTGTCCCAACAGGAATATTCTGACTCTTATAACCAATATAAGAAACAGTCAAGATAACGTTGGCATTACTGGTAGTTAAAGAAAACCGGCCGTTGGCATCGGTACTTGTTCCGTTTGTTGTTCCTGATTCAACAACATTTGCCCCCTGTAAAGGTTCGCCATTTTCATCAGAAACAGTACCTGTAATGGTTTGTTGCACGATTTCTGATCGATCCCTTAGCGTAGTCGCTATATTACTAGCATACAGGTCAGATGAGAGAGATAAGATCGTCAGCGGAATGACAGAGCATTTCAGCGCTAATCTTAAAGTCTTCACACCGAATTTTTTGTAGAGATTTGATTCCATCTAGAGTTAATTAGGTTTGAAAATAAGTTTATTGATAAAACAAATCTACTGAAGATAGTTGTATTTTCAGTAGCATTTTTTTAACCATGTCTGATACATTCTTAAACAAAATTCAAGAAAAATTGGCTTTTTGCCACATAAAACGCCTTTGTCTTTGTTTATCACGCAATCGATTGTGCTAGATTTGTACAATCTTTCAATCCTGTCTTTTTTCGAGGATGTAACAATTTCTTCTTTTTCCATTGTTATCAAAGATGGATGCATTCGATAGCGAACGGCCTATGGTTACAATCTGCCTACTAGGGCACCTTATAAACACTTGGTATTTTATCTCCAAATAGTAGATATGGATCGTTTTTAAATTTAACAAAGTCCTGCTCTGCTGGATGTCCTTTATAAGGTGTCCAGAAACCATCCGTTGTATTGCCCCATACCAAGACATAAGCAAGCTTTACTTTTTGAGTTTGTAGAGCCTTAAGTAAAGATTCAGTATACCAATCGCTTTGGGTTAGATTCTGTAATCCTGTTTCTGTTAGGGCAGCGAGTTTATTCTTTTTTGCTGCAACATCAGAAACTATTTTCAGTTTCTTAGAAGCCGAAGAAATAGTGGATTTAGCGGCCAGATCTCCATAATTATCGGTCCCCATTAAATCAACATATTCGTCTCCTGGATAACGTTCTAAATATTCAGTCTCTGAGTTGAACCTATTATCTGGAGACCAGGCATACAGAAAATTATGAACTTCCATATCATTTCTAAGATAAGTAACTGTAAATTGATAGAGTTGCTTGTATTCAGCTGCGGTACAATGCGATTTCCCCCACCAAAACCAATCCCCATCAAATTCGTGGAATGGTCGGAAAATTACAGGAATGAGTTTTCCGTCTGCACCAATTAAGGTTTTGGCAAAGTCGGCAACCGTCTTTAAAGATTGTTTATAAACCTCGTGATGGCTACCTCCCGGAAGGATTTTATCGACAGCCCGTATTGGAGATTTGTCCCAATAAAAGTCATCTTTAGAAACAGGATTCGCATAATGCCAGGCATACGTGTTGACACCTCCACGATTGTAGGCATCAATGGTTAGTTCACGAGCAATTTTTGCCTCATAGTCAAACCAATTACCATTAGCAAAGTTTGCAATATGAATGAAGTCATGTCCATAAACTGCAGGATATGCACCTGTAACTTCTTTAACATCTGACTTTTCACGAGAAACAGCTGGCAAATGTTGTTTATTTGCCCATTGGACACTTGCACTTGTAACCCCTCTTTTGGTTGCATCCTGATGCCCAAATAAAATGGAAGTTTCAGAGATGGTTTTTAAATTATAAAATAATGCAGCAGTCTCGTTTGTTGCATTATTATCGACAAGCCAGGTTTTTATTTCTGATAAATCAGGTGTTGAAACCTGAGGAGGGGGAACCTTTTTTTCTTCTTCAGAGGGTAGGACGTCATTTTTTATACACGAAGTCAGTAGTATTAATGAAACAAAAGCAATAATACCGAAAGAAAAATATTTAGACATCTATATTATATTAAAGAAGTTCTACATTACCTATGTGTCATAAGTCTGCAGAACTTCTTGTTTATAGAAAAATTATCTTAATCCAATATGGTCTAGATAGATTGTTCCTGCCCATCCTGTTTCTTGGAACATCAGATCCGATATGGATTCAGGACTTCCAATGTCAGTCATAGCAAGTTTGTATTCTACCCATTTACCCTCTTCAACAGTTATCGTATAGTTTGGCCCTCCATTTGCCGCAAGGTTTATTACTTTTCCTCCAGATCCAGGAGTTCCATAAATAGAGAAAGTTAATTCGGAATAAGGAGCTGTTGGTACTGTGAAGTTCGCGAGCTTCACGCCGCCCCATGATCCATTGTATTCAACTTTCATGGCCAATTCACCATCCCTTACATTTTCAGAATTTGCAAAATCTGTGTTTGTACTCCATCCCCAATTTTGAGCGCCATTTTCAAGTGCATCAACATAAAGAGCAAATTCTAATGGGGCTAAATCAGGAAGATCACCAATAAAAAGTAGAGAACTTTCAGATTCGATAGCAATATCTGAATAGGTAATCAAAGAAATTTTACCCTTATTTGCACTTTCTGGCAATTTTACTACCAATTGTGTAGCAGATTGGCTTACAAATTCAGTGACTATAGCGGATTCTCCTTTGAACAGAACCTCCTTTGTCAAATCTAAATCTGTACCCGTAATGGTAAGGTTTTCTCCCCTTTCAATTGGAGAGGGAGAGAATCCTGTAATTGTTGGCAAGATAACTTGTAATTCATTCTCGCTTTCTATTGTCAAAGGTTCAGTGCCAGCTCCCCAAAATACCAGGGTGCCTGTTTGCGCCGTCATAGGGACAGTCACAACCAATTCAGTTAGCGAATGACTTACGAATTCAGTTACAATCGTGTCTTTGGCAAATTGAACTCCGGTTATCCAATTCATAAATTCTCCTGTGATGGTAATATTATCTCCTGGACGCACGATCTCGGTAAAGGAGTTGATAATAACAGGTACTTCGAAATCAATCTCAGTTTTAGAGACAACATCACCCTCTGCGGTTTTTAAGGTTACAACACCTCTTTCGGTTTCTTGAGGTACAACGAGTACAATGAGCTCCTTTGTCTGAGTTAAAAATGCGGAACTTGGAACACTCGCACCGGCAAAGTCAATAGCAGTGACTTTATCCAAATTTCGACCGATAAACTGAATTTCTTCGCCATGTTTTACACCAGAGGGCCCAAAGCTTAATAGCTCCGTTTTTCCATCAATGGAAGAGATATCGTTATCCTTTTTGCATGATGATACTATACTCATAAATAGAGCGAAGCAAATTAAGGATAGAAGACGTGTATTAAATACTATTCTCATTTTCTTGTTTTTTTATTTAAACACTTATTTCTTAATCGTTTTGGGCACAACCCTGAAATTATCAAAAGACATGTCTGCGTCCAGATCTCCACCTCCGTGAAATAGTATTCGGGCATAATAACCCTTATCACTTACAGAAAGGGGTGAACCATAGCTTTTGGCGATCTCATCAAATGGAATCACAATCGTTTGCCATTTTCCGCCTGTATTGATAGGTGGATTAAATAAGTAAGCATCGTTATTGAAATCGTTACTTAAACCTACATTAATCTTTAGCACATTATTATCAAACGGTTTTAATGTGTTTAATTCAAACTTCAAATTATAATTCTCTGGTTTAAGAATTGCTTCGTCAGGGATATTTTTGCTAATATCTCCCATTGCATCAGGTGGCCCCCCAGCTACTTCTAACCAAGACCATCCAGCAATAAATTGCTTAACCCTTATGTAATTGCCGTTTATTGCTACAGGGTCATCTGCTCCAGGACTTGCTACAACAAAGGAAGCATTCCACCAACCTGTAAATGGATCGCTACTGATGAAGATGTTTCTATTGTCTCTAAACCAGAAGTCAGATTTTGTTTCCCCAAAATTGGTTTTAATAGTGATTTGCCCTGGTTGAGCCCCTTCAGGAACCCTTACCTGAAGGGTGTTTTCCTCAACAGATTCTAACTCTCCAATTATTCCACCTTCAAATGTTACTGTCAGAGGCTCATAGAAGAAATTACCTCGTATAGTAGCGATGTCACCTGCTAGTACGTACTCGCTTAACATACTATTTATAACTGGTTCACTTATTTCTAATTTAAAGTTATGCTCCAGAGTTTTTCCATTTGAAAAGATAATCTTCATTGTGTTTGTGATTTCAATTGGAATATCAGAAGGAACGCTTACTAAAATGCTGGAATTCGTAATATAGGTAGGAGTAAGGACTGCTTTTTGATCATTAAACCAAATTTCATTGGCATTTTGTAAGTTTTGACCAACAATTGCAATTAAGTTTCCTTGGCTGGCACCTACTAACAAAGAATCAGAAGATAAAGGATCCGTAATGCGAATATAGCTAATTGAGGGTTCGCCTCCTTGGAAGTCTTTGTCTTTAGAACAGGAACTATAAAGGATCGTAATACTAATTGCTATTAGTAGCAATAGTATGGATTGATATATGTTTTTCATGCGACTATTCATTTTAGGATGAAATATTTACTTGTTATAATAATCTACCGCTGGCTTTCTTAAATTAGGTGCTTGACTTAATTCAGGAGTCGGTATCGGGAGTAAAAAATTGCCGCTATTGGCATTAATTGTTCTGTCGGTAGTGGCCCAGGCGGTTTTTGTTATCGTCCATTGAGTCGGATCTGGAAACACATCGGGTTCTACAAAAAACAATCCCCTGTCTTGACTATTTAAGATTGAATAAGCTTTGTTGGCATTAAAATAATGCAAACTCACTAAGTCATACCATGCCATGCCCTCCATTGCAAACTCAATAAAGCGTTCTTTTATAATAACATCCAATGTAAGAGGGCCTTCAAAAGCCGGAAGCCCGGCGCGCATATGAACTTTGTTAAAGTACTCAAGTGCTGTTGCGTCCATTGTAGACGTATTATTTCCCAAAACAGCCTCAGCATAGATCAGGTATATCTCTGCCAGTCTTTGCATATAAGTATCATGACCATAGTTTTGCGAAGCTGCCTGTCCGCCAACATCTTTGGCTTTTCCCGTTACATACTTTTTTATACTTGCAAAGTTATTATCGGAGCCTGTAAAGGGAAATATAAGCTTTTGTTCACCCCCATTGATCGTTTGTGTGATTTCAGGATACGAGGCTCCAGGTAACATATAGGTAGCTTTAAGCCGTTGATCCAGTGTTCGCCCTTTTAATACGTTATTTCCAACTGCTGTGAAACCATCGTATTGACTAAGCATCCAAAAGGTAGCACTTAAATCGTTTCCCCAGCCATCACCGTTTGCAATATCGCTACTGTAAGCTAAATAGGCTGGAGTCGAATTCTGAGTTCCCCAAGCGCCTGGTGAATATACCCATTGTAATGAAAACAAGGATTCACTGTTATTATCATAAGGAAAAAGAAAGAGATCAGCATAGTTTTTTAATAAAGATTGTTTGCTTTCTTTAATTACCCGTTCCGAATAATATTTGGCACTATCTAAATAGACCTGATTTCTGGCACCTGAGCCATTTGCTTCTATTCCGGCTCGCGTTAAGTAAAAACGGGCAAGCATTCCTTCAGCCGACCATTTCGTAACTCTTCCCGGACGGATAGGGGTTTCAGGTAAAACCTCGGCAGCTGCACGCATTTCATTAATAATGAATTGCCAGACGCTGGGAACTGTATTTTTTTGAATAGTTGTATCTGCAAGCAAGGTCAGGTTGTTTTCAATAATAGGCACTTCTCCCCAATTCATTACTAAAAAACGGTAAGCCAATGACCTCATAAAACGTGCTTCAGCAATAGCATGTTCTTTTATAGCTGGTGTAACACCGGCTCCTGCATAGGTATTAATATTTTGGATAGCGAGGTTTGATTGTCCTACTACTATAAAGAATGATCGCCAAGCTGCAGCATTCTCCCCATTATCACCTGTAGTGTTAAAAAGAACATTTCCTCTGCTATTGTAGGCGGAAGAGGTGGTACCTGCACGGTAATCACCTAAATTATAAGATGCTTTATCATTATAGTCAAACCAAACTTTGCTATATAATAAAGCGGTAGATGCCAGTACCTGGTCATCCGTTTGGTAAAAACTTGCGTCTACAATGCTGTCAGTAGGCGTTCTTTCGAGAAATTCTTTTTTGCAAGCAGAAAAGAGAATAATTGAGATTACAAGAAGACTCCACTTATTTATATGTCTTGAATTTTTCATCATTTTGATATTAAAAGTTTACTCCTACACTAAAAGAATAAATAGGGGTTAATGGATAGCGGCCAAAGTCAAGGCCGATGGCCTGATTTGATGCACTGGCATCTCGGCCAACATAAGCTCCCACTTCAGGATCAAAACCTTTATAGCCTGTTATGGTTGCAATATTTTGTGCACTAAAGGAAAGTCGCACACCTTTTATATATTTTTGTTTATCCATTAAACTTTGTGGTAGCGAATAGCTCAATGACACGTTTTTCAAGCGAATAAATGAGCCATCTTCTACCCATTTGTTAGTGAATCGAGAAACGTTTCCATTAGGGCCATTGGAAATTCGAGGAACATCGGTTCCCGGGTTTTCTAAAGCGATTGTTCCGTCTGTATTTTCAAAAGGTTTCGCATAATCCATAGCGTGTGTTAATAAGTTACGGCTTAAATTAATATTATTTGGATTTGAGTTGACCCTTGCCATGTAATTGTAAACGTCATTTCCAAATGTTCCAATGATTAGTACACTTAGGTCAAAACCTTTATATGCAAAGCTATTTGTGAATCCTCCAAATAATTTAGGCCAAGGATTGCCAATGTTCGTTTGATCATAAACATCAATTTTTCCATCAGGTTCACCATCTGCGCCACTAATATCTTTATATTTTACATCACCAACCCAGATACCTTCGGTCTCATGAGTCGAAAGCCTATTGCCGTTATTGTCAACAGGTACAGCACTATTATTTATTTCATCAATTGACTGAAATAGGCCTTCTTCAATATATCCGCGGAACATCCATGGAGCTTCTCCTACGGAGGCACGCTGTGTCCAGCTATCTAACCACCACGATGTACGTTCGATAAAAGCTGATTCAGAATAGAATTCTTTTATTTTAGTTTTAAAACCGGAAATGTTTAAGTTAGATGACCATACAAAGTTTGGTCGAGTGATATTTGTTGTATTTAAAGTAATGCCCCATCCTTTGTTTGACAATGAACCAATGTTTACCATTGGGGCACCAACAGCACCTTGTCCGATTGACCCCATATACCATGGCAATGGGTTTTCTAATAATAAGTTATCAGTATTCTTTACGTAATAATCTGCTTCTAACTGGATTTTATTATTTAGGAATGCGATATTTATACCGATATTATTTGTTAATGTTTCTTCCCATTGTAGACCCGGGTTGCTGTATCGGTTTGGTAAAAAGCCAGTACCAGTTGGTGTAGGTCCTGCACCCATTGGAGAATAAATATAGCCTCCACCTCCTTGGTTACCGGTAAGTCCTGTTTCAAACCTTAATTTTAGTTCACTAATTGCAGGCACATTAAAGAAATCTTCTTTTGAAACGCGCCATGCTACCGATGCAGAAGGAAAATATCCCCATTTGTTATCCGCACCAAAATTAGCAGAACCATCAGCACGAAAGGTTCCTGAAAAGATATAGCGTTCTTTAAAGTTATAATTTAACCGTGCAAGGTATGACTCCATTCCCCAGGTGCCGGATCCTCCGCTATTAGCAGCAGTTAATTCGTCACCTGCGTTTAAATCAAGAATATCATTTGTGAGATATCCCGTTCTACTACCTGATAAATTTCTCCAATTCGATTCTTGGGACTCATGAGTAGCCATTAGGTTGAGATTGTGATCCTTAATTTGTTTGTTGTATTCCAGTTGTTGATTCCAGTTCCAGTATGTATTTGAATTGGCGCCATTCCTGAAAGTTGCAGTGACATTTTCAGCCCAGCCAATTTTATAGGTCGGCAAATAATACTGTGAGCCTGAATAACCAATATCTGTATTAAAAGAAGTTCTGAAGTTTAAACCTTCCATGATTTTTATGCCAAGGTTTAATCCTCCTAAGAACTGTCTTCTGGTTAAGTTGTTAGTAGTTAGCGTTGCAATTGCAATTGGATTCACTGGCGCAAATTGATTAGCACCATTAAACTCATCGCCGCCTCCCCATGATCCGTCAATGTTTTTAACAGGAATCTGTGGAGTCAATTGCAATCCATTTGAAATAACATTTTCTTGACTAGAGGTTAGATTCTCATTAGTTTGATTAAAACTTAAATTTGTGCCAATAGTAATCCACTCTCGAGGTTTATTATCCAAATTCAAACGCATGGAATATCTTTTAAAGCCGGAGCCTTCTGCAACACCTTTTTGATCTAAGTAGTCCCCAGAGATATAATAAGTGGTGTTTTCACTACCACCACCCAAGCTGAGCTGGTGCTTGTCCATCGGCGCATTTTTAAACAGTTCGCTTTGCCAGTTAGTTCCATTCCCTAATAAAGAAGGATCTAAAAACTCCAGAGGAGTGTCTCCTCCCGCTATCTCATGATATTCGCCAACCATTTGTGCATACTGCCGTAAGTTCATTACATCCAAATGTTTGGGACCTGTTTGAATACTATGCTGATAACCATAAGAGATTTGAATATCGCCGGCTTTACCACGCTTTGTAGTGATCAAAAGAACTCCATTAGTTGCGCGAGATCCATAAATAGATGTTGCAGAGGGTCCTTGTAGTACTTGAATATCCTCAATGTCTGCAGGGTTAAGACCCGCTAATGGATTTGAAGAGCTTTGTGCGCCAAATCCTACTCCGGAAGGTTGAATTTGAACGCCATCTACTACATACAAAGGTTCATTGGATCCATTAATAGTATTTACTCCTCGAATGTTAACTGATATTCCACCTCCTGGTTGCCCGGAATTTTGGGTGATGTAAACCCCGGCAGATCTTCCCTGAATGGCTTGTTCAATAGTGGTATTCACCGTTCTTTCTAAATCCTCAGAGCTAATGGTTGTCTGAGCTGTTGTTAAGTTCACCCTTTTAGCAGTTCCATATCCTATTACTACTGCATCATCTAAAAATGTTGATTCAACAGTCATTTGAATTTCCAGAAAATTACGGTTTCCAATTGAAACTTCTTGTTTCAGCATCCCTACAAAGGTAATGGATAGCACATCGCTGCCTTCGGGAACTTGAATGGAAAAAGTACCATTCAAGTCTGTGCTTGTAGAGATACTGGCTCCTTTAACAGATATACCCGCCCCTGGAAGAACTTCTCCTTTTTCATCTTTAACTGTACCTCTTACTATTCGATCTTGTGCTAATAGATTTGTGCACAAAAATAGAATAAGAGTCAGTAAGCAAACTGTTCGTAAAAAATTTTGCATGTGTTAAATTTTAATTAATAATAAATTAAACATAGTGATTGAGTGAACAACCTATGATGTTCTTTTACCCAATACCAGCACATAACCAACAAATATTTAGTATATCATTTTTCATTGGAGAAGGTATTTTTAATGGGTTTTTGTACGATTTCTGATAGCGACCCTGGTCTGATCGCCATTTACTAACATACAAGCCAAGTGAGAAGGAAGATTATCAGCTGAATGGCAAAGCACTTATCGATAATCTTAAGATCTTTACACCGAATTTTTGTAAGGAATTGATTTCATCTAGATTTGATAATTAGGTTTGAAAATAAGTTTATTGGTAAACGAATCTACTAAGATAGTTGCATTTGTATTAGCATTTTTTTAACCATGTCTGATACTTTCTTGAACGAAAATCAAGATTAAGGACCTTTTGTCCTCACAAAACGATTTGTGTTTTGTTTATCACACAATCGGTTGATATAATTAAATACTCATTTAAAGATCTTTTTGGCATAGTCTTTTCTTTTAAGTTTTAATAGATAATTATTTGATATGAATACTACCATTATATTATACTTAAGCATTATTGGGTTGTTTTTAATTTCCCCATTTGCTTGCGAAGACACTAGTCCTACTACAAATGAAGAACAACAGACCTTAACATTAACCCCGGTGGAAGAAAAGAAAGTCAATCAGGATAATTCTTTTAGTATTGATCTTTTTCGAACAGCAGTTGAAGGAATGAATCCGAATGACAATGTATTAATGTCTCCAATTAGTGCGAGTATCGCTTTGGCAATGCTTAATAATGGAGCTGTCGGACAAACAAAAGATTCAATAAATAAAGCATTGGCTTTTGATGGGTTTACTGAACAACAAATCAATGCTTACTATAAAAAGATAATACAGATCCTTCCTAATTTAGATCCGGAGACCATGTTAGAGATAGCTAATTCAATATGGTATCATCAAGGCTTTAATGTGTTGCCAACCTTTTTAAAAGCAAACGAAAGTTTTTATCAGGCGAAAATTAGCGCACTTGATTTTACTACTCCAAATGCTCCTGATATAATTAATAACTGGGTGAGTGAAAGCACAAATGGAAAGATCCCTACTATTGTGGATCAAATATCTCCGGATATGTTTATGTATCTTATCAATGCTATTTATTTTAAAGGAAGCTGGCAAGAGAAGTTTGAGGCATCGAAAACAAGCAAAATGTCTTTTCTAAAAAATAACGGATCGGTATTAAGTACTGATTTTATGAATATCCAAAAGAGCTTCAATATAGTTGATAATGATAAATTACAAGGTATTGAATTACCTTATGGAAATGGACAGTTTAGTATGTTCGTATTGCTACCTTCTAAAGAACAGACGGCTAATGACTTTGTAAAAAGATTAAAGGACAACGATGAGTTGGGTGGAATCTACAGTCAATTTGCCAAAGCAGAAACTAATTTATTCTTTCCTAAGTTCAAGTTTAGCTATCAGAATAAATTGAATGATGAATTAAGCAAATTAGGAATGGGCATTGCGTTTACGGAAGAAGCTGATTTTACAGGAATCTCAGATAAGAGTCTCCGGGTTGATGAGGTGAAACAAAAAGCCTTTATTGAAGTAAATGAAGAAGGGACTGAGGCGGCTGCAGTTACATCTATCGGAGTAAGAGTTACCTCTATGCCTATGGTACACACCTTAAAGTTTGATCGTCCTTTTGTATTCTTTATTCGTGAGAATAATTGTGGTTTAATTTTGTTTACAGGAATAATTAATGATCCTTCTAAAGAGGAGAATGGAGGTTAGATCGCACTTGTTGTGCAATCCTTATTTCAGTATAGCTATACCTTGTACCTAATTCATTCTTTATTTCAGAGGTTTTGTGAGTAGGATTTTTACTCATGTAGTCTAAGATTGTTTCAAGCTTTTTAGGGTCTATTAGCTGTTCGGCCTGAACTTCACTTCCTATAAAGCTTGCTAAGTGATTTACTATCGTTCCTTCAGTAAATCCACGTATTTCTGCAATTTCTTTAATGCTTTTGCCTTCCTGAAAGAATCTTAGACTAATGTTCTTTGTTTCTCCTTTGGTTGCTTTTGGTGTCTTTTCAACTGCTTGATCAACCGTGATACTAATAGAATGAATCTCATTCGCCTGATTTAAAATAGTTGCGATGTCGGCGTCTTTTGCTAAAGCGGCACTGATTTCTTTACATTTTTTTAACCGACTTAGTTTCCTGTAATTGTCTACTAATAAACCTTTGAGTGTTTCAATGTATTTCTTTGTTCGCTTTTTAGCTGACCATAGTTTGATATGGTTTTCTAAAGGATTAATTGTTTGTGATTCTAATTTATCAATAAACCAATCTGTAGCTTTCTGAGTACGGTCTTCTATTTGATTAAAATCAATGTTAGTAGAATCAGTGATTAACTTTCGAAGTTGAATCTTAAATTTATCTGCAACTTCCTGATGCATATTAATTGCAATTAAGAGTACTTTTAAAAACTCTGAAGCCGTATCCTTTTCCGCTATATTGGTAGATTTTAAATTATCAAAGATTGTTTTTGTTTTTTCTACTATCTCATTCCAGTCGAACGTTTCCAGCAATAAGTTCATGAGATAGGCTTGTTGAGATTCCCTCAGTACACTATCGAACTTGTTCTCTGGTAATATATTCTCAGAATAGGCTAGTACATCTTTATTCGTGAAAATATTGTTAGCATTAATTCTGGACTTTAATACTAATCCATCAAGGCTTCTTATGCGACTTAAGGCTACATAAACTTGTCCGGGAGCAAATGCCGATCCTGCATCTATTATTGCACGATCAAAGGTTAAGCCCTGGCTTTTATGAATTGTAACTGCCCATGCTAAACGTAATGGGAACTGACTGAATGTGCCCAAAGTTTCTTCTTTTATTTTGTCTTCAGCGGTATCGTAATTGTATTTAATATTTTTCCACTCCTCCTTACTAACCTCTACATCCTGGCTTCTGTCAGTAAAACTGACGAGAATGGTCTTTTTATCAGAGCTTATGTTTTTTATATACCCTATTTTCCCATTATAGAATCGTCTGTCTAAGCCTTTGTCATTTTTTATAAACATAACCTGGGCTCCTTTCTTTAATTGCAGGATGTTTTCAGTAGGGTAGGCGGATTCCGAATAATCACCTTTAACCAGAGCTTCAACAGCAATTGTACTGCCTGGTAATTCCTGAAGCTTTTTTCTGTTGATTTGATCCGCTTGTGCATTATGTGAGCATAGAGTAATGTAGGACTCTTGATCAGTATATTTAAAATCAGGTTGATAGTGACTGTTTAAAAGAGCCATTTGCTCACTAGAACAGCAATTATTTCTAATGTTATTTAATAGATTAATGAAAGTATCATCGCTTTGCCGGTAGATTTTTTTAAGTTCAATTTGAATAAGCGGAAGCTCACTCATAACTACTGCATCAAAGAAAAAGGGACTTCGATAGGTTTCTTGCATAAATGTCCATTCCGAAGCTTTAACTACCGGTGGAAGTTGATATAAGTCGCCGATAAATAAAACTTGCAGACCGCCAAACGGACGCATATCACGCCTTACAGATTTTAATATATCATCTATAGCATCCAACATATCTGCACGAAGCATTGAAACTTCATCTATGATCAATAAATCAAGCTCTTGAATCAGACTTCGTTTTTCTGCAGAAAACTTTATTTTAGAGAGCAAACGATGTCTGTTATAAACATTATTGTCGCTTGCATCCCATCTAAGAGCATAGTCTCTTAGATAAGTTCCGAAGGGCAAGTGAAAAAGCGAATGAAGTGTTGTGCCACCGGCATTAATTGCAGCTACACCGGTTGGTGCGGCGATCGCCAGCTTTTTCGGACAGTTTTCTTGAATATGTCTAAGAAAAGTTGTCTTTCCTGTTCCTGCTTTTCCTGTTAAAAATATAGGCTGGTCGGTATGAATTACAAAGGATACAGCTTTTAAAAAAGCTTCATTTGGCTCAATGTTAATTCTCATGCGGAATGTCTCGTGACCATACAAAGCGGTCAAATATTCGGATTTGTTTTAAAAGTACGGTCTTTTTGCCATAAGAAAAAATAACTCATTATCTTAGCACAAAAAACTGGCAAATCTCCTAAAACCGGTATAATTTTATAAAACGCAACATCATGGTAAGCACTTCTAAAGAAGATTTGTTCAAGAATATTGAAAATACATTAGTCCATCAGGGCTTCGCAATTGTACAGCGGGATGATACACGCCCTTGGGGTGGTTTCTTTGTAATTGACGAAGAACAAGCTCAACAGTTTGCCGATACTTTCTTCGATGGAATTGACGTTAAAAGCTTAATGATCTCTGGTAAGTTAAGTCCGAAGATATTAATTGTGGCACCTCATAAAAGACTATCTTGGCAGTACCATAATCGGCGTGCTGAAATATGGCAGGTTTACCAAGGAGAGGTTGGCGTTATTTGCAGTGATACAGATGTTGAAGGAGATATTGAAGAACTTACACCGGGAGATTTAGTTAAGTTAGAGCAGGGCGAACGCCATCGTTTGGTAGGGCTCAATGACTGGAGTGTTTTAGCAGAAATATGGCAGCACACCGATCCTGATCACCCTTCAGACGAGGATGATATTGTGAGAGTTCAAGATGATTTTGGAAGATAAAATAAAGCATGACAAATTATAACGAAGATAGTATTCGATCACTTGATTGGAAAGAACATATACGGCTTCGACCCGGAATGTATATTGGAAAATTAGGAGATGGTGCCGCTTATGATGATGGGATTTACGTACTTCTAAAAGAAGTTATCGATAATTGTATCGATGAATTTGTAATGGGTGCAGGAAAAACGATTGATATCAATGTGAGCGAATCAAAAGTATCCGTACGTGACTATGGTAGAGGAATACCTTTAGGCAGTGTGGTTGATGTTGTTTCTAAAATAAATACTGGAGGCAAATACGATAGCAAAGCCTTTCAGAAATCGGTAGGTTTAAATGGTGTTGGCTCAAAAGCGGTGAATGCCTTATCCAATACATTTATTGTTCAATCTTACCGTGGCGGAAAGACCCGTATTGCGGAGTTTAGCAAGGGAGTTTTATTGAGTGATCAAGAAAAAGAAACGACTCAAAGGAATGGAACAGCTATAAACTTTATCCCGGATGAAAGCATTTTTCGTAACTATAAATACAGGACTGAATTTATAGAAAATATGATCTGGAATTATGTATTCCTTAATTCAGGTCTGACTATAAATTTCAATGGAACTAAATTCTTTTCAGAGAACGGACTTCGTGATCTGTTAGAAAGAAATGTAGAAGCTGAGGCAATGCGTTATCCTATTATTCATTTAAAAGGTGAAGACATAGAGATCGCTATTACACACGGCCAGTCATACGGTGAAGAGTATTATTCATTCGTAAATGGTCAGCATACTACACAGGGCGGAACTCATCAAGCCGCTTTTAGAGAAGCCGTTGTAAAAACAGTACGCGAGTTTTTTAAGAAAGACTTCGATGCTTCAGATGTTCGTGCATCATTCATTGCTGCTATTGCAATTAAAGTTCAGGAACCCGTTTTTGAGTCGCAGACAAAGACAAAACTGGGGTCTCAAAGTATGGGACCGGAAGGGCCAACCGTAAGAACATTTATCAACGACTTCGTAAAGAAAGCACTGGATGATTATTTACATAAGAATCCGGATACAGCTGATGCTTTATTAAAAAGAATCCTTCAATCTGAGCGTGAACGAAAGGACATTGCCGGCATTAAAAAGCTCGCAAATGAACGTGCAAAAAAGGCTTCGCTTCATAACCGCAAGCTAAGAGATTGCAAGATCCATTACGACGATAAGCATGAACGTAATCAAGAAACTACGTTGTTTATCACAGAGGGAGATTCAGCGAGCGGGTCTATTACAAAATCGCGGGATGTTCATACCCAAGCTGTATTTAGCTTAAAAGGTAAACCATTAAACGTATTCGGACTCACTAAAAAGGTAGTATATGAGAACGAAGAGTTTAATTTGCTGCAGCATGCTATGAATATAGAAGATGGTCTGGATGGTTTACGTTACAACAATATTGTAATTGCAACCGATGCGGATGTCGATGGTATGCACATTCGTTTGCTACTTATGACTTTCTTTTTGCAATTCTTTCCGGATCTGGTTAAGGCAGGTCACGTATCCATCCTGCAAACTCCTTTATTCCGGGTAAGAAATAAGAAAGAAACCATTTATTGCTATAGCGAAGAGGAAAGGTTAGATGCCATGCAAAGACTTGGGGTCAAACCGGAAATAACCCGATTTAAAGGTCTCGGTGAAATCTCTCCGGAAGAATTTGGCTTCTTTATAGGAAAAGATATCCGTTTAGAACCCGTGATGTTACAAAAGGACAATAAGATACAGCAGATATTAGGCTACTATATGGGTAAGAATACACCTGATCGGCAAAAACATATTGTTAACAATCTGCGCGTTGAACTTGATGTAGATTTAGCAAAAGAGGCAACCGTTTAATTAAGCAAAGAGAGAAAGAATTATCTATTCTCTCCCGCTTCTTTAAACTCTGACCCTTCCCTCCATTTGGGGAAAGTTGTCTCCATACTTAAAGTATAACCAATTTGGTAAAATAGCTTTATATCATTTATAATGCCATCCATTTGCCAGTACGCCGCGTCATATTCATCTCTTTGTGTGTGGTATCTTCCCTCAAATTGATTTCTCTTACTTTGAGCTTCCTGACTGGTATCCACAAAATCAGTCCCTCCGCCAGCATACAGGGCAGGCACTCCAACCTTTGCAAAATTGAAATGGTCTGAGCGAAAGAAAGATCCTGATGAAGGATGTGGATCAGGTCTGATAGTTCGATCCTGTTGTTTCGCAGCATGTTCTACATAATCATCCAATTCTGATTGCCCATAACCAATAACCGTGATATCCTTTGTAGCACCTGATGCGGTCATTGCATCAATATTGATGTTAGCAACTGTTTTCGATAAAGAATAAATAGGATTTTTAGCATAATATTCTGAACCTAATAAGCCCTGTTCTTCAGCAGTAAGCCCAATAAACAAGATCGTTCTTTCTGGTGGAACGCTTGCATGCTTAAAAGCTTTTGCAATCTCCAGGATCGCTGCAATTCCTGTAGCATTATCGTTTGCTCCATTATAAATAGAATCACCATCCAACGATTCGCCAATCCCGAGATGATCCCAGTGACCTGCATAAATAATCACCTCATCCGGGCGTTTTGTACCTTCCAGCTTTGCGATCACATTATTAGAAGTTGCTTTCTTAATTTCATTTTTAATACTCACACTTGTTTGAAGGCCTAAGTCAACTGCTTTAAAGCCAGGCTTTTTGGCAGCTTCAATAACATTGCTGTCAATGCCTGCCAGATTAAACATCTTTTTTGCTGCATCTGCGCTCAGCCAACCTTCAAAAGCAGCCAGAGATGCACCATCATCAGCTGTCAATAAATTCATTTGCGGTCCGCTCCAGCCAGAACGAACAACGTTCCAGCCATAGCTAGCAGCTCCTGTATCGTGGATAATTAATATTCCACTCGCACCTTGCCGTGCTGCTTCTTCGTATTTGTAGGTCCAGCGTCCATAATAAGTCATGGTTCCCCCTTTAAATAAGCTCTTATCATAGTATCCGGGGTCATTTACCATTACTACGACTGTTTTTCCTTTCACATCCAAACCCGCATAATCGTTCCAATTGTACTCGGGAGCAACAATGCCGAAACCTGCAAATATGAGTTCACTATCATTCACTGTAACAGATTTCTTAACCTGCCGGCTTCCCATAACAAATTCGTCCAGAAGCTTAAACCGTACTTCCCCATTTTTGCCTTTAAGCACTAATTCTTCCATCGGACTTGATGAAGTTTCAACAAGTGGTACCTCCTGAAAGAAGCTATCACCATTGCCTGGTTCTAACCCAATGTTTTCAAATTGTTCTTTAATATAGTTAATGGTTTTTGTTTCCCCTTCTGTGAAAGGCATTCTGCCTTCAAACTCATCAGATGATAAGGTCTTAACCGTATTAACGAAGCTTTCCTCGGTAATGCTGTTAAGCGCAGCAGGGTCGTTTGCGTCTGATTTATTTTCTGTACTGTTACAAGCCGCTAAAGATGCTGCTGCAATGAGAAGAATAAAAGAAAGTCGTTTCATCAGATAATTTTAATTTTACACGATCAATTAGATATTCGGAATTTTAAAATTACTATAAATATGCCGAATGCAATAGAAATCAAGAATGTTTTATCATAAAAGGAAATTCATTTGTATTTTTACCGCAATTGATATTAAAAGCATATTAGAAATATATGAGCGAAGAGATAGATCAAAATAATGGGTTGCCAGGGGGAGAAGAAGAGGAACTAACAAGCAGTAGGGTAATTCCACTTTCAGGTTTATATGAACGTTGGTTTCTAGATTATGCATCCTATGTTATTCTTGATCGGGCGGTTCCTTATATCAATGATGGACTAAAGCCTGTACAGCGTAGAATTTTACATTCCTTAAAAGAATTAGATGATGGAAGGTATAATAAGGCTGCTAATGTAATCGGTAATACCATGAAGTACCATCCTCACGGTGATGCTTCTATTGGTGATGCCATGGTTCAGATTGGCCAGAAAAACCTGTTAATTGATACACAAGGAAACTGGGGGGATCCTATTACCGGCGATTCGGCCGCTGCTCCACGTTATATAGAAGCACGTTTGTCGAAGTTCGCACTCGATGTAGTATTTAATCCTGATACCACAGTTTGGCAGTTAAGCTACGATGGTAGAAACAGAGAACCCGTAACACTTCCTGTTAAATTCCCTTTGTTACTGGCTCAAGGTGCCGAAGGTATTGCCGTGGGTTTGGCCACTAAAATTATGCCTCATAATTTTAATGAATTGATCGATGCATCGATCAAAAGTTTAAAGGGTGAGCGGCCTAATTTAATGCCCGATTTCCCTACAGGAGGATTGGCTGATTGTTCTGCTTATAATGAAGGCATGAGAGGAGGAAGGGTTAAGATTAGAGCAAAGATTGAAGAGCGTGATCGTAAAACTCTGGCGATAACAGAAATTCCCTATGGTACCACTACCGGTAGTATTATCGAAAATGTTATCGCCGCAAACGATAAAGGAAAGATTAAGATCAAGAAGATCGAAGATAACACGGCTAAAGATGTTGAAATTATCATTCATCTGGCTCCCGGTGTTTCCCCCGATGTCACTATTGATGCCTTGTATGCCTTTACAGATTGCGAAACCTCTATATCTCCTAACACCTGTGTAATCAAGAATGATAAGCCTCATTTCATGAGTGTCAATGACGTACTTATTGAAAATACGGAAATCACAAAAGGCCTGTTAAAACAAGAATTAGAAATACGACTAAATGAACTAATGGAGAAGATATTCTTCAGTTCATTATTAAAGATATTTATTCAAGAGGGGATGTATAAGCACCCCAATTACGAGAATGCAGGCGACTTTGAGGCCGTTGTATCCGTATTAGATAATTTATTTGAACCCTTTTTTCCACAGTTCTATCGGACTATTCTTCCTGAAGATTATAAAAAGCTTATCGATAAACCTATGAGTAGCATCACTCGTTTTGATGTTAAAAAGGCCGATGAGCAGATGAAAGGATATGAAAATGAGATTAAACAGGTAAAACATCACCTCCGGCATCTAACAGACTATGCGATCGCCTGGTTTGAAAAGTTAAAAGAGAAATACGGTGCAGGTAGAGAGCGTGCAACAGAGCTTAGAACTTTTGATAAGGTTACCGCAGCCGAGGTTGCATTGGCAAATATCAAGTTTTATGCAAATCGTGCCGATGGCTTTATTGGAACAGGATTACGTAAAGATGAATATATAGGAGATTGCTCTGATCTCGATGAGATTATTGTTTTCAGAGAAGACGGTCAGTTTGTTGTAACCAAGATCCAGGATAAAATCTTTGTTGGTAAAGGAATTATCCATGTCGCTGTTTTCAGAAAGGGAGATGAAAGAACTGTTTATAACCTAATTTACCGCGACGGAAAGACAGGTGTTTCCTACGTTAAACGGTTCTCTATTTTAGGTGTCACCAGGGATAAGGAATACGATCTTACCGGTGGTGCTAAAGGTTCTAAAATATTGTATTTTACTGCAAACCCAAATGGCGAAGCAGAACTAATCAATATACAATTGCGTCCTCATTCAAAACTTCGGAAGCTTCAGTTTGATCTCGATTTTGCTGAAGTTGTAATTAAGGGAAGAGGTGCTAAGGGTAATATCGTTACCAAATACCCGATAAAGAAAATAAGCTTAAAAGCGAAGGGCGTTTCTACTCTTTCAGGTAGAAAGATCTGGTTTGATGAGACATTAAGTCGTTTAAATGTAGATGGCAGGGGGCTTTATTTAGGCGAGTTCGATGGAGATGATAAGATACTTATTCTCTTAAAAGATGGTAGCTATGAATTACGATCTTTTGATTTAAGTACGCATTTTGATAATGACCTGTCCAGAATTGAGAAGTATAATTCGGAGAAAGTTTATACCCTTGTTCATCGTGATGGCAAATCAGGCTTCTTCTTTGTAAAGCGCTTCGTGATTGAGCCTAGTGCAATTGGAAGGCGTACTTCTTTAATAAACGAAGAGCCAGGTTCAAAAATGATTTTGATAACGGCTGTTTCAAAACCAGTTGTGAAGGTGGATATTACTAAAGGCAAGGCTAAAACCCCGGAAAGCTATGAAGAAGATTTAGCTGCATTTATTGATATCAAAGGGATGAAGGCACAAGGCAATCGTTTGAGCTCCCATGACATCGTAAAAGTTGAATTGCTTTCTTTAGAGGAAGATGATGATCAGGAAGATGCTGTAAATTCTTCTGGCACGAAGCCTTTACCTCAAGTTAGTAATAGTTCATCGTCTCGAAATGAAGAAGATGCAGAAGGGAACTCAGTTGAAGACACAGAGAACACTTCAGAGGATGGCACCGAGTCGCCTGTAACCACTGAAAAAAAGACAACACCGAAATTAGATCTTGAAATCACCAATCCTGATGAAATTGAGATTGATAATAAAGGTCAGATAAATTTATTTTAAAAGACTTTTATAAAGGCTTTCGATATTACTCGAAGGCCTTTATAAACTTATCTACTTTGGGTTTTACAACCGCGACACAGTAAGGCTGATTGGGGTTTCTAAGAAAGTAGTTTGTATGATAGTCTTCTGCTTCAAAGAATTCTCTTGCCGGAGATACCTTTGTAACAATCGGTTTATCAAATACCCCTTCTGCTGTTAAGCCTGCAATAAAGCGTTCCGCTTCATCCTTTTGCAGATCGTTATGGTAAAATATTTCAGAACGATATTGCGTACCAATATCATTTCCTTGCCGGTTTAATGTAGTAGGATCGTGTGTTTTAAAGAAGACCCCTAACAGATCCTGAAAACTTAATTCATCCTCATTATAATCAATTTGAATAACCTCTGCATGACCGGTTCTACCAGTACATACTTCTTCATAAGTCGGGTTTTCAGTATGGCCGCCCATATATCCGGGTAAAAGTGAATTAATTCCCTTTAGTCGTTGAAAGACGGCTTCAGTACACCAAAAACAGCCACCAGCTAATGTTGCTTTCATATAATTTTGTTTAATTTATTGATACTGAATATAGATAGGAATAGGTTTTAATTTTAATAATTCCTCCGGTGTCAACATCCGGTTTGGAGAATTTTTAATATCATTCTTATAGAATAATTTAAAGCCTGTAAATTCTACCGGTTCTTTGTGAATGAAATGACGATAGGTGCCCTTTTTTAATTCAGGAGGTCCCCATCCATCCATATCCATTACAAATTGAACCTCCGGACGGAGTTTTATATCGGTATAATTCTTTACCATCGCTTGTGTAAAACGATGTACGACCAATACTTTTGGCGGTAAATTATTTTCTTGCACCAGCTTCTGTAAATATTCGCTGGCAAAATTAATGTCATTTGCATTAAAAGAACCTATCTTTTTACCTGGCTTTGAACCATCCTTCATTGAAAACTCAGGATCAATTCCCAGATGAACATGCGGTAGCTTTAGGTATTTCTCCAGGCGCGGTAACTCATCTTCAATGGTACTCAAAGCTACTTGGATATCCAGAAAAACAAGTGCATTCCGCATCTTTGCAATGCTTAATACAGAATCAATCTGTGAGTCAGGCATCCGATTGCGGTATTTTCCGTCTTTCCCTTCAGATCCTTGGGCAACTACAGCAATATAATGCAATGCCGGAATAGCTTCTGTTGTGCTATCTGCCTTGTTCCATTTTTTAATCTCTGCATCCAAATGTTTTAACATCAATTCTGGTGGATGTTCCCCTAGAATCCCCATTCGTGTTGAATACAGATTCCCATAATAAGCTATAATTCTTTTAGCCGGCAAGATGGCTCCGGCAAGAGGTATGGGTTGATCTTTAACAGGCCATTTACCAGTCGTATCTCCATTTGCCAGTGCTAAAACCTGACGGCGATAAGTCTCTCCTCTAGCTTTCTCAATAGAATCCAGGCGGCTAAGTGAATCAGCTGCACGACTAAGCGAATCAGCCACTCTCGTATCAATAGCTGCTTGCCCGGTACTGGAGGTGCATGAAGAATAAATAATAAGAAAGAAGGATAACGCGGATACAGCTTTCAACAGGCTTCTTTTTTTCATAGAGGGGTTATATTTATTCAAGATGAATATACGGTATTTCTTTGTTTTTGTTATGTATTATAATGTTTTTCTGAACCTTCCAAAAGCACTAATAGGTAGCTTTTTTCCAGTTGTTGCAGGAAGGTATAGCTCCCCGGTCTCCAAATTTTTAATTTGTGGCATGGCGTTTCTTAATAGGACTTCGATGTTCTTCGAAAAGAAGTTCGATGTATAGGTGTTTAGAATCAAAAAGTGTTCCTCTTTGTCTAAAAGCTTAACAACATCATGAATCATCTCTTCAATCTGATTCTCCAGCTTCCATTTCTCACCCTTCGGACCATGACCATAAGCCGGCGGATCTAAAATAATTCCATTGTAGGTGTTGCCTCGTTTAATTTCGCGTTTAACAAATTTCAGGGCATCTTCTACCAACCAGCGGATATCTTTTAATCCTGATAATTGCTGGTTCTCATTTGCCCAAGTAATAACCTGCTTAATAGAATCAACATGTGTTGTTTCTGCTCCACAAGCCCTTGCAACCAGAGAGGCCCCACCAGTATAAGCAAACAGGTTTAGTACTTTCGGTTGAGGCTTTTTAAAAGAGCGAAGAGTAGACGAAATATAATCCCAATTCGCAGCTTGCTCCGGAAATATCCCAATGTGTTTAAAGCCTGTTAAGGCCAGGCGAAATTTAAGGTAAATATCCTGGTTCTGATAGCTAACGAACCATTCATCTGAAATACTTTTAGATTTTTTTACCCATTCGCCTTTGGTTGCCGAACGGCTGATAAACCGGATATCGTGTTGCTTTATCCATTCTGCTTCCGACAGCGTTTTCGGCCAGTCAGCAGCTGGCTCCGGACGGATTAAAACTCGATCTCCAAATCGTTCAAGCTTCTCTGCACCGCCGCAGTCAATCAATTCATAATCCTTCCAAATTTTAGGAATGGTTATGAAACTAACTCTATTCTGGTCCATTTATATGTACTCTTTACTTAAAAACTTTTCTTTGCCACTTTCATAAACGGACTTGCAAATACAAACTCATTGAGTTCTTTAATATCGGTATGAGCTATTTCTTTGTTAGAGCCTTCCCAGTTTTTCTTTCCCTGGTAAAGGAATAAAATATAGTCGCCGATTCCCATAACCGAGCTCATATCATGCGTAACAACAACGGTCGTTGTATTGAATTCTTCCGTTAAGTCCTGAACTAGTTCATCGATAAGAATAGATGTTTGGGGGTCGAGGCCTGAATTGGGCTCATCGCAAAAAAGGTATTTAGGATTCATGGTAATTGCCCGGGCAATTCCTACCCGTTTCTTCATTCCTCCAGAGAGCTCTGATGGGTAAAGACCATTTTTACCAGCCAGATCTACCCGTTCTAAACAGAAGTTTGCACGGTCAATTTTTTCACTTTTGCTCATATCCGTAAACATCTCCAGTGAAAAGATGATATTCTGTTCAACAGTCATTGAATCAAAAAGAGCGGAGTTCTGAAAAAGCATTCCTATTTCTTTCCGGATCGGAATTCTATCTTCAAAAGATAATCGGGTAAATTCAGTGCCATCATAGATTACTCTACCTGAATCCGGTTGATGCAATCCTACCATGCATTTTAAAAGCGTACTCTTACCCGATCCCGAACCACCTATGATCAAGCTGATTTTACCAGGTTCAAATTTCGCTGAAATACCTTTTAGAACTTCATTTTCACCAAAAGACTTGTAGATATCAGATACTTCAATCATTTAATTCGAATTTAATTAGCTGCTTCAACGTTTAAAGCATGAGGGCAGTGATAACATAATCACAGACCAATATCGTTATACAACTTACCACTACACTTTTTGTACTCGCCAGTCCTACTTCCAAAGAGCCCCCACGTACATAGAATCCCTGGTAGGCAGAAATAGAAGTTATTACGAAACCGAAAACGAAAGCTTTAACCATAGCAACCGCAACTGTATAGCCGTTAAAATCTCCTGTAATACCCATAATATAATCGGAAGGAGTTACCGCACCTGATATAGCACCACCAGCAAGTCCGCCAAAAATGGCCAGGAAAATTGAAACGATAACTAATAAGGGCACCATCGTAATTCCTGCAACTATTTTTGGAAGAATCAGGTAACCAGGAGCATTGATTCCCATAATTTCGAGCGCATCAATCTGCTCCGATACACGCATAGAGCCTATTTGTGATGAAATGGATGAGCCAACTTTTCCTGCAAGAACTAAAGCAGTTATTGTCGGACTTAATTCCAGAATACTTGAATCGCGGTTAATTTGTCCGATAATAGAAGATGGAATTAAATCAGAAACTAATTGGAAGGCGATCTGCATTGTCATTACAGCTCCGATGAAGGTAGATATGATAGCAACTAAACTCAATGAGCCAACACCAATATTATCCATGCTCAAGAAAATCTCTTTCCAGTAGATTTTCCATTTCTCTGGTTTTTTAAAAACCGATTTTATAAGAAGAAGGTATTTGCCAAAGTCTGTAAAAAACATATAATCTGGATATGTCGTAAATATAACGTTTTTCCATAGCTGCCAAAACAATAATTTACCCAGCCACCGGCCTAAACCTTTTTATTTTTGTATTTTCGTTAACAAATAAAACTGCAATGAGTTTGAATAAAAACAAGATAGCGTTAGTAACCGGAGCGACCAAAGGTATGGGTAAAGCAATATCTTTTGCCTTGGTAAAGGAAGGATACACTTTGATTGCCTGTTCAAGAAAGCAAGACACACTAGGGCAATTGCAAAAGGCTATTAAGGATGTTTATCCGGATGCGCGTGTTTTTATCCGTGCTTGTGATTTTTCTAACCCTGTTCAAATAGAAAACCTGTTGCAGTGGGTAGATCAGAGTTCTTTGCAGGTCAATGTATTGGTAAATAATGTAGGTCTTTTTATCCCCGGTTATCTTTTAGAAGAGTCGCCGGATATGCTTGCTAAACATATTCAGGTAAATCTTTTTGTTCCTCATCTATTATCCGTTCATTTTGCGCGTAAAATGCGGGAGAATAAAAGCGGACATATCTTCATGATTACTTCTGTTGCCTCTAGAAATGCTGTGGTTACTGCAGGTTCTTATTCTGTAACAAAGTATGCTCTGGCTGGTCTAACAGCTGTATTACGCAAAGAGTTAAAAGGTGATCATGTAAAGGTTACTGAGATTATTCCCGGCTCTACTTTAACATCATCCTGGGAAGGGACAACCATTCCGGAAGAGGATTTTGTTCAGTCGGAAGATGTAGCACAAGCACTGATAACAGCATTAAATATGAGTGCAGGAGCCAATGTTGATGAAATAATTATTAAACCTGTTAAGGGCAATCTATAAAATTATAAAATGCTAGGTCATGAATAATAGAAGAATTAGCTGGGGCTTAATTGTGCTGTTTATCGGTTTGGTGTTATTGCTGACTAACCTGAACTATATTGATTTTAACTGGTTGGCAGTTTTTTCCCTATGGCCTGTCCTTTTAATATTATTAGGTTTAAGCTTTATGCTTCCCTATAAGCCGGAAAGCAAGTATATTATGATTATTGCTACCGTTGCAACCCTAGCTCTTTTTGCTTACAAAGGACTAAGATCTGTAAACGAAGAGCAAAGTTTTAATTCAGATAATAGGGATGGAACTGCTATCTTTTCGCGAGATATGGAACCGGGAATAAAGTTTGCCACACTCAATATTGAGGGCGGAGCTATTAGTTACCGTATGGGCGAAAGCACCGATAAACTTTTCTACGCAGAAACAAGAAGCAATACAAATAGCTTCTCACTTTCTGATAAAACCAGTGGAGAAAACAGTACACTCGATTTTGTTATGCGTGGGAAAGAAGGGGTAGACCTTAACAAAAGCAATATCCGGAATAATGCAAATATCCGGTTAAATAAAGATTTAGTTTGGGATATTGATCTAAAGATCGGCGCAGGCGCTGCCGACTTTGATTTGAGTCAATATAAAGTAAGAAAAGTAAAAGTTGACGGGGGTATTTCAAGTGTAAATATACGCATGGGGATGCCTTTTGAAAATGAATCAGCCATAGAACTTAAGGGCGGTTTAGCAAGTTTTGAGCTTAATATCCCGAACGGTGCAGCTTGTAGAGTTGTTTCTAAATCTGCTCTTTCATCTCAGGATTTTGGAGGTTTCAACAAGCAGGAAGATGGGTCTTATATTACGGATAATTACAATACAGCCGATAAAAGATTTATTATAACCATAGAAAGCGGTCTGTCGAGTTTTAGTGTTAAACGGTATTAATTAAGTGGGCAATCAGAAGTATTTCGTTGTACAGGAGGGGAAACCCGAAGGCCCTTTTTCTCTGGAAGAGCTTAAGGCGCTCAATCTAAAATCGAATGATTTTGTAAAGGAAGAAGGTGCCGATGATTTTCATGAGATTCATGAATTGCCAGAATTAAGCAGGCTGCTTTCTCTGAAACATGAGATCACCCTACCACAGTATTTTGCCACAATGGATATCCGCTTATTAGCATGGACGATTGACTTCTTTCTTGCTTTTGCACTTTATTGCATTTTTATTTTGTTGCCCATTCTAGCCTTTACCAGTGGTTCTACAAGAACCCTGTATGTTCTTATCGGCTTGCTGGCTATCTTTCCAATACAATTCATCTCCACTATCTTTTTAGAATGTTCTAAGTATCAGGGGACAATAGGTAAACTGATTCTTCGCATTAAAGTATGCGACACAAAAGGCTTGCCTATAGGTCTGGCAAGATCCTTATGGAGGAACATCTGTAAGATACTGGGCTTTCTTAGTTTGGGAATCGGATTCTTCGCCGGTTTCTTTAGCCGTAAACAACAATGCTGGCACGATAAACTAGCTAATACCCTGGTTATCAAAGATCGATTAACCTGATTAAGCCTCGTCTTTTGTGTTTCTAACCAAACCAATTCCGGAAAAGAAGAATATAATTCCAATTACGCCGACAACAGTTAATTCCCGATAAGCTTCACTGCGTTGAACAAATTGCACCCCTACATAGATTAACGCAATAATTCCGAGTACAGTAAGTATTGTTCCAAAGGTTCGTTTTACATTCATGATTTATATTTTTTTTAATCAGGTTAGTAAGGCAATTACTATGCCTAATGTATAAATTTTGTTATAGAGATGTATATACCTTGCTATAGACTTGCTTTACATGCTCTCCTGGTGCTGCGTTGTTCCTTCGTTGAGTCTTCGTTTTTTTGGCACTTTTAACGTAGATACAACGAAGGAACAATTTTACCGTCTTTAAAGCATGTAAAGTAAGTTTTTTCTTATTCTTGAAGATTGTATAATTGTGAGAATAGCTATAAAATTAATTAGTTTTATAGCAATAATTAAATTTGCCCTCTTTTATGAAAGTCTATTTTGTAGTTGTAGCTCTATTTTTCTCATTCCATTTGAACGTTTTCTCGCAATCTTTAGCAGAAAAGGTAAGTAAATCCTTTACAGTCTTTGAAGCTGATGGGAATTTGAGATATGGCATCGCGTCTTTAACGGTTATGAATGCACGTACGGGTGAAATTATTTATTCTAAGTATGAAAACCTTGGGATGGCACCAGCATCCACTTTAAAAACGATTACGCTTGCTACTGCTTATCAAACTTTAGGGAAGGACTTTAAGTATGAAACTGATCTGCTATACAGCGGCGTTATTAAAGGCGGCGTTTTAGAGGGTGATATTGTTATTAAAGGGACGGGCGATCCTTCTCTGGGAAGTGATAATTATAAAGAAACCAAAGCTGCAGTTTTGTTAAAAAGGTGGACTGATGCTATTAAGGAAGCTGGTATTAAAAGGGTAAACGGGACAGTTATTGCAGACGATTCAATGTTTAAAGGACAAATGGCTCCGGAGGGTTGGATTTGGTCAGATATGGGACAGTATTATGGAGCAGGGGTTTCTGCATTGAATTGGCAGGAAAATAAGATGCGGGTAGTTTTTGCTGCGAAAGGCAGGGTGGGAGGGCCTGCTACTCTGTTGAGGACCGTGCCGGTGAGTCCGGATGTAGAAATCATCAATGAGGTGACTATCGGGCCGGCCGGTAGTGGCGATCAAGTTTATGCCTATTCGGCACCCTATTCAAATAAGATTATGTTAAGAGGTACCTATGGCAGTGATCTTAACAAAGAAGTCGAAATTTCCTTGCCGGATGGAGCCTTTGTGGCTGCATCTAGTCTTAAGAGTACTTTGATAGATCAAGGGATTACTGTAGAAGGAAAGGTGAATACAGTATTTTTATTGCAATCAGAACGTAAAAATATATCGGAAGATACAAAACTATTAGATCGTTATCTATCTCCAAATTTAAGTCAGTTGTCTTATTGGTTTTTAAAGGAAAGTATTAATTTGTATGGCGAAGCGCTATTGAAAACGGCAGCTTTTCATGAAGGTATATCTACAAAAACTTCAGATGCTTCTGCCTGGGAGCAGAAATTTTGGACAAGCAGATTGGGAATTGATGCAGGAGCGTTAAAGATTATGGATGGAAGTGGTCTTTCACCTGAAAACAGAATAACTACCTTAGCCGTGGTTCAAGTTTTGAACAATATTAGAAAGCAAAACTGGTTTGGCAGCTATTATGAGAACATTCCTTTGGTTAATAATATGAAAATGAAAAGTGGCACTATTGACGGAGTTTTAGGTTATGCAGGCTATCATACCTCCAAAGACGGGACACCTTTAATATTTGCATTTTTGGTTAATAATCATGAAGGTAGAGCATCATCTATGCGTCAAAAAATGTTCAGGGTGTTAGATTCACTGAAATAGCTGCATATAGAAAGTGATTTCAAATTCTTATCTTTGTATAGTATGAAATACAATTTAGATGTATCAATAGATAAAGATTCCGGCTTCTGTTTTGGCGTTGTGTATGCCATTGAAATGGCAGAAGAAATACTGGATGAAGACGGTTATTTATACTGTTTAGGAGATATTGTGCATAATGATGAAGAGGTTCTTCGTCTGAAAGAGAAAGGTTTGCGGATTATAGGACATGAAGAGCTGATAAGTTTACATAATGAAAAAGTCCTGATTCGGGCACATGGTGAAGCCCCTGAAACCTATAAAATTGCCCTCGATAATGATATTACATTGATTGATGCCTCTTGTCCGGTAGTTTTAAAGCTTCAAAACCGCATTAAAACTTCCTATGATGAAAAGGAGAAAGTGCTAATTTTTGGAAAGCACGGTCATGCTGAAGTAATTGGTTTGCAAGGTCAGACTAATGATGAGGCCTTGGTTTTTCAAGATATCAGCGAGTTGGATCATGTAGAATTGCCGCATAATATTACGTTATACAGTCAAACGACAAAAAGCACAGATAAATTTTATGCTATAAAAGATGAGCTTATTAACCGTGGATATAATGTCCGAGCAAATGATACCATTTGCCGTCAGGTTTCCAGTCGTTATGAAGATTTAGGAAGCTTTGCAGAAAAATTTGATAAGGTTGTGTTTGTTTCAGGTAAGAAGTCATCCAATGGGAAGGTTCTTTATGACGTTTGCCTGAAGAGCAATCCTAATACTTATTTTATATCGGATCCTGCGGAATTGAATCCCGAAATATTTCAGGAAAATGACAAGGTTGGTATTTGCGGAGCAACTTCTACCCCTATGTGGCTGATGGAAAAAGTACGGGATATTTTACAGGAATATTGATTTAACGTCATAAAATACTCCTCCCTTTGTAATACTGTCTTAGACTATACTAATTTAGTAACTTTGTATCTTTAAAAATTTCTCTGCGTAATCTGAATAATGAAAAAAGGAATCTTACTTGTAAATCTTGGAACACCCGATAGTCCATCGGTGCCTGATGTTCGCCGCTATCTTGATGAGTTTTTAATGGATGGCCGCGTAATTGATATTAAGCCTATACCTAGAAACTTTTTGGTTAGAGGTCTTATTGTTCCTTTCCGAGCTCCTAAATCTGCCAAAATATATAAAGAAGTCTGGACAGAAGAAGGTTCACCATTGCTTATTTATGGGTTGGAAAATAAAAGATTATTACAAGAAAGTCTGGGCGATGAATATGTAGTTGCATTTGGAATGCGCTATCAAAATCCAAGCATTCAAAGTGCTTTAGATGAATTAAGAGCTCATAAGGTGAAGTCTATTCAGGTAATTCCTTTGTTTCCGCAATATGCTTCAGCGTCTACCGGCTCGGTTCATCAAAAAGTGATGGAGATTGTAAGCAAATGGCTGGTTATTCCGGAAATTAGCTTTATTAGTTCCTTTCACGATCATCCTGATATGATCCAGATTTTTGCTGACAATGGTCGTAAATACGGTATTGAGAACTACGATCACATTCTTTTTAGTTTTCATGGCTTGCCTCAGCGTCAGTTAATTAAAGCAGATGATTCTAAAACACATTGCTTACAGGATAAATCTTGCTGTCAGACTTACAATGATAAAAATTACTTTTGCTATTCTGCACAGTCCTATGATACGGCTAAACTGATCGCTCAGAATTTGGGTCTTACACCTGAACAATATACAATAAGCTTTCAATCGCGTTTAGGTAAAGAGCCTTGGTTAGTACCTTCTACCAGTGATATCATTCATCAAAAAGCCCGGGAAGGTAAAAAGCGCCTATTAGTTTTTTGTCCGGCTTTTGTTGCCGATTGCCTGGAAACACTTTATGAGATTACGGTTGAATATCATGAAGAATTTGTTGCGGCAGGTGGAGAGAAGGTTCAATTGGTGGAAAGTTTAAATAACGATCCTCGCTGGATAGAGATCCTGAAAAGTTTTATTGTAAAGGAAGAGAAAAAAGTGCTTATTCCAAGCTAAAGATACAACTGGCATTTCTTTTGTAACATTCCTTAGTACGGTCTATCTAAATAAAACAACGATTCCCAAAGAAAGATGCGAATGAGTCCTATTATCTTAAGTACTGTTATACTCATTTTACTTGATGTGTATATCTATACTGCTCTAAGAGCTACTAAGATCAAATGGGCAAGAACCAAAATCTTTACTATTTTATGGTGGGGTTATTCCGCTATTTTATTTTTAGGAATATTGGCTACAATATCTTTTGATTTACGTCTGGATATTCGATCTGTAATACTGGTTGCCCTTTTTATAACCTTTGCCACCAAGTTTGTTTTTGCATTGATTATGATCATCGATGATATTCGCAGAGGTGGCGTTTGGCTAAGCAGAAGACTGCTGCCAGGGAAGAAGGTAGAGAATGAGGTCGTTGTTGAAAAAGGGAAAGGTAAAATATCCCGATCTGACTTTTTGGCTAAATCGGGGATTGTAGTGGCTGCTGTGCCCTTTACAACTTTAAGTTGGGGCATCATTTCAGGAGCTTATGATTATCGTATACGCCGGCAAAAACTCTATTTGCCAAATCTGCCGAAGGCATTCCATGGCATGAAGATTGGTCAGGTATCTGATATTCATTCTGGAAGTTTCTATAATAAAACAGCCGTACAAGGTGGGGTAGATATGCTATTAGCGGAGAAGCCGGATGTGATATTTTTTACAGGCGATTTGGTAAATAACCTGGCATCTGAACTAGGTGACTATAAAGATATTTTTAGTAAGTTGAAAGCTCCTTTGGGTGTCTATTCAATCCTTGGAAATCACGATTATGGGGAGTACCATTTTGGTTTGGAACCATCTGCTGCAAAGGATAGAAACCTAGAATTAGTGAAGCGAAGCCACCATGAAATGGGCTGGGATCTGCTTCTAAATGAGAACAGAAAGCTTAAAGTAGATAATGAAGAAATTGGTATTATTGGTATTGAGAACTGGGGAGCCGGCTTTCGTTTTCCTAAATACGGCGATTTAGATAAAGCATTAAAGGGTAGTGAAGATATGCCTGTTAAACTGTTGCTTTCTCACGATCCTTCCCATTGGCGGGCACAGGTTCTTTCCTATCCTGAGATTGACGCTATGTTTAGCGGACATACACATGGAATGCAGTTTGGCATTCGAACAAAGAGCTTTCAATGGAGTCCGGTTCAATACCTTTATAAAGAATGGGCAGGCTTGTACCAGGAAAATAAGCAGCAGCTTTATGTTAATACCGGTTTTGGGTTCTTAGGTTATCCCGGCCGGGTAGGCATTTTACCTGAGATAACCATCTTTGAATTAATGAGTGGCGATAAACCATCGTAAGAAATCCGATTGAGAATTGTAACATTTCTTACCAATATCTGTCTAAGATAAAACAACGATTATTATGGCGGTAAAGATGTCTCAAGGTGAAACGATTAAAATTTCACTGCAATCTATTAATGCGAATCGCTTACGTACGTTTCTAACAGCTTTAATTATTGCTATTGGGATCACTGCATTGGTAGGTATCTTGACATCCATTGATGCCATACAAACTTCCTTAACGGAATCCTTTTCTGCTTTAGGCTCTAACTCTTTTACCATTCGTAACCGTGGATTGAATATCCGTATTGGCGGACAAGGTACACAACCGAAAGACTATCCGAATATTACATACCAGGATGCTGTAGCATTTAGTGATCGCTTTGATTTTCCAGCTATTGTTTCTGTGAATGTTCGTGTGAGTGGTGGTGCTACTGTTAAGTTTGAGAGTAAAAAAACAAATCCGAATGTGAGCGTTCAGGGATCTGATATTAATTTTTTAGAGACCGGTGGTTATAAACTTAGTCATGGCCGGAATTTCACAGAGCGGGAGCTTGAGTTGGGAAGCAACGTTGTTATTATTGGTGCAAAGATACAGGAAAGCCTGTTTTCACAGAACGAGGATCCTGTTAATAAAATTATAACCATTGGCGGTACCCGCTTTACTGTCATTGGTGTATTGGAGAGCAAAGGGGCAAGCTCAGGACTTGGAGGAGATAATACTACGATTATACCGCTTGCCAGGGGACGAGCATTAATAACAGGAGGCAGTCCTTCGTATGTTATTACAGTTATGAATACTGTACCTAATATGACGGAAGCAACGATTGGAGAGGCAACGGCCCTGTTCAGGAAGATACGTACATTGAGTGCTACTGAAGAGAGCAATTTTGAAATTACAAAGAGTGATGCCATTGCCCAGGTTCTGCTTAGTAACCTAACCTATGTTACCTTAGGTGCTGTTGTTATTGGTTTGATTACACTGATAGGGGCATCCATCGGTTTGATGAATATCATGCTTGTTTCAGTTACCGAACGGACGCGGGAAATAGGTTTAAGGAAGGCTATTGGTGCGACACCTCAACTTATACGTCAGCAATTTTTAACAGAAGCGATTGTTATCTGTATGATGGGTGGGGTAGCTGGTATTTTACTGGGATTAATTATTGGTAATGGAGTTGCTTTACTGTTAGGGGCGAGTTTCCTTGTCCCTTGGGTTTGGATGGTTATGGGAATTGTGGTTTGTATAATTGTTGGAGTAATATCAGGATATTACCCGGCATCTAAGGCTTCAAGCTTGGATCCTGTTGAAGCCTTAAGATACGAGTAAAGGCTGTTTTAGCTATATTGTTTCTTATAATAGGCCAGGTAATTGCCGCTGGTTACATTATCTAACCATTCTTCATTTTCTAAAAACCAATCGACTGTCTTTTCAAGTCCTTCTTCAAAGGTTATGCTAGGTGTCCAGCCTAAGTCACGCTGTAATTTCGTGGAATCAATAGCATAACGAAGATCATGTCCGGCACGGTCCTGAACAAATGTAATAAGAGAAGCAGATTCTCCTTCTTCACGGTTTAGTTTTCTATCCATTATTGAACATAACAGGTAGATCAGATCGATATTTTTCCATTCATTATTTCCTCCAATATTGTAAGTAGAGCCTGTGGCAGCTTTATGAAAGATTACATCAATGGCACGTGCATGATCTTCTACCCAAAGCCAGTCGCGAACATTTTCACCCCTTCCATAAATAGGGATAGGCCTTCTGTGTTTGATGTTATTGATGGATAATGGAATTAGTTTTTCAGGAAAATGATGCGATCCGTAGTTGTTTGAGCAGTTTGAGATTACAATGTCCATTCCATAGGTATCGTGATAAGCTCTTACAAAATGATCAGAACTTGCTTTCGAAGCCGAATAGGGAGAATGTGGATCGTAGCTTGTTTCTTCCGTAAACATACCATTATCACCCAATGCTCCATATACCTCGTCAGTTGAAACATGATAGAAGCGATGTTTATCGTAGGCACCCTTCCATGTATTACGTGCAGCGTTTAATAAGTTTACAGTACCAATAACATTGGTCATTACGAAATCAATTGGATTGGTAATGGACCGGTCTACATGAGATTCTGCTGCCAGGTGGATAATTCCGTAAGGGTTTTCTTCTTCAAATAGCTTTTCGATAAAGTTGGCATCTACAATATTGCCTTTTATAAAACGGTAGTTGGGTTTATCTTCAATGTCTTTTAAGTTTTCGAGATTCCCCGCATAGGTTAACAGGTCTAAATTTAGGATCTCATAATCCGGATAAGTATTTACCATTCTTCGAACAACATGTGATCCTATAAATCCGGCACCACCTGTAACGATAATTTTTTTCATATTATTTATAATTCAAAAGGATTTTCATTTTTTAAGTAAACTTCCCATGCCCATGCAGAGCGCATCATTTCTTCAATTCCCAGTTCGGCTGTCCAGCCAAGATCCCGGGTAGATTTTGTAATATCTCCCCAAACTTGCTCAATATCGCCATTTCTTCGTTTGCCAATTTCGTAATTAAGTTTTACATCCGTAGCATTTTCAAAAGCCCTGATTACTTCTAATACAGAATAGCCTTTGCCGGTTCCGATATTAAAAACATCGTAATGATCGTTTATAGTGTTTTCGTTTAAGAATTTAAGGGCTGCGACATGCGCTTTTGCCAGATCTACCACGTGAATGTAATCACGTATAGCTGAACCATCTGCGGTGTTATAATCATCACCATAAACGGTGATCTTCTCTCTTTTGCCAATGGCGGTTTGCGTTATAAAGGGTACGAGGTTCTGTGGTATACCCAAGGGTAATTCGCCTATTAAAGCGCTTTTATGTGCTCCTACCGGATTAAAATAACGCAAAGAAAGAATATTGAAGTTTGAATTGCTGCCAGCTGTTTCTTTTAGAATTTCTTCAGCTATTTGCTTGGTGTTTCCATAAGGAGATTCAGCCTTTTTGACTTCAGCTGTTTCGGTAACGGGCAATTCCTCAGGCTGGCCGTATACGGTACAACTGGACGAGAAGACAAAGTTGACTTTGCGATCAGAAAGGGCGTTCAGTAGGTTTATTAGTGAGAAAAAATTGTTGTGATAATATTTTAAGGGTTTTTCTACAGATTCGCCCACTGCTTTGTAAGCTGCAAAATGGATTACTCCATCAATTTCCGGATTTTTATTAATGAAATCTTTGACTTGCTTTTCATCGCAAAGATCCAGGTTGTGAAATTCTAGTTTTGTGCCGGTTATCTTTTTAATCTGATCCAGAATTTCGATATTCGAGTTGGATAAATTATCGACTATAACTGGAATGTAACCTGCTTCGAATAACTCAACTACCGTATGAGATCCAATATATCCTGTTCCTCCAGTAACCAAAATCTTTTTCATTCTATGTTATGTTTATTTGTTATAATAGGTAAAATCTTTGTGATTGATTTCTCCTTGAGGTAGTGATTTAAAATATTCGTAGGTGATTTTTAAGCCTTCTTCTCTACTCACTCTTGGAGACCAGCCTAAAAGCTCCTTTGCCTTTGTGATATCAGGTCGGCGTTGTTTAGGATCATCGATTGGCAGATCATGATGAACTACTTTTTGTTTTGTTCCTGTTAAGTTTATAATTTCTTCGGCAAATTGATTGATTGTAATCTCATCAGGATTACCAATATTAACGGGATAGGGATAATCACTCATTAAAAGGCGAAATATTCCATCAACTTCATCATCCACATAACAAAATGAGCGGGTTTGGCTTCCATCCCCGAAAACTGTTAGATCTTCGCCACGAAGAGCCTGACCGATAAAGGCAGGGAGCACGCGTCCGTCATTCAGGCGCATTCTGGGGCCGTATGTATTAAAGATGCGCACAATCCTTGTTTCAAGCTTATGAAAGGTGTGGTAAGCCATTGTAATGGCTTCTTGAAAGCGCTTGGCTTCATCGTATACCCCTCTTGGCCCTACGGGATTTACATTTCCCCAATAATCTTCGTTTTGTGGGCTGACAGTTGGATCACCATATACTTCAGAAGTAGATGCTACAAGGATCCGGGCTTTCCTTGAGCGTGCTAAACCTAAAAGATTATGTGTTCCTAAAGATCCTACTTTCAATGTTTGGATTGGAATTTTCAGGTAGTCAATTGGGCTTGCAGGAGATGCAAAATGCAATATATAATCAAGTTCGCCGGGTACGTGTACGAATGTAGAGACATCGTGTCTATAAAATTCGAAATTTTCTAAAGGGAATAGATGTTCAATATTCCGGATATCTCCAGTAATTAAATTATCCATTCCTATTACATGGAAATCTTCCTTTATAAATCGATCACATAGGTGTGAGCCCAGAAAGCCTGCTGCCCCAGTTATAAGTATACGTTTCCGTTTCATTATAGATTTTTTGATAAGTTTTCTTTGACGAAGGTAATTAATTTGCTAAAAACAAATAGGAAATTTCTAGAAACATATCGTATTTTAGCTGTTCTTTCAGTAGCATTATATTATATAAGCTCATTTTATGACTCTTATTTATAGCATTGGTATTTATTTATTTCATTTTTTTATTTGGGTTGCTGCAGGTTTCAGTGGAAAAGCTAAAAAATGGATAGAGGGGCGTAAAGGTCTTTTGGAAAAAATAAGAAACGAGGTTGATTCAACAAAGAAGCATACTTGGTTTCACTTTGCTTCGTTGGGTGAGTTTGAGCAGGGACGGTCTGTGTTGGAAAAGTATAAAAATACTTTTCCGGATAGGTTGATTCTTATTACTTTCTTCTCTCCTTCAGGTTATGAGACCCGGAGGAATTTTTCGTTGGCAGACCATGTTTTTTATTTGCCCGCAGACTCTGCTTTCAATGCTAAGATCTTTATTGACTTAATTAACCCTGAACTTGTTTTCTTTACGAAATATGACTTTTGGTATTTCTATTTTAGGGAGTTAAAGCAACGAGGAATTCCTTTAATTATGGTGTCTTCTATTTTTAGACCAGATCAAGCGTTTTTTAAGTGGTATGGTGGGGTCTTTCGAAAGATGCTTGCTTGTGTAACACATTTTTTTGTTCAAAACCAGGAAAGTGTTGTGTTGCTTCAATCAATTGGGTTTAAGAATGTGACCTTATCAGGAGATACGCGTTTTGACCGGGTGGTGGAGATTGCAAAGACAGTACGCGAATTACCTGTCATTTCTTATTTTGCTACCGGTAACCGGGTTTTGGTAGCAGGTAGTACCTGGCCGCAGGATCTGGAACGCCTGTTAACCTTTCATCAGGTTTTTCCTGATTGGAAGATAATTATTGCTCCTCATGATATTACACCTCAAAATATTAAATACGCATGTGATGTGTTTTCTTCGGGTATTCTGTTTTCGGATCTTAGTGACTATATGCATAAGCGGCACTTGGAAAGTGAGAATCAGAAGAAGAGGAATATTGATATGGATTTAGCTTATCAGGATACGGATACAGAAGCCGACCTGATCCCTGAACATAAATCGCCGGTGTTGATTATCGATAATATGGGTATGCTGTCTTCTTTATACGGATATGGCGATATTGCCTACATAGGCGGAGGCTTTGGTGCGGGTATTCATAATACCTTGGAAGCTGCAGCCTATGGGATGCCTGTTATTTTTGGGCCGAATTTTCATAAGTTTCAGGAAGCAAAGGATTTGATACAAGCCAGGGCTGCTTTCTTTATTACCAATGGAAGGGAATTGATATCGGTGGTAGAAGAGTTGATGGATTACCAGGTTCGTATTGAGGCAGGAAATCGGGCTGTTGGATATGTTCAGCAACAGGCAGGGGCAACTGACCGGATTTTAGATTATGTAAAGGATCATTATAGTTAACTACCGTGAGATTCTTATACTAATGTTAAGTTACAAAAAAGCTAGAAGCTATTTGATCTGCCAGGAGTTTGCCTTCCGGCGTTAGCGTGTAAATGTTTTTATCCTGTGTTATTTTATTTTCTTTCAGATAGTTTGGTAAGTATTTTTCCATAGCTTGCATAAATTCCGATGGAAAATTGCGATTGAGATAATCAGAATCTACTCCCCATTTTGTACGCAGGGAAGTCATGATATATTCATTGAACTTATCTGCCTCTGTCAGCGTTTCTATTTCCATTGGAACTTCATTTTCCATGATAGCTTTGATGTACTTCGCATTATTAGCGATGTTCCATTGCCTGCTTGTACCGTCAAATGAATGAGCAGATGGTCCGATTCCTAAATAAGAAACTCTCTTCCAGTAGTTGGTATTATGTTTAGAATAGCGTTCGTTTCTCGCATAGTTTGAAATCTCGTATTGTTCGAAACCATTGCTTGTGATCATTCCTGTTAATATGAGAAACTGATCAGCACTTTGCCCGTCATTCATAGGTTTCTGTATCCCTTTGCTGATAAAGCTGGCTAAGGCTGTTTGTGGCTCAATGGTCATGCTATAGGCAGAAAGGTGTGGTATGCTTAGATCGATGATTTGTTGGACGTTGCTGATCCATTTAAGGTTGGTAAGCAAGGGGTATCCATAAATCAAATCGGCTGTTATATTTTCAAAACCAGCATCTTGAACTCTTTTTATGGCAGATTGTGCTTCCTGAGCATTATGTGCACGATTCATCCAGCGTAGATCTTCTTCGAAAAAGGATTGTACTCCAATGCTGAAACGATTGATGAGTGACTCTCTTAGCTCTCTCACCTTCTCTTTTGTTAAATCATCCGGATTGGCTTCTAGGGTAATTTCTGAGTTGGGTACGACGTTGAAGTGAGTGTAGATCGTATCTAATAAATGATTGATTTCTGTAGCTGAAAGAAGAGAGGGAGTGCCACCACCCAGATAGATACTTTCTATGGGCTGTTCCTGAAGGTAGCCTTTACGTAGAATTAATTCTTTTTGCAATGCCGTAAGTAGTTCCTCTTTATATTTTGGAGAAGTTGAGAAGTGGAAATCACAATAGTGACATGCTTGTTTGCAGAAAGGGATGTGGATGTAAATGCCGGCCATGGGGCAAAGGTAGGGGAAATTGTGAGTTTCTTGTAATCTACATCCTAAGATGCCATTTTTTAAATCGCTTCATTTTCCTCATTCACTAAGTTTTTCAGGATAACCAATCTTGCCTGTAGACAGTTCCAAACACACACCCTTAAACAAAAATAAAGAGATAGTCAATAAACTATTTATTCGAGTAATAGTGGTGAGAACCTCGCAATGAATTTCTCGAAATCTATGTGTCAATGGAAAGCCATATGCATAAAGCTTTCCTCAAGTGGTAAAAAGTTATTAAATTACGAAAATATAAATTAAGGTAAATGAATATACTCTTACCATAGCTCGAAAAATCACTGCTTTCGGTTCCAATTGGGCAGTTGCAAATCAAAAAATTAACCTAAAAATATACGAACAATGGAAATTTTCAACAAACCATCTTCCAGACGTGAAATGGTCAAAAAAGTAGCCGCGACTTCCTTCGCTTTGTTGGCAGGAAATGAGCTTTTGGCGAAGGTGTCAGGTGTTCAGCTCACAGGGCACAACCCCTTGAAAGGGAAAATTAATCATTCAGTATGCCGGTGGTGCTACAATTCTTTATCTTTAGATGAGCTTTGTAAGGCCGCGAAAGAAATGGGCATTACAGGGATTGATCTGGTCGGACCTAGCGATTGGGCGACTGTTAAAAAATATGGGTTAACGGTGGCCTTGGCAGAAGGGGCAGGGAAAGGTATCGGGCAAGGTTTTAATCATACTCAATACCATGATGAACTGGTGAAAAGTTATGAAAATATCATTCCTAAAGTTGCCGAAGCGGGCTTTAGTCAAATAATCTGTTTTTCCGGTAATCGAAATGGATTGGACGACGAGCAGGGAATCCGAAATTGTGTGGCAGGACTCAAACGATTGATGCCAATAGCGGAAAAATATAAAGTGACCATGGTTATGGAATTATTAAATAGTAAAGTTAACCATGCCGACTACCATTGTGATCACACCAAATGGGGCGTTTCTGTCTGTGATGAAGTTGGGTCAGAACGCTTTAAGTTGCTGTACGACATCTATCATATGCAAATTATGGAGGGGGATGTAATTGATACCATAAAAAAGTACCATACCTATTTTTCTCATTATCATACGGGTGGTGTACCGGGAAGAAACGAGATTGATAACACACAGGAACTGTATTACCCTGCGATCATGAAAGCGATCCTGGATACCGGTTTCAAAGGTTATGTTGCCCAGGAATTCATTCCGAAACAGAAAGATATACTGGCATCTTTGAAACAAGGAATAGAGATTTGTGATGTCTGATCTTGTTTTCCAATAAAATTATAATCAAACCCTAATGATGTTTTGGGGTAATTGAATTTGAATTTACGAATATTCTGCCTAATAACATAAAATTAGCTTATTCTAATTTGAGGAATTTGATCAATTCTCGTGCAGCAGTTCGCCCCGCACGGTTAGCGCCAATAGTGGAAGCGGACGGGCCATAGCCGGTTAGATGGATCCGTGGATCTTTGGCGACTTGCGTAGCTGATTTTCCCGACATTTCGATTCCGTTGTTGTCGTTCATTAAATTTAAAGGAGCAAGGTGATTTAAAGAGTGACGGAAGCCGGTATTCCAAAAAATAACATCGGCATCAAGGGTGGTTCCATCTTCCCATTGGACGCCAGTTTCAGTAATTTCTTCGAACATAGGTTTCCAATCCAATATGCCATTATTCAACATTTCTTCAATGGCTGGAGTTATAGGTAAACCTGTTACAGAGACTACCGATTTGGGTGGTAAGCCTTCTCGTACTCTTTTCTCTACCAAAGCCACGGCCTCGCGCCCTATTTCCGGAGTAAATTCATATTTTCTAAAATCAGGTGGGCGGCGGGCTACCCAAGTGGTTTTGGTTACTTTAGAAACTTCACCCAGCAATTGAATTGCTGAAATCCCTCCACCAACAATGATGACGTGCTTTCCTTTGAACTCATCGGCATTTTTGTACTCGCCTGTGTGCAGCTGCCTTCCTCGAAATTTCTCCCATCCAGGATATTTAGGACAGTGTGGCGTTTTCCAAGTGCCGGTAGCATTGATTAGCCCGAGAGCACTAAATTGGGTTCCATTTGTTTTGATGATAAATCTACCGTTTCGCCCTGTAACTTCGCTTACCCTTATGGGACGAATTACCGGAAGCTCAAAAGCTTTCTCATATTGTTCGTAATATTTCGGAATGGCAACATTTGCCTGTAACTCTGTGTTCTTCGTATTGACGACATCGGCAAAAACCATCCCTGGTAGATCATTGATGCCGTTTACATTGCTTAGTGTTAGAGAATCCCATCGATGTTGCCAAGCACCACCGGGACTGAACTCATCATCCAGAACCACAAAGCCTTTTCCTGGTTCTATTCCCTCTTTTTTTAGATGGTAGGCCGCGGATAAACCAGCCTGTCCTGCACCGATCACAACGATATCTACCTTATAAAAAATATCGGGACGAAGTTCGTTCAATTTTGAAGAGCCGGTAGTTTGCATATTTTTATAACGTTCCATTTAATTGCTTCCTTTTCTCAAAAGTTTTTTTATAAGTTTCGTTTGTATGTTCCATATTCTTTTTGTAGGTATATTTATTAAATACAAGTTACGAAATGTATGGTATATCGTCTAAGTTTGAAAAAATATCATAGTTTGGTAGTATCATTTATAAGTGGAAAATTTATCATTAATGCGGGTATACATTTCAATATTGCGAGGAATTAATGTAAGCGGACATAAACTTGTTAAAATGGACGCTTTACGGGAGTTATATGAAAGCTTAGGATTTCAAAATGTAACGACTTATAAACAAAGTGGAAACGTAGTTTTTATAGCGATCGATTCTGAGGTAAATAAATTGGAGCAAATTATTTCTAAACAGATTGAAAAGGATTTTGGAATTTTTGTTCCTGTAATTGTATTAACGATTGATAGGCTGGAAGAGATAGTTGATAATAATCCATTTTTGAAAGACTCAAGCAAGGATGTTGCTTTTCTGCATGCAACTTTTTTAGCTTCACAACCTCTTAATTATAATCAGAAAGAGATAGAGGCCAAAAGGCAGAATGGGGAAGATATCGTTTTTACAGACAATGTTGTTTATTTATATTGTCCGAATGGATATGGTAGAACAAAGCTGACAAATAATTTTTTGGAGACGAAGCTTAAAGTTAGTGCTACAACAAGAAATTGGAAAACAACGAGTGAGTTATTAGCAATAGCACAACAAATAATCTAAGGATATTAATCACGGTTAAAAATTTATAACCCAAAAATGACCCCAGGTATAACTAAAACATCAAGTATCTCAATCGTAAATGACCAGATTGTAAAAATACCAGGTGGAGAAATTGAATTAAAAGATGACAGGACAAAGCAAAAATGGACTGTTGTACTTGATTGTTTTTTACTTTCAAAATTTCTTGTGACACAAGATTTATATTTTGCAGTGACAGGAGAGTCACCAAGCACTTTTAAAGGAAATAGACAACCAGTTGAAACAGTTAGTTGGAAAGATGCGGTAGTGTTTTGTAATTTATTATCAAGTAAGTTAGACTTAAAACCCTATTATATTCTCGATAAGGATAGTGAATATGTGGAATTTGATTTTAAATCAGATGGTTTTCGATTACCAACAGAGGCCGAATGGGAATATGCGTGTAAAGCAGGAACAACAGGAGTTAGATACAGTAAGTTGGATTTGATTGCCTGGTATAAAAACAATTCAAGGAAATTAACTCATGAAGTTGGCATGAAAGAGCCAAATCTGTGGTGGTTATATGATATGTTGGGCAACGTTTGGGAGTGGTGTTCGGACTTATATGATACAGAAGTATATGGCTCATATCGTATTTTTAGGGGAGGTGGTTGGTGTGACGAAGAAAGAGGCTGTATGGCAACTAATCGAAGACGGAGCCACCCAACTTTTAAAATTGATGATCTTGGATTTCGTATTGCAAGAAATATGAAAATGGATTTATGAATGTAGGAATTTTACTTTTTGAAGATTTTGAAACCTTGGATGTTTTTGGGCCTGTAGAGATTCTAGGACGACTTAAAGACTTCTATACAATAACTTTTTATTCACTGTATGGTGGATTGATTAAGAATAGTCACAATGTCTCAATTTTAACAGAAAAGCTCGAGAAGGCTGATAACAGAGTAGATATATTTTTAATCCCAGGAGGGTTTGGTAGACGGAAAGAGGTAGATAACACCATGCTTATTGACAGAATTAAGCAAATAGCAGATTTGAGTAGGTTTGTGCTTACTGTTTGTACAGGAAGTGCTTTGCTTGCAAAAACAGGATTACTGGACAATAGGAAAGCCACATCTAATAAAAGAGCTTTTGATTGGGTTGCGACAAATGGAGAAAAAGTAAATTGGCTTGAAAAGTCACGGTGGACAGTTGATGGTAAATATTACACTTCTTCTGGAGTAAGTGCAGGTATGGATATGACATTGGGATTTTTAAGCGATATGCACGGAGTGGATTTTGCAAAACAAGTTGCTATTCAAATTGAATATAATTGGATAGACGATAAAGACGATGATAACTTCAGCCTTTCTTCAATTACTAAATATTAGTGAAAGATTGTTAGCTATATTCTTAAATATAAAGGAGATTTAGCATAATGACTTTAATTGAGCAAATAGCTAAACATTTTAGAGATGTTTATTTCGGAGGTAATTGGACAGCAGTTAACCTTAAGGACACCTTAGCAGATGTAAGTTGGGACAGGCTATAACAGAAGTTCATAGTTTAAATACTATTGCAGCATTAGTTTTCCATAGTAACTACTATGTGAGTTCTGTTTTAAAAGTATTACAAGGAGGACCATTAACTGCAAGTGATAAATTTAGTTTTGATCTCCCACCTATAACTTCTTCTAATGAGTGGCAAGAACTGGTAATCAAAACTATGAATGAAGCTGAATTGTTTGCTTTGCAAATTGAGAAACTGGATGAGGTAAAATTATTTGAAGTTTTCGTAGACTCTAAATATGGTAATTATTATAGAAATATACTTGGAATTATAGAACATACCCATTATCACCTTGGGCAGATCTCTCTGATAAAGAAAATCTTAAATGAGAAGACTGACTAAGATGATGACACAAGATACATAAAAATCGCTGACTATAGTTGATCGCTTTTCTTAATTTCTTCATCAACTATTTTAAAAACATTTAAGAATTCGGCGTTGAGATTTTCAATGGCATTCTCTATTACAGTTAATGCGTTTTCTGTTTCCCTTTTACTGAACTGTTCTAGCCATACTCTTCGGCCAATACGGTCGAGTGCATGCACTAAACTTTTAGGTTTATCATAGCTTTCTAAATATCGGCTTGCAATAAAGTTATTTAAAAAGAGATGAAAGCCTTTTGTTTCTGATATGCCGATTCTGTCCATAAAAACATCTAGTGTTTGAAAATCGCATGAATCGAGGTTTTTATAAAACAGATCTGTGTTTACAATATTATTACGAATCAGAAGGCAATCTAATATTAATTCATAAGCTACATGGGCCAAGAAAAACGGTCGCTTTGGTAAATGGGTAAAAACCTTTACTAATTCTTCTCGTAATTGGGATGTGTGTATTATAAAAGGAGCGGAGTTATGGAAAAGCGCGTCTACTTGTACATGATGTTTCCATCCTTCAAAAAGAAGTTCAAGGTCTGAATTATCGTTAAAAAGTAAATTTTCTTTTTCAGGACGGAATTTCCAATTGTAATGATGGTTCCTGAATAGGTCAGGGAGGATTGCTCCCAATGTAGAATAAGGGTTGTTGTTAACCTGAACAAAGTAATAATGCGATAGGAAGTTCAAATTCTTTTTTTCTGTAAGTTAAGAAAAAGCTTCTGATTCTTTTTATCAATTCTTTTAATTGGCAGCCTATCGTGTATTTTCATAACTTTGTATAACAAAAATGATTATGAGTACAGCAGTAGGTAAATTACTTCCCGGAGGTTATTGCAATTCTTTGTTGCATTATTCACGGTATTTAACTCGTGAGGTTACTATTGGGAATGTGCCAATGGGTGCAGACAATCCAATTCGTATTCAAAGTATGACCACTGTAGATACAATGGATACGTTGGGTTCGGTTGAGCAAACGATTCGTATGGTGAATGCGGGCTGTGACTATGTGCGAATAACAGCTCCTAGTATTAAGGAAGCTAATAATTTAGCAGAAATTAAGAAACAATTACGGTTAAGAGGCTATAATGTTCCTTTGATTGCAGATATTCATTTTACACCAAATGCTGCGGAGGCAGCTGCAAGAATTGTTGAAAAGGTTCGGATTAATCCGGGTAATTATGCTGATAAGAAGAAGTTCAATGAATTAACTTATACAGAATCAGAATATCAGAATGAGCTGGAGCGGATTTATAAGAAGTTTGCGCCGCTAGTGAAAATTTGTAAGGGATATGGTACCGCCATGAGGATTGGGACTAACCATGGATCTTTGTCTGATAGAATAATGAGTCAGTATGGCGATACGCCTATGGGTATGGTCGAGTCGGCAATGGAATTTATCCGGATGTGTGAGGATTTGAAGTTTTATAACTTGGTTATTTCAATGAAATCCAGCAATCCGCAGGTGATGATACAAGCCTATCGCTTATTGGTAGAGAAGATGACTGAGGAGGGAATGAATTATCCATTGCATTTAGGGGTTACTGAAGCAGGTGATGGGGAAGACGGTCGAATAAAATCTGCTGTTGGTATTGGAACTTTATTAGAAGATGGATTAGGTGATACGGTTCGGGTTTCGTTAACAGAAGAGCCTGAATTCGAGGCGCCGGTTGCTATGGCATTGGTTAATCGTTATGCGAAGCGTGCTGAAAGCAGCGTACTTGCTAAGGTCTATTCAGAAAATAGGGGTTTTGTCCTTCCTTATGCATCGTATTTTAAGCGCGAAACCAAAGAGGTCAATAATTTTATTGGCGGAAGTATGGTGCCTCGAGTACTGATAGATATTTCAAGAGAAAATCTAAGAGACCCTTATACGCTCATGAGTGTGGGTTATAGATATGATATGTTGCTTGATAAATATCATATGGGGGATCAATCTGTTGATTTTGTGTATCTGGCTGATTCTTTGCCTTCATTTACAATGCCGGCTAATTTAAAGCAGGTATATAATTATAATACATGGATTGGGTTGAAGGATAAAACGAATATTCATCCTTTATTTAGTCTTGAAGAATATGTGTCGACCTCTGATCATGATTCAGCTATTAATTTTGTTATAATTAATAATGATGATTTATCAGGAGAAGCATTTGGCTCATTGCAGATTGGTAAGACCTTGGTTTTTATCTTAGAAACAAATGCGGAGCATGGAATGGCTGATCAAAGACAGTTTTTCTGTAAGCTTATAGAATTAGGAACTGATATACCAGTAGTGATTAAAAGGACTTATAATCCTGCTGATTTTAAAGGTCCTGTAGGGGATTTAATGAACGTTGAAGAACCTGTGTCAAAACTTCAGTTGTATGCCGGAACAGATTTTGGCGGGTTGTTGACTTCAGGCTTGGGAGATGGGATATGGATAGATTCTGAGGCGACTGATCTTGATCGGATTGTTTCTACCTCCTTTGGCATCTTGCAGGCAACCCGTTCCCGGATTTCTAAAACAGAATATATTTCATGCCCAAGTTGCGGTAGAACGTTATTTGACTTACAGGAAACAACTCAACTCATTAGAACCAGAACCAATCATCTGAAAGGATTGAAGATAGGAATTATGGGTTGTATTGTAAATGGACCTGGAGAAATGGCTGATGCTGATTATGGATACGTGGGTGCAGGGCCGGGGAAAATCACTCTTTATCGCGGAAAACAGGTTGTAAAGAAAAATGTTGATACAAAAAATGCACTGGATGAATTAATAGAAATTATTCGTGAAGATGGCAAATGGATTGATATTGAGGACGTTTAAACCTTATACTATTTATAAGCATTCTAAATATATGTGTTTTACAAAGGCTTGACAAAGTGCAGCTACCTTATTTTGTACTTTTGTGATCAATTAAGCACGATCCTATAATCTTGAAAAATCTTAAAGTAATTGCATTTACACATAAAAATGTGGACCTAAAAGACTTGGGTAGTTTGGTAATTTGTGATGAAGAGTTGGAGTCTAGGTTGCTGCGATTAAAAGCTACATTCAACACTTCAGAAATATTCTATATCGGAACATGTAACCGTGTAGAGTTTGTATTCTATGGAGAGCAAGAGCTTGATGATGAATTTATAAATCGTTTTATAGATTCATTAGGACTTTGTGGGTCACAATGCCAACGCCTTTCTATTTTAAGTCAGGTTAGTACCTATGAGGGAAGAGAGGCTATAAATCACCTGTTCCGTATATCTTGCTCTCTGGAAAGTTTGGTTGTTGGTGAAAAAGAAATCCTTTCTCAAGTACGTAAAGCTTATGAACGTTGCCGCTGTGCCGGTTTTACTGGTGATTTTATGCGCATGTTGATGAATAGTTTAGTAAAAACTGCAAAAGAAGTATATACGCAAACTAATATTTCCCGGAAGCCTGTTTCGGTGGTTTCATTGGCTTATCGTAGTTTACGCGATTTAGGCTTGGGTACCAGTCCTCGCTTCTTAATTATTGGAGCAGGAGAAACCAATCAGAACATAGCGAAATACATTCAGAAGCATAAGGATTCGAATTTTGTAGTATTTAACCGGACATTGGAAAATGCAGAGGCTTTAGCAAAAGAATTAAATGGTAAGGCCTATCCTTTATCAGAACTTGAGAATTATAAAGAAGGTTTTGATGTGTTAATTACCTGTACTGGTTCAATTACTCCCTTAATAGATAATGATTTATATCAGAAGCTATTAAATGGTGATAAGTCTAAGAAAACGATTGTTGATTTGGCAATCCCGAACGATACTGCTGAAGATGTTATAAAAAATAATTCTATTAATTATATTGAAGTAAGTAGCTTGCAGGCCATCGCGAATAGAAATATTCAAGATCGGTGTGAGGAGCTGGTTCATGCTGAACGTATAATAGAAGAAAATATTGAGGAATTTATTCCTCTTTTAAAACAACGTAAGGTTGAAATCGCAATGCGAGAAGTACCTCAAAAGGTAAAGGAAATAAAATCGTTTGCCCTGAATACTGTATTTGCTCAGGAGGTAAGCTCTATGGACGAAGATTCGCGCGCTGTTTTAGAGAAAGTGATGAACTATATGGAGAAAAAATATATTAGTGTTCCTATGGTTATGGCAAAGGAGATTTTAGTAAAGAACAGTGGTTTGCAATGATTTCTCCAGGTTGAATCCATTTATTATAAGAAAGAATTATTGTGAATAGGAAGCTTATTATTGGAACTCGGGGTAGTGAGTTAGCCCTTTGGCAAGCCAATCATATTAAGGATTGTCTGGAAAAGTCAGGCTTTGAGGCGGAGCTTAAAATTATAAAAACGCAAGGGGACAATATTCAACATTTGAGGTTGGATAAGTTAGAAGGAAAAGGGTTCTTTACAAAAGAATTAGAAGAAGAGCTTTTAGCCGGTACTATTGATATTGCTGTTCATTCACATAAAGATTTACCTACCATAAACCCTCCTGGTTTAATTATCGCCGCAGTATCTGAACGTGAGGATCCGTCCGAACTACTTCTTATTTTAAAAGATTGTGTTGATACTAAAAAGAAGTTAGCTGTTAAGCATAATGCGATTGTTGGTACTTCATCTAATCGCCGGAAGGCTCAACTATTATCATTACGTCCGGATTTAGAAATCGAAGATTTAAGAGGAAATATTAATACTCGTATACAAAAGCTTCGTGATGAGCAATATGATGCGATTATGCTTGCGAAGGCAGGAGTTGAACGCATTAATATTGATATCAGTGAGTTTCATGTTGTAGAAATTAGTCCTACAGAAATTATACCTGCTCCAGCTCAAGGAGTTTTGGCTGTTCAGATTCGTGATGGTAATGATGAATTAAGACAAATATTACAAGGTATAAATAACGCAGAAGTTGCTAAAACGATAGCTGTTGAACGTACTGTTTTGAATCTTTTTGAAGGAGGCTGTCATATGCCTTTAGGTTGTTACTGCCGCTATGAAGAAGGACAGTATGAAGTATGGACATCGAAAGCGGAGTCGGGAGAGGATTTCCCAGATCGTGTTTTTGTTTCTGCAGAAACAACAGAAGGATTAGCCGAGAGAATAGTAGCTCTTTATAATAAACATTCGTTTCCTCAGACTGTCTTTATCAGTCGGGATGTTACAGAAAATAGTTATCTATATCGCGCTTTAGAAAAGCATTCGATTAAACTGGAAGGAGAATCTTTAATTAAGATTTATCCTACCATTAATAAGCTTGATCCATTTATACTTAAACATGTTGATTGGA
>Ga0160433_100173_pt1 | contig 54215 bp, 49 predicted proteins | sample HID1972K_E0MG_FD_108235 | JGI IMG/M metagenome (GOLD analysis project Ga0160433, IMG submission 108235) | Enriched pill bug-associated microbial communities from UW Madison campus, WI, USA - HID1972K_E0 MG | ecosystem: Host-associated > Arthropoda: Insects > Digestive system > Unclassified ...
CGAACCCAGCACCACCATTTCGCATTCGATGTCGGCCGGCTTGCCGCTGGACAGCGCCGGCTTCGGCGCGGCCGGCTCGGCCGGGGCGCGGTGCGACGGGGTCACCGGCGGCTTGCTGGCCGGTGCGGCCGCAGCCGGGGCCGGCGCGGCAGCCTTGGCCGGGGCTTCGGCGGCGCCTTCGGCATCCAGCACCACCACGACGGCGCCTTCGGACAGCGTGTCGCCGAGCTTGACCTTCAACTCCTTGACCACGCCGGCAGCCGAGGACGGCACTTCCAGCGTCGCCTTGTCCGACTCCAGGGTCACCAGGCCCTGGTCCTTCTTCACCGTGTCGCCGACGGCGACCAATATTTCGATTACCGGCACATCGTTGTAATCGCCGATGTCGGGAACCTTGACTTCAATCGTGGCCATGGTGGTTTTCCTCGTGCCCGCGCGGAATGGCCGGCGGGCTGTCACTGCAGTTCGTCACGCGGCCGCGCGCTTCGCGGCGGCCACACGGAGGGGGCGGAGCGGTGCCTTACAGCAGCACGCGGCGCATGTCGGCCAGCACCTGCGACAGGTACGTGGTGAAGCGTGCCGCCAGCGCGCCGTCGATGACGCGGTGGTCGTAGCTCAGCGACAGCGGCAGCATCAGCTTCGGCGCGAATTCCTTGCCATTCCAGACCGGCTGCATCGACGACTTGGAGACGCCGAGGATGGCCACTTCCGGTGCATTGACGATCGGAGTGAAGGCCGTGCCGCCAATGCCGCCCAGCGAACTGATCGAGAAACAGCCACCGCTCATGTCGGCCGGGCCGAGCTTGCCGTCGCGCGCCTTCTTCGCCAGCTCGCCGGTTTCCTGCGCGATCTGCACAACACCCTTCTTGTCCACGTCGCGGATCACCGGCACGACCAGGCCGTTCGGCGTATCGGCCGCGAAACCGATGTGGAAATACTTCTTGAGAGTGAGGTTCTCGCCGCTGGCGTCCAGCGAGGCGTTGAACTCCGGGAACTGCTTCAGTGCCGCCGCGCTGGCCTTGATCAGGAAGGCGAGCATGGTCAGCTTGATGCCGGCCTTCTCGTTCTCCTTGTTCAGCGCTACGCGCAGCGCTTCCAGCCCGGTGATGTCGGCCTGCTCGAACTGGGTGACATGCGGGATCATCGCCCAGTTGCGCGCCAGGTTGGCACCGGAAATCTTCTTGATGCGCGACAGCGGCTGGGTCTCGACTTCACCGAACTTGCTGAAATCGACCTTGGGCCACGGCAGCAGGTTCAGCCCGCCACCGGCCGTGGCCGCAGCGCCAGCCGTGGTGGAACCGCCGCCGGTCAATGCCGCCTTGACGAACTTCTGCACGTCGCCCTTGGTGATGCGGCCACCCTTCTCGGTGCCGCTGATCTGCAGCAGGTCCACGCCCAGTTCACGGGCGAACACGCGCACGGCCGGGCTGGCATACGGCACCTTGGCCGGCAGCACGCTGTCGGCGTTGAACTGCACCGGCGGCGTGCTCGGCGCACCGGCCGACGGCGCGCTGGCGATCTCGCGCGCAGCCAGCTTGTCCGGCTGCACCGGGACAGCGACCGGCTCGACCCGGGTGGCGGTTTCGGAAGTCTCGTTGGCGGCGGCGTTTGCCCGGGTCGGTGCCGGCGCGGCGCTGGCGGCGCCCTCGGCTTCGATGATGGCGACCACGCCACCCTGCGACAGGGTGTCGCCGACCTTGACCTTGATCTCCTTGACCACGCCGGCCACCGACGAAGGCACTTCCATCGTCGCCTTGTCCGATTCCAGCGTCACCAGGCCCTGGTCCTTCTTGACCGTGTCACCGACGGCGACCAGTACTTCGATGACCGGGATGTCGTTGTAATCGCCGATGTCCGGGACGGTGGCCTCCACGGCACCGCCACTGGCAGCCGGGGCAGCGGCAGCCGGAGCGCTCTGCTGGCTGGCCGGAGCCGGAGCGGCGGCCGATGCCGGGGCGCGCTGTTGCGCGGCGGGCGCGGCGGCGACGGCAGGCTGGGCGGCCGGGGCATCGTCGGCGGCGACTTCGATCAGCGCCACCACCTTGCCCTCGGACAGCGAATCGCCGACCTTGACCTTCACTTCCTTGACGACACCGGCCACCGACGACGGGACTTCCATCGTCGCCTTGTCCGATTCCAGCGTCACCAGGCCCTGGTCCTTCTTGACCGTATCGCCGACGGCGACAAGCACCTCGATTACCGGGATATCGCTGTAGTCACCGATATCGGGGACGAGGGCTTCCTTGATTTCGGCCATGGGGATAACTCCGGCAATCTGGTGTAGGGAAACACCTATTGTGCGGCCAGCGCGCGCCCTCGCCAACCGTTGATGGCGTTTTCAGTCCCTGCTGTCCCGGGACACGCTGTTGCCATCGCGTGCCGGCACCCCGCTGGCGCGCCGGCAGCGGCAACCAGTCGGTAGCGTATTGTCCCCGGGTCAGCCGCCCGGCCGGTGCGGCTGTTCGGCCAACGCGTCGGCCACCGGCTGCCACGCCTGGCGCAGCCTCGGCAGCGACGCCGCGGCATTGGCGGGACTCGTGGAAGGCAGCGCCAGGACAGGCAGGACACCCCCTTCAGGCAGCTCCGGCGCGATGAAACGCATGAACGCGCGATGCGCTGCCGCCCCGTTGCAGGCCACCAGGCGCAGCCGGGGCAATCCCCGCAGCAGGACCGGCAGCGGATTGGGCACCTCCGAGCCGCGCACGATGGAGGCGTCCAGGCTGCCGCGGCGCTGGCACCGGCCGATCACATCCCACAGGCCGACGCCGGCATCCATCAGCATCCGCAGCCTGTCCGGGTAGTCCGCCTGCGGATCGACTCCGCACAGCGCCTGCATGAGCGGCCAGAACCGATTGCGCGGATGGGCGTAGTAACGGGCCTCACGAAGCGACGCCGCACCAGGCATCGAACCCAGCACCAGCACACGGGCATCTGGCATGACGGCTGCCGGAAGGCCTTGGCACATGTCGCTCATGGACCGAGACGATGCAGCCGCAGGCGTGTCGTATTCAACCATCCGTTACGCAGCTCCAAGGGTTTCCGCGCCTGACGATGAACGAATGCACGCTGGATGAAAGCGGAAAATCGATTTTCTGGACTTCAGCGGGCAGGTTGGCGCACGCCCCAGCTACGAGGGCTCTCCCAACGTCGTTATTTTTCAAAGGATACTTCCATGCGTTTCTCTTCCATCGCCCTGGCCCTGGCCTGCGCCTTCGCGCCTGCGGCCGCGTTCGCCGATGATGATGTCGCCGATACCGCTTCGGGCAAGCATGTTGCCATCACCGGTGGTTTCATCGCCAGCGACGCCGGCCCGGCACCGGCCGTCAGCCTGAGCTACCTGTTCAACGACAACTGGTCGGTCGAACTGTGGGGCACCGCCGACAAGATCGAGCAGCATGCCCGCCTCAAGCATGGCCCCAAGGTCGGCACCTATGAGCACCAGCCGGTCTCGCTGAGCGCCCAGTATCATTTCGGCAACGTCGACAACAGCTTCCGTCCGTTCGTCGGCCTGGGCTACTTCCGCTCGGACACGCTGCGCCAGCTGGAAGGCACCCCAGCGCTGGATGGCACCAACCTGGGCAGGATGGAAGGCGCTGCGCTGGCCGTGGGCGTGGACATGAACATCGACAGCACCTGGTTCGCGCGTGCCGATGTCCGCGGCCTGGGTTCGAATTCGAAGATCAGGACCGACGCGATCTCGCGCTCCAGGCAGGACGGTATGTTGATGGCCGGCTTCAGCATCGGCGCACGTTTCTAAGCCACATCGCGGAACGTTCATGCCGCGCATCAGGCCACGGCGTCCGCGGTGGCCTGATGCGCGACTGAACTGCATCCGCTGTCGTTTTCAATCACATCCCGTGCAGTTAATTGAACGCCTCGGCATACGCATCGCACCACAGTGCAAGGGTCTGCCGGTGGCTTGCTGAATGTCAGGAACTATTTTTTAACAACAGTCGATCACGATTCATCTTCTCGGGTCTACGTTGGCAGCGCCCCGCAAACGGGGGCCCAAAACAAGAAATCGAGGAGTCACCCCCATGCGATCCATCCATACCCTGACCCTGTCCCTGCTGGCTACCGCTGCGTTCGCTCCTTCGGCCTTCGCCCAGGATTACAGCACCACCACCGAAGCGCAGGCCGGCACCCCCTACACCGATGCGCAGGAAACCGCGTCCGGCAAGCACTTCGCGGTGGTCGGCGGCGTCGCCCTGCTGCAGCCGAAGAACGATCCGCTGGAAGGCGTGAAGAAGTTCGATGGCGGCCCGGCGCCGACCGTCAGCTTCAGCTACTACATCAACGACAACTGGGCCGTCGAGCTGTGGGGCGCTGCCGACAAGTTCAACCACCGCGTGCGCGGCGATGGCAACACCCGCCTGGGCACCGTCGAGCAGCAGCCGGTCGCGATCAGTGGCCAGTACCATTTCGGCCTGGCCGACAACGTGTTCCGTCCGTTCGTGGGCGTCGGCTACTACGAGTCGAACTTCAGCAATGAAGATCTGGTGGCTCCGGGTGTCACCGACCACATCGGCCTGGAGACCGCCAAGGGTGCGATCGGCACCGTCGGCGTGGACATGAACATCAACTCCACCTGGTTCGCCCGTGCCGACGCGCGCTACATGCATTCGCGCCCGGAAGTGACCATCGGTGGCGAAGGCACCGGTGCCGACGCCAAGCTGGATCCGTGGACCGTCGGCTTCGGCGTCGGCGCACGCTTCTAAGCATCCGCGCCAACGGCCGGCCATGGTCGGCCGTACACCATTGCCAGAACGAGAAACGGGCCCTTCGGGGCCCGTTCTTGTTGCAGCGACTGCTGTTGAGCGGTACCGGCTCAGAACGCCGGCAGTACCGCCCCCTTGTACTTCGTCTCGATGAATTCCTTCACCTGCGGGCTGGTCAATGCCTGCGCCAGCTTCTGCACGCGGGCATCGTCCTTGTTGTCCGGCCGCGCGACCAGGAAGTTCACGTACGGCGAATCCTTGCTTTCGATCGCCAGCGCGTCCTGGGTCGGATTCAGCCCTGCGTCCAGCGCGTAGTTGGTGTTGATCAGCGCCAGGTCCACCTGGTCGAGCACGCGCGGCAGCATCGCCGAATCGAGTTCGCGGAATTTCAGCTGCTTCGGGTTGGCGGTGATGTCGCGCTGGGTCGCCAGCGCGTTGGCCGGATCCTTCAGCTGGATCACCCCGGCGTGGTGCAGCAGGATCAGCGCGCGGCTGTTGTTGCTCGGGTCGTTGGGGATCACCACGTCGGCGCCGTCGCGCAGTTCGTCCAGTGCCGCCACCTTGCGCGAGTAGGCCCCGAACGGCTCGATATGCACGCCGGTCACGGTCACCAGGCCGGTCTTGCGGTCACGGTTGTACGCATCCAGGTAGGGCTCGGTCTGGAAGTAGTTCACGTCGACCTGCTTCTGCACCAACTGGTCGTTGGGCTGCACGTAATCGTTGAACACGCGCACGTCCAGTTCCACGCCCTGCTCCTTGAGCATCGGCTTGACCACGTCCAGGATCTCCGCGTGCGGCACCGCGGTGGCGGCCACCACCAGCTTCTGCGAGGCATCGCCGGAACGGCCACAGGCACCAAGCGCCAGGGCAGCGAACAGGGGCAACAACAGCGTCTTCTTCATCGTGTGGGGGGTCTCGAAAAGGGGTCAATCGTAATTGCTGAGCGCCAGCGCAAGCAGGCTCTTGGCCTGCTCACGCAGCATCACCGGCTCGATGATCTCGGCATCCGAGCCGTAGTGCAGCACGTCCATCAGCAGTTCGCGGGAAACACTGTACGGCACCTTCAGCTCGTAGCGACCGTCTGCCAGGAAACGACCCTGCTGGTCGGCGTGCCAATGCTCGTCGGCGACCCAGCGCGCCGCCTTGGCGCTGAACACGATGGTCGCCCAGCCCTTCGGCGCGCCGGAAAAAATGCCATAGCTGGCGCCCAGCTGGGCCTCCAGCTCGCTTTCGGCCACATCGGTGGCCGGCGCATCGACCACCCCCGCCTTGTTGATGCGGTCCACCGCGAAGCTGCGCAGCGCGTCGCGATCATGGTCCCAGGCGTCCAGGTACCAGTTGTCACGGTAATGGGTCAGCCGCTGCGGCGACACCGTGCGCCGGGTGGCTTCGTCGGTGGAGCGGGCGCGGTATTCGAAGGCCAGCTGGCGCCGTTCCAGTACCGCCGTGGCGACACTGCGGAAACTGGCCTCGTCGAACTTGCGCACCCGGTGCGGGATCACCCGCACCCGGTCCACCGGCCAGCTGGAAACGCCAGCCTGCGCCGCCAGCAGGCTTTCGATGCGTTGCTGCAGCGGCGCCAGCACCGACGACAGCACCCCGCCACCGGTGCGCGCCAGCAGGTGCTGCGAGGCCAGCAGCGCATGCAGTTCTTCCGAACTCAGCCAGAGCCCGGGCAGCTCGAAGCGATCGCTTTCGTCGGCCATGTAGCGGAATCCCGCCTCGCCGTCGCCTTCGATCGGCGCCATCAAGGCGTCGCGGAGGAAGGCCAGGTCGCGATATACCGTCGCCCGGGAACAGCCCAGCTTGTCCTGCAGGGTCGCCACCGTGACCGGATAGCGCGCGGACTTGAGCAGGCGATGCAGGGCGGTGATGCGTTCGTATCGGTCCATGACCCGATTATGTCCGAGTCGCGGCCGTTGTGGCGCAGGGCGGGCCGGCGGCCCCGGGGCCAGGCGCTGCGGCAACGCCGACTGAAGCGGGGCGGCGCCACGGGTCGAGCCGCCGGCGTGTTGACGCTATCATCACTTCCTGCGTCGCTCGTCCCCCCGGAGAATCCTGATGTCCCTGCGTGCTTCCCTGCTGTTTCCCCTGTTGCTGGCCGCGCCTGCGGCGTTCGCGCAGGATCCGGCCGAGCTGGCGGCGATGACCTCTCCCTGGAGCGACAGCGGTGGCGAGCTGGGTTTCGCGGCGGCACGCGGCAACAGCAACACCGAGAGCGCCAACGGTCGCCTGCGCCTGCGCTATACCGACGACGACTGGGTGCACAGCCTGGACCTGTTCGGCCTGCGCTCGCGCTCGGAATCGGTGCAGACCGACGAGGATGGCAACAGCAGCAAGGTCACCAATACCACCGCCAACCGCTATACCGGCAGCGCCGGCAGCGCGCTGCAGCTCGGCGAATACCGCCAGATCACCGCGACGGTGCGTTACGAGCGCGACGATTTCGCCACCTACGACCGCCAGGCCTCGTTCGGTCTCGGTTACGGCACCCGGGTGTGGAACAACGAGCGCTTCTCGCTGGACGCGCAGATCGGCCCCGGTGTGCGCCGCACCCACAGCACCGAGGACGACCGCACCCGCAGCGGCCTGATCGGCCGTGGCTTCTTCGATGCCAAGTATTCGCTGACTCCGAACACCGACCTGGTCAACACCCTGCTGGTGGAATCGGGTTCGTACAACACCTTCGCGCAGAACGACCTCGGCATCTCGGTCAGCATGAACGAACATCTGGCGCTGAAGGCCGCCTGGCAGGCGCGCCACAACAGCGACGTCGCCGAAGACAAGCAGAAGACCGACACCCTGACCACGATGAACGTGGTCTACAAGTTCAAATAACGCCGGTGCATGGAGCCGGGCCCGGCCCGGCTGTCTCCTACGGCTCCAGCAGCGCTCCCGCGCCCGCCTCCAGCAGCATCGACGCCACCTGCTGCCCCAGCGTCTCCGGGTCGCCCCCCGCGCCCACCGCCTCGGCCCGCACCGCGCGTCCATCGGCCGCGCTGCCTACCAGGCCCTGCAGGTGAAGGTCGCTGCCCTGCCAGACCGCGATCGCGGCCACCGGTACGTGGCAGCTGCCATGCAGCGCGCGGTTCATCGCGCGCTCGGCTTCCACGCAGCCACGCGTGCCGGCATCGTCGAGCGGTGCCAGCAGCGCCATCAAGGCGGCATTGCCACCATCGCATTCCACCGCCACCGCACCCTGCGCTGGCGCGGGCAGCCAATGGGGCGGCTGCAGGCGCGAGACGATGCGGTCGCCCAGCCCCAGCCGCTCCAGCCCGGCGACCGCCAGCACGATGGCGTCGTACCCGCCGTTGTCCAGCTTGGCCAGGCGCGTATTGATGTTGCCGCGCAGGTCCAGCAGTTCGAGATCAGGACGTAGTGCGCGCAGCTGTGCCTGGCGTCGCAGCGACGAGGTGCCGACGCGCGCGCCCAGCGGCAATGCGTCCAGCGAGGCATACAGGTTGGAGACGAAGCCATCGGCCGGGTCGTGCCGTGGCAGGATCGCCGGCAGCGCGAACGGTACATCCAGGTCCATCGGCACGTCCTTCAGCGAATGCACCGCGCAGTCCGCCTCGCCGCGCAGGATCGCCAGCTCCAGTTCCTTCAGGAACAGCCCCTTGCCGCCGATGGCCGCCAGCGAACGGTCCAGCACCTCGTCGCCACGGGTACTCATCGGAATCAACTCGACGTGGAGGCCGGGATGCACCTCGCCGAGGCGGGCGGCGACGTATTCGCTCTGCCAGAGGGCGAGCGGGCTCTTGCGGGTGGCGATACGGATGGTGTCCATTCGCCCATTATCCCGCATTGGGCTCGCGGCGAACGGCGGAGCCCCTCGTGGTTGGCGGTTTGGCGGTTGGATTGGATTGGATTGGGCTCGGCCGGTCGGATGGGCTGGGCGGGACCCGCTGCAAGTACGTCCGCCCGGCCCCCGACACACCACGCGAGTGCCAGCTCCTTGCCCCTCTTGTTCTTTTCCTCCTGACACCCACCTGATTTTCGATCCGTCATCAGTGACGTATCGAAGGTGGGACGAGGTGGGTTGACGGGACCGTCTGTTCGCATGGATGCGAACAGCGAGCCCCATGGATGGGTTTACGGCGTGTCCCGCCAACCCACCCCGCCCCACCAGGCCAGCAGACAACACAGAGCCGGATTGCTGTTGCTGTTGCTGTTGCTGTTGCTGTCAGCCTGCCGCAGGCAGCAGCGCCGCTACAGGTGGCGCAGGTCCTGGCGCAGGGTCGCGACGCAGCGGCGACTGACTTCCAGCGGCTGCTTGCCATGGCGCAGCACCGCATGCACCTGGCCGGCCGTGCCACGGCGCAGCTCCACCAGTTCATGGCGGGCGACCAGGCAGTTGCGGTGGATCCGCACGAAACGGCTGGAGAACTCTTCTTCCAGCGATTTCAGCGACTCTTCGATCAGGTCCTCGCCGCGCGCATGGTGGACCACCACGTACTTCTCCTCGGCCTGCAGGTAGTGGATGTCCTCCACCGGAATCAGGCGCAGGCCGCCGCGCAGCCGCGCGCACAGCACCGTACGTGCACGGCCATCGCCGCTGTCCTGCGAATCGCCGCGCCCGGCCAGGAATACCCGCGCGCGCTCCATCGCCGACGCCAGCCGCTCCGGGCGAACCGGCTTCATCAGGTAGTCGATGGCGGCCGCTTCGAAGGCCGACAACGCGTGCGCGTCGTAAGCGGTGCAGAACACCACCGCCGGTCGCGGCTCGAAGGTCGCCAGGTGGCGTGCGGTTTCCAGTCCATCCAGTCCGGGCATGGCGATGTCCAGCAGCACCAGGTCCGGCTGCAGCTCGGCGCAGGCATGCAGCGCCTGCTCACCGTTGGCCGCCTCGGCCACCACTTCCACACCGGAAAGGTCGGCCAGCAGCGAACACAGGCGCTCGCGCGCCAGCGGCTCGTCATCGGCGATCACTACCCTCACGGCGCTTCCCCTCTCATCGGTATGGCGATGCGGCATTCATAGTAGCCCTCGCGCCAGCACGTCGTCATCCGCGCGCCCGCGCCGAACCGCCATGAGAGCCGGTGGGCGATGTTGCGCAGTGCATGGCCCGTGCCGCGCGACAACGCCAGCGCAGGCGCCTCCGGATCCGGCGCCGGGTTGCGGATGACGATGGTCAGCACACCCTCCACGCAGTCCACCCGCAGGGAAACGGTTCCGCCTTCAGGCAGGCGCGAGATGCCATGCAGCACTGCGTTTTCCACCAGCGGTTGCAGCACCAGGCGCGGCATCGGCAGGTTCCACGGCAGGTCTTCGCCGCGTTCCCAGTCCACCTGCAGGCGGTCGCCCAGGCGCAGCGATTCGATCGACAGGTAGCGTTCGGCCAGCTCGCACTCCTCGCGCAGCGAAGAATCGCCTTCGCCGGCTCCCAGGGCGGCACGGAACAGATCGGAGAGATCCAGCACCGCGCGTTCGGCGACCTCGGCATCGCGGCGTACCAGCCCGGCGATGAGGTTCATGCTGTTGAACAGGAAATGCGGGCGGATGCGGGCCTGCAGGGCGTCCGCCTCGGCCCGGGCGTTGGCCTGCATCTGCGCGCTCCAGCGATCGCTGACGTAGAAATGGCGCAACGCCAGCGCGCTGATCAGCGCGGTGGTCGCCGCACTGCCCAGGGTGAAGCGCCAGAAGCCGACGTCCTGCGCGAAGCCACGGCCCAGCGCAGCGTACAGCGCGTGGATGATGCCAGCGCCAAGCACGGCGATCGCCGCCGCCAACGCGACCGCCGCCGCCGAGCCCAATGCGATCGGCAGGCGCGAGAGTGGCTGCCGCAGCACGCACAGCGCGATACTGACCGCCAGTGCGAGCCACACTGCGAAGCCACTGGCCGAGAGCAGCTCGCCTGCCGTCCAGTGGCGGCTGCCGTCCGGCGCCAGGGCGACCACCACCACCACCAGCAGCGCCAGCCCGCACATCGCCGCCAGCCGCGGCAGGCGGCACAGCTCGGGCATCCACGGCATGGCGACCGGCGGCATCATCGCTCAGCCGGCCAGCAGGCGCTGCTGCAGCCAGTCGCCGAGGGCGTGGATTTCCTCCGCACAGACCTGGTGCGCCATCGGATAGGCATGCCACTCCACGTCCAGCCCCTGCCCGCGCAGGGCGTCCGCGCTGTGCAGCGCGACCGCATGCGGGATCACCGGGTCCTGGGAGCCATGCGCCATGAACACCGGCACCTGCACCGCACCGTCGACACGCCGGGCGGTTTCGGCTTCGGGCAGGTAGGTGGACAACGCGATCAGGCCCGCCAGTGGTTCGGTACGCGCCAGCGCGGCGGTCAGGATCACCGCCCCGCCCTGCGAGAAGCCGGCCAGGAAGATCCGCTCGGCCGCGATGCCACGCTCGATCTCGCGCGCGATCAGTGCGTCCAGTTCCAGCACCGATGCGCGCACGCCGTCCATGTCCGCGCGCGAACGGAAATCCATGCCAACGATGTCGTACCAGCCACGCATCGGCACGCCGTTGTTGATGGTGATCGGGCGCACCGGCGCATGCGGGAACACCACGCGCAGCGCCGGCCAGTGCGGACGCACCAGTTCGGGCACGATCGGCGCGAAATCATGGCCGTCGGCGCCCAGGCCGTGCAGCCAGATGATCGACCACTGCGGCGATGCGCCGGTTTCCTGTTCCACCGTCTGCAGCATGATGCGGTTCCTTCAAGGTCAAGCCGCATTATGCCGCGCCCGGCCGGCGACCGGCCGGGGCTGCGAAGAACCCGCGCCCGCTCAGTACAACGGCGCCCTGGCCTGCGCTTCGCGGCGCAGCTGGGCAGCGCGCTGCAGGACCTGCGGCGGATCGCGTTCCTCGGGAATGTCGAGCAGGCGCAGCCGGCGCAGCCAGCTGCCCGGGCCGCGCGAGGACGTCAGTGCCACCACCGGAATCGACAGCACCATGCCGATCACCACCGGCGACATCCAGGCCGCCAGCGATGGCGAAACCATCCAGGCCAGTACGCCCATGAAGGCACCGAACAGGCTCAGCCCACCGTAACCACGCACCAGCGCCATCCAGTCCACGCCGCCGTCGTCGCGCTGCTGCGCATCCCAGCCGGAGTCCTTGCCGGCCAGTACTTCGGCCACGCCGCGCGACTGTACGTACATCACCACCGGGGCCATCAGCGCCGCCAGCACCGTTTCCAGCAGCATCGCCACGAACATGCGCACGGCGCCGCCGCAGCCGCGCCGGTCGCCCGGCTCCAGCAGGGTGGCCAGGTAGCCGAGGAACTTCGGCGCCAGCAGCACCGCCATGGTGATCGCGAACAGGCGCACCACGTGGATCTCGTCCTGGGTGCGCCAGTAGGCGCTGGGCGAGAGGTGCAGCACGCCGTTGAGATCGATGCCTTCCTGGAACAGCGGGATGGCGATGCCGATCAACATCAGCATCGCCCACATCGGCGCGGTGAAATAGTGCCCGATGCCGATCAGCATGTGGACGCGGCTGATCCAGTGCAGGCCCTTGCTGCCGACGATCTTGGCGTGCTGCAGGTTGCCCTGGCACCAGCGGCGGTCGCGCACCATCATGTCGGTCAGGGTCGGCGGCCCCTCCTCGTAGCTGCCCTTCAGGTACGGCACCATGTGCGCGGCCCAGCCGCCACGCCGCATCAGGGCGGCTTCGACGAAATCGTGGCTCAGCACGTGGCCGCCGAACGGTTGGCGGCCCGGCAGCGCCGGCAGCCCGGCGTGATCGGCGAAGGCCACGGTGCGGATGATCGCGTTGTGACCCCAGTAGTTGCTTTCCGCGCCATGCCACCAGGCGACACCGCGGGCGATCACCGGCCCGTACACGCGCCCGCCGAACTGCTGCATGCGCGAGAACAGGGTGCGCCCGCCGACCACCGCCGGCAGGGTCTGGATGATCCCGACGTCCGGGTTGTGCTCCATGCCGGCGGCCAGGCGCACGATGGTGTCGCCGGTCATCAGGCTGTCGGCGTCGAGGATCAGCATCTGCGGATATCCTCCGCCGAACCGACGCACCCAGTCGGCGATGTTGCCCGCCTTGCGGCCGCTGTTGTCGCTGCGGCGGCGGTAGAACAGCCGTGCGTCGGCACCCAGTGCAGCGCGCAGTTCGGCGAATGCCTGTTCCTCGGCACGCCCGATGTCCTCGCGCCGGGTGTCGCTGAGCACGAAGAAATCGAAGTTGTCGATCTGTCCGGTCTCGGCCACCGACTCATGGATCGCCTGCAGGCCAGCCAGCAGCCGGCGCGGGTCTTCGTTGTAGGTCGGCATCAACAGTGCGGTGCGGGTATGCAGCCGTGGCAGCGGCTGCTCCGGGTCGATGCCGAGGCGGTAGCCACGATCGAACACCGCGGTGAGAAAGCCGGCCACCGCACTGGCGAACGCCAGCGCGATCCACCCGAACAGGCCGACGAACAGCACCAGCAGGCAGGCTTCCAGCACGCTCACGCCATTGGGCGAGAGCACCCGCCACATCATCACCGTGGCGACGATGGTCATCAGCGCGGTGCCGCCGAACAGGTAGGCGCGGCGCAACCCGATCATGCGCGGCGAAGTGCGGTGGCGGCGTACGTCCAGCGCGCCCTGGCGCAGGATCTGTTCGGGCATCGGCAGCGGGGAGCCAGCCGGCAGCGTCGCCAGGCCTGCGTCGAGGCCGGCGTCGGCAGTGGTCGCAGTCATCAGGCTTACCTCGAATCCATCAGCGCGTCCGCGATGCCCGCGCGCGCCACGCGCATGACCATCCGCCCCCTTGCCTGCCGCGCGACCCGCAGCCGCTGTCTCTCATTACAGGAACCCACGTACGCTCACCCGCCAGGATCGAAAAAATGCGCTCAAGTCTAGGACGCCATATGTAAGTCGGGCGCGAAGGGCCCAACACCGGCGTTTCTCCCCATTCAGCATACGCTTTCCGTTCCTCCGGTGGACCCGGCGACGACGACGAGCCGCCTATTCCCCGGTGACGCCCTCGCGTTCGACGGCCCCGGTACTGGCGGCGCGGCGCGCACGGTCCATCGCCACCGCCAGTTGCTGGCGGGCGAGCAGCTGCTGCGCCTGTTGCACTTCCGGGGTGGGCAGCAGCACCGGGCCGGGCGTGTTCTCCAATGAAGCGGACTTGCTCATGCAGCCTCCGTTGACGATCCGCCGCCCCTGGCCGGAGGGCCGGGACGAGCGGACTGCGCACCCTACCGTAAAACGATGTCGCGCGCGTGGCGGGATGCCGCCGGCCGTGCCCGGCAAGGAACAAGCGGTGACGACCAGCGGTCGTCACCCACCCCAAGGTCTGCCACCCATCCGAGGTGTGCCCGCCACCGGCCTTGCGGCACCTAGCGGAAATCGCGCGAGGGGACGTCCAGGCCGGCAAGCAGGTGGCTGAAGTCGTGCAGGTCGCCGGCGATCAGGTGGCGCACGCCGTCCACGCACTCCCAGCGCCCGCGCACCCCGAGCAGGCGCGAACCCAGCAATGCCTTGCGCCGCCGCAGCGCAAGGTGCGACCAGACCACCACGTTGACCATGCCGTGCTCGTCTTCCAGGGTGACGAAGATGGTGCCGTTGGCGGTCCCCGGCCGCTGGCGCTGGGTGACCAGGCCGATGGTGTGCACCCCCCGTCCATGCGGCAGGCCGCGCAGCTGCCGCGAATCCAGCGCGCGCTCGCGCTGCAGGCGTTGCCGCAGCAGGGCCAGCGGATGCGCGCCGAGAGTCAGGCCGCTGCTGCGGTAGTCGGACAGCATTTCCTCGCCGATACCCGGCGCCGGCAGCATGATGCGCGTCTCCTCCGGGCTGCCGTCCAGCAGGGGCGTGGCCCGCTCGATGCCGGCCACTTCCCAGCGCGCGGCGTTGCGGTTGCCGGCCAGCGTCGCCAGCGCGCCACCATCGGCCAGCACCTGGCGTGCCTTGCCATCCAGCCGCGCGCGACGGCACAGGTCGGCCACGTCGCTGAAGGGCCGCTGCGCCCGCGCGGCCATGATCGCGTGCGCCGCCGCTTCGCTGCACCCGGCCAGCTGGCGCAGCCCCAGGCGGATCGCCGGCTGCGTCCGGGCATCGCCGCCCTCGAGGGTGTTGTCCCAATCGCTGATGCAGGCATCCACCGGCAGCACCTGGACCCCCGTGCGCTCGGCACTGCCGCGCCGCGCGTCCTGCACGATCTGGCTGGCCGAATAGAAGCCCATCGGCTGCGCATTGAGCAGCGCGCAGGCGAACGCGGCCGGCTCGTGCCGCTTCAGGAAGGAACTGATGTAGACGAGCTTGGCGAAGGATGCGGCATGGCTCTGCGGGAAACCGTAGGAGCCGAACCCCTTGATCTGCTCGAAGATCTGTTCGATGAACTCCGGCGAATAATGCTTGCCCTCCATCAGCGTGCGGATGCGCTCGCGGTGCGGGTTCATGTCTCCGCCACTGCGCCAGGCGGCCATCGAGCGGCGCAGCTGGTCGGCCTCATGCGGCTCGTAACCGGCATGCATCACCAGCTCCATCACCTGTTCCTGGAACAGCGGGATGCCCAGCGTGTCGCCAAGGATCTCTTCGATGCCCTCGGAAGGAAAGGTGACTGCTTCCTTCTTCTGGCGGCGGCGCAGATAGGGATGCACCATGCCGCCCTGGATCGGCCCGGGACGTACGATCGCCACCTGGATCACCAGGTCGTAGAACTTCTCCGGCCTCAGCCGCGGCAGCATGCTCATCTGTGCGCGCGATTCGATCTGGAACACGCCGACGGTATCGGCGGCCTGGATCATATCGAAGGTGGCCTTGTCGTTGACTGGCAGGCGCGCGATGTCGATGCGATGGCCGCGATGCCGCTCCACCAGGTCCAGGGCCTTGCGGATGCAGGTCAGCATGCCCAGCGCCAGGCAGTCGACCTTGAGCATCCTCATCGTTTCAAGGTCGTCCTTGTCCCACTGGATGATGGTGCGGTCGGCCATCGCGGCATTCTCCACCGGTACGATCGCGCTCAACGGCGCATCGTTGATGACGAAGCCACCCACGTGCTGCGACAGGTGCCGCGGGTGGTCCCGCAGCTGCGCGGTGACGTCCAGCACCTGCCGCAGCAGCGGATTGCCCGCATCGAAACCGGCCTCGGCCAGGCGCTGCTCCATCGGCGTTTCGCCGTTTCCCCAGCCGAAGCATTCGGCCAGCAGCGCGACCTGGTCCGGGGGCAGCCCGAAGGCCGTGGCCACGTCGCGCACCGCGCTCCTGCCGCGATAGCGGATCACGGTCGCCGCCAGCGCCGCACGCTCGCGGCCGTATTTCCCGTAGACATACTGCAGCACTTCCTCGCGTCGCTCATGCTCGAAATCCACGTCGATGTCCGGCGGCTCGTTGCGCTGCTCGGACAGGAAGCGCGCCATCAGCAGGCGGCTTTCCGCCGGGTTGACCACGGTGATGCCCAGTGCGAAGCACACTGCCGAATTGGCCGAGGAGCCGCGGCCCTGGCAGAGGATGTCGCGCGATTTCGCGAACCGCACGATGTCTTCGACGGTCAGGAAGAAGGCCTCGTACTCCAGCTTCGCGATCAGCGCCAGCTCGCCTTCGATCCGTGCCACCACGTCCGCGGGCGTACCTTCCGGCCAATGCTCGCGCATGCCGCGCACGGTAAGCTCGCGCAGCCAGCTGCTGGGCGTATGGCCGGCAGGCACCAGTTCGGCCGGATAGTGGTACTGCACCTGGTCCATGCGGAAATGACAGCGTCGCGCCAGCTGCACCGCGTTTCGCAGCAGGTCCGGCGGATGGATGTTGCCCAGCGCGCGGCGGCTGCGCAGGTGGCGTTCGCCGTTGCGGAACAGGAACGCACCGCACCCGGACAGGGGCAGGCGATGGCGGATCGCGGTCATGGTGTCCTGCAGGATGCGGCGGCGGCGCACATCCATGTGCACGTCGCCGCAGGCCAGCGCATCGATGCCCAACTGCGTGGACAGCTCCAGCATCTGCGCCAGCCACGCCGCATCGTCCCGTTCCCGGTGCAGATGCACCGCCAGCCACGTGCGCCGTGGGAAAACCTGCTGCATCCAGCATGCCTGTCCGGCATCCGGCTGCGGCCCGGGCACCCACAGCGCAAACAGGCCCGATGCTTCGCCCTCATGACCCAGCAAGCGCTCCACATCCTGTCGCGACAACCGGTAACGGCCCTTCCCTGCGGCCCGCCGCCCGGTGGTGATCAGTTCGCACAGATGCACGTAGCCGGCATGGTTTTCCACCAGCAGCACCAGTTTCAGGCCGCATTCGAGCGTGAACTCGCTGCCGACGATCAACGGCAGGCCGGTCGCGCGCGAGGCTTCCAGTGCACGCACGATGCCGGCCAGCGAACACTCATCGGTGATCGCCAGCGCTTCATAACCACAGTGATGCGCACGCGCGAACAGTTCCTCGGCACTGGCCGCGCCGCGCAGGAACGAAAAATCGGACAGGCAATGCAGTTCGGCATAGGCGGGAAGATCGTGGTCGCTGGCCAGGTCATCGTTGGCGGCCGCCAGCCGCTGCGTGGTTTCCCACGCGCGCGGCATGCCGCCACCGGGAGAATCGATGCGTTCCTGTTTCCGGCTCATGCGAACCATCCGTGCAGCATCCAGTCGCCCTGCTGGCCGGGCGCGGCGAAGGCCCAGGCCCGCTGGCCGCGCGTGGTTTCCAGCACGTAGTAATCGCGCCGCGCTTCCTGCCCATCCCACCAGCCGCTTTCCAGTCGCTCCGGCCCGGACACGATGCGTGCGCGCGGATCGCGCAGCGGTACCGGCACCGGCAGCAGCCACGCTGGACGCGGTGGACGCCGCGGCGCTTCGGCGATCGTCGGACCATCGCCCTCCACGCGTTGCCAGGCCCGTTCCGGACGCGGATCGCCAGCCGGTGCCACGCGGTACACCGATGCATCGCCCAGGCGCGCGCGCAGCCGTTCGCGCAGCTGCGGCCACGGCAGCTGCTGCTGGGTGCGGATATCGAACAGATCGCGGCTGGCCGGCACGAAGGCGGGCAGCTCGCGCGCCAGCAGGCGCACCGCCACCACCGGACGATCGATGCTCGCGCGCTCCAGGCGGTTGCGGGTGAGCTCGAACAGCAGCGTCGCATCACGCTCGGCGGCCAGCAGGCCGACCTCCACGTCGGTGTGGCCGGCTTCATGCTCCAGCCGCAGCACGAAGCGCTGCACCCCGCCATCGCGGATGCTCAGGCAGGTGCACAGGTCGCCGATCAGCCGACGCAGCGGGAACAGCAGCGCCATGTGGTTTTCCACCTCATAACCCAGCTCCACGCGGGAGTCGAAGTGGTCGGGGGGGGCATACCAGGCCAGCGGGTCCTCGACCTGCCCGTACAGGCGGTCCAGGTGTTCCAGCAGGGGCAGCCCGAAACGCCGGCGCAGGCCATCGCGCGGCAACGCACGCAGCGCACGCAGATCGGTGATGCCCATCTGCCGCAGGCGCTGTCCACCGTCATCGGGCAGCTGCGCACGCCGCACCGGCACGCGGTCCAGCATCGCCTGCATCGCGACCCTGTCGGTCACCGCCAGGCCATCGCGCAGGCCGGCCAGCACATGCGCCGCACGCGCTGTCGGCGCGAGCGCGATGCGATGCTGGAAACCCAGCGCCTGCAGTTCTTCGCGCAGTCGTTGCTGCAGTACCGGCCATGGCCCGAACAGCCGGAAGCTGGCACGCACTTCCAGCACGATGCAGCCAGGCCACTGGGCGCTGACCAGCGAGCTGTGCCGGTAGGCCCAGCTGGCCAGGAAACGCTGCCAGCGCGGCTCGGCCCGCGCATCGTGTTCGATCCGATGGAATTCCGGCAGCAACGCCAGCGCCGCGGTCAGGCGCATGCCGGGACGCAGCCCACCCTGCGCGGCCGCTGCGTTCACCGCCTGCAGGGTCTGCAGCTGCGCCGGCCCGCCAACCAGCGCCAGCGGCGCGCCTGGATCAGGATGACGGCGGAGGACGGCGTCCAGCGCCAGCTGTGGCAGCACGATACAGGCCCAGAGCATCGGCGCACCTCACCCCGCCCTCAGCGCGAACGCCTGCGCCGGCGCAGGACCGCCACGGCACTTGCGGACCTGCCATTGCGTGCCCCGCCCTTCGCGTACGGCTTCCAGGCGCAGTGCGGCCGGCGATGGGTTGGCCACATGCCGGCGTTCGCGCATGGCAAACCCCAGGCAATGCCCACTGTCGGCCGCCACCTGCAGCCGCCGCAACGCCTGCGCATCGGCCTGTTTCGGCCAGCCCAGCACCGCCGCGCAGGCGCCGCTGCGCAGGCATTGTTCGAAGGCCCACAGCGCATCGCGTGGCGATGCATCGACCAGTTGCAGCTGTTCCAGCGCTACGCCGGCGGCCTGCCATGCCGGCGCATAGGGCAGGTAGGGCGGCGCGATCACCGCCACCGTCGCGCCGGCCTGGCTCAGGCGTGCCAGCGTCGGCAGCAGCAGTTGCAGTTCGCCCACGCCATCGGCCGGCAGCAGCAGTTCGGTCAATGCGCGGCGCGGCCAGCCCCCCTGCGGCAGCAGCGTGTCCAGCAGCGCATGCCCGGTCGGCTCGCCCTCCACGCCCAGCGCGCTGCCACGCCCGGCATGCCACAGGGTCTGGCTGGCCAGCAGCTGCTGCAGGTCCGGCGCGGCATCCATTTCAGCCCTGCCGGACCAGGCCGCAGTACACGCCTTCCACGGCGAAATCCTGTCCTGCTTCGATCACGATCGGCGCATGCGCGGCATTGCGTGGCAGCAGATGCACGCCATCGGCGACCTGCCGCAGGCGCTTGATGGTCAGCTCGCCGTCGATGCGTGCCACCACCGTCTGGCCATCGCGCGCACTGGACGTGCGGTGCACGCCGACCAGATCGCCGTCGAGGATGCCGTCTTCGATCATCGAATCGCCCTGCACTTTCAGCAGGTAATCCGGTCGTGGCGAAAACATGCGCCGGTCCAGCCACAGCTGCTGGTCCAGGCCGATATCCGCGCCGATCGGCTGGCCAGCCGCTACCCGGCCCAGCACCACCAACGGCAACAGGTCGGCCGGTCCGCCGGGCAGGCGCAGGCCGCGCTTGCGGCCGGGGATCTGTTCCAGCAGACCGGCATCGACCAGTGCCTGCACATGCTTCTGCGCGGCATTGCGCGAGGAAAAGCCGAAGGCGCCGGCGATCTCGGCCAGGCTGGGCGACTGCCCGGAAGCAAGCGCCTGTCGCAACCAGGCCAGCACCGCGGCACGTTGAGGGGGGAGGTCGATAGGATCCATGGTGTACATTTGTACACCTTCACCCCCGGGAAAGCGACACGCCGGGCATTCAGCCGACAGGCCGTGGCGTAGCCGGGGAAGCGCGCTGCCGCACCTTGCATGGTGTCGCAAATCACTGATTTTCATGGATAAAAATAATCCATGGCGTTGCTTCCGCGACCGATATGCTCGGTCCCCCGTCCACATGAGCACACGCCATGCGCCATGCCCGCCTGCTGTTGGCCCTCGCCCTGATCGCCCCGACCGCGTCCTCCTTCGCCCAGGCCGTCCTGACCCGCGACAGCGGCGCGCCGGTCGGCGACAACCAGAACTCGCAGACGGCCGGTGCCGACGGCCCCACCCTTGTGCAGGATGCGCAGCTGCTGCAGAAACTGCAGCGCTTCGATCGTGAACGCATCCCCGAGCGCGTGGTGCACGCTCGTGGCACCGGTGCGCGTGGCGAGTTCACCGCCACCGCGGACATCTCCGCCCTGAGCCGGGCGCGGGTGTTCACTCCCGGCGAGAAGACGCCGGTGTTCGTGCGCTTCTCCTCCGTCGTGCACGGCACTCATTCACCGGAATCCCTGCGCGATCCGCGTGGCTTCGCCACCCGGTTCCAGACCCGCGAAGGCAACTGGGACCTGGTCGGCAACAACTTCCCGACCTTCTTCATCCGCGATGCGATCAAATTCCCGGACATGGTGCACGCATTCAAGCCGGACCCGCGCACCAACCTGGACAACGATGCCCGCCAGTTCGATTTCTTCTCGCACGTTCCTGAAGCGACCCGCACGCTGACCCAGCTGTATTCCAACGAAGGCACGCCAGCCGGTTACCGCTTCATGGACGGCAACGGCGTACATGCCTACAAGCTGGTCAACGCCAGGGGCGAAGTGCATTACGTGAAGTTCCACTGGAAGAGCCTGCAGGGCCTGAAGAACCTCGACCCGCAACAGGCGGCTGAAGTGCAGGGCAGGGACTACAGCCACATGACGCGCGACCTGGTGGAAGCGATCAAGCGCGGCGACTATCCGCGCTGGGACCTGTACATCCAGGTGCTGGCTCCGGAGCAGTTGGCCACCTTCGATTTCGATCCGCTGGATGCCACCAAGATCTGGCCCGACGTGCCCGAGCAGAAGATCGGCCAGATGGTGCTTGATCAGAACGTGGACAACGTGTTCCAGGAAACCGAACAGGTCGCGATGGCGCCATCGAACCTGGTGCCCGGCATCGAGCCGTCCGAAGACCGCCTGCTGCAGGGCCGTCTGTTCTCCTATGCCGATACGCAGATGTACCGCATCGGCGCCAACGGCCTGGCACTGCCGGTGAACCGTCCGCGCGTGGCGGTCGACAACGTCAACCAGGATGGAGCGATGAACATCGGCCACACCACCGGTGGCGTGAACTACGAGCCCAGCCGCCTGCAGCCGCGCCCGCAGGTCGAGCATGCCCGTTACAGCCGGCTGCCCTTGAGCGGCAGCACGCAGCAGGCGCCGATCGCCCGCCAGCAGAATTTCAGGCAGGCCGGTGAGCTTTACCGTTCCTACAGCCGCAGGGAGCAGCTGGATCTGGTGCACAGCTTCGGCCAGGCGCTGGCCGGCGCCGATGACGAAAGCAAGCACATCATGCTGTCGTTCCTGTACAAGGCCGACCCCGATTACGGCAGCCGCGTGACCCGCGTCGCCAGCGGCGATCTGGAGCGCGTGAAGCAGCTGGCCAGCCAGCTGCAGGACTGATGCGTCCCGCCCGGCAGAGCCGATCCATGACGCGCGGCAGAGCCGATCCATGACCCACCCGGTAGAGCCGATCCATGATCGGCTGCTTTCAGAGCAGCAATCGGCCCAGCCGGTCATGGACCGGCTCTACCGGGCTTTCGTTTACTGCCCTTCGAACAACGGCTGTCCGTTCGATGCGGTGACACCGCCATCCACCGGCAGGTTCACGCCGGTGATGAAGCCGGCCTGCTCGCTGGCCAGGAACAGCACCGCCCTGGCGATGTCTTCCGGCTCGCCCAGCCGTCCCATCGGGATGCGGTCGAGGAAGGTCTTCACCGTCGCCTTGTCCTTCTCCATCTCGGCGGTCATGCCGGTGCGGGTGAAGGTCGGGCACACCGCGTTGACGCGCACACCGTGCCGGCCATTGTCGATCGCCAGTGCACGGGTGAGATTGGCGACCGCACCTTTCACCGCGTTGTAGGCCGGCATCTCGCGGTCGGCCGCCAGGCCCGAGACCGATGCGGTGTTGACGATGCAGCCCTTGCGCCTGCGCAGTTCCGGCAACGCCGAGCGGCAGCCATGGAACACGCCGGTCAGGTTGACCGCGATGATCCGGTTCCAGTCGTCCAGCGACGTCTCTTCCAGCGGACCTTCCACCAGGATGCCGGCGTTGTTGTAGATCACGTCCAGGCCACCGAAACGTTTCACCGACGCATCGACCAGCGCCTGCACCTGGTCGCCATCGCTGACATCGACCTCCTGCACCAGCGTGCGTTCCTTCGGCAGTTCGGCAGCCAGGTCCGCCAGCTCCGAACGGTCCTGGTCGGCCAGCACGACGTTGGCGCCGGCCTTGGAGAATGCGCGTGCGGTGGCCGCGCCGATCCCGGAGCCTGCGCCGGTGACGATGACGGTCTTCGATTCGAAGTTCATGGGTGCCTCCTCGTGCGAAAGAGGCCTGCCACGGTCGCAGGATCGGAGTGAGTCGGCGGTGACAGGGCTTTCACCCCGCCAATGCGATAGCGCCCGATTCATCGGGACCGCGCGTTGACATGCCGCACACTACATTGGGCCGCACGCCCACCACGAGGCATGCACATGCGCTCACGGACCCGCCCTGCCGGCCTGCTGCTGGCATTGTTCCTGTGCAGTGGCAGTGGCGCTGCCACCGCCGCCGAGCCAGCACCACCGGACCAGCGCCTGCAGCCCCTGTTCCAGCAGGTACAGGGCGCACACCTGTTCCCCGACCAGAAGACCTTCGCCGATGCGGTGCCACGCCGCGAGCCGGAAGAACTGCTGCAGGCATGGCGCCGCCAGCAGGCCGAACCGGGTTTCGAGCTGAAGTCATTCGTCGCCGGGAACTTCGATGTGCCCGGCGACGTTCCAGCCTATGCGCCACCCGCCGGCCAGAGCCTGCGCGCCCATATCGAAGGACTGTGGCCGGTGCTGACACGCCAGACCACCACCGTGCCGCCGGAGGGCTCGCTGCTTCCACTGCCCAAGCCCTACGTGGTGCCCGGCGGCCGCTTCCGCGAGGTCTATTACTGGGACAGCTATTTCACCCTGCTGGGGCTGGCGTCGAGCGGCCGATGGCAGCAGGTGCGCGACATGGTGGACAACTTCGCCTGGCAGATCGACACCTACGGCCATGTTCCCAACGGCAACCGCACGTACTACCTCAGCCGCTCGCAACCGCCGTTCTTCAGCCTGATGGTGGACCTGCTGGCGACCCACGAAGGCGACGATGCCTACCGCCGTTACCTGCCGCAGCTGCGGGCGGAACACGCGTTCTGGATGCATGGTGCGGACACCCTCGCGCCGGGGGCCGCCGGGGCGCGCGTGGTGCGATGGGCCGACGGCAGCGTGCTCAACCGCTACTGGGATGCGCGCGCGGTGCCGCGCACCGAATCGTGGATGGACGACCTGACCACTGCGACGCAGGCAACCGGGCGCGCGCCATCGCAGGTGTATCGCGATCTGCGAGCCGGTGCGGAATCCGGCTGGGATTTCAGTTCGCGCTGGCTGGCCGATGCAGGAACGCTGGCCAGCATCCACACCACGCAGATCGTGCCGGTGGACCTGAACAGCCTGCTGTTCCATCTGGAGAAGACGCTGGCACGCGCGAGCGATGCGGCCGGGGACGCGGCGGGACGACGGGATTTCGCACGACAGGCGGATGCGCGCCAGCGTGCCATCAACCGGTTGCTGTGGGACGAACGCCAGGGCTGGTACGTGGATCGCGATCTCCGCACTGGCCAGACCCGCCCCGCCCTGACCGCGGCTGCGCTGTTTCCGTTGTGGCTGGACGTGGCGACCCGCCGCCAGGCACGGCGTACCGCCAAGGCGACCGAGGCACATCTGCTGCGCCAGGGCGGCCTGTTGACCACCACCGTGACGACCGGGCAGCAATGGGATGCGCCGAATGGCTGGGCGCCGCTGCAATGGGTGGCGGTGGATGGCCTGCAGCAGTATGGCCAGCAACGGCTGGCCCGGACGCTGGGAACGCGCTTCCTGCGCACCGTTCAGGCGGTGTACGACGGCGAGCGGAAACTGGTGGAAAAATACGTCGTCGATGGTTCCGCCGGTGGCGGTGGAGGCGGCGAGTATCCGCTGCAGGACGGCTTCGGCTGGAGCAACGGCGTGACGCTGGCACTGCTGGACCGGCTGTGCCCGTTGAAGCGGAAATGCGAGAACGCAGGCGATGTGGAGGTGGCCGAATGAAGGGCATGATGAACGCATTGGCAGGGCTGTTGGTTGCAGCCGTCGCCCTGGGCCTGCCGGCGCACGCGGCTGCGGCTGCGGGCGAACAGGATCCACGCGGCGTGGTGCAGTCCTACTACGCCGCGATCGACCGCAAGGATTATCGTGCCGCCTACCAGCACTGGGACCACCAGGGACGAGCCAGCGGTAAAAGCTACGCGGCTTTCCGGAAAGGATTTTCCACCACCGCGCATTCCCGGGTGACGACCGGCACGCCGACGGACGCCGACGCCGGCATGAGCCAGCGCTGGATCACCGTGCCGGTCGAGGTGCATGCCACGCTCGCCAACGGCAAGCGCCAGCACTTCCGCGGTACCTATACGCTGCATCGCGTGGTGGAAGGCGTGGGCGCGCCGGCCGAATCGGAGCGCTGGCATATTTCGTCGGCGTCGTTGCGCCCGGTACCGTGATCGGCCGGCCACTCCGGAAGGATGCCCGCCGTGGCATGGCCTGCCGCCGACGTGAAGCAGGCGCTGACTGTTCCTGTACGGTGGGCTAACCCGCCCGACGCATGCTGGAGTTCCACCCCGACGGAGCCCGCCATGCGCCAGCCCAATCCGCCTGTTCCCTTCCATGCCGCGATGGAGGTGGCCGAGCCCGGCGAAGCCGATACCATCGCCGAACTGCGCGATGTTTTCGTCGACATGGCGCGCAAGGTGGCGGAAACCGAAGGCCACGCGTTCCGCGCCGTGCATGCCAAGGGCCAGGCGCTGCTGAAGGCGCGTTTCGACGTGCTGGATGGCCTCGACCCCGCGATGGCCCAGGGATTGTTCGCAGAGCCGGGCAGCCACGAAGCGATCGTGCGCTTCTCCTCGCCGCCTGCCGAGCAGCTGCCGGATACCGTCTCCACGCCCCGCGCCATCGCCATCAAGGTACTGGGCGTGGAAGGGCCGCGCGTCGCCGAAAGCGAGGAACAGCACAGCCAGGATTTCCTGATGGTCAATGGGCCCGTCTTCAGCAGCCCGGGGCCGAAGGGTTTCCTGCGTGCTTCAAAACTGCTGGCGGCCACCACCGAACGCATGCCACGCACCAAGGCGGTGATCTCCGCGACCCTGCGCGCGGGCGAAAACCTTCTTGAATCGATGGGCGGCGGCAGCGGCAAGATCAAGGGCATGGGCGGACAACCGCAGGTTCACCCGTTGGGAGAAACCTTCTTCACCCAGGTCCCGTTCCGCTACGGCCCCTATGTCGCCAAGTTCGCGTTGCGCCCGCTCTCACCTGCGTTGCTGGCGTTGGAAGGCATATCGTTGGCCAACGAAGCGGAAGCGCAGCGCGATGCCATCCAGGACGTCCTGGCGAAGACCGGCGAACCACTGACCTGGGCCCTGTGCGCGCAGCTGTGCAGGGACGAGGAGACCATGCCGATCGAAGACGCGTCGGTGGAATGGCCGGAGGAGGCAAGCCCGTTCGTTCCCGTCGCGCACCTGCATATCGCCCGCCAGATCGCATGGGATGACGCCGAATCGCCGGCGATCGAAGATCGCCTGGCCTTCAGCCCGTGGCATGCCCTGGACGCCCATCGTCCGCTGGGCGCGCTGAACCGCGCACGCAAGGTGGTGATGGCGGCCTCGCGCGCGCACCGCTCCAGCTTCAATGGGTGTCCATTCCACGAACCGGACGCAAGCTGAGGGACGTGCTCCGGGCAGTTCGCGGAGACGGATACGGAAGGTGCCGGCCAGCGGCCGGCACCTGTCAGGTACAGCCTTGGGCTATTCCTGTGCAGCAGGCGCCGGAGCAGCAGGAGCAGGAACCGGAGCTGGCGTGGTAGCGGCGGGGGTTACCCGCCAGATGGTGTTGGCCAGGTCGTCGGCCACGATCAGCGCACCGCGCGGATCGACGGTGACGCCGACCGGACGCCCGCGGGTCTTTTCGTCATCGCTGCGGAAGCCGGAGACGAAATCGATCGGATCGCCTGCGGGGCGACCATTGCGGAACGGCACGAACACCACCTTGTAGCCGACCGGAGGATCGCGGTTCCAGCTGCCGTGTTCGCCGACGAACACCCCTTCGGCGAACTGGCCGCCCATCGCCGGCGCCGAGAACGAAACACCGAGTGCGGCGACATGCGAACCCAGCGCGTAATCCGGGGTGAGGGCCGAGGCCACCTTCTCCGGATCCTGCGGCATCACCCGCTGGTCCACGTTCTTGCCCCAGTAACTGTACGGCCAGCCATAGAACCCTCCCTCCTGTACCGAGGTCAGGTAATCGGGAACCAGGTTGGGACCGATCTCGTCGCGCTCGTTGACCACCGCCCACAACGCACCGGTCCCGGGCTGGATGGCCAGGGCCGTGGGGTTGCGCAGGCCGGTGGCATAGACTCTGTGCGCGCCGGTCCGGGCATCCACCTGCCAGACCATCGCGCGGTCCACTTCCGCGCTCATGCCGCGCTCGGTGATGTTGCTGTTGGAGCCGATGCCGACGTACAGGTACATTCCGTCCGCACTGGCCGCCAACGATTTGGTCCAGTGGTGGTTGATCGCCGAAGGCAGGTCGGTGACCTTCGCCGGTGCCGCGCTGGCACGGGTCTGGCCTTCGCGGTAGTCGAACCGCACCAGCGCATCCTGGTTGGCCACGTAAAGCGTGTTGCCGATCATCGCAAGCCCGTACGGGGCATTGAGGTTGTCGGCGAACACCGTCTTCATCTCGTAGACGCCATCGCCGTCGGCATCGCGCAGCAGGGTCAGGCGGTTGCCGCCCTTGACCGAGGTGTTGCCCTTGGCCTTGATCCTGCCGGCAATCACGTCCTTGGGCTTGAGGTTGGGTGCGCTGCCGCCACGGCCTTCGGCCACCAGGATGTCACCGTTGGGCAACACCAGGGTCTGGCGCGGAATACCCAGGTCGGTGGCGATCGCGGAGATGCGGTAGCCCTCCGGCACGGTCGGCACCTGGTCGCCCCATGCCACCGGCTTGGCGATGGTCATGTCGGGCATCAACGTACGGTTGGGCTTGGGCAGTTCCGGCTCGGCGCCGTACTGCTTCATGTCCGGGGCCTTGTTGCAGGCAGCCAGTGCCAGGGCGAGGACGGAGACGGCGAAGGCCGTGGATGTCCGACGCTTCATCGTGCACCTCCCGTGCGCAGGCTGCAGAACCCCATCACCGTGGCCACCAGGGCCAGCAGCGAAACGATCACCGACATCACCAGCGCGCCGGGCATGATGGCCCAGGCGTCACGTGCGTGATGCAGGGCGTTGAAGAACCCTACAACCCATGTCAGCGCGAGCACGACCAGGTAGATCACGTTGTAGCCACGCAGCGCGGAAACGATGGCGCACACCAGCGCGATGCTGGTCACCACCATCGCACCGACCAGCAGCCAGGCCGCGAAATTGCTCCATTGGATCTCGTGGCTGCTCCAGTACGCATAATCGGACAGCAGGGCGCCGAGAAACAGAGGCAGCACACCGCCAAGCACCGCGGCGTGGAACGGGTGGATGGCTCTGCGTGGGGCCCATCGGGCGATTGAATCCATGGCAGTCTCCTGGGGGTGGAAATCCGGGTATTCCCTGATGGTGCCATCGCCATGTGATGGAACACGTGATGCCGGCGCGGCCCGATCCGTGAAATCGCCCGGTGCAGAAAGCACAAAGGGCAGCGCTTCAAAGCGCCGCCCTCCTTCATGCCGCGAAGCCGCAGTTACTTCTGCTGCTTGCCCTGTTCGCGATCCTTGCCTTGTTCGGCCTGGGCCTGCTGTTCCTTCGTCGGCTGGCCAGCCTGCTGCGTTCCCTTTTGATCGGGATCGTTCGCGGCAGGGTTGGCGGTGGTGCTGGCATTGCTGGTGTCGCGGTTATTGCTGTTCATCTTGATGCTCCAAGTGGTGAGATCACCACATCGCCACCATGCGCCCTGCCGGGTGAGCATCGCGTGCTTTCCGCCCGATGCGGCACTACCAGGGCCTCGACCGGGAGATCATCAAATGCCGGCGCCCATGACCTCATGCTCAAGGGCAAGCAGGAAGGCACCGAAGCCGCACGGTGCCCTGGAAACCCGGCGCGCGCTGGTGGCCACCATCGGCTCGGCAAGCCAGGCGATCGCGGCCTGGATCCCCTTCATGGCGTTGACCAGCGCCACGTCCTCGCCGGTGGAGAGCGGTGCGAAGCCCCCGGCAGCGAGGTAGGTCGCCGCGCTGAATCCCATGTTGGCGCCGTGGATGCGCTGGTGCCCGTCCCGCGTCTCTTCCCTCTGCGCAAAGGCCGTCCGCACCGCATCGGGATAGTCCAGCCAGTCCACCACATCGACCACCCCACAGAAGGCGTCCGCGCTGCAGCTGGACTGCTTCCAGAGCCAGTCCGGGGGCACGACCGTGTCGGCATCGGTGCTCGCGATCCAGCGCGCGCCCAGCGCCAGGGCATGGGACGCAGCCGCCGCGCGGGCGGCACCTACGCAACGTTCGGCAAGGACGACGGTGGCGGCGCCATGCGCAGCGCAGATCGAGGCGGTGTCGTCGCTGCAGTCATCCAGCGCCACCACGGTGAGCACGCGCTCCCCCTCCAGTCGCGGATGATTGGCAGCCACCGCGACCGACTGCAGGCATCGGGCGATGACCCGGGCTTCATCATGCGCCGGCACGATCACGGCGATCATCGCAGGCCTTCCCGTTGCGCCACGCTCAGGGGGCCAGCACTCCATCCCTGCAGCAGCATGTCGGCATCCCGGTAGGCAAACGCTTCGATGAGGCCGTTCGAAAGTTCGCGATGCACGTGTTCGGTGGAGGCAAGCGCCTCGTCGAACGGATGCAACCAGTGACAGGCCACGAGCAGGCCATCCCCGGTCAGGCTCCCGCGCAGCTTCGCGGCGAATTCCGGGAGAACCGCGGGCGGAAGGTAATAACCCACCTCGCTCGCCACGATGAGATCGAAACGCCCCGTGGGCCAATCCCCGGGATGGCAGGCCTGTTGCAGGCTCACATGCGGCCACGCCCGGGTGGACACGGCGGCGCTGGCCAAGGCGACCGCACTCAGGTCGGTGCCGAGAAGCGCATCGCAGCGGACCGCCAGTTCAGCGGTGAACACGCCGTTCGAGCAGCCCACTTCCCAGGCACTGCCGAACCGTTGGCGTGGCAGGCAGGCCAATGTCAGCGCGCGCTTGCGCGCCTCATACCACCGGCTCCGATACTGGAAAGGGTCCGGCTGCTGGTAAAGCCTGTCGAAATACCCCGGGCTGCTCATCCGATCAGCACCTCGTAGGATCGTTTGAAGCGCGCGATCACATGCTCGGGAAGGACGGGTTCGCAACCCAGCCCCTCCACGGCACCGATCTGCGTGGCGAATGCCTGCAGTGCGTTGTGCTTGCGCGCCTGCGACGGCGTGTCCATGGAAACGCGCCGGGCCGATGCCCACGGCCCCTCGGACGCCTGCGGATCCAGCCAGTGCCATGCCCATACCGGGTACTGCAGGGCACGTACGTTCCGGCACGTCGCCGCTGCATGCGCGGCACGTCCCGCCGCTTCGTGATCGGGATGGGCGTCATGCACCCACGGCCCCACCATCAGATCGCCGGGCGACAGGTTCGCGGCCAGGTGCGCGGCCAGTTCCTCTTCGCGATGGACGATCCCGCCGTCCGGAATGCCGAGCGAACTCACATGCGTGGCATCCAGCCCCAGGGCCTGCATGGCGTTGGCCAGCTCCCGCCGGCGGGCGTCGCGCAGGCGTGCGGGCGGCCAATGCGGCTGCCCTGGATAGCAGGCTTCGCCGTCGGTCACCGACATCACGCAGACCGAGATGTCCAGCGCGAGCGCGGCCTGCATCAACCCGCCACAGCCCAGCACTTCATCATCGGGATGAGGCGAGACGACCACCAGGCGGCGCGCTTCCTGCAGCACCGTTCCGGGCTCGACCATCGGCACGGCGTCCAGCCAGGCGCTGCATCCCCATTCCGATTCCGCGGTGCCCTGTCCCTCGATGCGCACGCCTAGAGTGTCCACGGGTCCTCCTGGTTCTGGATGACGCGGCCAAGCTCGGCCCAGTCACGGTCGGCGTGGCTCTGCCTGATGAACACGGTCAGGTCGCTCCAGCGTCGTGCATGCGCAGGATCCAGGCACATGGGGGCCGGCCCCAGCGCGCGGCCGACCGCATCGAGCACCTGTACGCAGCTCCGTTCCACGACGCTGCGCACCCGGATGACATCGGCCTGGCGTGGCTGCGAAGGCTCGGCATCGATGCATGCAGCCAGCTCGCGCAGCAGTGCCGTACACGAACGCAGCGCCATATCGACCTGCCCCAGCAGCGCCGCCATCTGCGCATCCCCGGCCAGCCGCGGCGAACGTTGCAGCGCCATGGCCAGCGCCGCCGCCGCGCCATGCCAGCACGCGGCGATACCAGCGCCACCGTGCCAGAAGCCCGCTCGCGCGAGATAGGCACCCTGCTCCCCGACCGGCTCGGCGCTGACCTGGTCGAAGTGGACGCTGGCACTGGGAATGCCGCTCATCCCCGTCGCATGCCACGCCTGTGGCCGCGGATGCATGCCTGCCTGGCCGGTGCGCACCCGCAGCAGCCTCGATCCGCTGCCTTCGTGCGCGGTGACCAGGGCGACGTCCACCAGGCCCGCGCCCGAGCACCACGGCTTGTCGCCGCTCAACGTGCCGGTGGAAGAATCGAAGCGCAGCGTGGCCTGTGGCCCTTCGGCCGCCCACACCGCACCCAGCACGCCCTGCGGCAAGGGCGGCGCCCCCAGGTCGGCAAGGATCGCCTGCGCGTCGTGATGGGCCTCGAGGACCTTGGCCAGGCACAGGTCGCGCCCGGCGATCATGGCCAGTGCGCGCCACCGCTCAAGGGTGTGCCCCCGCCCCGGCAAGGGCAGCGTCGGCTGGCGATCCAGGGCATCGCGGGCTTCGGCTTCCAGCCCGCGCCCAGCCCGGTCGGGCAACGGCTCCACGCTCAGGGCGTGAGGATCACCTTGCGGCATTCCTCCTCCTTGCGCTCGAAGCTTTCATGGCCCTGCACCGCTGTTGTCCAGGTCAGCGCTCGCATGTCGTGCTCCAGCCGTCGAATCAGGGTCCTTACCAATACGCAGGGCGCTGTATGGTGCTGGTGACACCCGCTATACAGCGTGTTCACTTCGGCGGCGCAAACGGGTTCGAGCCAGGCTCACTTGATCTCCAATCTACCAACTGGTAGGTTAAGGAAAAACCGGTATGGCCCATCCTCATGTTTGCAGAGCTCTCTCCCAAGGCGGCTGAAATCGTCGCGCACACCCGGACGCTGCTGGAGTCTGGCGGCTACAACAGCTTCAGCTATGCGGATATTTCCGCCCATGTGCATATCAGCAAGGCCAGCATCCACCATCATTTCCCCAGCAAGGTCGATCTGGTCCGTGAAGTGGTGGCCCGCTATCGCGCCGAGGCGCGGGAGGGGCTGGTCCTGCTCGAGCGCCAGCTTGCCGATCCGCTGGCGGAACTGAACGCCTACGCAGACTATTGGTCCACCTGCATCGTCGGAGGGACTTCTTCGTTCTGCATCGGCGCGATGCTCGCCACGGAGCTGCCCACCATCCCCGCCGAAGTCGCGCTGGAAGTACGTGGGCATTTCGAAGACCTGACGGCCTGGCTCACTTCCAACCTGGAACGCGGGGTCGCCAAGGGGCAGTTCCACCTGCAGGGAAGCCCGTCGATCGAGGCGAAGGTGTTCATGTCCTCGGTGCACGGCGCAATGCTGGCTGCACGTGGTCTCTCCGACCCGCATGCGTTCGAATCCCTTGTCCAGGTGTCGCTCAAGCGGCTGACGCTGAACGCCTGAGGTCCGTGCCGGGTCTCCCCCCGATGTGAGCTGTCGAGCCGGGCTTTCCGGTCGCGCCGACATCTCTTCCCATTAATGTCTACCTACTAGTTGATTAAAATCGAGTCTGGTAGGAGATCCAACCGCCTGGAGAATGCCATGCAATCCACCGCTCCCGCTGTTCAATCGCAAAACCACTGGCTGCAGACCTACTACTTCCTCCGTACCGGCGTGTCCGTCGCCTGGATCGCGCTCGCGGTATTGGTCGGCAGGCAGAACCCGGCGGCAGGCGCCGTCCTGCTCGTCGCCTATCCGGCCTGGGATGCGTTCGCGAATTTTCTGGACGCCGGGAGAAATGGAGGCCTGCGGTCAAACACGACGCAGATGCTCAATGTCGTGGTCAGCATCATCACCGCCATCGCCATCGGCTGGGCACTCACCATCGACATGGCTGCCACGATCAAGGTATTCGGTGCATGGGCCATTTTCGCCGGCCTGCTGCAGCTGGCCACCGCCGTACGGCGCTGGAAGACCTCCGGCGGCCAATGGGTGATGATACTCAGCGGTGCACAATCAGCCGCGGCCGGCGCGTTCTTCATCAAACAGGCCAGCAGCGGCATTCCGTTGGACGTAACCACGGTCACGCCCTATGCGGGCCTGGGCGCGGCCTACTTCCTGATCTCGGCGGTCTGGGTGACGGTCAGGAACGCCCGCCAGCGATCGAAGGCGCTCCAGGACTGAGCGGGGGCCGCGTCGAACCGGTTCGCGGCCACAGGACAGCCACCTCCCTGCCGATTCGCGACGCTAACGCCCCGTTGGTTTGAAAAGCAGGTCCTGGTAGTCGTAGCTGAAGTCCGCCAGCGGTGAAACCGCCTTCATGGTGAAACTCGCGATGCGACCCTCTGCATCCAGCACAAAGGTCACGTACGCAGGTTCAATCGAGGAGTCGTCCCAGTCCACACGGAATGTGTCGTACTGCCAATGGCTCAATGTGCCGACCATGTCCGGCGTCTGCAGGAAGTCCAGCCGCAGCGTGCCATTCTGTTCAACGAGGTTGACCGGGCCATACCATGCATCGGCGTAGCGGCCGATGTAACCCGCCGACGGCAACGAGGGCCGCGAAGCCTTGCGCAGCGTGTCCGTCCCGCCCTTCAATGCTTCCAGGCCGCCAGCGAGCCGCTCCCGGTTCCAGGTCGTGAACGCGCCGACCCAGTCACGCGCTTCGAAGCCCAGGTAGTGGTCGAGCAGTTCCTGGCCCAGGCCGCGCATCACCTCCACGTCCTCGGAATTCATCTGCAGGGCGATGCCCAGATTGTGCTCCGGCACCATCACGACGAAGGTCTGCACGCCGAATACCGCGCCACCATGCTGCACGACCTTGACCCCGCGATAGTCCTGCACGTTCCAGCCATAACCGTAGGAAGAGAACTGCGGGGTGATGTCGGCAATCGGCGCGGGATACGGGCGAATCGGAATCTGCACGCCGGGTGTCCACATCGCACGCGCCGACGCCTCGCTGTAGATCCGTGTCCTGCCGTCGGGCAATGCGCCCAGCCCGAGCTGCACCTGGATCCAGCGCGCGAAGTCATTGGCGCTCCACGATAGCCCGCCTGCCGGCGCGCCCACCTGTCCCAGGCCCTCCCGCTCGGGCAGCACCTGCTGCCGACCCAGGCCACGCAGCCTCGAATCCAGGCGCGCATGCGGCTGCACCCGGTTCGGCGTATCGAAGCGATCCTTCTCGTCGCTGACCGCCGTCGCCATGCCGAGCGGCTGGAAGATCCGCGTGCGTACGAACTGTTCCCAGGGTTGTCCGCTGACCCGCGTTACCAGTTCGCCAGCGACGATGTAGAGGATGTTGTCGTAGGCATAGCCACTGCGGAAGCTGGTGGCCGGCCTGATGTCGCGCAACGCCCGCACGATGTCGCCGCGGCTGCGCGAGGTGCGCGGAATGAACAGCAGGTCTCCCGCGCCCAGCCCCAGGCCACTTCGATGCAGCAACAGGTCGCCCACGGTCATTTCCCGCGTGACCCAGGGGTCATGCATGCGGAATTCCGGTAGATGGTCGATGACCTTGTCATCCCAACCCAGCTTGCCATCGTCGACCAGGATCGCCAGTGCTGCCGCCGTTACCGCCTTGCCCGTCGAGCCGGTCGGAAAGATCGTATCCGCGTCGACCCGCTCGCTGCTGCCCAGCCTGCGCACGCCGTAGCCTTTGGCGTGCACGATCCGGCCATCCTTGACGATCGAGATCGCCATGCCCGGCACGTCGCGCGAGCGCATTGCCTGCTCCACCCGCGCATCCAGCCCGGCAGGCACCTCCGCGGGCGCCTGCGAATGGGCCAACGACGCTGCGCACAGCATCGCGCCAACCATCATGGCCCGCCAGGGCCTGGAATCAAGGATCACTGATGATCTCCTGTCAAGGTGGGCAACGACCGCGGTCCACGCGCGGCCCGATGTCGTAGTCGCCAGGCGCCGATGGTCAGCAGGGGCAGCACGTAGATGACCAGGAACAGATACGCGAGCCCGCGGTATCCCTGGGCGATCAGGGTGACCAGGCCGACGCGATCGGCGATGAAGATCGAGCCGACCAGCAGCACGGCCGCGATCGAAAAGCGCGCCACGCTGCCCAGGTGGGTCCCGCTGCGCAGGCGCCAGGCATGCGCGATGCGTTCGTTGCAGGCATGTACCACGGCGGTCCCGCTTTCCAGCAGGGCGCTGAAGATCATCAGCTGGAACAGCACGTGAAAGACCGGCAGCTGCAGCTGGCGCAGGATGAAATCCGAAGGTAGCGCCACATCGCCGATCATCGGATACCACGCCAGCATGCACAGGAAAAAGAACAATCCCGGCAGCATCGCCAACGGCCCGGACAGCAGCCCGGCGACGACGGCATCGCGCCGGCGCAGGAAGTGCCGGGCCAGCGGCAGCACGATCACCGCGCCAACGATGTTGTAGCCGGCATAGGTCAGGCCTCCCTGCAGCCAGCCATCAGTTGGCTGCGGTGTCGCCAGCGTGGCCATCGCTTCCTCACCGAAGCGGGTGAGCACCAGCAGCATGAACACCGCATACGTGCCGTACAACAGCACCGATACCCATTTGAACAGCCCTTCGACGGTCACGTTGCCGAATGCAACGAAAGCGCCGATGGCCAGCATCAGCAGCAGCGTGCCCACCAGCGTCGGCCAATCCAGCATCGCCGCGAAGATCTCGCCTGCCGCCGCGCCGAACACAGCCAGGATCAGCACCATGAACACCAGGTAGGCCAGTTCGAACAGGAACGCGAACGGGCCGAGCAGCATGCCGAAGAAACTGCGGTAGTCGAAACTGCGCGTGGCCCAGGCCAGGCTGAAGGTCAGCGCACAGACCACGCTCCAGCACACCATCGCCACCAGGATCGCGAGCATGCCTCCCTGCGGGCCGCTGGGAATGAAGTACTCCGCCAGTTCGCGGCCGGTGGCGTAACCACCGCCGATCACCGCGGCCTTGAACGCCAGCCCCGGCAGCACCCAGCGTTGGAAGCGCGTCGACGCAGCGGTCATCGCATCAACCCTGCCATGACAGGCAGGCGTCCACCAGCGTGGCGAAGGTGTCGCCGCCCCGCACCGGGTCGGCCACCGGCATGCCGAGGCGGTCGGCCAGCGCCGCGATGGCGGCATGTGCGGCCTCCGCATCGAGCTTGCCGGTGTTGAGGCTGACGCCGGTGCAGCGGATCGCCGGATTCGTGCGTGCGCCGAGGGCCAGTGCCAGGTCGATGGTTTCCTCGATGGATGGCAGCGGATAATGGGCGTGCCCGAGCATCCGCTCGCGGCCGTGTTCGTGGCAGACCACGATGACATCCGGCTGGCTGCCATGCAGCAGCGCCAGCGATACGCCGGCATAGGCGGGATGCGAGAGCGAGCCCTGGCCCTCGATCACGTCCCAATGCAACGGATGGGCGTCCGGCGACAGCATCTCCGCCGCACCTGCGGCGAAGTCGGCGACCACCGCATCCATCGGCATGCCTGCACCGGCAATCAGGATGCCGGTCTGGCCGGTGGCCCGGTAGTCGGCGTCGACGCCCCGCGCCTGGAAAGCGCGCGCCAGCGCCAGCGAGGTGTACTTCTTGCCCAGCGCACAATCGGTGCCGACGGTGAGCAGGCGCTTGCCAGTCCGTTTGGCACCGCTCGCCACCGGGATGCCCGGCGGCGGTTCGCGTACATCGATCAGGCGGCGTCCCAGCGCCCGCGCCGCGTTGCGCAGCGGTTCGATCTCCGACAACCGCATGTGCATGCCACCGATCAGGTCCAGGCCCGCTTCAAGCGCCTGCACCAGCGGTGCGATCCACGCCTCCGGAATATGGCCTCCGGGATTGGCGACCCCAACGACCATCGCACGTGCACCGGCCTGGCGTGCCTGCAGCGGCGTCAGCACGGGCAGACCGGTACTGACCCGCGCGGCAGCGCAGGCGAACTCGCCCAGGCAGCGCTCCGGCGCCCAGTCGCGCAGCCCGAAGGCGGTCTTTGCATAGCCCGGCTCGGCGATATCGCCGAGGAACAGCAGGTACGGTTGTGGAAGCGCGTCGGCTTCGGCCGACACCGGAAGAGCGGTCTGCATGGGCTGAACTCGGATTGCGGAGAAACGGCCACCGCCCGCAGGACGGTGGAGGACGCACGCGGTCAGAAGCGCAGGTCGAGTTCCAGCCCATAGGTCCTGGGCTGGATGGGCACGGCCGCAACCCGTGCGGTGGCGCCCGACAACGCACCGGCGACCGGATCCATGGTCAACCAGGCGTCCTCGCCGGTGGCATTGTTGATGTAGGCACGCAGCTCCCAGCTGCCGCGACCGATACCGGCATACAGGTCGAGCGAGCGATAGCTGCCCAGCCGCAACGGCGCGGTGATCTGGTCCGGCGCCAGCAGCGTATCCGGGTCGCCCGGCGCCGTGATGCGCTGCAGTTCGGTCGTGTCGTTGAGCCGGGTACCCACCCAGCGCAGTCCGCCGCCGATCTGGCCGCTCAGCCCACCCGGCGTGGTGAAGGCATACTCGGCCGTCGCCGTCCACGACACCTTGGGCGAATACGGCATGCGGTCGTTGGCAAGGCCGGTCCACAGAATCACATCGAAGCCGTCCTGCGGCACCACGGTCGGAGCGAAATCGTTCTTCAGGGTGGCGTCGGTATAGGCCCCGTTGAGGCCGAGCGTCAATGCATCGGTGATGCTGAACAGCGATGACAGTTCCACACCCTGGCTGGTGGCTTCGCCACCGTTGACCAGGCCACCGATGCCGTTGAACGACGTCGCCACCTGGATGTCATCCCAGTCGATCCGGAACGCGGACAGGTCCAGGGTGACGCGGCGGTCGAGGAACTGCGATTTGATGCCGATCTCGTAGCTGTCCAGCATCGACGAATCCACCTGCGGCGGGATCCCGGGCAGCGCCACGTTCGGTCCACCCGGCTGGTAGCCGGTGGCCACGCGCGCATACAGCAGCGTGCCATCGGAGAGCTTGAACTGCGGGCTGAGGCTCCAGGTGAAGACGTCCTCGCTGGATTCGCCCGGCGATTCGCCGATGGGCGCGAGGATGCCGGTCGGCACGTTCTGGCTGAACCACTGGTCGTTGCGTGCCTGGCGCAGGCCGAGATCGAGCTTGAAGCGCTCGCTGAAGCGCCAGGAGCCGTTGGCGAAGACCGCGTATTCCTTGTAGGTGCTCGGCAGGTCGATGATCGCCAGCGTGCCGAACATCTCATCGTAGGGCGCCGGCAACGGTGAACCATCGCGCTGCCCCAGCCAGGCAAGCTGCCCCTGGCGCGCCTGCTCCCTGGTGTAGAATCCGCCGAGCATCCACTCGAAGCGGCCGCCGCTGCTGGATTGCAGGCGGAACTCCTGGGTGACCTTGTCCAGGTTGAAGTTGTAGCGCACGAACGAGCTGCCGGGTTCCGGCAGTCCGAGCAGCAGGTCGGCCACTTCGCCGAACTGCGAGGTGGAGTCGATCTGATCCAGCGTGTCGGTCTGCGACCAGCCGGTGGCCGAGATGAAGTTGCCCCAGCCCAGGTCCCAATCCATGCTGAGGGAAACCAGGGTCAGATCCTTCGAGAACGGCCGCGGCTGCCAGACCAGGTCGCTCTGCTCGCCGGACACAGGACGCAGGGTATCGGCGTCCAGCGCCACGCCTGCGCGGTCATCGCTGCGGGTGCGCTGGTGCAGCACCGAGAGGCCGAGATCGAAAGCATCACCGTCCCACGCCAGCGCGGTACGCGCACCGATCTGATCGCCACGGTTGATGTCCCTGCGACCATCCACCGCATTGTCCGTGAAGCCGGGGATGCCATTGCGCGCAAAGCTCATGCGCAGTCCCAGGCGGTCTTCCTTCAGCGGCAGGCTGGCCCCGAAGCGGGCATTCCAGGCCTGCCCGCCACCCTGCACTGAACGCAGGCCGAAACCAAGGCGGGTCTCCTCGCCGGCCACGTCCGGCGCGCGCGTTACATACTTCAGCAGGCCACCAATGGCGCCTGCGCCATACAGGGTTCCCTGCGGACCACGCAGCACTTCGACACGGCTGATGTCATAGGGCAGCAGATCGAGCATCAGCCCGCTGGCGTCCTGGTAGATACCGCTGGACCCGACCGGCACATCATCGATGTAGGTCGCCACCGTCGCGCCGGAAGACAGCGCGGAAATGCCGCGCAGGGAGACCCGCGTCAGTCCCGGGCTGCCGTCGTTCTGCACCTGCATGCCGGGAATGTAGGCCGCATAGTCGGACAGCGAGATGGCGCCGCTGTTCTCCAGCTGCCGTTCGCCGATCACGGTGATCGAGGCACCGACCTCGCGGATGTTCTCCTCGCGCTTGTTGGCGGTGACCACCACGGTATCCAGTGCGATGGCATCGGCGCGTGCGGCCGCTTCCGCGGCCTGCTGGGCGTATGCCGGTGTGCCGGTACAGGCCAGCGCGCCGGCGATCGCGACCGGAAGCTGACGGCGGTACCACGGACGTGCGGACTTCAACTGCGTCATGCCTGTTCTCCCCCAGAGACGGTGAATCAGCGTGCGTCTGGCTGCGGCATCCGCCGGCAGCTATATCCTGATCAGGGATAATGATCCTAATCGGAGAATTGTCAATACATTCAGAAAACTATTTCGCGTCGGACCGGTCGGCGCCGCCTGCATAGCCCGGGCCGCGCACCACCCGCCCGGGCGTGGCGCCGGTGTGTTCTCCCGCGCGCAGCACCTGCACGCCGTTGACGAAGACATCGCTGACGCCGGTCGCGTACTGCTGCGGCGTCTCATAGGTGGCGTGGTCGGCGATGGTCGCTGGATCGAAGATGACGATGTCGGCATGACAGCCCACACGCAGGCAGCCACGGTCCTTCAGTTTCCAGTTGCTGGCCGGCAGCCCGGTGAGCCGGTGGATGCCCTCCTCCAGCGGCATCAGCCCGCGTTCGCGCACGTAGTGGCCCAGGAACCGCGCGACATTGCCGTACGCGCGTGGGTGCGTGCTGGACTGCAGGAAAACGCCTTCCGGCGCCGAGGATTCCGCATCCGAGCCCAGGCTGACCCAGGGCTGTTTCAGCCCCAGCTCCACGTTCTCTTCGCTCATCAGGAAGTACGCCGTGCCGATGCGGTAATCGTCCTCGATGATCAGGTCGATGGCCGCGTCTTCCACCGGTGTTCCGCGCTCACGCGCGATGGCCGCCAGCGTCTTCCCGGCCAGCGGTTTCAGCGCTTCGCTCTTGAAATCGATCAGCAGCAGCCGCTCGTCGGAGCCGGCCAGCAGCCGCAGGTTTTCCCAGTCCACGTCCGGATCGCGCATCTCGGCGATCACCCGGGCACGGACGGCCGGATCCTTGAGACGCTTGATCATCGCGTCATGGCCACCGGCCTGCACCCACGGCGGCAGGCTGGCCGTCAGACCGGTTCCACCGGCGGTATACACATACATGTCCGCGCTGACCTGCAGCCCGTCGTCGCGCGCGGCGGCGATCCTGTCGATGGCCTGCCGCATCTTCGGCCAGTTCTTCTCGCCGGCGGCCTTCAGGTGATAGACCTCGGCGCGCTGGCCGGTGGCCCGCGCGATCGCGATCGTCTCGTCCACGGCTTCGAGCAGGCGATCGGCCTCGCTGCGCATGTGCGAGATGTAACCGCCACCGGATTCGGCAGCCGCCTTCGCCAGTGCGACCAGCTCGGCGGTGTCGGCGAAGGTCGCCGGTGGATAGATCAACGAACTGCCCACGCCCAGCGCGCCTTCGCGCATTGCCTGCCGCACCAGCGCCTGCATGCGGCCCAGCTGCGCGGCATCCGGCTTGACGTCGTCCTCGCCCAGTTCATGGATGCGCACCGTGGTGGCACCGATGAAGGAGGCGACGTTGGGCGTGATGCCACGCTGCTGCAGATGCTCCAGGTAGCCGCCAAAGGTCGTCCAGGGCATCTCATAGCGGATGTCGGCCTGCTGCTTGAGCGCATCGGCTTTCATGCGCGGGTTGACCGGCCCCATCGACCAGCCCTCGCCGAAGATCTCCAGCGTCACGCCCTGCTTTGTGTCACTGATGCCGCGGCCATCGGCGATCAGCGATTCGGTGGCCCAGCTGAGCACGTTGATGAAGCCCGGTGCCACCGCCATGCCCTGCGCGTCGATCTCCTGCCGCGCGCTCACCGGTTGTCCCGGCGGCAGCAGTTCAACGATGCGGTCGCCCTGTACGACGACATCCACACGCTGCGACGCAGCGCCACTGCCGTCGTAGACCACGCCGTTGCGGATCACCAGGTCATGGCGCGGCGGCGCGCCGGCGGCACTGGCCAGGGTGCAGGCGGACAGCGCAAGAGCGAGCAGGGTCGGCGTGAATCGCGGCATGGTGGTACCTCCATCAAGGGGATGACAAGGAACGTATCGGCCGGTCCAGGCGCCACAGCACCAGCGCGGCGATGAGCGCCAGGGTGGCAAGCAGCACGAAGAAACCGGCGTGGCTGGTCTTCGACCACAGCGTGCCGACCAGACCGGCCAGCAGGCTGCCGCTGAACACCGCAAGGAACCAGGAGGCAACCGTGGTGGCACCCAGCCGTGGCGGCGCCAGCTTCGCGAACAGCCCCAGGCCCGTCGGCAGGATGTACAGCTCGCCAAAGGTCAGGATCACGAAGAACGCGACCAGCCAGAGCGCGCTGACACGGGTATCGCCCGCACTGCCGGCGACGAGCGCCAGCAGCAGGTAAGCCACGGCGACGATGAGCGCGCCGATGGCCATGCGCATGGCCGGCGAGGACTCGCGTCCCTGGTCGGCGCGCCAGCGCCAGTACGCCAGCAGCAGAGGCGTCATCGCGATGACCAGCAGCGGATTGAGCGACTGGAACCAGGTCATCGGCACGGCGACGCCGCCCAGAGCGCGGTCAACACTGCCATCGATCCACAGCGGCAGCGTGTTGCCGATCTGCTCGTACGCGCCGCGGAAAATCGTTGCCGCCAGGCCCACACCGAGCAGCAGCCACCATATCCGCGGATCGCTGCGCGCTGCGGGACCGGCCGTCATGGGCACACGGATGCGCGGCGGCTCCGGCGGCAGGTAACGGCGTCCGCAGACATAGATGATCAGGCCGAGAAACATGCCGATGCCTGCCGCACCAAAGCCGTAGTGCCAGCCATACAGCTCGCCCAGCGTGCCGCAGACCAGCGGCGCCATGAGGCCACCGAGATTGAGGCCGACGTAATACACGTTGTAGGCGCGGCCACGGCGCGGATCATCGGCCGCGTACAGGTCGTTGATCTGGCTGGGCAGGCTGGGCAGGAACAGGCCGTTGCCCAGCGCGATGGTCGCCAGCGCGGGATAGAACATCGATTCGAAGGCCATCAGGAAATGGCCCAGCGCCATGATGCTGCCGCCCACGATCACCGCGTTGCGTTTTCCAAGGTAGCGATCGGCGATCACACCGCCCACGATCGGCGTGAAGTACGCCATGGCGGTGTAGGTGCCGTACACGAACGATGCCTTTTCCTGCGCGAACAGCAGATGCTTGGTCATGTAATAGACCAGCATCGTGCGCATGCCGTAGTAGGAGAACAGCTCCCACATGTTGGTCAGGAACAGGATCGTCAGGCCGCGTGGCTGGCCGAACCAGGTCTTCCCATGGATATCGGCCGTCGTGCTCATGCGTGGGCCTGCGGCCCCCACACCTCATCACCGCACTGGATGAAGCCATCCTCGTAACGCACCGAAGGCGCACGGTCCTCGACCAGGAACGTGGGTCCGTCCAGATCGACGATATCGCAGAACTGCCCGAGTACGAACGCCGGTGCGGCGGCCAGGCTGGTGCCGCACATGTTGCCCACCATCACTTGCTTGCCGAGTTCGCGCGCGCGTCGCGCCATCATCAGGCCTTCGGTCAGGCCACCGCATTTGTCCAGCTTGATGTTGATGACATCGAAGCGGTGATGACGCGCTTCCAGTTCGGCAAGGTCAAGAATGCTTTCATCGGCGGCGAACGGCAGCGGCCGCTCGATGCCGTCGAGGTCCGCCTCGTGTCCACGCCGGCACGGTTGTTCCAGCAGGGACACCCGTGCTTCGACCAGCGCCGGCAACAGCGCCGGCAACGAGGACGCATCGTAGCCCTGGTTCGCATCCACGCCGATCCACGGCAAGGGACATCGCGCCCTTACCGCGCGCACGCGTGCGGCATCCAGGACCGCATCGCCGGTCAGTTTCAGCTTCAGCGCGCGTGCCTGCACATAGTCGGCAGCGCGCTCGGCCATGATCTCCGGCGTGTCCGCGCCGACGGTAAAGGTGGTCAGCAGCGGACGCACACCGTCCAGCCCGGCCAGCTGCCAGACCGGCAGGCCCGCGCGCCGGGCTTCCAGCTCCCATAGCGCACAGTCCAGCGCATTGCGCGCCCCACCGGCGGGCAGCAGCGTGCGCAGCGTTTCCCGGTCCAGACCAGCCTCGATGCGTGGACGCAGCTGCTCCAGGGTGGCGAGCATCGTCTCCGGATGATCGTCGTTGTAGTACACCCCCGCCGCCTCGCCGCGCCCGGTATGGGGGCCATCGCGCAGGGTCACCACGGTGGCCGGCATGGCCTTGAATACATGACCGGCGATGCGGAAAGGCGCCGACATCGGCAACGGTTCGTTGTGCAGTTCCAGTCGAAGGGACACGACGGCCTCGCGCGTGGCAGTGGATGGGCGTGGGCCGGCGGCAGGCAACTGCCACCGGCCATGGCGGATCAGTAGTACGCGCCAAAACCGATGACGTGGTGGGCGAACCCGACCCAGAGCAGGAACAGGCACGCCAGCGCCAGCAACACCGACCACAGCTTCGCCAGCCACCTGCGGCGAGCGCGCAGCACATGCCACGCATTCCATGTGGCGAGGATGGCGCCCAACGGCAGGGCGACCGTAGCGAACAGCCGCATGGCGATGATCAGGCCATCGGTATCCGGACTGGTCATCTCCAGCTTGCCCAGCATGCTGACCACCAGGCCCAGCGCAGCGGCCGTCGCCAGCAGCGACAACAGCGCACCGATCCGCACCAGGCGATGCGCGCGGGCATCGAGCCCACCCAGCGCATAGCGGACGCCGTAGTGGCGGCGCACGAGCGCGGATACCGGCCAGGCGAGCACCGTCAGCAGCACCACGAGCAGACTGGCGACCAGCAGCGGCATCGACAGCGCGCGCCAGCTCGACAGGCGTTCGAACACCATGATCGGTGCATACGGTTCCATGGTGAAGCGGGTGACCTTGCCGTCCACCACGTCGGCGGCAAGCCGGTCGGTGCTGGAGGTGTCCTGCCACAGGTACGGCGCCACCTCGCGCCACTCCTTCGGCGCACCGCCCGGGCTCAACGCGGCGGTCACGCTGATGGTGCCGTCTTCATTGGCGACCACCTTGACCGGGCCGAGCAGATTGGCCAGCGACACGAAGTTGCTGTCCGGGCGGCGGCTGCTGGTGTAGGTGCCAGCGATCTGCGCGGCGTGCTGGCTGGCCACCTCCTTCGAAACGCCCGCGGCCGCTGCAGGCGTGCCCGGCAGATAACGATCGGCGAAGCCGCGCGAGAGGGCGTAGCGGATGTGGCCAGTGGCACCGTCACGGCCACTGCTGTTCATCGACACGAACACGCCGATGCCATCATCCAGGAACAACTGCAGGTCACTGTGGAACCACTGCGTGTCGCCGCCGTGCGAGATGGCGCGATGCCCGTTCACGGTGGTTTCGTAGAAACCCAGCATCATCCGGTTCAGCGGCCCTACCGAGGCCTGCCCCGTGGAATGCATCTGCCGTGCGGTGGCTTCGTCCAGGATGCGCGCATCGCCATAAGCACCGTCCTGCAGGTGCGCGATCATGAAACGCGCCATGTCGGTACCGGTCGCGGCCAGGCTGCCGGCCGGCGCCAGGCTGATGAATTCGTAGTCCTTGGCCTCGCCGTCGGAGGCTTTCGAGTAACCCTTCGACATGCCTGCCAGCAGGGCTGCCGGCAGCGGCTGCCGGAAGCTGGAATGGTTCATGCCGAGCGGCTTGAGGATGTGGCTGTCGATGTAATCATCGAACGACTGACCCGATACGCGCTCGACGATGTAGCCGGCCAGCGCGGTGGCGTAGTTCGAATACGCCGGCGTGGCGCCAGCTGCGTGGATGCGCTCGGGCACCCAGCGCTTGAGGGCATCGCCCAGCGGCGTGATCTCGTCCTCGCGCGCGGTGATCAGGCCGCGGATCTGCTCTTCCATGCCGGTGGTATGGGTCATCACCTGCCGCAGCGTCACCGGCTTGCCATCGCGCTGCGGAATCCTGAAGTCCAGATAGGTGTCCACGTCCGCATCCAGGTCCAGCTTGCCCTGCCCGACCAGTTGCATCACCGCCGTCCAGGTGAAGAGCTTGGAGACCGAACCCGGACGAAACAGGGTGGCATCCGGATCGACCGGCGCACGCGTTTCCAGGTCGGCATAGCCGTAGCCCTTCTGCAGCAGGATGCTGCCATCCTTGACCACCACCACCACGGCGCCGGCGATATCGCCATTGGCCAGGGCATAGGGCAGGAAACCGTCCAGCCAGGCTTCGGCGTCCTCACGGGTCAGCTGCGGAGCACTGCGCGCAGGCGTCGCGTTGGCGCCCGTGGTGGTTGCCGGTACGGGCGTCTGCGAGGGCGTTGTCGTTGGCGGCAGCGTCGGCGGCACCGCCGCCTCCTGGGCAAGCACGGGAAAGGCGGTCAGCGCGGTGAGCAACACGCCGCACAGGATCTGGTGAATCGTACGCATCGAACGGTCTCCGGACTGAAACGACTGAACGGTCCACGCCTGGAACGCACGGCGAGGCTGGTGGATATATCCTGATTCGGCGATAATGATCCCAATCAGAGAATTGTCAACCCGTGCCGAAAGTCGTGGTCCCTGAACTGCCGCGCGGAGATGCTCTTTCCAAGCAGCGTTCGGGAAGGCGATCATGACCAGGCTGGAGGCACCAGCAGAGGCAGAAGGGTTCCAGGAGATCCCGCAAGAATGACGTCACAACACCCCACCATCGGCGGCCTGCTGCGCTCCCTGCGTAACCGCAAGGGATGGACGCTCAAGCAGATGAGCGAACATTCCGGCATTCCGCTTTCGACCTTGTCCAAGGTGGAACATGATCGCCTGACCCTCAGCTATGACAAGCTGCTGCAGCTCGCCCAGCGCCTGCACCTGCGCATGTCGGAGCTGTTCGCGGAGGATGTCGATGCCGTTGAGCCACCGGTGACCGCACGCCGCAGCATCGGCCGCGTCGAGGATGCGATCCGGGTCACCACGCCCAATTACGATTATTTCTACCTGTGCCCGGAGCTGCGCCGCAAGCGCATGATCCCGGTGCTCACCCGCGTGCGTGCCAAGACCATCGAGGAGTTCGGCGAGCTGGTGCACCATTCCGGCGAGGAATACATCCACGTGCTGGAAGGCCGGATGGAGGTGCACACCGCGTTCTACGATCCTCTCGTCCTGGAAGCGGGCGAAGGCGTATATATCGATTCCAACATGGGACACGCCTACATCGCCGCCGAAGGCTGCGACGAGGTGCTGCTGCTGGGCGTGTGCTCAAGCAGCGACGAGCAGCTGATGGAATCGCTGCTGACCCTGCATGGCGAAGAGACCACCCTGCAGAAGCGAACGATGGAGCGACTGGCGGCGCCGAAGGCGGTGACCAGGAAGCGCACGCGCAAGGCCCCTACGGCGTCCAACGGCTGAAGGGCGCCAGGCAGACAGGCCCTGTTCGCGTGCTACCACTGCGTTCGATCCAGTACCTCGCGCGCGGATTCGGCCAGATCCCGGCTGGCCACCACCAGCCCTTCCACGATGTGTTCGCCGGGCAGCTCGTGCGCCAGCCCATCCAGCTGATCCAGATGCGCGGCATGCAGGGTTTCCAGCGTGGCGCACAGCGCGTTGAGCTTGCGATGGACATGCGCAAGCGAACTGCGACGCATCGACGTGGCCGTGTCGTCTTCGCCGCCCTCGGTTACGTCGGCTGCCGTGGGGACCACGGACAAGCGTATGGCCCGGGCCTGCCGCCGCTCTTCGCGGTCGTGACGCGACAGGATGCCTTCCAGCTTGGCGACGAAGAGCGGATTCAAGCTATGAATGGCATCGCCGATCATCGCGCGAAGCTTCGCGCGGGCCTGGGATTCGTGGGACATGCACGCCTCGTGTCGCAGTATGGCCACCTGCGCCGGGGCGCAAGGTGGCGGGCGATGCGGGTTCGCGTACCGGGCTTGGAAGTCTAAAACCGGCGGATCAGGGATCCCCTCGCACCGCCCGCCATGGAACTGGCAAGCGATGCATTCTCCGCCGGCGCCCGTAAGGGCATCAACAGAGCAACCGACTTCCAAGGTTACGGGACGCGAATCCCGACTGGTGCACGTACACCAGCGACCCAAGGATGACGCGACGGGCTTTGGGTCGTACATGAGGAAAGATTGAATCGTGGGGAGGGGGCGACATGGGGGCGGTCGCTGGGCTATGAGTTTTGCCGCTGTTCGGGCCGGGGGCGTCGTCGCATTCCAGCAGGGCTGGCATGACGGTGGTTACGCGGAACGTGGCGGACTTCGAGCCGATGGATGTGTGGCCGATCAAGCGGCCGAAACGGGGAGGTAGAGCGTCAGGGAAGCGGGAGCCGTGCGCCGGAATCCGTAGCCTGCGTAGAAGCGCGCAGCGCCCTCATCCTTTGCGTCCACGATCAGTACGCGTACACCAAGCGTCCGACGCGCTGCCAATGCGACGTTCACCGCGTGTCCGACCAGCAGCTGGCCGTACCCTTGGCCTTGTGCTGCGACGCTGACAGCCAGACGCCCCATCCGGATGGCGGGAACAGGATAGGCAGGCAGGCGCGCGCGATCTCCGGGGTTGAGGTCCTCGAACTGCAACTGGGCGGCCGACAAGGTGCAATAGCCGAGCACCCGCGCCGGTTCGGCCTCGTCGACCAGGACATGCGTTGTGGCGATGCCGTCGCGGTAGTGCTGGCTCGCCTGTTTGCACAGGTAATCGTCCAGCGCGGCAACGCCGCAGGTGAAAGCACCTCTATCGTGCAGCCGCTTGTCCAGCAGCACAAACGCCAGGGCCACCGATCTCAGCGCCGGCCGGAGAGCTTGGCTGCGTTCTCCATCGCCTTCTTCAGGCGCTCATTGGGCTGGAACGGCGCATCCAAGGTGGCGAGGAAATAGCGTGATTCCGCAGGCGACAGCGCGGCGTTCGTATCCGCTGCGATGGCCGTATCCGCTTCCCGCAGCACGGCACTGCGGACGAACGCCGACACCGCCATGCCCCGCAGAGCGGCAGCGCGGGCGATCCGATCCTTGTCCCGGGCATCGATGCGAAGATCCAGACGGGCAGCAGCGTTGGCCATGAGCTCTCTCCTTTGTACGGAATTATACCGTACATCCGGCACGGAGGCCAGTTGCGCGCTCAAGTCCGGTATCTGAGGCGGTTCGTAATGGTCGCGGCGACGCTCGTAGAGCCTGCCTGCTCGTCCATGCGGAGGGTACCCATGTGGTCCCACCATCAACTGAATACATCTCCCAACCATCTGTTTTTTCTTTAATTTTTTTCAGCAGCACGCGCTACAGCTACCGCCGTTGTCACCGTCATCCGTTCGCCGATGATGGGGCGTTTTCGCCTCGACGACGGAAGTCGGCGGTACCGCCTATCACACTAAGTCGTTCAGGGAAGCAGGACCGAAAGGAACAAGCAGGCCGTACTTAGCCCCAAAACCAACAGACGGCAGACGGCAGACGGCAGACGGCAATCAGAATGGCGCATAGCGCGACAGCCAAGAAGCAGGGTGGTCATAGCAGCAGTTTATCCGCTAGACAATGCGGGAAGCCCAGTGCGCGGAGCTCCCTGGCGGCAGCCACCTTAGCGCGCACGCAATGGGCTTTAGGGCATTTTAAAAGCAACTCTAACACTTCGCTTGGATACCACATGATGATTCCCAATGACTTGGTCCGTGCTCTCAGCGGCCCCTCTGCCAACTTGGCAAAGGACGTGGCTGCGGCGTTGTGGGAAACTGCGTTGGATCAGCACGTCCTGGGCAAAGTCCCTGTCATTTCCGGCGTGTTGGCCATAAGGGATGGAGTAGTTGCGGTGAGCGAGCGTTTGTTCGCCGTGAAGGTCTCCCGATTTCTGAGCGGCGTGGATGACCTGCCAGCAAGCGAGCGCGCCCGCATCGTCTACGATCTTGCGGGAACGGAAGCGAAGCGAGCCCGACTGGGAGAGCTGTTGCTAGATAAGCTTGATCGCGCAGATCCAGTGCATAAGCCGGAGATGCTTGCCAAATTGTTCATCGCAGTCGGCCGTCGTCATGTGGCGGCGTCTGACTTTGATCGCCTGTCGGACATGATCATCAACGTCTTTTTAGGCGATCTGCGTGATCTGGGCCGCAGGGGCGAAATCAGCGACGTTGCAGAGAGCCGTCGATTTGCTTTGCAAGCTGCAGGCTACTTGGCGTGGGATGTCGACGATGTCTATGCTGGTGGAGGAGCCACACTGAAATGGTCCATAACCACTGACGGTAATGCCATCCTTACTCACTGCCCGCCTGGTCCAGAGTGAAGCCCCAGCATCGAGCGGTAGTCAAAGCTGGCATCCATATGCGGGTCATTTCAAAGACATAGAACCATGCGTACGAATGATGCAAGCCACCCTGAAATGGAGCCGGAAGCCAAGCCATCGACGACGATGTAAAGCACCGACACGAAGACTAGAACGACGAAGCCACGTACCATCTTCAGTACCTTCAGCTGGTGCAGCACTCTTCTGTACAGATCGTCGAAGACATCAATGTACTGATCAGAGACAGCCGCAGGCTGCGCCTCCAAGCTTGTTTTCCTGACATCGATTTCAGACCTAATGGCATGGACGGAATTCTGCTGATTGGAAATTAGCATCCACATCAACGCCACAAAGATCGACAAACCCAGGAGAATCGACAGATTCTTGAAAATAGCTCCCTCACTGACAGACGCCCCTGCGATAAGTAGCGCGGCCGGAAGCGCGAGCAACTGGTTCTGGATGTCTGAAAAGGACTTATTCAACCGAAGCGTGTCCTCAAGATTCTGCTTATCAACTTCCTTCGAGACGCTTGCTGCCGAGAACTTCGACAGTAGCAATGCGTAGGATGCCCTCACGTTACGGGAGTACGTCGAAAACTTATTAACAACTAACGAGATCGAAATTTCATCGACACCCCTGGCCATTTCGGCGAGCCCATCCCGCGCAATCGCGTGCTTTTCTGCCGAATGAAAGTCGCTATCCACGAACTCAGACTTGAATTCACCCAACCCATCCAATGCCACCAAATCGGCTGCGCCGTACTCCAAAGACACGCTGAACTTTGCATCAGGCCGCACTACAAAATGGAGAGATCGCCCTGACTGCGTGCTGTAATCCGAAAGCACAATGAGCATCTGACAGAGTGCTACAACGCCAAAGTAGTTCAGCACATCAGCAGGCATACCCTCGCTAGAGCCACGATATGTGACGCCCGAATCAAGAAGGGTAAAAGGCTCCGGGATCCCGGTGAGATTAGCCTTCTGTACAATGAGCATACGGGCAAGATTGCTGTACACAGCGGCGCGCTCAGGCGCGAACCTAATCTCCCGGGTCCGACTCGTGGAGTCCTGAAAAAGACCGCCACCAAGCGCTTCAAGCCTGGCTACCGCTGCCGCAAAATCATGAGCATCGGGGAGCCGACCGCAAAGCACCTGGTCATCCAACGCATGCGGTGCAACGCCTTCTAGCTCTTTCAATAGCCAGAGCGCGGCGTCGTGAGGGCTTTCAAACACCGGGAGCTGCATTTTCCTTAACTTGCCTCTTAATTTCATCACTGGGATTGTGAATCAATAGAGCGTCCTGGCTTTCGTCGTACGTGACCCGCCTACCAGTCACATCATCGATGTCAAACGAGACAGAAATTGTGCCCATCTTGCCATTGACTCTTTTTAGCCCTTTATAGGCCGTCTTTTCTGGCTTGAACTGATGACTGAATGAGAAATTCTGAGCGTTGTCACCGGTTGTTACAAAAGCCTCGAATAGCTCAGGTGCCTGTGGCTCAATGGCCACCGCTATCGCTGCCAGTACAACCTCATCTCTGCTCTGCGAAAAGCACTCAAATAGCCGCCCCCGCACATCGTGCCAGCGTTGCTTTCGCTCGGATTCGGAAATCCCCTCTACCTGCGCAACGTAGGCCTCGGCTGCCGCAATTACCTGCTTGGTGTGGTGGCGACTGCTCGTATAGTCATCACAAGCCAAGGCGTCCCTAAAGTACGCAGTGACCTCATCGGCCCCTCGCCCCTTTATGAACGTTAGGTAGGGTACCTCTCCGCTGTCCCACCGGCTGAGATTAAGCCTGGCAGCCTCATGAAGCTTGTCCGTATCAATCACCAAGGTCGGCGTAAGCTCAAGGCTCTGATCGTCGATACCCGCCCCCTCCCTGAGCTTGAGCATGGCAACCAACAAAAAGTCTTCACCGCCATGCTCATATCGAACGATAAAGGCATGCCCCCCTGTGGCCAGCGGCGACTTTGACATTTCGCCTTCAATGATGGTCACCGCATGAATCGAGAAGTCGCGGAAGTGTGTACCTTCCGTACGGTGCTCCTTGACGCGGACAGGAAATCGATGAAGATCTTCGTCCTCGCCAAAAGTTCCCGTGTTGTTCCCTTTCTTGCTGAAGAGGTGCAGCGTCTGAGCACACACGCCGGTGAGCGTATCATTTATGGGCAGCGGCTCATCCCGCCAGGTCACTGCTACGCTACCCGGTCCTGCGTTATGTTGGGCCTTCACTAGGCGGTGAATGATCGCGCTTTTTATCTCCACAAATGCCCCAGTAGTTAGCTGATTGGAATCCTTTCCTGGCGAAGCTTAGCTGACACAGGGTGATGTGTGTACTTGTCATGAATTTGTGTCCGTGGTCCGGCTTGGCCTTGCGACCGGCCGGGTTCGTGCCTAGGTCGCGCTCCTGAAGCGAGTCGTCGCACCCTATTTAAGCTGAATCAGCAACTACGCGGAACCGCCTCTTGCGGCTTGTCGACAGTCGCCCGAGGGAAAGAGTGTTGCGCTTTCCGGTGACAGGCGCCGATAGTCCCAAGGCCACCACTTGGCGCCATCGGGCAGCAACAGCAAGTACAGACCGCCCCTGCCACGCCGCTTCTGCACAGTGTCAATGGGCTTGGTCCTACGAATTGGGGTATCGGTCAAAGACATGGGCGGCGGTAACTCGTTTGGCGGTAACTGGCGACACGAGCAACGAGGTTACCGCCAATGGAAACTGGATTCTGCTGGATCACATAGAACCCTCGCGGACACAAAAAAGGCTGAAATCCCTGATCTTCTTGGGTCTTTCAGCCATTATAGGACAACATAGAATGTTGGATTGGTGGGCCCACCAGGATTCGAACCTGGAACCAAAGGATTATGAGTCCTCTGCTCTAACCGTTGAGCTATAGGCCCTTAAAGGGTTTCAAGCCGATTTCCTGGAGGGCCAGTGTTATCTCCGTGTAACCCTGCTGCTGGTGAGCCTGCCTTGTAGGGCGTCCATCGCATCGTGCATTGAAGCGGCGTGAGTGTACCGTTCCGCCATCGCCCTGTCTTCCATCCACCCATCATCTGGATCGTTGCCGCGTCCAGGCCAGCGTGTGCAGCGTTGGTCGCTGCGGTGTGCCGCATAGTGTGAGGCGTCATGTGCTTGGCAATACCAGCACGCTCCACGCAGCGTGCGAAGATCGAGTTGATCTGCGACGCCCTACCCGACTTCGCGCGCCTGGACAGAAACAGGTAGCCCCCCTGCGTCCATGTCCGCGATGTAGTCGGTCAGGTAGTCCGCAAGGATCTGCGGCATAGGGTGCTCGCGCCGCCCGGCCTTGTCGTGGCGGATCCAGAGAATGCGCCGCTCCGCATCGACGTCACTGGCACGTGGGTTCAGGGCAGCCTCGTGTCGCAGGCCGGTGTAGAGCATGACCATGATGAAAGGGTGGGCCAGGTCCGACTGATCGTTCGCGGCCGCCCTGAGAAGCCGCTGCGACTCTGTCGGCGTCAGATACACCAGCTTCCCTTCCGGCTCGGCTTGGCGCGCCAGCAGCGGCACTGCGCCAAGCAGCTTCCGCCGGCGCATCGTGTTGAGCATGTGCAGCAGCGCGGACCGCTCCCGGCTTGATGGTGGCCGGGCTTGCGCTTGCCCACGTAGGCCAGCCAGTCGTCATCCGTCAGGCGCGCGACATAGATTTGTCCCAGGTGCGGCTTGAGGTGCTCACGGAAGCGCATCGTCTTCGCGTCGATATCCCGACCGTCATGGCTAGCAAGGTAGCCGAAGCAGTCGTGTGCCGCACGAGAGGGCGTCTGAGCGCTTCTCTGGTGGCTCCCCGCACCCCACATTGCCCCTGCCCTCTTCTCGGTCTTTAAGGTAGCAATCAGGGCCTCTGCCTTCGTGCGGGTGTAGCCTCGGACTCCAAGCCCACGACCTGGTGGTGGCGGCGACGGTTCACCATCACGTTCACCGACCACCTGCCGTCACCGGTGGCCACGGGTTTCCCAATGGCGATAGCGTCAAGCGATTCGTGGACAACAGCTCCGACGCAGAGGCACTAGCTCAAGCTTTCACCAAGGGATTCGGTGCTACTCACACCGTGGTTGAAGGCCGGGCCCCCGCAAGTTTGATAGATTCGGCAGCGGAGCCGCCTTCAACGACACTGGAAAAGCGATGCAGAGCATTGGAATTCCAAGCTCACAGGTGCACGAAGTAATGTGCCCTGGATCCCACATAAGACAATGCAGTTGCTGAAATGACGATCCCTTATCCGAATTTGAAACCAGTGCGCGTTGATCTCCAACTGGATGCCGTGGATTCATGCGGCCTCCCAGTTGGCGACATGGCCGCATCCAGTGCCCGCCCCATGGCACTTTCCTTGAAAGGGGAGCCATTTTGGTACGGATTCGTCATAAACGACGAATTCATCGACGTCGTGCAGCCGGGTACTTTGGTCAGCTGTACCATCTCATTCATCAATCACGACGGCGCGAAGGAAGCCTTCTGCAGCGGCGCTTCGGTCCTGTTTGGAGATGGCGCGTCGACCAAGGGCGTGATCCGAATCGTTCGCTTGGACTGAGCCGACTGGCTATGATCTCCACGTCACAACTGAACTCTGGAGCGCTGGCTCCGCCAGCGGAAGAATGTTTGCTGGCTGATGTTGTCGCTTGCACAGGTCCGTAATGGCCGCAGCCCTCTTCGACGGTCGCCGTGAACTTGGGCTGCCCCCCGTCGGGCGATGAACGACTTCAGTATGGGCCGAGGTTGATACTCGCTGCAGCACGACGATTTCGCTTTCATGAAACGGGCAGGCCAATGGCCACCCAAAGAAAAACCCCGCCGAAGCAGGGTTCTTCTTCAAACAAGCTCAACAACCGCCAGGAATCAATCGATATCCAGGAAGCTCCGCAGCTGTTCCGAACGGCTCGGGTGACGCAGCTTGCGCAGCGCCTTGGCCTCTATCTGGCGGATGCGCTCGCGGGTGACATCGAACTGCTTGCCGACTTCCTCAAGGGTGTGGTCGGTGTTCATGTCGATGCCGAAGCGCATGCGCAGCACCTTGGCTTCCCTCGGGGTGAGGCCAGCCAGCACGTCACGCACGGTTTCCGACAGGTTGATGTTGGTGGTGTTCTCGATCGGGGACTCCACGTTGGTGTCCTCGATGAAGTCGCCCAGGTGCGAGTCCTCGTCGTCG